>JACXTT010008793.1_pt1 | contig 13938 bp, 13 predicted proteins | sample 9270951 | NCBI WGS metagenome assembly JACXTT01 (sample SAMN15532306, study PRJNA645909) | rock metagenome | isolation source: weathered quartz diorite | place: Puerto Rico | collected 2017-06-21 | reverse complement strand
CGGGCTGTCGCCGGCCCAAACCCTCAAAGGGCTGGGGACTGCGGGCGCCCAGACCGCGCGGCCCTGGCTCGGTGGTGTGTTGTTGCTGGTGGCAGGTGGGTTGGCCCTATTGCCTCCCGTGGCGGGCGTGCCGCTGGCGGCCTATGCCAGTGTGGCCCTGCTGCTGGTGGGCGGCATGGTGGCATTGCCCTGGTGGGTTGGTGTACTGCTGGACCGCATAGCGCCCCGGGTGGGCCGCCGCGCGCTGCCGCTGCTGGCTGTGGAGCGCGCGCGGCGCGTGCGCGAGAGTGCGGCTGTGGCCGTGAGCGGAGTGGTCGCCGCGTTGAGTCTGGCGGTGGCGCTGACGGTGATGGTGACCAGCTTTCGCCAATCGGTCATGGCGTGGCTGGACACGGTGCTGCCTGCTGCCCTGTATGTGCGCGCTGGCGGTAGCGGCAGTGCCAACGACAGCGCCTATTTCGATGCCGCCTTCGTGCAGGCGGCGGTGCATATCCCCGGTGTGCAACGCCTGACCACCCAGCGCAGCCTGCCGCTATTGCTGGACGCTGCGCAGCCGCCCGTGACGCTGATCGCCCGCCCGCTGCGGGACCCGGCCAATGAGGCCATCAATTTGCCCTTGGAGGGCGAGGCGCTGCCGGTGCCGGCGGGCCAGATTGGCATCTATGTCAGTGAAGCGGTGTGCGACCTGTACGGTGTGCGTCCGGGCGCTGGTTTCTCTCTGCTTTCGACATCATTGAGGCCTGTAGCCCTCTCAGAATCTGCGCAGCATGCTCCTTTTTTCATAGCGGGCGTGTGGCGCGACTATGCCCGCCAATTCGGCAGCATTGCGATGGAGCAGGCCGATTTTGTGCGCCTGAGCGGCGACAGCCGGGTCAACGACATTGCACTGTGGCTAGAGCCCACGGCCGATCTGTCCGCAGTGCAGGACGCCTTGCGTGCGCTGGCCGACAGGCTGGCTGTCCGTTCCGATGGCGCAGCCGGGCGCTTGTTGGAGTTCGCGTCGGCCGGCGCGCTGCGTGCCAACAGCCTACGCATCTTCGACCGCAGTTTTGCCGTGACCTACTGGCTGCAGGCGGTGGCCATTGGCATCGGCTTGTTCGGCGTGGCCGCCAGCTTCAGCGCCCAGGTGCTGGCCAGGCGCAAGGAGTTCGGCTTGCTGGTGCACCTGGGCCTGACGCGTCGCCAGGTGTTGCGCCTGGTGGCCCTGGAAGGCGCCACCTGGACCGCGCTGGGCGCCATCGCCGGGGTGGGTCTGGGGCTTGCCGTGGCGCTGGTGTTGGTCAAAGTGGTGAACCCGCAGAGCTTTCACTGGACCATGGACCTGGCCTTGCCTTGGGTACGCCTGGCCGGACTGGGGGCGGCGGTGGTGTTGGCCGGCACCGTCACGGCCTGGCTCGCGGGGCGGGCTGCTGCGTCTGCGGATGCGGTGCTGGCGGTGAAGGAGGACTGGTAGTGCAGCGGCCCTTTTTATGTGTTGGCTTTGCTGGGGTGTTGTTTCTTGCGTGGCTTTGCCGGGTCTCGCCCCGGCGGGCGACTCACTTTCTTTGCTTCGCCAAAGAAAGTAAGCAAAGAAAGGCGACCCTGCTGTCTGCGGCCCCGGCGAAGCCGGGGCAACCTGCGGTGCTCGCTTGGAGCGGGGTGCGTGCAAACTCGCTGCGCTCAAACATGCACGCCCCTTGACCCGCCCCAAGCTGCGCTCCTCGGCTCCGACAGAAGGGAGTTGGGGCGATACACGTGCCATCGCTGCGCTCGGCACGAAATTAAGTCCGCGTCCGCGCACGGCGCGGACGAAGTTGGTATTCATTATTTGGTTGTTACTGCATCCGCCGTTATGCGGAGGCGAGTAGCGCAGGACTGGGCGGATCAGGGCTGGCGTTGTTTGAGCGAAGCGAGTTTAGCCAGACCCCGCCCAGGCCGAGCAACGCAGTGTGCCCGTAGCGCAGCGCAGGGACGACGCATCCGGCTCGCCTTCTTTTGCTTACTTTTCTTGGCGAAGCAAGAAAAGTGAGGCGGCCGCCGGGCCGAGACCCGGTTTGCCACGAAAGCAAACCATCCAACCGGAGCAATATCCTATGCAGGCACCTTGCTATGCCGTCGATGGTTGCAGGCCGCGTGGCTGATGGCTAGGTTTTCCAGGTGGCTGTTGCCGCCCTCGCTCAAAGGCTGGATGTGCTCCAGCGTCGACTCTTCGGGTGGCACGTGCGCGCCGCAGACCCAGCAGGGCACCTGGCCATGCAACTGGCGCGCCACGGTCTTGTAAATCTTGTCACGGGTATGGGACAGCTTGCTCATGGGCGCGAGCTTAACGCCCCGCGCGGCCCCATGCCCCGTCAGGCGTAGACCTGCTCCAAGACCAGGCCGTGCGGCCGTGGTGCCCGCCTTGAGGCGGGTGCGGCCTTGGGGTCGGGCCCCGAACTGATGTGCAGACGCGAGGGGCGCATGGCGTAGATCACCGCACGGCGGTGTGCGCTGTTCTGAAAACGGTCGCCGCGTTCGAGCACGTAGTCGCGCAGATCGCCGTCCACCGTGATCCACACGGTGCCGTCTTCGCAGACGATGTCCAGATCGGCCGCATCGGGCACGCTGAACAAGGCGCGGTTTTCCAGACTCAGGCCGAAGTGTTGGAGAAGCGGTGTCATGGTGTTTCCTTTCACATGCAACATGGGAATGAATATACGGAGCACAATCGCCTTGTTCAAACGGTGAATTGGAATACATCGTATGCATACAAGGAATACCAAAACCGAAACAGCAGATGCTGGAAGCATCCACCGCTCGACCCTGCCGCGGCTGGAGTTTCTGCACAGTTTTGAGGCGGTGGCGCGGCGCCTGAGCTTCACGCTGGCCGCGCAGGAACTGTTCCTGACCCAGTCGGCGGTGAGCCGCCAGATTCAGTCGCTCGAAGCCGATCTGGGCGTGCCGCTGTTCGAACGGCGCCACCGGGCCCTGGTACTGACCGAGGCTGGCGCCGTGCTGCAGCGCGCCGTGGTGGACAGCCTGGAGCGGCTGCGCGATGCCACGGCGCGCGTGCGCCAGGCCACCCGGGCACGCCAGGTGGCCATCACATGCACGCCGGGCTTTGCCTCGCTGTGGCTGATTCCACGCCTGGCCCAGTTCACGGCCAGCCACCCGCAGGTGGACGTGCGTGTGTCGGCCACGGCGGAGGTGCTGGACCTGGAGCGCAGTGGTATCGACATTGCTGTGCGTTTTTGCCCCACCACCCAAGGCATGGGACCGCCGCTGTTTGAGGAGGCTGTGTTGCCGGTGTGTGCGCCGCAATTGGTGCGCAGCGGCCCCCATCCGCTGAAAAAGCCCGCCGATCTGGTGCACCACACGCTGCTGGCCGTGGAGATGCCGCATGACCAGGGCCTGACGGTGGACTGGGCGCCGTGGTTCACCGTGATGGGCCTGTCCGAGCCCCGCATGAAAAACACCCTGCGCTTTACCCAGTACACCGATGCCGTGGCCGCTGCAGTGGCTGGGCAGGGCGTGGTGATCGGCCGCCTGCCCTTGCTGGATGCGCTGCTGCGCGGGGGAAAACTGGTCACGCCGTTTCGCGGGGCGGCGGTATCGCGCCGAGGCTACTATGTGGCGACCTCGCCACGCGCCGCGGCCAACCCCGATGCCCAGGACTGTGTGCGCTGGCTGTTTGCCGAGGCCCAGCGCGCCACGGTGGAGCGTTGACAGCGCATTGACAAGCCTGGCGATTGCTTCTACCGTGGTTGACTGAACACGGGAGCAGGCAATGCGATGTGGGGGGCTGTTCGGTGGGGTGGTGGCCTTGGCAATGTGCGCGTCAGCGTGGGCCGAGGAGGTCACGCTGTACCTGATGGACGTGCCGCCCTACGCCATGGACGTGCCCGAGGGCCGGGGCATGGTGGGCGACGTGGTGCTGGAGGCCATGCGCCGCGCCGGCTACACCCCCAAGGTGCAGGTGGTGCCCAGTCCGCGCGCCCTGCAGCAGGTGCCCAAGCTGGAGGACGTGCTGATCATTCCGCTGGCGCGCCTCAAGGAGCGCGAGACGCAGTTCACCTGGGTGGCCCACATCCTCGATGTGGACCGGGCCTTTTATACACAAGAGCGTCGGGTTGCCTCGTTTGCCGAGGCGCGGGCGAGTTTCCAGACCATTGCCGTGTCACGGGCCTCGGCGGGCTACTTCATCCTGCTGGAGCAGGGCTTTGCCAAGGAGCAGATTGTCGAGGTCAACCAGGGCGTGACCGCACCCAAGATGCTGCAGCTGGGTCGTGTGGACGCCTGGTACAACCCGGTGCTGGAGGCCGAGCGCCTGCAAAACGAACTGGAGGGCCCACGTTTTGTCCGCAGCACTTTGCTGGGGCCGACCGGGCAGTATCTGGGTTGCTCCAGGCAGTGCAACCCGGTGCTGGTGCAAAAGCTGTCCAGCGCGATTCGTGACATGCAAAAGGACGGTACGGCGCAACGCATGATTGCGCGCTACAACCTGCCGCATTGATGCGTGTTGGGCCGTGTGCGGCGCTCAGGCTGTCACGGGTACGTGGCTTCTCAGCGTTGCACGGGTCAGCAGCCAGGCCACCAGCGCACATCCGGTGATGGCAGCCACCATGGGGCGCGCTGTGCCGTCGACAAACTGGCCGGACACTGCCATCACCACGGCACCGCAGAGGAACTGCAGCGTGCCCATCAGCGCCGAGGCGCTGCCGGCAATCGCACCGTGCTGCTCCAGCGCCAGCACCGAGGTGGCGGGCACCACCAGGCCCAGAAAGCCAAAGCCCACCAGCATGGTCACTATTAGTACGTCCAGCCGGTCAACGCCCAGCAGGTTCTGCAGCAGCAAAAAGCCCATCACCACCGCATAGCCGCCCACGGCCACCTTCACCATGGGCACCAGGCCAAAGCGCGCGGCCAGCTTGCCCGTGAACTGCGACACGCCGATGAAAGACGCCGCATTCACAGCAAACGCCATGCTGTACTGGCGCGGCGTGAGGCCGTAGTGGTCGATCATTACAAACGGGGAATTCGCCAGGTACGCAAAAAAGCTGCCCATGCCAAAAGCCCCGATGAAGACCAGGCCCAGAAAATGGCGGTCGCGCAGCAGTTCGGCCCAGGCGGCCAGGGCGCTGGCAACGGAGCTGTCCAGGCGCTGCGCGGGCGGGCGTGTCTCGGGCAATGCCGTGCGCAGCAGCACGGTGCTGAAGACGGCGATGCCCGTCACCGTCCAGAACACGCTGCGCCAGCCCAGGGCTTCGATCAACAGGCTGCCGGCCAGCGGCGCCAGGATGGGCGAAACGCTGAACACCAGCATCAGCATGGACATCAGCCGCGTGGCCTCCACACCGGTGTGCAGGTCGCGCACCACGGCGCGCGGAATCACCATGCCGGCGCTGGCGCCCAGGCCCTGAATGAAGCGCATCACCACCAGCGTGTGGATGTCGGGCGCCAGCGCGCAGCCTATGCTGCCCAGGCCGAAGATCAACAGGCTGGAGTACAGCGGCAGCTTGCGCCCGAACATGTCGGACAGCGGGCCGTAGACCATCTGCCCCAAGCCCAGCGCAATGAAGAAGGCCATCAGGCTGGCCTGCACCGCGCCCATGCTGGCACCCAGCGTCTGCCCGATGGAGGGCAGGGCCGGCAGGTACATGTCGATGGCAAACGGGCCGATGGCCGAGACCAGGCCTAGCACGAGGGCGGTTTTAAAGAAGGAGCGTTGCATAGGGTTCTATTGGTACAAAAAATCCCAGATCCGTTCGGCCTGAGCCTGTCGAAGGCCTTGCGAAAAAGGGCCACACTACGACAAGCGCAGCGCGAACGGGGTTGGGTTTATCGGCTCTTATCGGCCTCGCAAAAACAGACCATCCAGCTCCTTGATACTGAGCTGGCGCCAGGTGGGGCGGCCGTGGTTGCATTGGTCGCTGCGCTCAGTGGCTTCCATCTGGCGCAAGAGGGCGTTCATTTCCTCCAGCGTCAGGCGGCGGTTGGCGCGCACCGCGCCGTGGCAGGCCATGGTGCCCAGGATTTCGTTTTGTGCGCGCTGGATCACGGTGCTGGCGTCGTGCTGGGCCAGTTCGGCCAGCACGCTGCGCGCCAGTTCCACCGCGTCGCCCTGGGCCAGCGTGGTCGGCACGGCGCGCACGGCCAGCGTCTTGGGCGAGAACGGGCTGATCTCCAGGCCCAGCGTGCGCAGCGTGGCGGTGTGCGCCTCGGCGGTGGCCACTTCGTCGGGGGTGGCGGCAAAGGTGGCGGGAATCAGCAGCGGTTGACTGGCCAGCGGGTGCACCGTGCCGTCGGGCGCGGTCAGGCTGATTTGCTGCTTGAGGCGCTCGTAGACGATGCGCTCGTGCGCGGCATGCATGTCCACAATCACCAGGCCTTGCGCGTTCTCGGCCAGGATGTAGATGCCCTGCAACTGCGCCAGTGCGCGGCCCAGGGGCCAGTCGCCCTGGGGAAGGGACTCTGTTCGTCCTGAGCTTGTCGAAGGACTCGCCAGGGCTTCGACAGGCTCAGCCCGAACGGAGGGGTTGGGTGCGGCTGGCGGTGAGGAGGACTGCCACAGTGCGCCCACATCGCTGACCCGGTGCCCTACCAGTCCGCCATTTGCTTCAAATTTGATAGCTGGCTGTTCAGAGTACATGGGGGCTACAGCCACTTTCTCTACATAAATACCAGGTGTGGGGAGCAAAGAGGGCGCCTGCGGTAGGCCCTGCACCGCACCGGCGGCGGCCTGCGCGCGCGGCGCGGCCAGCGCGTCTTCCACGGCGTGGCGCACGGCCTGGTGCACCTCGCGGCTGTCGCGGAAGCGCACTTCGATCTTGGTCGGGTGCACGTTCACATCCACACGCGCTGGGTCCATCGCCACATACAGCGCGTAGACTGGCTGGCGGTTGCCGTGCAGCACATCCTCGTAGGCGCTGCGCGCGGCGTGCGTGAGCACCTTGTCGCGCACAAAGCGGCCATTCACATAGCAGAACTGCTGGTCGCTGCGCGCACGCGCGGCGTCGGGCACACCCACGCGGCCCCAGACCCTAAGGGGCGCCGGGCTGAATTCGCTGGTCTGGCTGCTGCGCCAGTCCACCGCGATGGACTGGTCCATGAAATCCGCCCCCAGCACATCGGCCAGGCGCTGGTCCAGCGCGGCCACCGGGTCGGCCGTCGCATCGCACTTGCGCCACTGCTCCACCAGCTTGCCTTCGTGCCAGATGGCAAAGCCCACATCGGGGCGTGCCAGCGCGTGGCGGCGCACGGCTTCGATGCAGTGGGCCAGTTCGGTGGCGTCGGTCTTGAGGAATTTGCGCCGCGCCGGGGTGCTGAAAAACAGCTCCTTCACCTCGACCGTGGTGCCGGTGTTGCGTGCCACGGGTTTCAGTTCGCCGGTGCGGCCGTCCAGAAGATAGGCATCATTGATGCCGCTGGCCCGCGACAGGATTGCGCAATCAGCTATTGAATTGATAGCGGCCAGGGCTTCTCCGCGAAACCCCATGGTGGCCACGCTCTCCAGGTCGTGCAAGTTGCCGATCTTGCTGGTGGCGTGGCGCTTGAAGGCAATCGGCAGTTCGTCGCGCGGGATCCCCATGCCATCGTCCTCCACGCTGATCAGGCGCACACCGCCGGCCAGCAGCCGCACCGTGACCTGGGTGGCGCCTGCGTCCAGCGCGTTGTCCACCAGCTCGCGCACCACCGAGGCCGGGCGCTCCACGACTTCGCCGGCGGCGATCTGGCTGATCAGCTCGTCGGGCAGTTCACGGATGGGGCGGCGGGGGGAGGGGGCGAGGAGGGCGTTCACCCGGGCATTTTAGGCGGGGTACCTGTCTGGCTATGATGGCCGCCATGCAAGACCCTACCGCACATGCCGCCGTGATGGCACAACTGGACGAACTGCAATCCGCCCTGCGGAATCTAGCCCAATCCACCCTCAGCGCGGGCGCGTTCAGTGCCTTGGTGGAGCGGCAGTCTGTGCTGCTGGCGGCACTGCCGGCGCGCTATGCGGAGGTGCTAAACGGTCTGGTCACACGGCTGGAGTCCAGCGCCCTGTTTACCGAGGAAAGTTGTTCCTTCAGTCACCGGGAGTTGCTGGACAGTTTGCAGATGTGGGTGGATAAGGCGCGCGGCGTGCTGGTTGCACGTCCGGCGGCCTGATTTTCCGGAAAAGCCCCGCTTTTCGGGCTTTATTTCCGCACTTGGCGGGCGCCCGCCTTGGCGACACTGTGCACACCTACTCCTGCGCAGGGGATCACCATGCAAGTCAACCGTCTCAGCCACCTGATATTTCCACCTACCACGCCCCAGATTGCGGGCGCGCAGGGGGATGCCACCACGTCGGACACCGACGGCGCCGGTCTGGCATCGGGGGTGGCCGCCGGCGCCCCGGTGGCGCCCAAGCGTGCGGAGCGGGTGGTGCCCGAGGTGGCCGCAACGCCCACGCCTGGCGTGGCTGTGGATCTGGAGAGCTCTAAAAAGACCCAGGCAGCACTCACCTATGGCCGCGACGGAGTCATGGGTGGTAAACCCAAGGCCGCTGCAGACGCCACCCCGGCCGAAGCGTTTGTGGCCTCTGCAGTGAACATCCTGCGCGACTTCGAGCAGGGCAAGGGCACGTTCCCCGGTGGCGTGGCTGCCAATCCATCGGCGGCCCACCGCCAAGGGCTGTTTGGCAGCATCAAGCAGGCCGTCTCCAGGCTCAACGTGCAGGCCTGACACACCCGCCGCGCGCCGGCAGCGGCGGTGCGGCATGGCGCAGGGATAATCCCCGCCATGGATCTCATCATGTCGCTGTTCGATTTCGTGTTGCATGTGGACAAACACCTCGAGGTGTTTGTGCGCAACTACGGTCTGTGGGTGTACGCCCTGCTGTTTCTCATCATCTTTGTCGAAACCGGCGTGGTGGTCATGCCGTTCCTGCCGGGTGACTCGCTGCTGTTTGTGGTGGGTGCCATGTGCGGCGTGGGGTTGATGGACTACACCGCCTCGGTGGCGCTGCTATTGGCGGCGGCCGTGTTGGGCAACCAGTCCAACTACCACATCGGCCGTTTCTTCGGCCCCAAGGTCTTCCAGTGGGAAGACTCGCGCTTCTTCAATAAAAAGGCCTTCGACCAAGCCCATGCCTTCTACGAAAAATACGGCGGCATCACCATCGTGGCAGCGCGCTTCATGCCCTTCCTGCGCACCTTCGCGCCCTTTGTCGCCGGCGTGGCCCAGATGACGCGCTCACGCTTTGCCTTTTTTGACGTGCTGGGCGGCACGCTGTGGGTGGCGGGCATCATCACCATCGGCTACTTCTTCGGCAACATCCCCTGGGTGAAAGAGCATCTGGACAAGATCATCTGGGCGATGATTTTGATTCCGGGGCTGGTGATTGTGGGGGGAGCGGTGAAGGGAAGGTTTGGGGCGGCTAAAGACTGACTGCAGACATTCGCAGCTCTCCGAAGCAGTCGTTAACCGTTGGCCGTGAGTGGGCCGCAACGGCGCACTCAGTATTGAAGAATGGCGACCAGGCTTGTCGTCGCCGTTGTGGGTCCATTCGACGAACCTGGTAAAGCGCATTTTGTGACTGCTGCCGGGCATGCTCATTTCCAATTGCAACTGGATAGGAATTGCTGCACTTCACTTGCCTGCGCATTTGACCACTTCGGCTTGCCCCCACTTCGGCGTGCAAAAACTTCATTAGACCCATCACCATTTCCGCCCACTCTTTCCAAGTTTCCGGCTCTTCGGGTGAGTCGCATTGGCGCCGAATATGGGTCAGAGGAGCCAGGATGACACGTAAGCTCGAAGTCGGAACACTGCGTCAGTGTGAGAACGCCATCGGCGACAACACCCGCTACCAAGCCCTCACGGTTCTGTGACTGGGTAACAAAATCCCATTCACCGCAGACCCGCGTGCCAACTTGATGAATTCGAAGTACATAAGGACCGGCGGCGAAAGTTCCCTGAAATCTCACACTCGCCACGGCAAAGGGAGTTGACATAAAGCCGGCAAGCGCGATGACAAAAGCTCTGCGAGTGAACAAGGTGATTTGCATGCGCTTTAACGAATCATGTATGGAAGAGTCATTGGAATCGTACAAATTTAGCCTTGCCGGATGACCGCTTCCGCCGCAAAGCAGCCCCCACTCAACTCGTAGTCCGATTCCGCGCCAACGGCGGATTCTTCGCAAAGTACGCCTCAATCCCCCGCATCAGCGCGTCAGCCAGTTGGTTTTGGTATTCGTCGCTGTTGAGCTTGGCCTCTTCCGTGGGGTTGCTGATGAAGGCGGCTTCCACCAGCACGCTGGGGATGTCGGGCGCCTTCAGTACGGCAAACGCGGCCTGTTCCACGCGCGGCTTGTGCAGTTTGCCGACGCGGCCGATTTCACCGAGCAGATTCTTGCCAAGCTTGAGGCTGTCGTTGATCTGGGCCGTGGTGCTCATGTCCAGCAGGGCGCGTTGCACGGTGGCGTCCTTGGCCTTGACGTTGAGGCCGCCAATCAAATCCGCCTTGTTCTCCTTGGCCGCCATCCAGCGCGCGGCGCTGCTGGATGCGCCACCCTGGCTCAGCGCAAACACGCTGGCGCCCTGCGGGTCGGGCGTGAAGAAGGCGTCGGCGTGCAGGCTGACGAACAGGTCGGCCTGCACGCGGCGGGCCTTTTGCACGCGTGTGCCCAGCGGCACAAAGAAGTCGGCATCGCGCGTGAGGTAGGCGCGCATGGCGTTGCCGTTGACGCTGGCCGCGTTGATGCGCTCGCGCAGCAGGTGGGCGAGTTTGAGCACCACGTCTTTTTCGCGCGTACCGCCGGGGCCGGTGGCACCCGGGTCCTCGCCGCCGTGGCCCGGGTCCAGGGCCACAATGATCAAGCGTTCTGTTGCTCCAGCCCGCACAGGGTCTGCGTTAGCAGCTATTGAATTGGTAGCGCTTTCGGGCTTGGCGGGCGCCGGCTTGCGGGTTTGCTGGGCGATCAATTCTCCTAGCGGGTCGTTCGCATGCTGCGGCGCTGACGCGGCAGCGGGGGGCACAGCCGGCTTGCCTTGCAGGCGCTCGGCGATCAGCGTGGCCAGCGGGTCGGCTTCCTGCTCGGGGTACAGGTCAAACACCAGGCGGTGCTGGTAGGCCGCCACCGGTGCCAGGCTGAACACCTGGGGCCGGATGGGCTGCTTCAAGTCCACCACCAGGCGCACCGTGGTGGGGGTGAACTGGCCGACGCGGATGCCGGCAATGTTGGGGTCGTCGGGCTTGACCTTGGCCACCAGCTCCTTGAGGGCCGGGTTCAGGCTGATGCCCTCAATGTCCACCGCCAGCCGGGGCGGGTTGGGCACAAAGGTGTGCTTCGTAGTGAGTGCGGCGTCCGACTCGATGGTCACGCGCGAATATTCGTCGGCAGGCCAGATGCGCACGGTGAGGATGGTGGCGCCCGCGGCCGAATAGGCCAGGTGCCGTGCCCCCAGCGTCAGGACCACGCTGCCCATTTGCAGCAGGGCGCGGCGCTTCATGCGGCCACCCCGTGCGTGTCCAGCCCGTGCAGCAGCGCCTGGCCCAGCGCGGTGTGGGCCGTCAGCGTGACAAGGCGGGATGCGTCGGGGGCGGTTTGCAGGTGCACGTCCAGGTCGGCGGTGGGTAGCATGACCGCGGCTTTTTCGGGCCACTCGGCGAGCTTGAGGCCGGGGCTGGCAAAGATGTCGCGAAAGCCTGCGTCTTCCCATTCGCGTGGGTCGCTGAAGCGGTAGAAATCAAAATGCCAGGCGTTGAGCTGCGGTAGTTCGTAGCTTTCCACCACGGCATAGGTGGGGCTTTTGATGCGACCCTGCACGCCCAGCGCATGCAGCAGGTGGCGCACCAGCGTGGTCTTGCCGGCCCCCAGGTCGCCGTGCAGCGCGATGAAGGCCTGGGCCACACCGGGCTGGGCGGCCAGCCGACTGGCAAACAGTTGCGTGGCCAGCTCATCCGGCCAGCGCTGGCTGGCCACGGCACTGTGCAGCGTGTCGGCCGCGGCGGTTTCTACAATGGGGTGGTGACGATCAACAGCACTCAATTCGATGGGAACCAGCTGGTTTCTCAAGTACAGGCCTGGGGCCGGGAACTGGGATTCTCCCAAATTGGCGTGGCCGGTGTGGATTTATCGTCGGCCGAGCCCGGTTTATTGGCCTGGCTGGCGCGTGGTTACCACGGTGACATGGGCTACATGGCGCAGCACGGCCTCAAGCGCGCCCGCCCGACCGAGCTGGTGCCGGGCACGGTGAGTGTGCTCACCGCACGCATGGACTATCTGCCCCAAGACACACCCGACGGTTGGCAGGAGATGGAGTGGAGCCGCCTGCAGCGCCCCGGCGAGGGCATTGTGTCGCTCTACGCGCGTGGGCGGGATTACCATAAGGTGCTGCGCAGCCGCCTGCAAAAACTCAGCGAACGCATTGCCGCGCACATCGGGCCGCTGGGCTACCGCGTGTTCACCGATTCGGCGCCGGTGCTGGAGGCCGAGCTGGCCCAGCGCAGCGGCCAGGGCTGGCGCGGCAAGCACACGCTACTGCTCAACCGCGAGGCGGGTTCGCTGTTCTTTCTGGGTGAAATCTATGTGGACCTGGCGCTGCCGCACAGCAGCCCGGTGGCGGAGCATTGCGGCACCTGCAGTGCCTGTATCGATGTGTGCCCCACGCAGGCGATTGTGGCGCCGCACCGGCTGGATGCGCGGCGCTGCATCTCGTACCTGACCATTGAGCATGCCGGTGCCATCCCGCTGGAACTGCGCCCGCTGATGGGCAACCGCATCTATGGCTGCGACGACTGCCAGCTGGTGTGCCCCTGGAACAAGTTCGCGCAGCGCAGCAGCCTGCCCGACTTTGACCCGCGCGGTGGGCTGACCGGCCAGCAGCTCACCGTCTTGCTGGGCTGGACCGAAGAAGAATTTTTGCGCCGCACCGAAGGCAGCCCGATCCGCCGCATTGGCCATGCCCGCTGGCTGCGCAATGTGGCGGTGGCGCTGGGCAATGCCTTGCGCGACTGCCGCGAGCCGGCACTGCGCAATGCCATGCGGCAAGCCCTGGCGGCGCGCACCGCGCATGGTGATGAGGGCGTGCGCGAGCACGTACAGTGGGCGTTGGAACAAACGCAAGCGCTGCCATGAAAGTCCCCCCAATGCCTGCCTATGACCTGCTGATCATCGATCCGCAAAACGATTTTCTGGACATCGAGGGCGCGGCCCTGCCGGTGCCTGGCGCCCGTGCCGACATGGACCGCCTGGCCCAGTGGCTGCGCGACCATGCACAGCAGGTGCAGGCATTGACTGTGACACTGGACTCCCACGCCAGTGTGGGCATAGAGCGCACCACCTTCTGGTTGCAGGCGGACGGCACGCCGGTGGCGCCTTTCACGGCCATCACGGCCGCCGAGGTGCAGGCCGGGCGCTACCGGCCGCGCGACCCGGCACGCCAGCCGCAGGTGTTGGCCTATCTGCAGGCGCTGGAGTCGGGCGGGCAGCGCCAGTTGCTGGTCTGGCCGGTACATTGCGTGCTGGGTACCTGGGGGCACAACATCCATGCGCCACTGGCCCAAAGCATTGCGCAGTGGGAAATGCAGACCGGACGCACCTGCGAGAAGGTGCTCAAGGGCCAGAACCCCATGACCGAGCAGTACAGCGCCTTCCGGGCCGAAGTGCCGCGCGCGGACGATGCCCGCACCGCACTGAACCAGGCGCTGTTGCAGCGCCTGGGTAGCGGGGCCGAGACCTTGCTGGTGGCGGGTGAGGCACTGAGCCACTGCGTGGCCGAATCGGTGCAGGACATGCTGGCCCATCTGCCGGCGCAACGCCTGCGCCAGACGGTGCTGCTGACGGACTGCATGAGCCCGGTGCCCGGTTTTGAGGAGGCCGGTGCCGCCTTTCTGGCGCAGGCACGTACGCGCGGCCTGCAGACCTGCACGCTGCCTGTTTAAAGTGCAGGTAGCACGCCCAGCGCAAACGGCAGGCTGAGCACGCCCAGCAGCGTGGACAGGGTTACCAG
>JACXTT010008792.1_pt1 | contig 13939 bp, 10 predicted proteins | sample 9270951 | NCBI WGS metagenome assembly JACXTT01 (sample SAMN15532306, study PRJNA645909) | rock metagenome | isolation source: weathered quartz diorite | place: Puerto Rico | collected 2017-06-21 | reverse complement strand
CGCGGCGGCGCTGCAGGCCGACCAGCTGCAGCGCGACCTGCAGGCCGCGCGGGGGCGTCTGGAGGCCTTGCGCGTGGCGCTGGGCCGGCTGCTGCCCCGGCTGTCGCCCGCAACCCGCCAGACGCTGGGCCATGCCCTCAAAGAAGCCGGCTTCGTCGCCTGGCTTGACAGCGGGTAGCAAGCCGCCTCCCCCGTCGCCGCCGCTCTTCCTCTCAACCAACCATCAACCCAAACCATGTCTACGCAAGAAACCCAAGCCCGCCAGGGCTTCACCGAAGCCAGCAAGAAGCTGGAAGCCGCCCTCACCGAGTACACCGCCGCGCGCAAGCGGCTGCACGCGATCACCGGCGAGTTCGTCGGGGCCGACCATACGGCCACGCTGCAATTCACCGTCGCTGAAGGCCGCCGCGGCAAGGCCGAGATCCAGCTGACCGACTGCTGAAAGGATGACCATGAGCAAGCTGCAAACCAAGCTGGCCGCCGCTGCTGCGGCCTACAAAGAGGCGCTGCAGACGCTGGCCGAAGTACGCGAGGGCTACGAAAACGGCACCGGCAAGGCCTACGCCGAGATCTGCGCGCGCGAGGACGATCTGAAGACGAAGATCGCGCAGCACCGCGAGACGGCCGACGCGGCGCAGGCGAAGTTCAAGCGCCTGTTCGCCGACGCCGGCCACGTGGTGACCAAGGAGGTCAAGGGCGCGCTGACCGCCAAAAACGACGCGCTGGCGATCATCGACGAGCTCGAGGCGGCGCTGGCCGAGAGCGAGCACAAGTCGCTTGAGCCGATGCTGACCGCCTCGAGCGACGCGCAGCGCTACCAGAGCGCGCATGCTGGCGCATTCGCGGCCTATGCACGCCTACAGGTCTATGAAGCGCTCGCCGAGTGCGAGGGCGCCATGGGCCGCGCGATGCTGATGGCGCAGCGCGTGCCGCTGGAGCCAGGCCGCGAGTCGCTAGTCTCGAACCTGCACGAAGCGCGCATGGCGCTGGTGTGGGAGGAGCTGAAGGCCATGGCCGACGACGCGCCGCGCGGCGCGCAGGAGATGCCGCCTGAGGTAGGCGAGCTGAACCTCGGGCCGTTCACCAGCCGCCCGTTCGTCACGGCGGCGGCGGCGCACCAGATGCGCAAGGCGCGTGTGCCGCACGGGGGTGACCGCACCGGCGAGGTCGAAGCCGAAGCCGAAGCGACGGTCTGACGGCAGCGCGAAGGCCGGCTCGCACCGGCATCAACCGAAGCACTCCGTGGGAGTGCTTTTTTTATGGGCCTCGTGATGTCACAGGACGGGCGACGAGGGCTATGGAGGGCGCGCAAAGGCCGTCAAATCGCGTCGCGATGGGCGCCCCCTCGGCGGGCGGCCAAGGCGCGCCGGCTTTAGCGCTGCGCGCGCCGACAGCCTCGACAAAAGAGGTCCATTTAGCGGGCAGGCGTGGCGGGGTTAAGACCGCGCGCCGGTCATCGGCGAAGCGGTCTGCTCTGGCTGGTCTGCAGGCGCCGAAAAGGGCCATCTGACGTCCTCAACGGCCCTTGAGCACACGAAAGACTCCCGAACAGGGCAAAGAGGCATCTCGCACAATCATCGCGTTTACGCTCAGAAAGGTGTTCGAACTGGCGACGATACGCGCTGTGCCACGCGGCGCGGACGGCAGCTAGCGTTCGCTTGAAGCACCTAGTTTTCTTGCTTGGCCGTGCAACTCAATGCCTCGTCATACGCTGCGTTTGATTCGCAAAGTGGCGGCCACAACCGCCATGCGATTTAAAGATGGTACGAAGGCTCGTCATCCCAGTCCGACAGCAGCCACTGCGTCTCGATGCTAGTAGGCAGCAGAGCGCGAAGCGCTTGAATTTTGCGCTCCATCAAGGCAGGAGTGCCCCTGACGGCGGCCAACACTGCCACTTGTGCACCAACCTCTTTCGCAGCGGTGGCGAGATCTTCAATATCAGAGTTTGCAATGAGTTCACTGCTTACCTTCACTTCTCCGATAGCAAACTTCCCGTCCACGATGCAAACCAAGTCAAGCTCTCGATCAATCCGGCCACCTTGGTTCTCTGGGAAATCGCGATAGAGGGCTGTTTGTGGGGCATACATAAAAGAGCGCTTTGCGCGGCGTCGCATTGCGGTGAGAGCCCATGCCACGGTCACTGTATCGTGTTCGCGTAGGCATGTCGCAAAGAACTCGTTCATTCGGAAATCCAGAGCAATATCAACCGGCAGCTGATGTTGTCGACCACAAACTTCGCACGACATTTTTTCTTTCAGTGCCTCGACGCCGAGCCAGTTGCGATGGCGGCATTCCACACAACTCCACTCATGGCCACGATGCATGACGCCGCGTTCGAAGAGATAGCCCAACGAGCGCTTCAGATCATCCTCGCACTCGCCGAGCACTTCTTCACGACGCAGCTTTAGGTTGGCGTCTTTCTCAATCGCGGCAGTGAGTTCTGCGGTCCATTCTCTCAAGAGGATGCCGTAGCGTGTTCTAAGACGAGGCACCTTGAGCCTGCTAGCCTTCTGCACGATTCGCTGCGCCAGATTTTGCCAACCAGCCTCATCATCGATCACCAGCTTTCCATCTCGGGCCTGCATGCGAAGCTGAATATCCCTGATGACTTCCGCATACTGGCTCTGGGCCGGAGCCGCCATGTTTTCGAATTGCTTGCGCCAAAAGTGAACACTCAGCGCATGTTCAATATCGTTTAGTGAACCGAACATCCCGATCAGACCTTGCAGATAGCTTCCTTTGTCAGAGGGTTCGGTATATCTGTATGGCGCTTCACGGACTACGCGTCCTCGCAATTCATGGGGTTGGAAATGCGGTCGATCGACCAGCAAACTCTGAAAAATTTCGCTGTCGTCCGGCTGTTTGATCTCAACCGCACGGGATTCGATGGTGATAGGGAGCGTTATCCCTCCACCCTTCGTCACCCGGGCACCTGCGACCTCACAGAAATATCGAACCAACTGCTGCCGGCGCGGAAGCAACCAGATTTCGCGGACGTTGCTGAAGCGCCCTACGTCATTTAATCGGTCCATTGACAAATCAACGAACCATGCCCCTTGGCTAAAGACTGGATGCAAGCCTGCGCAGTAGGAAACCTGCAAAGGCGACGGGGCGCTCAACATCACAGTGGGCCCGGAGATCGCAGTTTCCGCCGAGACCTTATCTGGCGTCAGCGCATTGAAGACTGGCTGAAGCTGGGCCGCATCGAGAGGGCAGCAATCGTCGAGAGTGGGAATTTCTTCGAAGGTAACATTTGATCTGGACACTTCTCTCAAGCCAACCAATAGCCTCTCCAAGCGAGCCGCGTCAATTGAATGGGATCGCACGAAGACGCGAGGCGGCCCATTGCCACTCCCGAGCCAGTTGCAGTTGCGAAGGAACTGCCCGACGCTTGCTACTTTCTCGGCGTCAAATGCGGCAGCTTCTGGTAGTCGCAACGTCTTGTACGTCTGGCTTTGAGCGTCCTGGAAAAGGAGGCCTGCATTCCAGCAACTGACTCGATCTTCGAACGTATCACCAACCACTAGGCAGAATCCGTTCGCCCAAGGATGGGTATGCCTGTTTGGCTGCGTGCGAAGATTGGACAGCTGCGCCAGTGTTGCTATGCCTCCGCGATTGGATAGACCGCTGAGAACTTCATAGGCATCCTCCATCTCGACGCCATCAACCGAGCGAAAGTGCCAGCGGTTCTCCGGCGGGTTTTCTGGTGTCAGCAAAGCGGCACGCATGCCTATCTGGTTGTGGACGGGAAAACTCGTCAAGCTGTCATATAGGGTCCCAAAGTTGTCTTTAATCAGCCCATCGTCAACCCACCTTGGATAGCGATCAAGAATCTGGGTTGGCGGGGTGTGTTGCAAGCCAGAAACGGCTTTCAAGAAGGGCAGCCACGAAAGCGCGGTAAGTCCAATCGGTCTGTCGATACCAACTCTTGGATGTGCTTCTAGTCGGTCGCGATCGCGTTTCCGCTCAAGCAGCTGGGTATCGCCAAGCATGGCCGTTAGCTCATCGACCAAACTATTGTTGTCGTAGGTGAGGAGCAATACGAAGTCAGGGTCCAGCACCCGGAGCCAAGCTTTGTATCGATCTGGAATTCGACCTTCGATGAGCGGAACGACTAGTGACTGTCGCCCCCCGTCGCGGCTGAAGCAATCGGCGAAAATCGCATCGAGCCACCCATGGACGTCCTCACCACCCTCTAAGACATAGGCGACCCGCATCACACGGGGAGTTGCTCGAATTTTTGGATCTGGCTTGTTCATGCTGCATAGTAAGCAAGCCGATACAGTTCGGCCAAACTAAGCCTGAGCAAATCGTGGTGATCTTGCCTCTCCGTCGAACAGTGAGCACGTCGCCTCTGCAAATCTCGCTGGAGTACGCCGCGAATGAAGCGTACATAACGGCAATCTATCTAGCGCGTAGGTTCGAGAAAGAGCCGTTCCGCTGATAGCTCGCTAGAACTTGTGTTTTGCTTAAATCAAGGATGTCGGAGTTCATCAAGGTAGTCAGCCCATCTCTGCATCATCGACACACGCTCAGCATGAAACTCCGTCCGGTTGTACGCTCGCCCCAAACTATCCTTCACCGAATGTGCCAGCTGAGCCTCGATTACAGGTTCTGAGACACCCAAGCGCTCCGCGAGCATCGTTCGAGCCGTCGCCCGAAAACCGTGCCCAGTCACTTCGTCTGCGTCGAATCCCATTGCCCGCAGAGCCGCATTTACGGCAGCGTCGCTCATTGGCCGGTCATGGTGTCGCTCGCCTCTGAAGGCATAGGGACTATCGCCGGTCAACTCCTTCAGCCCCCTGAAAACAGCAACGGCCTGGCTTGCGAGCGGGACAACATGCGGCTTGCCAAAGAGCTTGCCAGCCTTCTCGCGCTTCATGCGAGCCGCAGGCACCGTCCAGATTGCAGCGTCAAGGTCGAACTCTTCCCAACGGGCGTGTCGTAGCTCCCCAGGACGCAAAAGCACCATGGGCATCAACCTGAGCGCTGCCCGCACCACGTGCGTGCCCTTGTAGCCATCGCATGCACGCAATAGATCGCCCAAGCGCTCAGGGTCAGTGATAGCGGGAAAGTGCTTCACCATCGGTTTCCGCAGTGCGTCTTTGAGATCGCGCGCGGGGTTGCTTGTGACCTTGCCAAGGGCGACGGCATAGCGGAAGACCTGGCTGCAGTTCTCGTGCGCCCTGTGGGCCGTTTCAACCACGCCACGCGCCTCCACGCGTCGCAGGACAGCCAGTAGTTGAGGCGCATTGATTGATGCGATGGGGTCACGGCCAATCCACGGGAAGACGTCCACCTCCAAGCGCCTCATGATCTTGTCCCCATAGCTCGGCGCCCACTCATCTTTGCGAGTCGAAAACCACTCGCGCGCCACGTGCTCGAAGCTATCTGAGGTAGGCAAGCCGGCATCGATCCTCGATGCCTCGGCACCTTCCTGCGCCAGCCGCGCCTTTTGGAGCTGACGCTCTTCGCTCGGATCGACGCCGCTGGCGAGCAGCTCGCGTGCGCGGAGTGCGTTGTCGCGGGCAGTTCGCAGACTCGTCTCGGGGTAGGTGCCAAGGGAGATGCGCTTCTCCTTCCCGGCGATTCGATATTTCAGCCGCCACCACTTTCCACCGGCTGGCGAGATTTCGAGGTAGAGGCCTTTGCCATCGGCGTGCTTGCGAGACTTCGGGCCTGGTTGGAGCCGCTTGATGGCCGTATCGGTGAGAGGCATGTCTGGGGGCAACTTTTCGCTGAGTTGCCCCCGAATCTAGCAGTTGCCCCCAAAGTTGCCCCCGGGAACGACCGGCTTGGCGCGGAAAACTGCGGACGGATCTGGAATGAAAAAAGCCCTAAGCAGTTGATTTACTTAGGGCTTTTTAACTTTAGCGGACGTCTATGGACGACTGCAAAGTGATGAGTGGTGGCCTGGGGCGGAATCGAACCACCGACACGCGGATTTTCAATCCGCTGCTCTACCAACTGAGCTACCGGGCCATCTGCATTTGTGTGCAGCCTTAAATTATACAGCGCTTCTGCGCCCTCTCGACAAATCAACACCAAGTTGTTTGAGTTTTCTGTAGAGATGGGTGCGCTCGAGGCCGGTTTTCTCGGCCACGCGGGTCATCGATCCGTTTTCCATCGCGAGGTGGAACTCGAAGTATGCCTTCTCGAAACCGTCGCGCGCATCGCGCAGCGGGCGGTCGAGGTCGAAGCTCTGGGTCGATTGCGGGCCGATGTCGGCCACCGGCACGGAAGCGAGCGATGCCATCAGCAGGCTGTCGCCGGTGGTGGTGATGGCCGTGGCCTGCGCCACACCGGCCGGCGCGGGGACGACGCCCGCGGCAGCGCGGCGTGCGCTCTCGCGCGCCAACCCTTGCTCGACGGCCTTGAGCAGCTTCTGCAGCGTGATGGGCTTTTCGAGGAAAGCGAATGCGCCGATGCGCGTGGCGTCGACCGCGGTGTCGATGGTGGCGTGGCCGCTCATCATGATGACGGGCATGCTCAGCAGGCCGGCGGTGGACCACTCCTTGAGCAGCGTGACGCCGTCGGTGTCGGGCATCCAGATGTCGAGCAGGACGAGGTCCGGCCGCGCGCGCTGGCGGGCCGCGCGCGCTTCGGCGGCGTTTTCCGCGAGCTCCACGTTGTGGCCTTCGTCATTGAGAATTTCGAAGAGCAGGTCCCGGATGCCCAGCTCGTCATCGACCACGAGAATGTTTGCCATGAGTGCTGCTTGTTGTGTGCGCTGGTATCTGCAATGGTGTGTAAGGTCCGCCGGCCCGGCCATCGCCTGGGCGACGGAATCGTAAGCGCTCAGGCGGCGGAAGATTTCGAATCTTCGGTGTGAGCGACCGCTGCCCGCGGCTCGCTTGCCAGCGCGAATGATAGCGAGACTTGTGCCCCTGCTACAGCCCCATCGACAACGCGGTTGGAAAGCTCGATGCGCGCGCCGTGCTCATCCGCGATTTTCTTCACGACGGCCAGGCCCAAACCGGTACCTTTTGTTTTCGTCGTGACATAGGGCTCGAAGGCCCTCTTCAGAATGTTTTCCGCGAAGCCGGGGCCGCTGTCCTGCACGGTGAGCCGCACGCGCCGCCCCGAATCGCCCAGCCGCGTACGAATGACGACCTCGCCCCGCTTGCCGGTGCCGCTGGCCGCGGCCTCGGCGGCGTCCTGGGCGTTCTGCAACAGGTTGTGAATCACCTGCCGGATCTGCTGGGCATCGCCGCGGATCGGCGGGCAGCGCTCGTCGAGCTCGGAGCGCAGCACGATGGGCAGGCTCTCGGCGTTGTAGAGCTGGAGCACATCGACCAGCAGCGCGTTCAGGTCGACCGGCTTGAGGTCGGCCGCGGGCAGCCGCGCGTAGTCGCGGAATTCGTTGACCAGCCGCTTCATCGCATCGACCTGGTCGACGATGGTCTTCACCGACTTCACGAGCACGGCCTGCTCGGGCGGCTGCACCTTGCCCGACAGCTTCATCTCGAGCCGCTCGGCGGACAGCTGGATCGGGGTCAGCGGGTTCTTGATCTCGTGCGCGAGGCGGCGCGCCACCTCGCCCCAGGCCTGCGCGCGCTGGGCGGAGACGATCTCGGATATGTCGTCGAACACCAGCAGCCGCGCCGCGCCAGGCAGTTCGGCGCCGCGGGCGACGATGTTGATGGCGCCGTCCTGCTGCGGCATGTCCTGCCCCGAGGCATGCAGCTCGAAGGCGTGCTGCCAGTGGTCGAGGCCGTGCTGCATGCGCTCGACCAGGAACTCGTCGAACTGCTGCTGCACCTTGGCGCCGAATTCGGCAAGGCCCGGCACGTCGACCAGCGACTGTCCCTCGTAGGCCGCGAGCGGCGCGCGCAGCACGCGGGTGGCGCCGGGGTTGGTCGACAGCACCGTGCCCTTGGCGTCGAGCACGATCACGCCCGATGTGAGGTTGTCCAGGATGGTCTGCAAGTTGGCGCGGGCGGCGTCGAGCTGGCCCATGGTCTTTTCGACGGCGCCGCGCGCGTCGGCCAGCTGCTGGGTCATGACGGCAAAGGAGCGCGTAAGGCCGCCCAGCTCGTCCTTGCCTTGCAGCACAGCGGTGGGTCGCAGGTCGCCGGCAGCCACCTGGCGCACGCCGTCGGCCAGCACCAGCAACGGCCTGGCGAGCTGGTTGCCGAACAGCACGGCCAGCAGCACGGCACCGAACACGGCAAGGAACAGGCTCAGCGTCAGCGTGCCGATGTACATGCGGCGCAGGCCCTCGCGTGCAAGCGCCCGCTCCTGGTATTCGCGGTTGGCCTCCTGCACCGCCAGCGCGTTGGCCACCACGGCGGGCGGCAGCGGCCGCGTGACCTGCAGATAGCGCGGCGCGGTGTCGAAGTCGAAGCCGGGTCGCTGCACCATGGCAAGCGCGCGCACGCTCGCGACCGGCGGCGCTGCGCCGGGCATGGCGGTTTCGTCCAGGCCTTCGATGTGCGCGACGGCGCGCTCGGGCCGCACCTGTCGGAACTGCTGCGCGGTCGGCCGGTCGGGGTTGAGCTGGAAACGCGAGGAGCCGGCGCTGGCCACCAGCTGGCCCGAGCCGGTCCAGAGAATCACGTCGGTCGCCTCGAGCTGGTCGCGGATGCGCTCCAGGACCAGGCCCGCGCTCGCATCAGGCACTTGCGCGAGCTGGCCGCTGGCGCTGCGTGTCTTGGCGGCGAGGTCGTCGGACAGCGAGTCGAGCGTGGCGCGGCCGAGGTTCAGGCCGGCGTCCAGCGCGCCCTCGACCTTGACGTCGAACCAGCTCTCGATGGAGCGCGCGACGAACTGGTAGGACACCACATAGACCAGCGCCCCCGGCACCACGCCCACCAGCGCGAAGATCGCCGCCAGCTTGATGAGCAGCCGGCTACCGAACTTGCCCTGCCGCAACCGCCGCAGCAACCGGAACGCGACCCAGCCGATCACCAGCACCAGCAGCACCGCCACCACGACGTTGATGCCGAACAGGCGCACGTAATAGCGTTCGTACAGCGCGCGGTTGTTGGTGGCCTGGGCGAGCAGGAACATCAGCACCAGCCCGATGGCCGTGACCAGCGCGGCCCCCACGCCGATGGCCCAGCGCATCGCACGCGCGCGGCTCGCGGCTGGCGTGGCCGCTGCGCCGCTGCGCGGGGAGGTGCTCACTTCTGCTTCTCCACCGCCAGCCGCGCTGTGCGCTCGGCGGCAATATTCCAGTCAGCCTGCCCGACCACGCCGATCTGGAACGGGCGCGGCAGTTGCGAAGTGTCGAGGCGGAAGCGGAAAGTCACCTGGTGCAGCGGGTCGTCGCCGATCTCGGCCACGTCGCCCAGCCGCATCCGCCCGACGCGCTTGATGGCGTCGAGTGCATCGCTCAGGGTGTCGAAGTTCTGGTTCAGCGAAATGCCGAGGCCGGCGGCACCGGTGATCGGCACCGGAGACACGTTGAGCCGCCAGCGCCGGGTGAGCGGCTGGTAGGCCAGCCGCATGTGACGCTGGACCTGCGCGACCTTGCGGTCGGTCCAGTACCAGCGCTCCTGGAAGAGCTCGGCCTCGGCCACGAAATAGATGGCGATGCCCTTGTCGAGCACCTCCTCGACCAGCGAGGGCAGCTCGAACTGCACGGACGCGCTCAGGTAGACGCCGTCGTCGGCCTGCTCCAGCCGCATCTGGCTGATGGACGCGCCGGGGCGCCCCTGGGCGGCAGCCGGCACCGGCAGCCACGCCATCCACACGACCCAGGCCCACAGCAGCACGGCCAACAGGAGCGGCCCGCGCCGCGGCTCAGTGCGGGCGCTTTTCAAGCAGGGCGTAGAAGAAGCCGTCGTGATCACCAGAGGGATTGTCCGGGACGCCACGGGCATTCGACCCGCTTTGCGGCAGCAAATGGCCGGGCGATGGCAGCAATCGTGCGTCGGTGTTGTGTACAAGAAACGCATCAATTTGTTGCGAACCCTCTTCCCGGAAGACGGAACAGGTGCAGTAAAGAAGCCGCCCGCCGGGCCGCACGAGCGGCCAGAGCGCGGCCAGCAACGCGGCCTGCTGGGCAGCGAGCTGGGCGGTGTCGCTCTCGCGGCGCAGCCAGCGGACATCGGGATGGCGACGCACGATGCCCGATGCGGTGCATGGCGCGTCGAGCAGGATCGCGTCGAACGGCGTGCGGTCCCACCAGTCGGCGGGGCGCGCGGCATCGGCCACCAGCACACGGGCCTTCAGGCCGATGCGCGCCAGGGTCTCGTCGATGCGGCGGCTGCGCACCGCGTCGACTTCGAGCGCGGTCACGTCGATGGCGTCGGGGCCGGCCAGCTCGAGCAGATGCGCGGTCTTGCCGCCGGGGGCGGCGCAGGCGTCGAGCACCCGCAGCGGCACGCCGCCGGGAGCGGCCGGCAACAGGCCTTCGAGCAACAGGGGCGCGGCCATTTGCGCGGCGGCGTCCTGCACCGAACTGGCGCCTTCGGCAAAACCGGGCAGCTGCTGCACGGGCCGGGCACGGGCCAGTTGAAGACCGCTGGGGCCCACGCGCGTAGCCGAGAGGCCGGTGGCCTCGAGCTCCACCAGATAGGAAGCGGCGGTCGACTTGCGTGCATTGACCCGCAGCGTCATCGGCGCCTGTGCGTTGTCGGCGGCGAGCACGCGCTGCCAGTCGCGGGGATGGTCGCGCTTGAGGCGTTCGATCCACCAGCGCGGATGGTTCCATTGCGCGACCGGCTCCGAATCGGTCACGGCCACGAGTTCGTCGCGCTCGCGCAGGAAGCGCCGAAGACAGGCGTTGATGAAGCTGGCCTGCGCCCGCGTGGCCGGGTTGCGCTTGGCCGCCTCGACGGCCTGGTCGACCAGCGTGAACGGTTCGTAGGGTGCGCGCGTGCCGTCCCATGCCAGCGCCAGCGCGGTGCACAGCAAGGCGTCGGGCAATGGCGGCGGCGTGCGCTTGGCCAGATGTCGGCGCAGCGCCTCGGCGCGGCCGAGCCAGCGCAGCACCTGGAAGCCGAGCGCCTGCACGCCGGGCCGCAGCGCGGGTTCGACGGCTTCGAAGGCGACGGAGCCCGAGGTGCCGGCGCGAATCGACGCCAGCGCCACCGCGGTCAATTGCAGTTGGCGCCAGAGCGGCGGTTGCAGCGGCTGCGGAGCGCCGTTGCTGGGGAGATCGGAAGGTAGTTCGGCCAAGTTGGGGGCGATGGTAACGGGCGGGCGAAAGGCCGGACGCCGTGCAATGGAAAGAAAAAATGACCGCGTCAGAGCAGCGGCGCGGCCGGACGCAGACGCACGGCCCATGCCACCAGCACGGCCGGGAACTGCGAGATCGCGGCGTTGTAGAGCTTCACCGCAAGATTGAACTGGTTGCGCGCGATCTCCGCCGCCGCCGAGGGCTCCGGCCAGGCGATCGGTTCGGGGGCACCGGGCAGCGCCGGTTGCTGCGCCGGCCGCGCGAGCGTGCCGTCGGCCTCGAACATCGTCACCGCGTCCGGGTGCTGGCGCTGCCACGCGCCGATCCACACCTGCAGCGCCGTCGCCAGCGCGGCCATGCCGCCGGCATCGAGCGGTCGCAGTCGGGTCGCGCCCAGCAGGATGGCCAGTTGCGTGGTCGAGGCCTGCAGCGGCGCAATCGACGACAGCAGCTCGTTCGCCGGCGCCTCCGCGGGCGGCGCGGCGGTGATGCTGGCCTGCACGAAATCGAGCTGCTTGCGCAGCGCCGCATCGAGCGTGCCGTAGCTCTGCAGCACGGCGGCGCGCAGGCGCACCAGCCGGTTGTAGGCGCCGACAAACCAGAACAGCAGCACTGCGATCACGATCCAGCTGGCCAGCGATTCGGGCAACAGACTCATCGACGACAAAACCTCTTCATCCAGGGCACAAAGAAAAACGCCCCCCAACCGGGGGCGGTCGGGGGGCGTGGGGTACCGGTCATGGCCGGTGATGCTAACCAGTTATTCGGTCGCGGCGCCTTCGCTGGCGTCGACCGTGCTGGTTGCAGCATCGCTGTCACCGGAGCCGGCCAGTTCGGCGGCTTCCGATTCGGCGATGGCGCGGCGCTCGGCCTCGTCCATGGCGTCCTTGACCTTGCGTGCCTGGTGGTACGCCATGCCGGTGCCCGCGGGGATCAGGCGGCCGACGATGACGTTTTCCTTCAGGCCGCGCAGCTCGTCGCGCTTGCCCATGATCGCGGCTTCGGTCAGCACGCGCGTCGTTTCCTGGAACGAAGCGGCGGAGATGAACGAGTCGGTCGACAGCGATGCCTTCGTGATACCCAGCAGCAGGTTGGTGAACGTCGCGGGGATCTTGCCTTCGGCGCGCAGGGCGTCGTTGGTGTTGAGCATTTCGCTGCGTTCGACCTGTTCGCCGGAGATGTAGCCGGTCTCGCCGATGTTGTCGACCACGACGCGGCGCAGCATCTGGCGAACGATCACCTCGATGTGCTTGTCGTTGATCTTCACACCCTGCAGGCGGTACACGTCCTGCACTTCGTCCACGATGTAGCGCGCCAGTTCTTCCGAACCCAGCAGGCGCAGGATGTCCTGCGGGTCAGCCGGGCCGTCGACCACGGATTCGCCCTTGTTCACCACCTGGCCTTCGTGCACCAGGATGTTCTTTTCCTTCGGCACGAGGTCTTCCCAGACCGTGCCTTCCGGATCGGTGATCTGCAGGCGGATCTTGCCCTTGGTCTCCTTACCGAACGACACCGTGCCGGTCATTTCGGCCAGCATGCCCTTGTCCTTCGGCGAGCGGGCTTCGAACAGCTCGGCAACGCGCGGCAGACCGCCGGTAATGTCGCGGGTCTTCTGGCCTTCGACCGGAATACGCGCCAGCACTTCGCCGGGGCCCACGTCCTGGCCGTCGCGGATCTGGACCAGCGCACCGATCGGGAAGCCGATGGTCACCGAGTGATCGGTGCCCGGAATCTTCACTTCCTGGCCTTGTGCGTCGATCAGCTTCACCTGCGGGCGAACGACCTTGGCAGCGCCGCGGCGCTTCGGGTCGATCACGACCAGGGTCGACAGACCGGTCACTTCGTCCACCTGCTTCGCAACCGTGAGGCCTTCCTCGACGTTTTCGAACTGCGTCTTGCCGGCGAACTCGGTAATGATCGGGCGGGTCAGCGGATCCCAGTTGGCGAGCACGTGGCCGGCCTTGATCTGCTGGTCTGCCTTGACCGTCAGCGTGGCGCCGTACGGCACCTTGTGGCGTTCGCGCTCGCGACCGTGCTCGTCATGGATGACGATCTCGCCCGAACGCGAAATCACGACCAGCTCGCCCTTGCTGTTGGTCACGTAGCGCATCGTGGCGTTGAAGCCGATCGAACCGTTCGACTTGGCTTCCACGCTCGAGGCGATGGCAGCGCGCGAAGCGGCACCACCGATGTGGAAGGTACGCATCGTCAGCTGCGTGCCCGGTTCACCGATGGACTGCGCGGCGATCACACCGACGGCTTCGCCGATGTTGATCAGGCCGCCGCGGCCCAGGTCGCGGCCGTAGCAGGTCGCGCAGATGCCGAAGCGGGTTTCGCAGGTCAGCGCGGTGCGGACCTTGACTTCGTCGACGCCCTGGGCTTCCAGAGCTTCGATGTTGTCTTCGTCGAACATCTCGCCGGCCTTCAGCAGCACCGAGCGGTTTTCCGGGTGCAGCACGTCGTCGGCAGCCGAACGGCCGAGGATACGGTCGCGCAGCGATTCGATGACTTCACCGCCTTCGACGATGGCGCGCATCAGGTAGCCGCCGTGCGTGCCGCAGTCCTGCTCGGTCACGACCAGGTCTTGCGTCACGTCGACCAGACGACGGGTCAGGTAACCCGAGTTTGCCGTCTTCAGCGCCGTGTCGGCCAGACCCTTACGGGCACCGTGGGTGGAGATGAAGTACTCCAGCACGTTCAGGCCTTCGCGGAAGTTCGCGGTAATGGGCGTCTCGATGATCGAGCCGTCCGGCTTGGCCATCAGGCCCCGCATACCGGCCACCTGGCGAATCTGGGCCGCGGAACCGCGGG
>JACXTT010008791.1_pt1 | contig 13939 bp, 12 predicted proteins | sample 9270951 | NCBI WGS metagenome assembly JACXTT01 (sample SAMN15532306, study PRJNA645909) | rock metagenome | isolation source: weathered quartz diorite | place: Puerto Rico | collected 2017-06-21 | reverse complement strand
CTTTGAATGCACTGCTGAAGCAGGTAGATCCCCTATCGACGGCGCGATATGTCGCATTCCAAACGTTGCTCGATCCCAAGCGGATGCCAAATCAGAACACCGGCGTGCTCGACTGGCCTTATGTGGAGGGTTTGCGGCTGGATGAGGCGATGCACCCGCTCACACTTCTCGCGACCGGATTGTACGGAGGCACTCTACCGCCCCAGGACGGCGCGCCGATTCGTTTAGTGGTGCCTTGGAAGTACGGAATTAAAGGCATCAAGTCGATTGTGAAGATTTCGCTGGTTGCAGATCAGCCGCCCATGACTTGGAATATCGAGGCGCCGAGTGAATACGGCTTCTACTCAAACGTCAATCCAGACGTCGATCATCCGCGCTGGAGCCAGCGCATGGAACATCGTATCGGTGAATTCGGCTCGCGCCCCACGCTGATGTTCAATGGCTATGCCGAGCAAGTCGGCCATTTGTACGCGGGGATGGACTTAAGAGCGAATTATTGACGTGAAAGATATTCGGTTCGCCAAACTCGTTCTCTTCATCAATGCCCTTGTGCCTCTCACGCTCCTGTTGTGGGATCTTTGGCGCAAACAAGTGGGCGCTAACCCGCTGGAGTTTGTTACGCGCACGACCGGCATGCTCGCGCTAGTCTTCCTCGTGATTTCGCTGGCCGTATCGCCGCTCCGGCGCATAACCGGCGCAAATTGGCTGATCAAGTTCCGTCGCATGCTGGGACTTTTCGCATTCTTTTATGGCTCGCTGCACCTGCTTACATATGTTGCGTTCGACAGATTCTTTCATTTCGCGACAATTCCCACCGACATTCTCAAGCGACCTTTTATTGCGGTTGGGATGACCGCATTCTTTATGATGCTGCCGCTGGCCATCACCTCCACGGACGCGATGGTGAAGCGGCTTGGCGGCAAGAATTGGGCGCGCTTACACGCGATTGTTTACCTGGCCGGCGCGCTGGGTGTCTTGCATTACTACCTGCTGGTTAAATCAGATGTGCGTTTGCCGCTTACATTCGCATTCGTGCTGGCGGTGTTATTAGGATTCAGGATTTTGATGAAGTACTACAAGCCTCCTATCGCTTCGAACAGCGTCGTGCCGCGCGAATAAAGGAATCATCCGCAGATTACACAGATTGAGCAGGGTTGATGTAGGCACTCCACGATCTTTTTCTATCTGTGGCATCTGTGTAATCTGCGGATATATCTCTTAGTCAATCGTTCGGTATAATCCGTCCGTGCTGGACCCCACCAAACGATTCTCGAAACGTGTCGAGAACTACATCAAGTATCGCCCCAGCTATCCGCCCGAGATTATTCCTTTGCTTGAGGCGGAGTGCGGCCTAACGTCAAACACTCTGATCGCCGATATTGGCTGCGGGACCGGCTTGTTGACGGAATTGTTCTTAAAACACGGCAATCCGGTCGTAGGCATTGAGCCGAATGTCGATATGCGCGCTGCCGGTGAGAGGATTTTGGCGAAATATCCAAAGTTCACGAGCGTCGATGCGACTGCTGAAGCGACAACGATCGATGCCCGTTCAATTGATCTGATCGTTGCCGGGCAAGCGTTTCATTGGTTCGATCGAGAAAAGGCTCGCACGGAATTCCGAAGAATTCTGAAACCGAACGGTTGGATCGTCCTGATCTGGAATGGCTTTCACGTCGAGACAAGCCCTCTGAACAACGGTTATCAGGAACTGGTGTTGCGCTATGGCACGGATTACAAAGAAGTCGCTAGAGAAATTTCCGGAGTCGATGTCGCACCTTTCTTTGCGCCCAACGAATGCAAATGTGCGCGGTTTGCGTTTAGGCAGATGTTTGACTTCGAAGGATTGAGGGGCCGCTTACTCTCATCGTCGTATGCGCCTGATGCGACTCATCCGTCGTTTGCAGGCATGATGGAGGATTTGCGGAAACTGTTTGAAACTAATCAGGTGAACGGGCAAGTGCAATTCGATTACGTCACGGAAGTTTATTACGGGCAACTGCCGTCAAAATAAATCAGGTATTCACTACTCCAGCGGCTTCGGCGCGCAACTGTTCGCGCAATTTGAATCGCTGAACCTTTCCAGTTGCCGTGTAAGGCAGCTCTGAAACGAACCGATAACGACGTGGTTGTTTGAATCGCGGCAACGCTCCGCGGCAGACCTCACGTAATTCCTCCTCGATCTTTTCAGTGTCGGCGGCTGACACCACGAACGCACACACGCACGACAGTCCCGCTTCATCGAAACCTTCCACGACGGCTGCGGCGCGGACACCTTCATGTTTTAGAAGCACACTCTCGACTTCGATTGGCGAAACCCATTGACCCGTTGGTTTGAAGCAATCGTCGCTGCGACCCATATGCCACCAAAAACCGTCCGCATCGCAGCGATATAAGTCGCCGGTGCGCACCCAGCCATCCACGAATGTTTTGGCGGAGATCTCAGGCCGCCGCCAATAACGCGATGCGGCACTAGCGCCGCGGATCCAGAGGTTTCCTTCCTCACCGATCGGCATGGGTTTACCTTCATGGTCGATCAATCGAGCTTCATAACCGCGCAGCAACTTGCCGCTGCTTCCGTAGCGCACCTCGCCGGAATGGTTCGACATGAACATGTGCAGCATTTCAGTCGACCCGATACCGTCGAGGAGTTCGACCCCAAATGTTTGTTGCCACTCCTCCCCTAATTGAGCCGGCAGCGCCTCGCCGGCCGAGACACAGAGACGCAAACTGGACGCATCAATCCGGGTGACTCTGTGATGATGCTCCAGCAACATCCGATAAACCACCGGGACGCCGAAGAAAATGGTTGGCCGGTATGTCTTGAAGATGTTTGCGACGATGTCGGGCGCAGGTTTCTCGGGACAAAGGGTTGTGGTTAGCCCATTAAGAAGCGGGAAAGTGAAACTGTTCCCCAGGCCGTACGCGAACGGTAAACGTGAAGACGAAAACAGACGATCCCCATCCTGAAGGCGAAGAACCTCGCGACAATACGTTTCGTTGGTGTGGAAGATGTCGGCCTGACTGTGCACCGCACCTTTCGGCTGGCCAGTGCTACCCGATGTGTACAGCACAAAGGCATCGTCATTGGGATTCGTGTTAGCAGGAAATACATCAACGGTTTCACGCGGCGCAGATTCTAGCGGCACCACCCGTAAGCCACTGTAGAGATCCGAATGATCGGCGCGGACGGTGAACATCGTCTGGAGATCGCGTGACGCTACCTGGTCCAACAGAGTTCTCGCCACCGCACCTTCAACAATTGCCACGCGAGCGCCGCAGTCCCGCAAAATGAACTGTTGTTCCTGAGTTCTTACGGCAAGATTGATCGGCACCGCGATCGCGCCGAGCGAGACGATCGCGACAAAGGACGCTATGAATTCCGGTGAATCGGCGAGCAGAATCGCGACTCGGTCTCCGGCCTCGATCCCTTCAACCTTTAGTATTTCAGCGACGCGGACTGTCTGCTCGCGAAGATCTCGATAAGTGATCGCGCGCTGCTCGAACAGGATGGCGACATCGCTGTCGCGTCCCGTCGCAAACAGATAATCGAAGAGGTTGGCCGGCGACATGGATGTCTAAATTATCGCGAACGCTGGATGAGGCGATGTTGGGCGACCCTCACAATGGCCGACGGATCGAGCTGCGGCGTCGCTGCCAGGTTCTTCAACGCCTGTAAAGTTTTGCCCGAGGCGCCAGAGCGAGCCGTCTGCCAAAGCGCGTGTTCCAGCATGTTCTCCGAGAATTTGCGCCAAGCCGTTCGCCTCACTTCACGCGCCGCAGTCACCGCTTTAGGGAGTCTCATCCAACTGGATTTGAATTTGCGAGTGCTGTCCGAAATCAGCTTTGCCGCGTCCGATGTGCCCTGCGCCGAACGTGGATGCGATTGACGCCAGGTCACTACGGGTTGAGCACGGGCGATGATTGGATAGAGTTCGGCAATTCGCACCCACATGTCCCAGTCATCGATTCCCGGCACGGTGTCGTCGAGCAATCCCAGACGCGTGATCACCGATCGCCGAAATACCGCCGAGCCACACGGAATGAAGTTCCGCGTCACCAATTCCCAAAAGATCTCGCCCTGCGGGCACTCAGACGGATAAGCATCACCGGTGATCTGCCCGTCGGCATCGGAATAAAAAGCCTGGCCGTACGCCAGCGGTGCATCCGTATTTTTCTCCAGTAATTCGATCTGAGCGTCAAGCGATTGCGGTAGTCGCGTGTCATCATCATCCAGAAAGCTAATAAATTGTCCGGTGCTCGCGACTAATCCCACGTTGCGTGCACCAGCTACGCGCTGATTTCGTTCCAAACGCATGTACTTGATTCCCGGCAGAGCCCGACAAACTTCAGCAGTGTGATCCGTAGACGCGTCATCGACGACCACGACTTCGACATCGCGGCTGGCAGACTGGGCGCTCGTAACGGCGCGCCGCAGCAATTCCGGCCGGCTATGAGTGGCGATGATGATGGAAGCACGCGGCATTTTTCTTCGCTGATTGCGAATCAGAACGCATCAATGAGTCGCGGCGCGGCGTTTGGCTGCGAAGGCGTCGAGAATTCTGCGCGGACCTCGCGAGCGAATGACACGCGTTGGATTAAGCTGCATTGCGAGGAGGATATTCTCGCTGACTTGATCAAACTCGCCATAGGGCAAACGCTGCGCCGCGTTCCAAAGCAAGGTGTCGGCAATACGATTGCGCAACCGTCGGCGAACAGTTCGGCGCTGTTTACGTGTGGCGGCTTGCGCCCGCGGCAATTTTAGTAATTCAAGTTGATGACGCACCACGCGGCGAAGCTGAGCGGCGCGCGCGGACGAACCCTGCCCTGAATGACGCGTTGGCTGACGATAAATGCCTACCGCTTCGGTGGTAACAACGGCAGGATGAATCTCTGCAAGCCGCGCGAACAGGTCCCAATCATCAATTCCGATCAGGTGCCGGCGCAGCAAGCCAACTCGCAGCAAGCTCTCTTTACGGATTAGCGACGACAGCCCTATCACGGGAAAGTCGACTTCCATGATCGGCCAGAACACATCGCCCGACGGATAGCGCGGCACGACTACTTCGCCGGTCGGTCGGTAGTCCTGATCCGCAATCGCGATTCCACCGCAAACGAATGCAGCATCGGGATTCTGCAACAGCAGATCACGCTGAGTTTCAAGCGAGCCCGGCAGGCGTACGTCATCGTCATCAAGGAAGCTGACAAAGTCGGCTTCGCTAACCATCAAGCCGGCATTGCGCGCGCCGGCGGTACCCTGATTGCGATCAAGACGCAAATACTTGATGTCGCGCATCGCGCGGCAAACGCTTGCAGTCTCATCGACCGACGCGTCGTCTACAACGATGATTTCGACTGCATTGCCGGCGGCGCGCGCACTCTCGATGGCCGGGGTCAATAACTTGGGTCGATCGTAGGTTGGGATTATTACGCTAACGCTGGGCATTGCGGCACTCTGATTTCTTTGAGTCTATTAAGGCGCAAACGAGTGGTCAAGAAATTGCGGCACTTGTCGATAAGAGATCGTCCCGGCCTTCGCCAGCTTCGTGAAACGTCACGAAGCCACTTCGCCGCAGGGAGGATCCGATCGTAATCCTGCCGGCCGACAAATCGATCGAGCGGAGAAAAAGCGCCGATGGCCAATAGTTCAAGATCGCAGACGGACCGCTGCGAGAGTTTGATCGACGGTAAGCTGTTCGCGCACTCACTAACTCGCCACGCGCCTCTTCATCCACCATCAGATCGATTAAACGATCCCCATATGGAAAGATCAGAGTATGGCCAGGATTATTCATATCTGGTGTTTTAGTTCGCGCGACGTGGGACGCTAGTCTAGCGATGCCGTTTTGCTCGGTCAATCGGCTCGTTATCGCAGAGTGGGGTAGAGCTTTTGGCAACAGGGACCGCGTCTGATTAAATATGCGGCGTTCCGCCAAGTGATTGTTCGGTCCCACGACACTATTTACTTGCAAGCTCGCGAAGACCAAAATGAGGGACGAGATGCGCTGATTACGGAACCCGATCATGCGCCCGCCCCCAAACTCCTTTCCGTGATAATTCCGGCGCGGGACGAAGCTGGTTGCATAAGCGCCACCGTGGAACATCTGCACGTCGAGTTGCGACTGCGCAACGTTCCACACGAAATAATTGCCGTCGATGATGGCAGCAGTGACGAAACCTGGCGAATCTTGAATTCACTGGTCGAACGAATTCCTGAACTAAAACCCATCAAGAACACAGGGGAGAACGGTTTCGGACGAGCAGTTGCGCTCGGGCTCGATCACATGCGGGGCGATGCAGTAGTCATCATGATGGCTGACGAGAGTGATGATTGCCGCGATGTTGTACGATATTGGGAAGGTCTCAACGAAGGGTTTGACTGCGTTTTTGGCAGTCGATTTATCAAGGGCGGCGGCGTAATTGACTACCCCAAACTTAAACTGTTACTGAACCGTCTGGCCAATCTGTTTCTGCGGGTTCTTTTCCGAATTCGTCTGAATGACACTACCAATGCTTTCAAAGCATATCGCCGTGAAGTAGTGGATGGTTGCCGGCCGCTGATATCCCATCACTTCAATATGACGGTCGAGTTGCCCCTTAAGGCAATTGTCCGGGGCTTTACTTGGAAAGTAATCCCGATTACCTGGCGCAACCGTCGCACGGGCATCGCCAAATTGAAGATCAAAGAGATGGGAAGTCGTTATCTCTTCATTTGCCTGTATATTTGGCTCGAAAAGTACCTGTCCAAGGGCGACTACAAGCGACGTCAATGACTGGCGGCGCATCTAGTCCCTCTTTCTCGTGTGAACTCAACCGGTTGTGCGATTGCATTCGGCGTATTATGCTTCGGCTCCCTTCCGTCATCGATTACGAAGAAGGCTCGTTTTTCTGCGAATGAGAATTGCCATTTGGCACAATTTGCCCAGCGGTGGAGGTAAGCGCGCGCTCTACTATCACGTGCGCGGTCTGGTCGAACGTGGTCACGACGCGGTGGCCTGGTCGCTGGACACGGCTGACACCGAGTACATGCCGCTATCAGAATTCGCTTCTGAACACGTAGTACTTTCCGAGACAAATGGCCGCCCCGGCTCTGTCCGAACAAAAAGAATCGGTCGCGAATATTACAAGTCGCTTGATCGGTTGCGCGCCTTTGACGAGGCTTGCCGCACCTGCGCGAGAGAAATCGACGCAGGAGATTTCGACGTGCTGTTCGCCAATAGCGCGGCCCATTTTTATGTGCCTTATGTTTTGCGTCACGTTCGATTGCCTAAGGTGCTCTACTTACAAGAACCCTGCCGCTTCATGTACGAGGCAGCACCTGCGTTGCCGTGGATGGTTACGGCACCCGAAGATCTGACGCATGCGGATCTCTTTGACCTGCGACCGCTTCTAAGGGACTACCCGCTTTTACAGACGCTGCGCTTGCAAGCTAAGCAGGAATGGTTGAACGCTCGCGCCTGTGATTATCTGCTGGTGAACTCCTACTACAGTCGCGAAAGCGTGTTACGTGCTTATGGTGTTGACGCGAAAGTTTGCTATCTGGGCGTTGACACCAGTCTGTTTCGCGATCAGGGCCTGCCACGCGAACGATTCGTTCTCGGGTTAGGATCGTTTGACTCAATCAAGGGCGTCGATCTGGCGATAAGGGCCGTGGCGTTGTTGCCTGATCCGCGACCGCCGTTGGTTTGGATTGCCAACTCAGGTCATCCTGCCTACAAAGCCGAAATGACCGAGTTGGCCAAATCGCTTCAAGTAGATCTGCGGCTTCGAGAGAAAGTGACTGACGAGGAATTGGTGAGCACGCTGAATACGGCATCGGTGCTCTTATATACCTCCCGCCTCGAACCTTTTGGTTTCGCTCCTCTGGAAGCGAACGCGTGTGGCTTACCGGTAGTGGGTGTGGCTGAAGGCGGCGTACGGGAGACCGTTCGGGACGGCGTTAATGGGTTGTTGGTTGAAAGTGATCCGGCGCCTCTCGCCGTTGCACTGTCACGGTTGCTCGAAGATGCAGAGCTCGCGCGGCGTCTGGGCCAGAACGGTGTCGAGTATGTGAAACAGCATTGGAATGTCGACCAGAGCGTGAACCGCTTAGAGAGTTACCTGGTGAAGGCTGCGAAGCACCACCGAGAATGATTATTCCGACGTCTAAACCTTAATCGCATCATGACACCTAATTCAGTACTCGCCAGAAAACATCTCCCACCGAAACCTGAAGGATTCGACCCCGAAACTTTCTTTAAGGCGATTCAGTGGTATCAAAAGTGGGAGATGTTCGCGGGAGTTTTCACGCCGGGAATCAATCCGATTGAGGAGATCTGCGATTTGATTCACTTGCCGCAGGATCTTTCCGGTCGTCGTGTTCTCGATCTTGGCTCAAACAACGGCTGTATGAGCTTGGAGTGTGAACGTCGCGGGGCGGCTGAGGTTATCGGAGTTACGCCTTGCGACACTCCGGCGTGGGGTCACCATCAACTGAAAGCGGCTGTTGATTCATCACGGACACGTTTTATTGCGGGCTCTGTCTACGATCTGAACCCAGACACTCTGGGGCACTTTGATGTCGTGCTGTTCTGTGGCGTGCTTTACCATCTGCGCTACCCGACCCTAGCCATTGACAACATTAGACGAGTGGCTACCGGCGACGTCTTCATCGAAACCCACATCAGTGACTACGAATTAGGGCGAGCCGAAAACAAACTCCCGTTATGGCGGTTTTATCGTCACGATGATCTTAACCACGATCATAGCAATTGGTTTGGTCCAAATGTGCGCGCCGTCCTGGAAGGGTTCAGCTCTGCAGGTTTCCAAATCGACTTCCTGAGCAAGAATGAGAATCGAGCGCGGTTCAAGGCATGTGTAAAGGAGGGGCTGCCGGAATTCTTGACCATTCCTTGCGCCGAAGCGGAAAGCTATTCCGCTATCCTCGAACCTCTCTTTGGTGAAAGAGAGAGCTGGGATCGCAACTAGTCTCCCTCAATCAGAGCTTTTCGTTTTTAAGATATGGCGCTCCCAGCCGGTTTCCCCGAGTGACTTAAACAAGAAGAGATGGAGAATCGTTCCAAACTCATTGATGTGTTGCGTGCCGTTGCCGTGATTTTGGTGATGATAAGGCATCTGGCTCCGTACCCAGGAGGCGGATCTCTCGTGCCCAACACAGTTCGAGTGGTAACAAACATCGTTTCCCGCGGTGGATGGATCGGGGTTGACCTGTTCTTCGTCTTAAGTGGCTTTCTGGTGTCTGGCCTACTTTTCCGCGAATACCAAAAATCCGGAGCCATTCATGGAGCACGCTTCCTCATTCGCCGTGCCTTCAAAATCTATCCCGCTTTCTGGGTGCTCATTGCATTAACTCCGGCCCTCCCCTGGCTGCTTAACTATCCCATTACCGCACGCAGGCTGCTGGCTGAATTACTGTTCGTTCAGAATTACACGAATGGAGTGTGGGGACACACATGGTCTCTGGCCGTCGAGGAACATTTCTATTTGTTATTGGTACTCGCTTGCACGTTGATGGTCCACGAAGGCGGGCACAATCCCTTCCGAATTATTCCGCGCGCGTTTCCCTTCTTCGCGGTCGCCTGTTTGACGATCCGTAGTTACAACTCGTTCTTCGAAACCGGCGATTTATATTTCTGCTTCTTCGCGACGCACATAAGAATTGACTCGCTGCTATTTGGCGTGTTGCTCTCCTACTATTACCACTTTCATCGGGAGCCTCTGATGATGTGGGCCGCAAAGTACCGAGCGATATTGATTGCTTGCGGTGTAATCGGGTTTGTTCCGGCTTTCATATTCGAGGCAACAAGCCCGCTGATCACTTCGGTTGGATTTAGTGTGTTGTATTTGAGCGCCGGCGCGCTGCTGCTCGGACTTCTTACCGTCAGGTTGCCTGACACCAGATTGGTCAATTTTCTGGCGTTCTTAGGCGTGCGCTCTTATTCAATTTATCTTTGGCACGTTTTCATCTTTTTCGCATCTGCTCGCGTCGCGGCGTCCTACTATCGCTTTCGGTACTATTGGCCCTTGTATTACTTGACGTGCGTCATTGGATCGTTCGGGTTCGGAGTATTCATGGCTTGGATCGTGGAACTTCCCTTGTTACGAATTAGAGATCGCTGGATCCCCTCCCAAGCAGCGTCCAAGGTGTCATCAAACAATGAAGTCGAGGTTCTGGCGCGCCAGCGGGAATCGTTACCGGCGGCTGGGCCCGCAGTAAGTACGGCAGTGTCGCCATGACTGTCTGCGAGCCGCCGATGTAATTTGACTATTTCCGTTAAGGCGACGAGTTGGGACGGAAGGGAACTTGGTCTAATCTGAGTCGACCATGGATAGCCGCCGAGCAATCTGTACCATCATTGCGAAGAACTACATCGCTCAGGCGCGGACCCTTTCGAACTCGTTTCGAGCACAACACCCGAACTATGACTGCTATGTGCTGGTAGTCGATGATTTCAAAGGCTTCATCAATCCTGCAGATGAAAAATTTGAAATAATCGAACTTTCCGATCTGCGCCTTCCCAATCCGCGCAGCCTTTGCTTCAAATACGATCTCAAAGAATTGTGCACTGCAGTGAAAGCAGTCCTCCTGGATTATTTGCTCCGAGAAAAAAAGGTTGACCGGCTGATTTATCTCGACCCGGACATTCTTGTCACGGGTTCGCTCGACGCTATCTTTGACTCGCTCGGAGTTTACGACATCGTTCTTACTCCTCACCTTGACCGCGATTATCCCGATGATGGATTGTTGCCAAACGACGGACACATTCTGCGTGCGGGACTTTTCAATCTAGGTTTTATTGGAATCAATGCCAGCGCCAATGCCAGGGAATTTCTGGGATGGTGGAAGCTAAAACTGGAAAAGAATTGCATAGTCGATTTGCTCAACGGGTACTTCGTCGATCAGAAATTCATCGATTTCGTGCCGATGTTGTTCAAGAATATCCTGATTGAGACTGACACCGGATACAACGTTGCGTATTGGAACCTCCATAGCCGAAGCATCAAACGGGACAATGGAACCTGGATGTGCAACGGATCACCTCTTCATTTTTTTCATTTCAGCGGTTACTCACCGCCAGGCACGCTGATTTCATCCCACATCCCAAGTCACGCAGCGCGCATTCAGCTTTCGAACCGTCGCGATATTCGCGAACTCTTCAAAGAATACAAACTGCTGCTGCTCGCAAACGGCTATGAGGCAGCTTCATCATGGCCATATTCGTTTGATTATTTCAGCACGGGCGAGCGGATTCCCTACCATCTTAGAGCGTACTATCGACAAATGGCGGCGAACGGACGGCATCGCGATCCGTTTGAGTCAAAAAAACTAAAGCGTTTGGCGGGAATTCCCAGCCAGCCGGGGCGTTGGCGGTTGGCGAGCCGCGGTCACGTAAACGCCGCCAATGGCCCGACTTCCTTCTATCAAACGTCTGAACAGCGCTTGGACGCAATCCTGAATTCTCGCGCCTGGCGTTGGATAACTTACTATGGCCGATTTAAGAACCGATTTGTCGCTCCGCCTTATGACTTTCTGAAATCGCTGGTCAAAGGCCGGACAAGAGCGCCCAAGCAGACACCTGACAGGCGCGCGTCAACTAGCGATGTTGAATCAGCCTGAAGATGAAGGCCAACCGTTTTCGGAAGGGCGCGAGGCGCACTCTGAAAAACTCTATGGTCACCGGTTTCCAGCTTCAATTTGGAATCGGCGGATCGCTGTCTGGCAGGTTCTGTGCCAAGACTGGTTTTCACGATACATTCCGAAGACGGCAAAAGTTTTGGAGGTGGGCGCGGGCTATTGTGAATTCATTAACAACATCGAGGCCGCCGAAAAAGTCGCCATTGATTTCAATCCAGATGCGGCGAACCATGCGACCGCTGAAGTTAGTGTTTATCAAGTCGCGGCCGAACGGTTGGCTGACGTCTTGCCGCCTGCTTCGGTTGATGTAGTGTTCATGAGCAATTTCCTTGAGCACTGCGCTTCAAAGGAAATGATGCTTAAAGTGCTGGCGGCATGCGCCAGCGTCTTGAAACCGGGCGGTCGGCTTCTAATTCTCGGACCGAATTTCCGTTATTGCTACAAGCAGTACTTCGATTTTTTCGATCACTACATACCGCTTACTGAGAAGAGTGTTGTTGAAGCACTTGCGATCGTTGGCTTTCGCATCGAGGTGGTGCAAGCGCGAACGTTGCCGTACACACTTCAGGGTCACTTACCGACTTGGCCCTGGTTGGTGCGTTGGTATCTCAGGATGCCGTTTATCTGGCCGCTGTTCGGCGCCCAGTTCTTCATTGTGGGCGTGAAGGAATAAATCTCAGTTCTCGATTGAACGGTTCGCGGAATTTATCTCTGTTTGCTTCAGCACATCACTCCCTGCCGTTAACGACCTTCTCCGGCGTGGCACAAGCAAACCCGCCAAACACATCGATAAGCCTAAGCCGCTGGTAATCAACCCAACGCCAAACCACGGCGCACGGTAATGCAAGCGAACCGTATGCGATCCCGAAGGAACTACAACTGCCCGGAAGGCGTAGTTCGCCGGCAGAATTCCCGCGGGTCGATCGTCAACCGTTGCCGTCCAACCGCGTGTTTGGCTCTCAGAGCACATCAAGATTGCGTCTCTCGGGGTAACCACTGCGAGTTCCACATCGTTTAGTCCGAACCGCGTCACCTGCACTCGCGCGTTCGCCAGTGGCTCCGTACTAGCGGAGAAGCCTGGCGCACTCTCGAGGACGATTTGGCTTGGGTGTCCAGTGCCCACCGCATTGAGAGCAGCATCCGCTGACTCCGCTAAAACATAATCGGATGTAAGGAAATATCGAGGCGAAGTCTTGCGGCGCAAGAGCGTCACGAAATCGTCGGCAAATAAGATCTCATAGCCAGGACGGGCGGCTTCGCTAACGTTTTCTCCGTTATTTGAAAGCATAGTTACGTACTCGATGTTTGCCGCGTCCAGAATAGGTTCCCTGGGAAGGCGCTTAGTTTCTCGAAGGAAAGGATCGACGGCTGGTGAGAAATAGTGCTTGTAAAAGTCGAACATCCGACTCGCCCCGAATAGCGTAAGCGAATCAATCGTGGGTTGACGATAGACTTGCGGCAAGTTCGCGCCGTACACCGGCATGGGCAAGATCCGACCTGGTGATTTCTGATCGGCGATCACCTGAACGTAGGTTGGAGGATGATTCCAATGATCCCAGCGCTGCTGACGCGGGTAATAACTATTGACGACAGATTCTGTCGCCATCACCAGAAGAAGCCCAGCGAGCGCGATCCGAACCGCGCGAGGCTTTTGCGCGGCGAGCGTCACCACCGCAACACCAGCCCCGACAAAGATCATCAACAGGTAAAGCTCTTCGAGCCAACGCTCCCCTCCGGACCTGGCGGAAACGCTTTTCGTGGCGGCAACGAAGCGTATTACCAGCAATATGAAGAGAATAATGCCGCCGCTGAATCCCACTTGCCATCGCCGCACACGGCCCCGAACCAACGCATCTACGCCCATCGCCGCCAAAAGAGCGACCCCGTAGTCAACCAGAATTCCAAAGTAGGCGGCATAGTGAACGCTACGAAAGAATGGGAGATAAACTACCCATTGCACTGGCGGGAAACCCAGGAGTTTCGCGATCGTGAGTGTCGTCGCCACGATGGCGGTAATCTTGAGCACGCGAACCCGCCAGTCGCTTCGCGCAAAAAATCCGATTGCCCCAAGCAAGATTGGGATCACTCCGACATAATAAAAATATTGGCCCGTAGAACCATAAAAGGGCGGATGCGAGTAAATGGGACCGCCACCCATGATAGCCGGTGACAACAACTGAAGAATCAATTTGGGTTGGATGTACTCAACACCGGCCGAGGCGTAGTACTCACGGATATGCGGTGCATCCATGATTACCCGTAACGCTGGCAAATAGGCGACGCCGACGATTGCCATCGCCACTACGC
>JACXTT010008790.1_pt1 | contig 13940 bp, 10 predicted proteins | sample 9270951 | NCBI WGS metagenome assembly JACXTT01 (sample SAMN15532306, study PRJNA645909) | rock metagenome | isolation source: weathered quartz diorite | place: Puerto Rico | collected 2017-06-21 | reverse complement strand
CCCGATCATCGAGAATCTGAATCTGGAAGCCCTCAGCCGCGACCGATGCTACGAATTCCTGTTCATCTGCACTCCACTCAAGCTCGTGGGAGCGACCGGCTCGCCGGTCCGCCCCATCGCGGTGGCTTGAGGAGGTCTTACGGGGGGGACGACCTCGCTCGAAGATCGTATAGTGCCTCGAACCGATAACCGGCGCCTTCGACGCCCTCGCGCCCGCCCTCGTTTCGATCGACGACGGCGAGGATGAGCATCACCCGCCCGCCCGCCGCCTCGACCGTACGGGCGGCACGCACCGCCTGGCCGCCGGTCGTGACCACGTCTTCCAGGACGACCACCTGGTCGCCACGAGCGAGCCGGCCCTCGATCGTTCGCGCGGTGCCGTAAGCCTTCGCCTCCGGCCGCACAATCACGAACGGGATCCCGGTCTCGAGGGCGACGGCGGTGGCGAGGGGAACCCCCCCGAGCGCGGGGCCGGCCAGCCTCGCCGTCCCTGGGGGGAGCGCGTGAGCGAGCAGGCGTGCGACATCTCGGAGCAGGTCAGGCTGAGTCTCGAACAGGTACTTGTCGATGTAATACTGGCTGGTTCGTCCCGAACTCAGCACGAACTCGCCGCGCAGGAACGCGGCTTCGCTAAGCCGAGCCCACGTGTTCTCAGTCAGTTCGGCGAGCGCCTGGCCCGAGAGCGTGACCGGCCGCCGAGCCGTCACCGCGAGGCGACGGGAGTGGCCGAAAGACCCACGCTCGTGAGCAATAAGCGGCTGAGCGGAGCGATAATCCCTTCCAGCGGATCTGGCTTTCCGGTATTCAGCCAGCGTAGCGCCACCTCGCTGATGGCTCCGATCCACACATACGCGGCGGTTTCCGTGTCCTGGGGCGCGATCTTCCCATCCTCTACCGCCCGGTCGAGGTATCCGCGCAAGACCTCCACCAGCATCGCCTTGAGCGCGATGCGCTTGCCCTGGTACTCGGGACCGACGGGGAGCCAATCGACAAGCACGATCCTGGCGAGGCTGCGGTGCTTTTGGAAGCTCAAGACCAGCGTGGCGATCGCCGCCTCTATCTGCGCGACCAGCCCCCTGGCCCGCTGGACGGCCGTCTGAATCTCATGGGCCAGTGTCGAAGCGTAGCCCTCGACCAGCGAGAGGAAAATCTGCTCCTTGCTCTCAAAATAGAAGTACACAGCCCCTTTTGAGGTTCCCGAGGCCTTGACGATGTCGTCGACGGCCGCGTTGTGGAAGCCCTTGGCCGCGAACACCTGTGCCGCAGACTCCAGGATCCGTTTGCGGGTTTCCTCGCGTTGCAGCCCCTTGGGCAGCCGATCAACGGCGGTGGCCATCAACCCCTCCCGCTCTCCAGACTGACCGGTCGGTCTGAGGGGGATTGTACTGCGGGCTCTCTGAGGATGTCAACTTGCCGTAACTTGGGGCGAGTTTTGGACGAAATCGGCCCCCCGAGATGGTCAGTACTCCATCTGGTCATCGCTGAGCCCGAAATGGTGGCCGATCTCGTGAATGACCGTCTTGCGCACCTCTTCCACGATCTCGTCGTCTGTTCGGCACGCCGCTTCGATGTTGTGCTGGTAGATCACGATCACCTCGGGGAGCTCAAAGGGCGCCATGGGCGACTGTTCCAGCTCGCTTGCGCCCTGGTACAGCCCGAGGATGTCGCCCCCAAGTTCCTTGGCCACGTCTCGGGTGGGCCGGGCCTCAACGAGCACCGCAATATTCTTCAGCCGGCTCGCGAATTGAGGTGGGAGGTCATCGAGCGCCCTGGCGACCAATCGCTCGAACTGTGCTCGGCGCACGGACGCCTGGGCCGGCCCTCTCCTAGCCGGCGAGGTGCGTACGGATCAAGGCCTCCGCCCGGGAGACGACCTCATCCCACTCCACCCCGGCGTGCCGGGTGATCGTAATGAAGTCATTCAAGAAGAACACCTGACGCACGCCCGAGATCCCGAGCAGATCACGGGCCAGGGGTGAGGCCGCGGTGTTCGGGTCTGTGAACGTCTGGCTGCGTCCCTCGGTCACCTTTCGGTTCGTAACAAACTTCAACGCGTTCTCGTTCGGCGTGGGTTGAACACTGACCTGAAGTGGCTCCGACACCCGTGTTATCCTCCTCTGACATCTGGGTTGGGGCAAAGACCGTCCCCGGAGCGGGTGCGGCCACGGGAGCGGCCACTCGTGGTGCGGAGCGCGAAGGTTCCGCCGGCGGGGGGTCGGCTGCCCCAGACCTCGGCGGTGCCGCCGCAAACGAAGGCCGAGGCGCCGGCCCTGCCAGACCCGTGGCCGGCACGCCGCTGACGAGCACGTCGACGGGACTGTTCGGACTCAGGCGCCGGCCTGGCGGCGTGAACTGCTCGAGTACGGTATCGGGAGGGGCGTCGTCCTCGATCACCTGAACCTTGCCCAGCCGGAGGCCGACGGCCTCGAGCCTGCGGGCGGCATCCGCTGCAGGCTCGCCCCGGAGGCGTGGCACGACACCCGAACCCTGGCTGGCGGTAACTTGGACGATCGACCCGATCGCCAGCCGGCGGCCGGGTGCAGGATTCTGAACCAGGACCATCCCCATCGGTGCCTCGGGGTGCTGGGCCGAATGGTTCACGCTCAGCCCAAAGTGGAGAGGTACCATCAGACGCGCGGCCTCTTCCACCGTCAGGCCCGCGAGGCTCGGCACCGGCGGATGCGACCGCAGCCAGGCGTCACGCTCGGCGGAGGCAACGATGGCTGCCGCAGCCGCGGCCAGGGTCGCCAAGAACGCCACGATCACCGTTCGCCCACGAATCCGCGCACGGGGCAGGCTGCCCCTCAGGACGCGCCCGGACGTGAGCGCCGTAGCGACCGTTGACTCCTGACGCTGCATGCTGCAGGCCTCGTGTTCTGTTGCTCTGGATTCCGCTTCCTGTCAGTGAAGCCGCTGGCTCGTGGACAGTCCGGGGAGCTCGGTCGTCCAGGACGCCCGGCGGGCAAACGTAATGATGGGGGGAAGGTAGCCGCGAATTTGGGATATGACCCGCTCGGGCATCATAATACCCCCTCCCGTCAGCAGCGTCCATCGGGTCTCGACCATCGCCGCCAGGTGGAGGGCTAGCTCCATCGGGATGATTCCCATGTCGGCGAGCGGCAAAAACACCTCCCACCGCCGGCTGGGACGGGGCGTTCCAAACGTCGTGAGCATGGCCTTCGCGATCCCCGTGGCCGCGCCGCTGGCGTTTCCGAACACGCCAACGATCTGCGACACCCGTTCGGCATCCTGGGCCACCGCCTCGACGTCCCGGGTGAACATCTCGACGATCGGCACAGAGGTGAGCACCCGGCCAAGACGCCATCCGATCCTGACGGGATCGACCGAACGAACGGGCTGCGCGAGGGCCGGCACCGGGTCAGACGAGCTCGGAAGGCCGAACGTGCGCGCCTGCATGATGGTCTCGTGGGCCTCTTCCAGGAGCTTGGGGCGCTCTTGCTCCATCCGCTCGCCCGTCCGCCGGACGAATGCTTCGCGCTCGGCGGGATCGTTGTCCGTCAGCAGGCGCCCCCAGGTCACCACCTCGTGGACAACGGGGAGGATGTGGGCGTTGAGCGAGAACGGCATCAACACGCCCGGCGAATCCCCGAGCGGATTGTTTCCGGCGAGTCCTTCTAGGTATTCGGTTGCCACGTCTCCGCTGATCGAACCGCGGAACAGCAGCGCGATCTCGATGTCGGAGTCGGGCCACGTGCGGTCGGTGGCCGGTTGGCCGTAGAGGTAGACGGCGGCGATCTCGTCTTCGTCGCCGAAAAACGTGGTCAGGTGCTCGATCGCCGTCATGCCGGGTCTCTAATTTTCGATTGTATCACAGCCCGCGGCGCTGCTGGCCTGTGTCCTCGTCGCTAGCCTCCTCGTTCCCTGTCGTTGGTGCGGCGGGTGCCGGAGGCATGAGGCGCGCTCGCGGGAACGCTTCGCGGCACCACCTTCCAGAATCGAGACACCGACGCGTCCCATCCCTGAAGGATCTCACCCGAGCGGGGACTGCCCGTCGCCTGCGCGTGCGCGGCGATGAGCTCGTTGAGCCCAGCGATCTCGCCAGGATCGGTGACGCGCTGGAGGGTGACGAGGGCAGGATTGAACAAGCGCTGGAGGGTCTCCGCCTGATCCAGCACATACGCCGTGCCGCCGGTCATGCCCGCCCCGAAGTTTCGCCCGGTCTCGCCCAGCACGACGACCGTCCCGCCCGTCATGTACTCGCACCCGTGGTCGCCGACTCCTTCCACGACCGCGACGGCGCCGCTGTTCCGGACGGCGAAGCGTTCCCCCACCCGGCCCGCCGCGAAGAAGCGGCCTCCGGTCGCACCGTAGAGTGCCGTGTTGCCGGCGATCACGTGCCGCGACGACGTTTCGCGCAGGGCGTCCGGCGGGGTGATCGCGATCTCTCCACCGGTCATGCCCTTGCCCACGTAGTCATTCGCGTCCCCGGTCAAGTGCAGGCGCATGCCGGGCACGCACCACGCGCCGAACGACTGCCCGGCGCTGCCGGTGAACCGCAGGGTGATCGTCCCGTCCGGCAGCCCGGCGTCTCCGCACTGCCGCGCGATCGCGCTGGCGATGCGGGCGCCCACCTCCCGGTCGACGTTACGGATCGCGAGGGACCGGTCCACGGGGCGGCCGGCCAGCAGGTCCTCGCCGATCTCCACCAGGACTCGATCGTCGAAGGGCTCGCCGGGACGATCGTTGCGCTCGAGGACGTGACGCCGCGCCCGGGTGCCGGAGGGATCGGGGTCGGCCAGGATCGCGTCGAGGACGAGCCGCCTCGCTCGTGGGAGCGACACGTCGCCGCGCACGCGGAGGAGGTCGGACCGGCCCACCAACTCCGCGACCGCGCGAAAACCGAGCGACGCCACGATGCGGCGGACATCTTCGGCGATGGCGAGGAAGAACTGCACGACGCGCTCGGGCGTCCCGGGGAATTTTGCCCGCAGGTCCGCCCGCTGGGTGGCGATGCCGACGGGACAACTGTTCAGATGGCACTGCCGCGCCATCACGCACCCGAGCGCGACGACCGCCGCGGAACCGAACCCGAACTCCTCCGCCCCCAGCATCGCCGCGATCACCACGTCCACGGCGGTCTTCAGTCCACCGTCCACGCGCACCCGCACGCGCCCGCGCAGGTTGTTCATCACCAGGGTCTGCTGCGTCTCCGCCAGCCCGAGCTCCCACGGGATGCCGGCGTTCTTGATGGAGTCCAAGGGCGAGGCGCCGGTGCCGCCGTCACAGCCGGCGATGTGCACCGTATCCGCATAGGCCTTCGCCACGCCTGCCGCAATCGTCCCCACGCCGGCTTCGCTGACCAGCTTGACCGAGACCCGCGCCCGCGGGTTTCCCTGCTTCAGGTCGTAGATCAGCTGGGCCAGATCCTCGATGCTGTAGATATCGTGATGGGGCGGCGGCGAGATGAGCGCGATTCCCGGCTGGGCGCGCCGGATGCGCGCGATCTCCTCGGTCACTTTCGTGCCGGGGATCTGACCGCCCTCGCCGGGCTTGCTTCCCTGCGCCATCTTGATCTCGAGCTCCTGAGCCGCGACGAGGTACCCGGTGGTGACCCCAAACCGGCCCGAGGCGACCTGTTTCACGGCGCAGTTCGCCCAGTCCCCGTTCGGTGAAGGCTTGAAGCGGCCGGGATCTTCGCCCCCTTCGCCGCTGCTGCTCTTCGCTCCGAGGCGGTTCATCGCGATGGCCAGGGTCTCGTGGGCCTCCCGGCTGAGCGAACCATGCGACATCGATGACACGACAAATCGCTTTACGATCGCCTCGGCCGGCTCAACATCTTCCACTGAGACGACGCTGCCCGGCGCAAATTCGAGCAGATCCCGGATCGCCGTCGGCGGACGGTGGGCCACTTCCCACGCATAGGCCAGGTAGTCGTCGTCGGTTCCCCGGAGGGCCAGGCGGTGAAGAGCCCGGACCACGTTCGGATGAAAGGCGTGGTATTCGCCTTCTTTGCGAAAGCGGAACATGCCGGGGTCTCCCAACCCTTGGGGTGGCGCGCCTCGGAATGCCCTCTGGTAACGGTCGCGCACGTCTTCGGCGATCTCCGCGAGCCCGATCCCTCCGAGGCGCGAGGGGGTGCCGGTGAGCGCAAATTCGACGAGCGCGTGGTCCAGGCCGACGGCCTCGAAGATCTGCGCACCGTGGTAGCTGCTGATGGTGGAGATGCCCATCTTGGACATGACCTTCAAGAGCCCGGACTCGATCGTCCGCCGGTAGTTCGAGATCGCGTCCTGCGGCTCGACCCCCGCCCGCGACGCCTCGCGCGCGATGACCTCGTACACGAGATAGGGATTCACGGCGCCGGCCCCGTAGCCGATCAGCGTCGCCAGGTGGTGCACGTCCCGCGCTTCTCCAGTCTCCGCGATGAGGCTGACCCGCATTCGGAGCCCCCGGCGGATGAGTTCCTGGTGTACCGCGCCAACGGCCAGCACCATGGGGATCGGTGCGCGATGTTGGTCCACGCTCCGGTCGGAGAGGATCAGGATCACGGCGCCTTCCTCGACGTGGTAGGCCGCTTCGTCGCACAGCCGGACGAGCGCCCACTCCAGCCCTTCGCTTCCCTCGCCTGCCGGGAATACGGCGGGCAGCGTGCGCGCCTCGAACCCGGGGACGTCGCGGAGATGAGACAGCTGGGCGTTGCTGAGCAGCGGGCTCTCGAGGTCGATCAAGCGCGCCTGCTCGGGACCCTCCTCGAGGAACCCCGGCCGCGCCCCGAGCAAGGTGCGGAGCGACATGACGAGGCGCTCCCGCAAGGGGTCGATCGGCGGGTTGGTCACCTGCGCGAACCGCTGCTTGATGTACTGATAGAGGAGGCGCGCCCTCGACGACAGCACGGCGAGCGGCGTATCGTCGCCCATCGACCACACCGGATCGGCGCTGTCCTTCCACATGGGATGCAGAATCCGTTGCAGCTCCTCCTGCGAGTAGCCGAACACGGTGAGCCTGCGCACGAGGGCGCTGCCGTCGCTCCGGTCGTGCTCGCTCGCCGGAGACGTTCCGCCGGTCGCGGCTCCCGACACGTCCGCGGCGGGGCCGCTTTGCAAGGCCGCAGCGAGGCGCACCCGCCCGTCCGAGACCCAGGCCGCGTATGGCCGCCGCCAGGCACGCTCGCGCTTGATCGCGTCGTTGGCCAGGATGCGCCCGGCCGCGGTGTCGACCGCGATCATCCGGCCGGGGCCGAGCCTCCCCTTTTCGACGATGTGCGCGGGGTCGAGATCGGCAACGCCCACCTCGCTGGCGACGATGACCAGGCCGTCGTCCATCACGGTGTACCGCGCGGGCCTGAGGCCGTTGCGGTCCAGCGCCGCCGCGGCGAACCGGCCGTCGCTGAACGCGAGCGCGGCCGGACCGTCCCACGGCTCGGAGAGCCCGGCGTGAAATTCGTAGAAGGCGCGGACGTCCTCGGGCATGTCCTGGACATTTTCCCACGCCTCGGGCACGAGCAGCATCATCGCGTGCAGCAGATCCCGGCCGGAGTGCACGACCAGCTCCAGCACGTTGTCCAGCATCGCGCTGTCGCTCCCGCCGGGCTGGATCACGGGCCGCAGGTCCCGCGCCCGTTCCCGCCAGCAGCGGGCACGCAGGTCGGCCTCCCGCGCTCGCGTCCAGTTGACATTCCCCCACAGCGTGTTGATCTCGCCGTTGTGGGCGAGAAAACGAAACGGCTGGGCCAGCGACCAGCTCGGAAAGGTGTTGGTGCTGTAGCGCTGGTGAAAGACCGCGAGCGCCGTTTCGAACTGAGGATCTTCGAGGTCCGGGTAGAAGCGGGGAAGCTGCGGCGCCGTGAACAAGCCTTTGTAGACCACGGTCTGGTGGCTGAACGACGGGATGTAGGCGTCGCGGATTTCCTCTTCCCGCCAGCGCCGCTCAACCGATTTGCGAGCCAGGTACAGGGAACGCTCGAACTCCACGCTGCCGAGACGATCCGGTCGTCCGACCAGCACCTGCTCGATCTGGGGACGGGTTCGGGCGGCCTCGTGCCCGAGCGCGGAGGTCGCGACCGGCACCTTGCGCCACCCAAAGAGCACCAGCCCTTCGCCGATGATCGCCGCCTCGATGATCGCCCGAGAGCGCGCTTGCGCGCCCGCCTCTTGCGGGAGGAAGCACATCCCAACGGCGAGGTCGGTGTGCCGTGTGATTCGCGCGCCGAGCCGGTGGAGCTCCGGGGCAAAGAGCCCGTAGGGAATCTGCGTCAGCACGCCGGCGCCGTCTCCGGTCTTGCCATCGGCGGAAACGGCTCCGCGGTGCGTGAGGTTGGCGACAGCCCGGAGCGCCAACGCTAAGACGATGTGGCTCCGACCCGAGGTCGTCGCCACAAACCCCACCCCGCAACTGTCGTGGTCGAAGCGCGGGTCGTACAACCCGTTCATGGCGGCGCGAGACCTCCCGGTCTCTCGTGGGGTGGCCCAATGAGGGCTCGATGCGATCTGGAGTGCGGTGCGATCGAAACGCGTTGTGCGGGGCCACGCCGACGGCTAGAATTTCCAAATACTTACCAGAGATCCGGACAATTGTCAAGAAATCAAGCCGATCGTTCGGTTTTTAAGCCAACGACCCGTGGGGGGAGCCAAGCGAGGAGGCGGTCCGCTGGTACGCGAGCTTGCCTCGGGCCAGCGTGAGCGCGACGCTCCCATCGCGGTCGAGAACGACCATGTCGGCGTCGGCACCCGGCGCAATCCGTCCCTTCCGGCTGAGCCCGAGCAACCTGGCGGGCACCAAGCTGGCAGCCTGGACGGCGTCGCGCGTGCTGACCGCCGCGGCTCGCGTGAAGTTGTGGACGGCGCGAACCATTGCCAGCGTGCTGCCGGCGAGCGTGCCGTCCGGCAAACGGGCCACCCCGTCTCGAACGTCCACGGTCTGGCTGCCGAGCGTAAAGGTTCCGCGCCCCATGCCCGCGGCGGAGATCGCGTCCGTGACCAGGGCCACCCGGCTCATCCCCGCGGCGCGCGCGATGATCTGCAACGTGCCGGGGTGCACGTGATGCAGATCCGCGATCACCCCCACCGTCAATCCGGGCAGCAGCAGGGCGGCACCGGCGGCACCCGGCTCGCGGTGATGAAAGCCCCGCATCGCGTTGAAGACGTGCGTTACCATCCGGGCGCCCCACGTCGCCGCGGCCGCGATCTCGTCGTACCCGGCGTCGGTGTGGCCCAACGCGACCGTGACGCGCTCCGCCACCAACCACCGCACCACTGCCTCCGCCCCATCCAGCTCAGGGGCCAGCGTCACCACGCGCACCTGCCCTTTGGCGCGCCCGCAGGTCTCCGCGATCTCCGCGACCTGGGGATGGCGGAGATCCTGCGCGCGGTGCGCGCCGCGCCGCAGCGGGTTCAGGTATGGTCCCTCCAGATGCACACCCAGGATCTCGGGAAACGGCCCGGGCCGTCCGGCCGCCTGGCCGGCCACCTCGGTCGCGCGCCGCATCTCCTCGAGGGGTGCGCTGGTGATCGTCGGAAGGTACGCGGTGACGCCGGTCGCGGCCAGATACCGGCCCAGCGTCTCGTATCCGTCGAGCCCGCTGCGCAGGCAATCGATGCCCGCGCCCCCATTGACCTGCAGATCAATGAACCCGGGCACGAGCATGCCGTCGGGGAACGAGAGCACCGTCTTCCCGGCCGCGGGTCGGATTTCACCCCGGGCGACATCGGCGATCTGCCCTTGTTCGACCGCGACATATCCGGGGCTGAGATCGCGATCGGGAGCGAGGACGGTGCCGGCGGAGACAATCACGGAAGCGTGCTTTCCGGCCGCCGATCCTCACTTCCTGCGTTGGCGAGCGACACGTTGGTGTGGACCAAACCGTGCCGTTGATCTCGGCGGCGCTGGAGCCGAGGCACTACAGCGCGACGCGTTTGGGTGCGGACCATACCGTGCCGTTGATCCGGGCGGCGCTGGAGCCGAGGCGCCACCGCTCGACGCGTTTGGGTGCGGACCATACCGTGCCGTTGATCCAGGCGGCGCTGGAGCCGAGGCGCCACCGCTCGACGCGTTCTAGTTGAAGGCGCGCCAGCGCGGCCCGGAGAATAGCCAACCGTACCCGGATTGATACCTGGGGATACGCGCGAGGGAGGTAGAGACATGTTGCTGCTGCGGAATCTGGCGCTCGCGATCGTGGTCCTGTCGACGGCGGGCCTGAGCCCCTCCGCCGTGCCGGGCGCGCAGGCGGCCGCCACCAAGGTGACGCTCACCATCGGTGTCGACCAAGAGGTCGTGGGCCTCGATCCCAACAAGGTGACCGCGTTCTCTTCCTTCCGGCGGATCGACCTGCTCTACAACAAGCTGGTCACCTACGACGCCGATCTGCATATCGTCGGTGACCTCGCGGAGTCGTGGGACAACCCGGACTCCCGAACCTACGTCTTCCACCTCCGGAAAGGCGTACGGTTCCACGATGGACAGGAGATGACGTCGGAAGACGTCGTCTTCACGCTCGAACGTATTCTCGATCCCAAGACCGCGTCGCCGGGGCGCTCCTATATCGACGTGGTCGACAGCGTGACGGCGGTGGACCGCTCCACCGTGCGTGTGCACCTCAAGTATCAGCTCGCATCGATCCTCTCCGGACTCGCCTCGGGGAACGCGTCGATCGTGGAGAAGGCGGCGGTGGTCCGCTCGGCGTCGGGGGACCTGCAGAAAATCGAGGCCGGCACCGGCCCCTTCATGCTGGCCGAGTGGGTGCCCGACAACACCATGCGGCTCGTGCGGAATCCCGCGTACTTCAAGCGCGGGCTCCCGAAGGTAGACGAGGTGGTGTTCCGGATCATCCCGGAACAGGCGTCCCTCCTGGCCGCCGTCAGGACGCGGAGCGTCGACACCGCGACCATCTCGGACGGCAGCGTGGCCAAGCAGGCGCAGGCGGACAAGGCCCTCACCGTGCTCCAGGCGCCGACGCTGAACCTCCGCATCTTTTCCTTCAACACCACGCGGCCGCCGTTCACGGATGCGAAGGTCCGCGACGCGATCGCGTTCGCCATCGACCGGGACGCAATCGTCAAGGCGGCGGAGTTTGGGCTGGGAGAGGTGAGCGGCCCGGTCCCGGCCCCCGCCAGGAGTTGGGCCCTCCCGGTCGGTGAGTTCCCGGAGTACCGGCCGAATCCGGCGCAGGCGCGAAAAGCGCTGCAGGACGCAGGCGTCGGCGGAGCGGCTTTCAAGATCGTCGCCTCGCCGACCTACGAAGGGGGCCTCGCGGTCGCGCAGGTGATCCAGGAACAACTCCGTGCGGTCGGCCTCGCCCCGACGATCGAAAACATCGAGTGGGGCACGTACATCAACCGGTGGGTGAAGCGTGATTTCGATACGATGGTGGAGCTGCGGGGAGGCGATCCGGACCCCGACCGGTTCCTGTACCGGACGTTCTACAGCACCGGAGCGGTGAATAACTTCCTATTTAAAGACGCCGCCGTCGACCGCCTGCTGGAACGCGGCCGCGTCATCCTGGATCCCGGCGGGCGTAGGCCGATCTACGGTGAACTCCAGAAGGCGCTCGTCCAAAAGGCTCCCGCGGTGTTCCTGTACACGCCGCTCCAGACCCAGGTCCTCCAGCCATACGTCAAGGGATTCCGGTTGGTCCCGACGGGCGCCATCTCCTATCTCGAGCAGACGTCGGTTGAACGGTAACGCCTTCCCACCGTAAAGGGCCGGGCGAACGAACCGCACTTGATGGTGCCCTGGACCGGGCGGTGCAGCCAGAGTCGGTATCGGCGCTGCTGGAAGACGACCGCCGGCCCGTCCATACGGATGGCGCGGGCGGCATTGAACGGCCCTAAAGGGCGAGGTCTCCGTGCCGAGGTCTTCTGATGATCGACTGATCGAGGGTCCCAGTACGCGCCGGGGGCGGCAGGCCCGGACCCGGCGTGCGGCGTGACCACCTTCATCGCGGGCCGGCTGGTCGGTTTGCTCCCCGTGCTTTGGGGGGTCTCGATCGTCGTCTTCTTGCTCATCCGGTTGATTCCGGGAGACGCGATCCAACTGTTTCTCGGGACGCAGGTGGCGATGACACCCGCCCAAATGGAGGAGTTGCGGCGGCTGTTCGGTCTCAACGAACCGCTCCCCGTGCAATACGTGAGCTGGGTGAGCCGCGTGGCGCGGGGCGATTTCGGCGTCTCCCTGCGCACGGGCCGGCCGGTGCTCGGCGACGTCCTGGCCCGCCTGCCCGTCAGCATCGAGCTCACCCTGCTGGCGCTTGGGGTCGCGCTCCTGATCGCCCTACCGGTTGGGGCGCTGGCCGCGGTCCGCCGCGGGACCGTCTCCGACGCGGTGATGCGGGTGGGGAGCCTGATCGGCCTGAGCATCCCCAACTTCTGGCTGGGCACCATGCTCATCTTGTTCCTCCCCGGCCGGATCCTACCGTTCGCCTCGATCGGCGTCTACGTCCGATTCTTCGTCGACCCCATCCGGAACCTGACCGTGATGGTCCTCCCGGCGCTCTCGCTCGGCCTGGTGCTCGCTGCGGTGATCATGCGGTTCGTTCGTTCATCGATGCTCGAGGTGCTGCAGCAGGACTACGTCCGCACGGCCCGCTCGAAGGGCCTGCGCGAACGATCGGTGGTCAACCGCCACGCGCTGCGCAACGCGCTGATCCCGGTGATCACGGTAGTCGGATTTCAGGCCGGCTATCTGCTCGGTGGAACGGTCGTGATCGAGGAGGTGTTCGCGCTGCCGGGGATGGGCCGGCTGGCGCTCAACGCCATCGCGCAGCGCGACTATCCGGTCGTGCAGGCCGTGGTTCTCATGATCGCGCTCTTGTTCGTCCTGGCCAGCATCGCGGTCGACGTCCTGTACGCCTATGTCGATCCAAGGGTCCGGTACACGTGAGCGATGCGCGGCGGACGGGTCCGTTCGTCCGCGCGGCAAGCCCACCACATCCGCGTCCGGCGCTGTGGACCCGGTTCGTGCGCACGCCGATCGCGATGGCCGGCGCCGCGATCGTCGGCTTCTACGTCCTGGCTGCGCTCCTGGCACCGGTCGTCTCGCCGCACGATCCGTTCGCCATGACGACGCGCTCGTTGCTGGCGCCGCCCGGTGGGCCCTACCCGCTTGGGACCGATCAGTTTGGCCGCGACCTGCTCAGCCGGTTGCTCTACGGGACGCGGGTCTCCCTCGCCGTCTCCGTGGCCTCGGTCGCCTTAGCCCTCGCCAGCGGAGGGGGGATCGGCGTCGCCAGCGGACACTACGGCGGCCGGGTCGATGCCTTGCTGATGCGGGCCATGGATGTCATCTTCGCCTTCCCCGCCGTGCTGCTCGCGATCGCCATCATGGCGGCGGCCGGCACCGCCATCTGGACGATCATCGCCGCCATCGCGATCGTCTACACACCGCAGTTCGCGCGCGTGAGCCGGGCGAGCGTGCTGGCCACCCGCAGCCTTGAGTACGTGGAGGCCGCGGCGGCGCTGGGCGCGGGGACGCGCCGCATCCTGGCGCGCCATATCCTCCCAAACATTTCGGCGCCCGTCGTGGTGCAGACCTCGCTCAGCCTGTCGCTCGCCATCCTCACAGAGTCCGCGCTCAGCTTCCTCGGGCTCGGAACGCAGCCGCCAACCCCCTCCTGGGGCAACATGCTGGCGGAGGCGCGCCGGCTCATGATCGCCGCGCCGTGGACCGCGGTGTTTCCAGGCGCGGCGATCGCGCTGATCGTGCTGGGGTTCAATCTGCTCGGGGACGGGCTGCGGGACCTGCTGGACCCGCGCCTGCGAGTATGACCGCGCACGGTAGAGGAGCGACGGATGTCCGAACGGGAACGCCCCGGCGAGCCGGCCACCGAAGCGATCAATGACCGCACCCGCGACCTCGACCTGCGGCCGCTGCTCGAGCAGGCGAGGCTGATGAACGAGGAAGACCACCGCGTTCCGGCTGCCGTCGCGGCCGTCCTCCCGGGGATCGCGGACGCCGTGGCGCGCATCGCCGAGGCGTTTCGCCGGGGC
>JACXTT010008789.1_pt1 | contig 13944 bp, 6 predicted proteins | sample 9270951 | NCBI WGS metagenome assembly JACXTT01 (sample SAMN15532306, study PRJNA645909) | rock metagenome | isolation source: weathered quartz diorite | place: Puerto Rico | collected 2017-06-21 | reverse complement strand
GTTACAGCCAACCGGAGAACCGCAGCAAACCGCTGCCAGCGAATCGGCTCACATGGAACGCGGCGCCATCGAGGCGCTTTCGTCTCATTGGCCCGAATACCTCATGGAAGCCGCCGAACTAGGAATTTTCATGATTTCGGCTTGCCTGGTGACCGCGCTTTTGGAGCATCCCTCGTCAACAGTTCGTCAGCTTCTTCCCAATCCCTTACTCCGCAGATTTCTCACTGGTCTTGCGATGGCCGCTACTGCCGTTGCGATCATATACTCGCCGCTTGGAAAGCGTTCCGGAGCGCATTTCAATCCATCCGTTACGCTCACCTATTTGCGCCTGCAAAAAATCAAGGCTTGGGACGCCCTGTTCTACGTACTTTCTCAATCTTTGGGTGGCATCACCGGTGTAGGCATCGCTTCATTAATCCTCGGTGCGGCCATCGCAGACCCAAAAGTGAATTACGCCGCAACGCTTCCCGGCCCGCGGGGAGAGTGGATCGCTTTCGGCGCCGAAGCCATCATTTCATTTCTTCTTTTTCTTACTGTTCTCACAATTTCCAATCACAAAAAACTGTCACGCTTCACGCCACTGTTCACCGGCACGCTTGTCGCAACCTACATCACTTTCGAAGCGCCACTCTCCGGCATGAGCATGAATCCCGCCCGCACGTTCGCCTCGGCAGTTTTTCCACATCACTTCAACGGGCTATGGATTTACTTTGTCGCTCCTCTCGCGGGAATGATGCTGGCGGGGGAGCTCTTTGTGCGCGTTCGTTCCCAGAGCGAAGTCTATTGCGCGAAATTTCATCACCACAATTCACAGCGATGCATTTTTCGTTGCCGCTTTTGCATGATTTCGGACAGCTCTGTTCCGGCCCCGGGAATTTAGACGAGAAGGATTACACGATGACCGCAAACAATCACTACGACATCATCATCATCGGCAGCGGCGCCGGCGGCGGCACTCTTGCCTATGCGCTCGCTTCAACCGGCAAGAAAATCCTGATCGTTGAGCGCGGCGATTACGTGCGCCGCGAAAAGGACAATTGGAGTTCGCGCGCGGTCAATGTGGACGGCAAATATCAGACCAAGGAAGAATGGCGCGACAAGAACGGCAAGCCACTCCATCCACACACGAACTACTACGTCGGCGGCAACACAAAGTTTTACGGCGCAGCGCTTTTTCGTCTCCGCAAAGAGGACTTCGGCGAAATTTGCCATTTCGATGGCCTTTCTCCTGCGTGGCCGATTTCCTACGACGATCTCGAACCGTACTACCTGAAAGCCGAGCGGCTCTATCACGTTCACGGCACGCGCGGCGAGGATCCCACGGAAGCTGCCGCCAGCGGCCCTTATCCGCATCCGGCCATCAGTCACGAGCCGCGCATTCAGCAGTTGCACGATGATTTTGAACGCCTCGGCCTAAAGCCATTTCATACGCCGCTTGGCTTGCAAATCGATGAGCAAAATCCCCATTCAAGCAAGTGCATTCGTTGCGACACCTGCGACGGTTATCCGTGCTTAGTGGACGCCAAGTCGGACGCGCAAGTGCTCTGTGTGGACCCAGCGCTCCGTTTTCCAAACGTCAGCCTGCTTACCAACGCTCATGTCGAGCGTCTGGAAACCAATGCTTCCGGCCGCGAAGTGACTAGCATCACCGTAACGCGCGAAGGCAAGATCGAAAATTATTCGGCGGATGTCGTCGTCGTTTCCTGCGGCGCCATCAATTCCGCGGCGTTGTTACTTCGCTCCGCAAACGAAAAGCATCCCCGCGGCCTCGCCAATGGCTCCGACGTCGTAGGGCGCCACTACATGGGCCATGTCAACTCCGTTTTGCTGGCCATTTCGAAATGCCCCAATCCCACGCTTTATCAAAAGACGCTCGCGGTGAACGATTTCTACTTCGGCTCGAAGGAATGGAATTATCCGATGGGCCATTTCTCGTTCGTCGCAAAGCTTGACGGTGTTGCTCTCTCGGCCGGTGCGCCGGCCATCGCTCCCGGATGGACACTCGACCTTATGGCGGATCACGCGCTCAGCTTTTGGCTCACTTCGGAAGATCTGCCCGATCCAAACAATCGCGTCACGCTCAACCGCGAAGGCAAAATCGTCCTGCAATACACACCGAACAACCAGGAGCCGCACCGCCGGCTCACTTCCAAATTGAAAGAACTAATGAAGGAACAGACCAAGTGCGGCATTCACGGCCACGATTGCCACGAAGGATTGTTCGCGCGAAACTTGTTCCTCGGCGATCGCATTCCGCTTGCGGGCGTCGCTCACCAGAACGGCACCATTCGCTTTGGCCACGACCCGAAAACCTCTGCGCTCGACGTGAACTGCAAAGCGCACGAAGTGGATAATCTCTACGTCGTGGACGGCAGTTTCTTCCCTTCTAGTGCGGCCGTAAATCCGGCGCTGACTATCATGGCCAATGCGCTGCGCGTGGCCGATCATTTGCGCGATCGATTCGGGGTAAAGAGATCAGCCGAACTTGTAAGTGCGGGTGCGTAAGACAATGAATTTTCCTTCAAAATCCTTGCGCACAATTCTTCTTGTAATCGCGCTCGCAACCGCGTCTTGCGCAGCTGCGCTCGAACAATCTGCGGTTTATGCGGCTGAAATAACTTCTAGAATCTCCATCCGCGCTATCGGCCCTATCCTCATCACCGTAGCGGATATGGATCGCTCCGTAGAGTTCTATTCTCGCGTTCTCACCTTCAAGAAGGTTTCCGACAACGAGCTCGCCGGCGATGACGTTGAACATTTCTTCGGCGTCTTCGGCGCGCGCGTTCACATTGTCCGAATGCAATTGGGGGATGAATCCATCGAGCTTGTGCAGTTTCTAGCGCCGCAAGGCCGACCTGTCCCAGTAGACTCCCGAAGCAACGATCTTTGGTTTCAGCACATCGCCATCATCGTCAGCGACATGGATCGCGCTTACCAAATTCTCCGCGCTAACAGAGTCCGGTATGCCTCCACTGGCCCGCAGCGTTTACCAGACTGGAATAAGAACGCCGGCGGCATCAAGGCTTTTTACTTTAAAGATCCCGACGATCATCCGGTCGAAATCCTGGAATTTCCCGAAGGCAAAGGCAATCCGAAGTGGCACCAGGAAAACGGTTTGCTCTTTCTTGGAATCGACCACACAGCCATCGCTGTTTCGAGCACAGACGCCAGTCTTGCTTTTTACCACGGCCTGCTTGGCCTTCGTGTAGCTGGTGAAAGCGAAAACTACGGCACCGAACAGGAACATCTCAACAACGTCTTTGGCGCCCGCCTTCGCATCACTGCGCTTCGAGCTCCCGCCGGCCCGGGCATCGAGCTGCTCGAATATCTTTCTCCACGCGATGGCCGCCCTTATCCCGCGGACGAACACGCCAACGACCTCATCCATCGCCAAATCGAACTCGATACGACTGACGTTCCGTCGGCCGAATCAGCTTTGCAAAACAAAACGGTTCCGTTCATTTCTCGCGGTGCCGTCATGTTCTCAACTCCCGCGGTTCGCTTTAAACAAGGCCTTTCTCTCCGCGACCCCGACGGCCACGCTCTCGCCCTCGTCTCGCCCAATGCAAATTGAACTACAGGCAGGCGCTCTCCTCGTGTAATCCCATGCACGGAAATGGGTCAGGTCACCTTCCAATCCAAAAAAAGGACGGCCACTCGGGCCGCCCTTCTTTCGCCGCTTGCGTTCCGGGTTCGTTGTCTTAGAAGGTGATCCGCAACCGCAGCCTAACCGTACGGCGATTGTTGATGCCCTCTTGGGTAAAGCTGCTGATCAGGCGGCCAAAATTATCGTTGCGAGTTATGTCGTCAGGGGCGATCGGCAAGATCTTAAGTGTGTTCGGGTCGACACGAACAACAAACGATCCCAACCAGGCGAACTCTCCGCCGCCACCGCCTGCATCAGCGTCCGGTGAGAGCAATGGATGGTTAAAGACGTTATCGACGTCCGCACCGAACTGAACACTAAGACGATCGCTCAAATGAAAGTCCTTATGTAAGCCAAAATTTACGCCCCACGTCCCTGGTCCCCAGAGCATGTTGCGCTTTGCCACCTGAGGATTGCTGAAGACGTCCGCACCTACTGTGGGCGGTGCGAAGGAATCCGGATTCCAGATCTGGTCTCCACTCTTGTGGTTGAAATTGTTATCTATGACGACCGGGCGGTACGAAGGCTCGGCATTGAAGTCGCCTACCGCGTCGAGTGAAGTCACGCCAATATTGCCGGGCAGCACCGGCGCGTCACTATTTGTGCAGTCATCACAGGTCCAGAAAGGAGTGAAGCCAGTTCCTGACTTGGCGAACATGTTGAATGTGGTCTGCCAACCGCCAACAATCAAGTCAGCGGCGCGAGACATGTTGGCCCCGAATCTGCGCCCCTTGCCTACTGGTAAATCGTAGATGCCATAAGCAACAAACCGATGACGAGAGATGTACCCATCAATTCCATAGTCGCTGTCAGGCTGAAAGGGATTGTATGTGATACCACCGAGGCTGGAGTTTCCCGTGTCGAGGGCCGTGGATTTCTGGTCCAGATAAGTGTACGCGGCCATAAACATAAGACCGTTCTTATAGCGACGTTCTACTTGCGTCTGAAACGCGTTCGATTGCGCATGGCCGTAGTTTCCATAGCTCAGTATGAAGTCACCGAGTGTTGGGAAGCGATATCGAGCCAGATCTGCATCCGAGAATTCGCAATCTGCTGCGTCGACTGGGTCACACGCGGTGACGCCATCTCCTGTGCTGGTGGCAAACGGCGTGTCGCTCGGCGCAATTTCGTTCAAATCCTTACCGGCAATCAGGCCGTGCATGGTTGAACCTAGATAGGAGAAGCGAACCGCGCTGCCCCAGCCGATCTCACGCTCATACGTAACGTTGTACTGATGAATTCGCGGCTGATGAATGTCGAACGGCACGACGTTAACCGCGGGAACATTGCCAGTGGCCCGCGGCGCGCCGCCGGTCAAAGGGCTGAAGCCATGCGCTCCATTCCCCGGCCAACCGTCGAGCGGAGCCGAAGTGCTGTTGTTCTTCGTGACGCCTTGGTTGAAAGGGTTGGTGGCGATGGGATCGCGAATGCCTTGCGCTGCGGAGGTCGGATAGTAGATACCGTATCCGCCGCGGATGACGGATTTCTGGCCGATGCGCCAGGCAATTCCAACTCGCGGTGCCCAATCGTTCTTGTCCGTGCGCACAACACCACGCCCGACATCCAAGCCGGAGTTGGAGGCCAAAACATAGCCAAAGTTAATGATCCGTGAATCGAGGAAAGCAAGAGTTTTGTTCGATGGAATTACGAAGCGGCCCAACTGTCCGGTAGAAGGATCGACAAAGTCCGGATCGAAGTTGGCGATCAGATCATTCTTGTCGATAAACGGAGTAATCAGTTCATAGCGCAAGCCTAGGTTCAGAGTGATGCGCGAGGTCAGCTTCCAGGCATCCTGAAAAAAGAACCCGTTCTCCCAATTGTGAACGTCCATGGGCGGTCGGGGGTGCGATACGGTACTCACACTGTTTGGGGGCAGGCCAAGCAGGAAGTTGGTGAACGGCGTCAACCCCGTTCCCGAGTAGGTCATCGAGCCGCGAACATTGTTTCGATTCAAAGCAAAGCCGTCCTGAGCGGAGTCATAGACCATGTCTCCGCCTATACGGAAAGTGTGTTTCCCATGAACCCAGGTGAGCGTGTCGCCGTAGGTCACAAGGTGCTGGTCCAGCGGACGGAAAGTGTTTCTTCCGCCGTTGGTGAATGTGGCGAACGTGCCGCTGAAATTCACTGCGGGATGTCCGAACGTGGAAAGCGCAAAGGGGCCCGTCACCGCCCCGTAAGCATCGATATCAGAGCTATCAAAACCGATGCTCGACAGGAATCCCTGGAGGGTCGTGTTGCTGTGTTGCAGCAGGTTTTCGCGATTGAAGCCGCCGCGAACCTCATTAATGAAGTTGGGTGAGAACATATGCGAGTAGGAAAGCGAAACCGTGTTGTTTCGCCGGTCTCGCTGAATCAGGCCCAGGCCTGTGTAGGGGTTGACCACTCGACTCTGCGCACTAATCCGTGAGGAAATGTTGTAAACGCCATAGAGGTGGTCCCTTTCCGAAAAATCGTGATCCAATCGAAGGACTCCCGTGTCCAGTGTGGAGCGCCCAGGCAGAATGGTCTGATACCCTCCGATGATTCTGCCGTTCGACGGATTAATCGGTGCGCTAATCCCGATTTTCGGGAAATAGGTATTGATCATCGCTTGCGTACTCGAGTTCAGCAGCCGCGAGGGAATCGTGACGAAACGCACCGTTCCCGTGCTGCTGTCCGTATCGTCTGTGATTTCCTGCGGTGTCATTTGCGCAAGGATGGAGCTCGGAACGGCCGGCCGTTTCGCTGGATCGATTGCCGAAAAATTCCCCGTATACAGATCTGGGTGGGGGACGGTATTCGACTGGAACTTTACCGTGTTAACGTCGTAGTCGCGTTCGTACGACATAAAGAACCAGGTTTTTTTCACATGCGGAACCGGCCCGCCAAACGAACCGCCGATGTCGTTGGTATTAAAATAGGGGTTGGGATATTTGCTCTGAAACGCGCTCGGAACGAAATTGGCTTTACCGTTCAGATCGTCCAGTGTCCACGCGGCGAGCGCTGAGTTCTGGTTGTTGTAAACTGCGGAACCGTGATACTGGGAACCGCCGCGTTTCGTCGAAACGCGAATGTTCGCAACCCCTGCGTATTCCGCGCTAAAGTCCGATGTAAGAATATTCACCTCTCCGACGGCTTCCAGCGACGGCTTGCTCGATGTCGGTTCCCCGAAGATACCGCCGTTGGAACGCTGCCCATCGATCGAGAAGCTTCCACCGTAGCTCTGAGCACCAAGAAACTTGAACTCGCCGTCCGCCGATCCCTGGGTAATATTGGGATTCAAATACAGGAAGGAATAGACGTCACGGCTGTCGCGAGGAAGTTCAATCACCGCGTCGTTCGTTAGTGTCTGACTGATGGTCTGGTCCTCCGTGTTGATCGCCGGAGCCTCCTGGGTCACCACGACACTCACTTGCGACGAAGACACCTTGAGCGCAATGTCGGCCGTGGCAACGTCGCTGCCATTCAGGATTACATTTGTGATCTCGCCTTTGGTCATTCCGGGAGCTTCCACCGTTACGCGGTAAGTTCCGGCTTTCAGGCCGAAAAGTTGATAGCTTCCTTGAGAATTGGTTTGCGTCGTGCGGTCAGTGTTTGTGAGAGCATCAGTAACGGTAACCTTTGCTCCCGCGATGACGGCCCCACTGGAATCAGTTACGGTTCCGCGAATCGTGCCTAAATCGGTGCCTTGACCATAGGCCATACTGGCTACGCCAAGGAAAAAAATGAAAGATAAAAAGGCAGCTTTAGCTAAGTTTCGCAAGAGGACCTCCCCATAGTCCTTTTGGCTAAGCTTTATCACGATAAGAAAGCAAACGCAATAAGAAACAGAAAATACAAAGCGTACTGGAAAGTAGACGAAAGTATCTTGGGCTTAAATACTTTCGGCGTTTGACGTTTCCCAGCGAATGGCGATATTCTAACTTGAATTCGACTGGAAAAAGGGTGCATGTCTCCGAGAGCTCGCCTCTTAACCGAACAACGCCGTCGCAATTTGCTGGATTTGGTTGACCAGAACGGCCAAGTGACCGTGGCCGATTTGGTGAAGCGATTCTCCATCTCCGCGGTGACTGTCAGGAGCGACTTGGACGCGCTGGCCTCGATTGGCGCGGTTGTCCGTTCGCATGGCGGGGCCGTCCGCCGGCTGGAAGCTACTCAGGATTACCCGCTGCGAACAAAAGAAACGCTCCACCACGCCGAGAAGGTCCGGATTGGGAAGGCGGCGGCAGAACTGCTGCAGCCTGGCGAAACGATTATTCTGGATTCCGGAACAACCACCGCCGAGATTGCACGGCATTTAAAGAAGCTGAAACTGCAATCGCTGACGGTAATCACGAATGCTTTAAACATCGCTATCGAATTGATGGACTGTCCGGGAATCTCATTGATTATGATTGGCGGCCTGCTCAGGCCGGTGTCCTGTTCCTTTGTGGGACCGCAAGCCGAAGCGACCATGAACGAATTTCATGCGGACCGTCTGTTTCTGGCCGTGGACGGTTTCGATTTGGAGAATGGTCCCTCCACGCCTGACGTGCTGGAAGCGCAGTTGAACAACGTCATGATTCGCTCGGCCAGGGAAGTGAACGTCGTCGCGGACTTCAGCAAATTGGGGCGCAGAAGCGTTTCCAAAATCGGCCCATTCGATCGGATTCGGAGACTGATCACCGACAAAAGAGCCACACCGGAGTTCAAGGAGGGCCTGCGAAAAAAAGGGATTGAAGTTATCGAGGTATAGCGCCAGCCGAGCCAAGTGGTGGGAAAGTCCGCCGTCCGGAGCAAGAAAGACCTCGCGCAGATGTTGCTTTCCCTGTTCCGCCTGCCCAGCAGCGATCCTAAGAACGCCCGCTGTGTAAAGCCATGAGCCCTGGCGGCCGCTTCTGTTTGCTAATTCTTCTGCTTGCGATGCCCCGGCGAACAGACGATGCTGCCAATCCTGGCTCTCGAAACCATCAAGTCTTTGTGAGGCGGCCCAAGCCCAGAGAAGTTCGCCTGCCCCCCGCGCCTTCGACACCTTCTCAAATTTCAATTTAGCTTTGTCTCTCTGGCCGCAAGCGTAGTAGACATCGCCCAGCAGGTAGTCTGTCCGAGCAGACCCAAGAAAAAGTTCGAGCCCATCCTGCGTGAATGCGAGACCTGGTACGGCGGCGCCTAAGTTGTCGGCAATATTCAGAGCAGTTTTACAGTCTCCCATTTTGGCCAGATTTCCAGCCTGCAGGAGTCTTACTTCAATCCATACTTGACGGACGTTCGTGCCGCCCTCTTCCCTGCTGAAGAACCGATCATGGAAGAGCACAATAGCTCCGTCGAAGTCGCCCGCTTCTGCACGGTTCAAAGCCAGATCCTGAACGAGTGAATTGGGCATTTCCTTAAGATCGGGATAGCGTTCCAGTGTTTTGACTCGCTCCGCAGCGGCCCTCTCAAGAAGAGTCATCGCCGCCACTGCCCCTGAGTAATTCACGACGTTCCGAGAATCGTTCTTGATTCCCTCATCAAAGGCTCTTAGGGCGCCGGCGAACTCATGCGTGTCATGCAAGAGTGCTAAGCCCATGCTCGCTTGTAGGGCCGGGATCTGAGAGTTGCGCTGACGCGCTGCCTCCCATTCCTGCAGAGCGGCGGAAGTTTTTGCGCGGGCGAAATACCAAGTCCCGAGCAGATAGTGAGCCGTTGCGTCGTTCGGATTGGAACGTAGAGCGGCTTCCAACGCCAATTTGTCGTCAAGCGTACTCGGGAATACATAAAGAGTCGAAAGTCGTGAGGCTTGACAATAGTCGCTTGCTCCTGACTCTCCTAGCTTCTCCCGGCAATACCCACGGAAATAGACCACTAGCGGATTTTCTTGCGGTAGCGCGGTTCCTGGCTCACGTTGGTCCGAATCGACGGACGGATAATCGCGCGAAAGAATCTCAACGGCCTTGCGATACAAGCCCAGAGCGGCATATTGTGAAGCAACACTCAGAACGCGATAGGGATCTGCCGCTAAATGTCGCAGGTCGGGTTCGCCAGCTTCTTCGCGCAGGAACGCACTCGAAGGGTAGCGCTTCAGCGATTCCTTCGCCTGCTTATCCGCGAAGTCAGTCTCACCCGAGGCTCGGCGAATGGCTATTTGCTGTTCCGCTGAGCGGAGATCGTCGGGCGCTGCTCCAAGACTCTCCGCTATAAGCGATTTGGCCTCTTTTAATGCGCCTTGGTGGGCTCTCGCTTCGGCTAAGCGCAAAGCAGCTGACGCACGATGGGACGGCGATCGCATCGCCGCTTCGTAAGCTTCGATTGCCGCACCAGTTGCATCGAGACCCTCCTGCGTGATGCCGAGGTAATAAGAGACTTCGCCATCCGAAGTGTTTCTTTCGTGCGCAGCGAGGAGCCGCGGCTTCGCTTCTTCAAAGCGCTTTAAGCTCGCATCAAGGCGCCCCGCCGCTTTCAGCAATTCGAAGCTTGTAGGGAATTTTTCCAACGCCTTTTGATATGTCCGGACAGCCGATAGCAAGTCCCCGTCCAGCTCTTGCGCTTTCGCCGCCTGCAGCCAATCGTCTTCGGTTCGGCGGCTTTCCTCAGGAAATTCGTAATTCCGCTGTGGCCCGACTTTCACTTCCGACTCAGGGGCCCAGTCGTACAGCCCTTCTGTTTGTTTGAGCAATACGTTTCCGCCATGATCTTTCAATTCAAAGGAATATTTCAGTTCCTTGATGCTCAGTGGAATCTCCTTGGTCCACGTTTTTTCCGGCGCGAGGTCGATTTTTTCGCTGAACACCACGGAATTCCCGTCGAGAACGCGAATGGTCGCTTCTGCGATCCTTTGATCTACGTTCAAAGCAACAGCGAGTAAGTCCCCTTTGCGCTCCATGTGAACGATTCCTGCCAAATTCGCGCGTGAAATTCCGCCCGTTCCGCGGACGGGAATCCAGTACTCGGTAAAACGGATGTGCTGGCGCGGTTCCAGAAATGCATACGTCTCCTGATTTCGAAAGAGGCCTCCCTGAATCTCCGCGTACGCGCTGTTGTTGTCCGAAAGCGCCTTTCTCCAGTCCAACCCGTCAGCATCCACGCCCCAGGACCAAATTTTTTTCGCCGGAAGCTCCGCATAGTCTGCGAAATGCGCGGTCCCCACATTCGTATGTGGATGCCAGACTCCCATGAACTCCTCGCGGCTTCCGTGAACAAACAGCGACACCGGCCCGTCCGTCTGGTTCTTGATGACGCTCAGATCTTTGCCCGAGGCATCCACCGGCCACCGTTGCACTTCCGCGAATCCGTGCGCAGCTGCAAACCGCATCGGGTACTCAATGTGCGAATCATCCCAGACCTGGACGCCGGCATTACTCCACCAATAGAAACGGTGCCGGACGTCGCTGCGGTTGCTCAACATGACATGTTGCTCCAGCACCGTGGATCCGGGCCGCAACACCAACTCGACGTTCCATTCCATGCCATACACGCGATCAATGTTTCCGACCGTCACCGACGCGCTGCCGTCAGCGTGAGGCGCGTACGCAAAATCCACGGGGGACATGGACATCCAGTTGTGCGAGACCGGAAAATTGAACTCGACGCCGAAAGCGGCCCACGCCCCTCGATAGCCAATCCTCGCTTTCTTGATCGAGGGATTGGCGTAGAACATCGGCTGGCCGCTGATTTTGTCCATGCATGTGTAAACGTGACCGCCGATATCCGGCAGTACGGAGCATTTGAGATACTCATTCTCCAAGTAAATCGCCCGGAGTTTGTGCACGACTCGGTGGTCGGTAATCTCTTTCCTTAACGTGTAGGGGTAGTTGAAACGGCCGTTTTGGGAAAATTGGTCAAACGAAGGATTTGCATCTGGTGCACCCTCCTCATAGACCGGCAGATCCAGAGTGCCTTCCCAAACACGCACTTGGGCATGAAGGGGCGCGGCAGCAAAGAGCAAGAAGGCGAGCAGAAGTTTCCATCTCATGTGAGTTCCAAGAAAACGAATCACGTTTGAGTCATGCCGGAATCGAATCCAATCTCGTCAGGAATGGCTGTGAAGGGGAAAGCTCTCCACTACTCGATTGATGACTCCGCCCTCTGACGGCGAATCCGGCTGAAGTCCTTCTTCGAGGCACCGAAAAAAAGCGACCAACTGTGCGACAACGACAAACACGGTTGCCGAGTCATCGTCTCCCAACTTTGCCAGGCCTGAACAATGAATGAGTTCGTCTTCGTAACCCAGAACTGCTTCCGGCACGCCTTCACCGACGATTACCTTACAAAGGCCCAGTTTCTTTCGGTTCAATTCAGCCAGCAAATCCAACTCGTAAGCTCGCGTCGTCGGGTCGCACGACAGTTGGCAAACGATCAGTGTGTCATCGTGAACGAAGCTCATCGGCCCATGCCGCAAGCCAAGATAGGTCTCGCACATGGTTGGTACGCGGCCCGAGGTCATCTCAAGCATCTTCAAAGCCGCCTCACGGGACGCGGCGTAACGAGTACCGCTGCCGAGGAACACCGCACGTCGAAACCCTTTTGAGGCAACTTTAGCCAGTACGTCAAAATTACGCTGTAATAGTTCTTGTGTAATGCTGCTGAGGGTTTCGCATAATTTTTCATATTCGTCAGGTCTATCGAGCAGGCCCAAAAAGCGCGCAGCCAACATGAGATTCGTAAAACTGCTAGTCATGACCAGGCTTTCATCATTCGTTTCCGGCGGAAGCGAGACCACCAGTACGTTTTCATGGTCCTTCCACGTCGTAGCAAGGCTGCCGCCTTCATTGCATGTCACAACGAGGTGCCGGTAACCCGGTTCAGAATCCACGAGGATTCTTACGGCTCCGGCACTCTCCGGGCTGTTCCCTGATCGTGCAAGAGAAACGAGCAGCCCAGGCTTGTCTTTCGGCAACGCTTTAGCGCCTTGCATCAACAGCGCTCCGCCGCTGACAGATTTCACGCCGATGCCTAATTCGTCTTGTAACGGAAGCCGCACGCAATCGCCGGCGTATTCTGAACTTCCCGAACCTGTGAGCACTAATGTCCTAACGTCGACGAGGGATTTGCGTAGAGTGTCACGCGAAGCGATCATACGTTCGCAAGTCCGTATCCAAGTCCACGGTTGCTGACAGATTTCTTTCAGTGTGTGGAAATAACCAAGCTCTTTCTGCTGCTCTTCGGTTCTGCCGAAAAGTTGCGCGGCCTTTGCTTGACTGCGAGTAAATCTGCTTTGCCACTCGGTTTGTGTCACTACAGGGCTAGCGTCCATGCAATCCTTTGCGTTTTTTGCGACTCAGAAAGCAGTCTGTTTAATTCCCCGGTCGCAACGCCGGGGTTACGATGTCGAGCGGCCGATCATCTTCGGTAATCGAACCGTACCACACGCCTCCTCCAAACGTCGTAATGTACACTTTCTGCTGGTCATGAGGGTCGGGTATCACTCGGTAGCCCCATTTGAAATTGAAACCGGGAATTCGCGTCCAGTGCTCTCCACGATCGAGCGAGCGCCAGGCGGAGGATTCAAACCCCGCCGCATATAAGATCTTGGCATTGCGGGGATCAATCGTTACGTCATAGACATGCCGGTCGCGATCCAGAATCTGGCGCCAGCTTTTTCCGGAATCTTCGGAAAGGAAAACGCCACCGCCGTCACCGTGTTGCCCGGTGGCGCGGGCCCATGTTGCCAAATAAATTCGATTTGTATCTTCTGGATCGACCGCCAGCCCATTGGGCGCATTGGTACCTTCAGGCATTTTCATCTGCGTCCAGTGCTCCGCTCCGTCCGAGGAGCGGTAAAGTGCGCCGTCACCATCTGTGCCAATGCTTCCGTCCTCGGAGCGGCGAGCGATCAGAAGATAAAGCGTCCCCTTCGCTTCGCGAACAATTCTCCAGGCGAACGGCTCTTTTTGCGTGATGCCGGCGTTCTTCAACCTCCATGTCTTTCCGCCGTCGGTGCTCTTGTAAACACCTCGGCCGAAACCTGTGACGTAGAGAACGCGCGAATCAACAGGGCTGGTTGGATCCATTAGGATGTGCGTCGCGGCAGTCTGTTCCATTCCGTCGTTTGATTTCACCCAGGTTCTGCCGCCGTCCGTGCTGATGCAAACGCCACCGTGATACTTCGCGATTGCCGTGTGCCGCCACATCTTGGGTCGCGGTAAGTCGTGCGTCCAACTGTTCACGCTCCAGATTCGCCCGTTTACGCTCGGATCGAACTCAATCCAATAAGTAGTGTTCAGCCAGTCCTTGGGGACACCGTTGGTCGAACTGATCCACGATTTGCCTCCATCTTCGCTGCGAAAAAGACCAATGTCAGTAGTCGAAATGAATTGCCTGTTGTGATCGAACGGATCGAAGTGGTAGCCGTATGCATTCGT
>JACXTT010008788.1_pt1 | contig 13945 bp, 14 predicted proteins | sample 9270951 | NCBI WGS metagenome assembly JACXTT01 (sample SAMN15532306, study PRJNA645909) | rock metagenome | isolation source: weathered quartz diorite | place: Puerto Rico | collected 2017-06-21 | reverse complement strand
GAAATGAATCTCGATATCGTTGCGAAGAGCGACATCGAGACAGGAAAAGTCTCGGAAATCAAAATCCCGCCTGTGCCTGGAGCGCGGGCCCTCTTTACGCCGGAAGAACTGAAGATGTACGACGGCACTGGAAACACGTGGAACACTTCCATGCCCTGGGCGGAAGGTCCGCGGCGCATGGGCGCGGACAAGCAGGGCCACGTCGTGTGGGTCTGCGACTGGTGGGGAGGCAATCTCGCGCGGATCGACACGCAAACTTTGAAGGTTACGCTCGTCCCGCTTCCGCGGCCCGAGGTTCAGGAACCGTACCAAGCTGTCGTGGACAAGGACCACAACGTTTGGGTCAACTTGATGAACGCGGACGAAGTCATCAAGTACGATCCGAAAACTTCCAAGTGGACCGAATACCAGTTCCCGACTCTGGGGGCAGAGACTCGCTACGTTTCCTTGCTCGAGCGCGGCGGAAAAATGGAAGTCATCCTGCCGTACTCACGGGCGCGAAGGGTTGCGCGCATGACGTTCCGCAGCAAGGAAGAGCTGCAAGCGCTGAAGCACGAAGTCGAGCAGCAGCAACAGGCTCAGGCACGGTAGACATAGGCAGAGAAAGCAAAGCAAGGGTCAAGTCCCGGTCCTGTTCCCTCACCGAGAAGAAGGCTTGCGCTGCGCATTGACAGAGCCTGACGGCTGGCGTATGGTCCTGCCAGGGTAGCGGGTCCACTGTTGCGCTTCAGCGCGCGGCCTCAGCGCGAGCGCTGAACGCTTTTGATGAAGCGTGGAGCCCGCCGAGATAGCGAAATCCACAACTGAATTGTTTTGTGCGAGGTGCAGCTATGGCCAATCTTTCAGAGGGCCGGCCGGGCGACCAAAAATTCGGCCTCTTTCCCCAAACGAAAACCGGAGGGAACGCAGATCGCGGTCATGGCGCGCGCAAAATTTGGCTGGTCCTCGTCGGCGTGATTCTTCTTTCAGCGCTGTCAAGAGCGCAGAATGCTCCGCAAGTGAGTGGGGTCGATCCAGCATCAGGCAAGGTGAATGATACGGTGACCGTGTCCGGGGACAACCTAGGGAAAGCCAATGTCTCTGCGGTGTATCTGTCCGACGACAAGAATGACTACAAGGCCATTATCGTCGAGCAAGCCGATGACAAGATTCAAATGAAGGTGCCGCAGGTTAAACCAGGCCCGTACAACATCTCCATCCAGGTGGGCGACAAGCTCTTCATCAAGCCGGTGAAATTCACGGTGGAAGGTTAACCATGAAGGTCCGAGCAACTGCTTCGGGGCCGAGACGGTCTCGAACAAATCGTAGGTGTATTCGATTGGGCTGAGCTGGTCGTCTTCGCCGGCGAGAACCAAGTACGGACATTTAATCTTTGCCCCGACTCCCTTGAGCGAAAGCGTCTGCGTGAATTTGTCGAACTCGGCTTCGTCGGTGTAGCCTGCCATGTACATGTAGCGCAGCTTGAAGGTGGGCGAGGCTACGTTGAAAAGAGTGTTCATCCCGGGCTCGTGGCAGACGGATCGGAACACGCCGGCTTTGAGACGGTCATCAGCGCATTCCCCCATCGATTTTGGACTGGAGCATAGTCGGTGGGTTACTGCTGGGCCTACTGGCTGACTCACCAAGGCTGACGGGAAACGCGACCGCGATGCCGATTGGCGTCCGAACCCCCAAAAATACAGCCCTTGCTTTCAGTAACTTACAGGCGGATTGTTCCGAATCGGTACTAGGACTGCCACAACCCGGGTCACAAAAAATTAGGTCTAGAGCCTCATTTGCTCAGACACGCTCGTTTGCGAACCTAGACGAGTCGAAGCAATAGGAGTTTCGCTCAACACGAGAATACGAGGACTCGAAAAAATGAATTGGAAGAAAACAGCCCCGGCCATCCTATTCAGCTTTTTCTTTCTCATTTCCGCGCAGCATGCGCCTGCGGCAGATACTCAGGATTGGAAAAAAGATGCTGCAGCAGCCCGCGAAGCCCGCTCGCGCGGCGAATACACCCTCGCACAGACATTTTATAAACAGGCTATAGAGCTTCAGGAAAAGACGCTTGGACCGGACAGCCCCGCAGTTGCCGTCAGCCTGAACAATCTCGCCGTCTCTTATCAAGACGCGTCGATGGACACGGAGGCAGAGCTTGCTTACCGGCGCGCCATCGCGATTCTGGAGAAGCATCCAGGGCAGGAGAATCTGCTCGGCCAGACGCTGAATAATCTCGCGGTCCTCAGTCACGAGCAGAGCCGGGATGACAATGCCGAAAAACTTTACGCTCGCGCCCTCAAGATCTGGGAAGCGATCGGAGTGGAAGCGCGCGCCAACGAAATCATGACGTTAACCGGCTTGGCGAACATCTATCACGACCGGAACATGAGTGCCGACGCGGAATGGCTGTACGAGAAGGCCCTGTTCCTGTGGAATTACAGCGGGAAAACCGAGACCCCCGAGGTCGCCGAGATTCAATTCCACCTGGCGGAGATTTACGAATCGCAGAGCAAAAATGCCGAAGCTGAACCGATGTACAGCCAAGCCCTTGCGATCTGGGAAAAGGCCGGACAAATGAACAGCACAGAGGCCATCTCCGCACAAGAGCACCTCGGAGAAATTTTCCGGGCCGAAGGAAAGTACGCCGAGGCCGAGCGGCTGCTCCAGCAGGCGCTCGAAGCCAAGGAGCACAAGCTGGGTCCGAATCACCTCGAAGTCGCAGCCAGCCTCAGCAACCTGGCGCTTCTCTACTATTGCGAAGGCAAATACGACGCCGCCGAGCCGATGTACAAGAGAGCCTTGGAGATTCGCTCGAACAACCTGGGTCCCAAGGACCCAACCGTTCTCCAAACGATGCGGTACTATGCAGCGCTGCTCCGTCAAGAAGGCCGAGAGGCGGAAGCGGAGACCTTAGAAGCTCATTCGAAGCGTGGAGCAGTCGCGCACCCGAGATTTGAACCCATCGCCTAGCCGGCGCGCGGACTCAGTCCGTCGCGCAAACTGAAACGGCCGACCCGCACAGCCAGTGAAAATATCCCAACGTCGGCGGGGAGCATGATCTGCTCCCCGCGCGACATGTCCTCAAAAGACCCTCAGCTTCCAGAGCAGCTTCCCCTTCCCTCCCTTCTTACTGCGTTTGATCGCCAATACGAATTTGCTTCGGCGACCGTTCTGTGCCCTTCCGAGCTCTTCCATTCTCTTTACAAATATTTACAGCACACGTAAAGTTTCTTGATCCGAGGCTGCGTGGAGGTGGCGGGGTGAGACTCAAATCTCTGGCGATTTTCTTGATGCTTGTCGGCGGCTCCTTCGCTCCAAGCGCTGTGCTTGCGCACCATGGAGCTGCGCGGTGGGACACTGAATCCTGGGGGACGATCAGCGGCACGGTGAAGGAGTTCGACTGGCAGAACCCGCATCCGTTGCTCCTCGTCGACGTCAAGAATGATAAGGGAGTCGTGGAAACCTGGGCCGTTGAGTTTCACCCGCCAAACGTGATGAATCGAGGGCTCGGTTGGACACACAACACGTTCAAGCCTGGGGACCAGGTGACGGTCTACGGACATCCCGAAAAAAAGAGCGTGCCGCTCGTCAATGGAATGAAAAGCATAAGGCCCGTGAAGGTCACGATGGCCAGCGGTCAGGAAGTCACCGTCGATCCCCCGGGGTACTGATTGCCCTCGACGAAGAGGTTCGTCCAAATGCAAAAGTATGTTTTGGGGCCGATCGTTGTAGCCGCCGCCCTGCTAACTGTGTCATCGGGATTGCTTCCCCGGCTCGCACCGGAGCCGCGCGCCGCGCATCCGCAGAAGGCGGACTCGACCCCGGACCTGACCGGCGTGTGGTCTCCGCCGAGAACAGCGAAGGGATTTCTTCCTTATAACTTTTCGCCCGAAGCGCCTCCGCCCATGCAGCCGTGGGCGGCGAAGAGGTGCGAACTCGTGGGCTGCGGAACAGGCACGCTCGGTCGAGCGAATGACGACTTGATGGATCCCTACATCACGAGCTGCGCGCCGTTTGGCATTCCGCGGATGATGAATCACGTAAGTCCATTCGAAATTCTGCAGACCAGGAATCGCGTGATCATGCTGTTCGAGTCGGGCAATTCGATTCGCCAGATCTGGATGGACGGGCGCGGCCACCCGGCGGATTGGGATCCCACTTGGCTTGGGCACTCGATCGGCCACTGGGATGGAGATACGCTCGTCGTCGACACCGTTGGGATGAACGACAAGACGTGGCTCGACACAGCAGGGCATCCGCACAGCGACGCGCTGCGCATCGTCGAACGCATTCGCCGCGTGGATCACAATACGCTGGAGAACACGCTGACGTTCGAAGACCCGAAGACTTACACCAAGCCGTGGTCGTCCAAAATCATTTACAAGCTGCATCCGGATTGGGCGCTCCATGAAGACGTGATTTGCGAGGACCGCATCCTCATGGACTTGAAGGCCAAGAAGGACAAAGTCTATCCGTACCAGCCATACCCGATGACTTTTCCGGTTGAGGCGATTCCGCTGCCCGATGTTGCAAATGCGAAGTAAGGGGCAGCGCGGTTGTCATGGAGCAGCGACAAGGGAATTCGTGAGACTCAGATTTGAGCAAAAAACTGTCGCGATTTGGATTCGCGAGGGGCGTGAGTTTAGTTACGGACTAAAGCAAAGGCGACAGGCTGAAGCCTGTCCTACTCGGTAATGTCATCCCCTGCTGGAAAATCCACAACTGTCGCCATTTTGGTAGCCGTCGCGTTTTTCATGGAGAACCTCGACGGCACCGTGATCGCCACGGCGCTGCCGCAGATGGGGAAATCGTTCAACGTCAATCCAGTCGATCTAAACATCGGGATGACGGCTTATTTGTTGATGCTAGCGGTTTTCATTCCGATCAGCGGGTGGGTGGCCGATCGATTCGGCGCGCGCTCCGTCTTTGTTTCCGCGATCGCCGTTTTTACGGTCTCTTCGATTCTTTGTGGGCTCAGCCACGGAATTTGGACCTTCACCGGGGCGCGCATCATCCAGGGTATTGGCGGCGCGATGATGGTGCCGGTGGGCCGGCTCGTTGTACTGCGGACTACGGAAAAGCACAATCTGATCGACGCGATCACGTTCATCACGTGGCCGGGCCTGATCGCGCCGGTCGTGGGGCCACCGGTGGGAGGCTTCATCACGACGTACGCGTCGTGGCACTGGATTTTCTTTCTGAATGTGCCGCTGGGGATTCTTGGCATGGTGCTCTCGTCGCTCTTGATTCCCAATTTGAAGGAAGACGACGTGAAGCCGTTCGACTGGCTTGGATTTGTGCTGAGCGCCTCGGCGTGCGTGAGCTTCGTATACGGCATGGAGCTGGTGGGGCGCGAATCGGCACAGTGGAAACCCACATTCATCTATCTCGCTAGCGGGCTGGCGCTAGGCGTGCTTTCCGTGATTCATTTTCGCCGCATTAAGGCACCGCTCTTGAACCTTGACCTTCTCAAGATCAGGTCGTTTGCGATCACCCTCAAAGGGGGATCGCTGTTCCGGATTGCGATCAGCGTTTCCCCTTTTCTGCTTCCGCTGATGTTTCAGGTGGGCTTTGGGCTGAATGCGTTTCAATCCGGCCTGCTGATGCTGGGGCTGTTTACCGGCAACTTGTCCATGAAAACAGTCACTACGCCGGTGCTTCGGCGATGGGGATTCCGCAGGGTGCTGACTACGAATGGCATCTTGAACGCGATCTGTATAGCGAGCTGCGCACTCTTGTCTCCTCAGACGCCGAGAATCATCATGCTCGCCGTTCTATTTGTGAATGGCTTGTGCCGCTCGATGCAGTTTACGGGCGTGGGCACGCTGGCTTTCGCGGATATCGGCAAGCCGGAGATGAGCTCCGCTACCAGCTTCTTCAGCATGATCACGCAAATGTCGATGGGAATGGGCGTGGCGGTGGGGGCGATTGCGCTTCGCGTGGCGGGATTCCTGGACAGAAGTTCCGCGGGCGTCCCGACCACGAAGGAGTTTCACATTGCGTTCTTGCTGGTCGCCATTCTGACTGTCGTCGCTACGCTGGATTGCTTTACGCTCGCCCCGGACGCGGGCGCGGCGGTTAGCGGCCATCGGCTCGCCGATGTGCCGGAAAAAAGCTCCGCGGCCACATGATGCTGTTGATCTGACATTACGTTAATTCAGCGCGAAGGTCGCGTGGACCACGGCGAAGACATCCTTATCCTCGGATTTCGTGTCATTCGTGCCGTAGGCGGAAACAGTATCCTCTCCCGCGGCGTTGATTTGCATAACACCCATTTCGGCTGAACGCATTTCTCCGACTTTTCCGCCAACGCTGGAAACGATTTGGGCGGCCCGGTCCCGGGCGTCGCGAGCGGCGTCACCCAGCATGGCGACCTTCAGTTCGGCGAGCTTCGTGTAGAGATATTCCGGGTCCTCGGATTCCAACAGGATCCCCTGGTCGATCAGTTGAGTGACTTTGCGGGAGGCTGCGGTCAGTTTGTCGATCTCCGACGATCGGATTTCCAAGGATTGCTTGAGGCTGTAGCCCGTCACGTGGCCGGCAAACAGCGGCGTCTCTCCTTCAAATGCTCGGAAGGGTAGTCTCTGAGGGATGGGATAGGGCGCTCGCACGGGAGTCGTGGCTACGGCGGAGATGGTGATTTGCTTTTCCGGGAAGCCCTGGGACACGAGGAACTTCTTCGTTTTTTCAACGTCGCTGCTGACCTTGGCATAAGCCTCTGGCAGCGTCGCTGCCTCCCCAGTCACTGACACTCGCCAGATCATGAAATCGGACTTGATCCGCTTTTGTGCGGAGCCGGTAACCTGGATGGTCTGGTCGCGTTGCTTGGCTTTCAGGAAAGTGGACGACAGGACGAAAGATGAGAGAACCATCGCAAGCGCTATAGCCAAGGCCGAACGGAATGGCGTGTTCATTTCTCCTCACAACTGCCCGAAATCGGGGTACACGCTGAACCGTGGCAATTCAGTGGCCAGACGGGATTCCTCTGAAAAATGTGCTGTCTTGATGATTTGCCCGAACCGTTTCTTGAGTACCTGCGAACACACGCGGGCCGATCTGACACGCTTGTTGAGGAGCATTATCCGTGGTTGCCAGCGCCGGTGAGTTCGCGGACGATCGAGCCGACAAAACCTTTGGCGTCGCCGAAGAGCATGAGGGTTTTGTCCATGTAGTACAGCGGGTTGTCGATCCCGGCGAAGCCTGCGGCCATGCTGCGCTTGATGACCATGACGGTGCGGGCTTTGTCGACGTCGAGAATCGGCATGCCGTAGATCGGACTTGACGTGTCATTGCGGGCGGCGGGGTTGGTCACGTCGTTCGCACCGATAATCAGGGCCACGTCGGTCTGAGGAAAATCGCCGTTGATTTCGTCCATGTCGAGAAGCTTGTCGTAGGGGATGTCCGCTTCGGCCAGGAGCACGTTCATGTGACCGGGCATGCGACCGGCAACGGGGTGGATTGCGAACTTCACGTCGATGCCGCGCTTGGTCAAATTGTCATAGAGCTCGCGGACCTTGTGTTGCGCCTGCGCGACGGCCATGCCGTAGCCCGGAACGACCACGACCTTGCTGGCGATGGAAAGGATTCCGGCCGCCTCCTCGGGAGTGGCGCTGCGAACCGGCCTCGCTTCCTGGCCTGCCTTCTCGCCGGCCACCTCTTGGCCAAATCCACCGAAGAGCACATTCGAGAATGAGCGGTTCATCGCCTTGGACATATTGATGGAAAGGATCAGTCCAGAAGCGCCGTCCAACGCACCCGCCACGATCAAGAGCTTGCTGTCGAGGACGAATCCCATCGCCGAAGCAGAAAGCCCTGCGTAGGCATTGAGCAGCGAGATTACCGTGGGCATGTCTGCGCCGCCGATTGGGATAATCAGCAGCACACCAAGAAGCAACGGAACCACCAGAATTACGGGGAACAAATACGTCTGATCGGGATTCAATACCAGATAGACCGCTACCCCAATGGCAGCGACAAGCATGCCGAGATTGACAAAATTTTGACCCTTGAAGACGATCGGGCGCTGCGGAAGGATCTCCTGTAGCTTTCCGGCTGCCATGAGGCTCCCGGTGAAGGTGAGCGAACCGAGAATCACTTCCATCGACAGCACGGACATCATGAACTTGGGCACGGCGGGCGCGCGCAGATAGAACTCGGCTGTGCCGACAAGTGTTACGCAGCATGCTCCAAATGCGTGGCTGAGCGCCGTGCGCTGCGGGACCGCGGTCATCTGCACTTTGCCGAGGGGGATACCGATGATGGTGCCCAGAACTAGCGCGATCGCGACCCACTTGTAGTCCACAATTTCGCGGCTTAAAAGCGTTCCCACGATGGCGAGCAGCATTCCAGCCTCGCCTGCCCACACGCCGCGACGGGCCGTCGCAGGGGAACTCATCCATTTGAGAGACATCACGAACAGGGCCGTGGCGACGAGGTAGGTCAGTTCGATGATGGTTTCAGTGGCTGGGAACGGGGTCATGGCTTGGGGTTGCGGCTGGACTTGAACATTTTGAGCATGCGGTCGGTGATGAAAAAACCGCCCACGACGTTGCTCGTCGCGGCGACAATGGCGATGGTGCCGAGCACCGTGGAAAGCGTCGTCTTGTGCGCTCCCGCGAGGAGAATTGCGCCGACCACGGCGATCGCGTCGAGCGCGTTGGTCAGCGACATCAGCGGGGTGTGCAGGAGCGGCGAGACACGGCGGATCACTTCGAGGCCGACAATCGCGGCAAGCAAGAACACGTAAGCGCTGGTAATCAAATCCATTTTCATCGCTAAGCTTTCTCCTTTGCTTCGGCCACGAGAGGCGGCAGAGAGAAAAATTCGCGGACGCGCGGATTGACGACTTCCCCCGCGTGCGTCAGCAGCGTGCTCTGGATGATGTCATCGTTGAGATTGAGTTGAAGCTTTCCGTCCTTCACCAAAAGCTGAAGAAACGCCGCGATGTTGCGCGCGTACATCTGGCTCGCGTGATTGGCTACGGTGGAGGCAAAATTGACCTTGCCGATGATCGTGACGCCGTGAGCCGCGATTGTTTCGCCCGCTTTGGACAGCTCGCAGTTTCCGCCGCGCTCGGCGGCCAAGTCGACAATCACCGAACCCGGCGCCATGCCCTTGACCATGTCGCCAGTCACGAGCACAGGAGACTTCTTGCCGGGAATGACGGCGGCCGTGATGACCACGTCGCTTTCGGCGACCACTTTGGCAAGCAGTTCACGCTGGCGGCGGTAGAAATCCTCGTCCTGCGCCCTCGCGTAGCCGCCTGCGTCCTGCGCGTCCTTGGCTTCGATGGGGAGCTCCACAAAACGGCCGCCGAGGCTTTGCACCTGCTCCTTGGCAGCGGGCCGCATATCGTAGGCGGAAACAACGGCCCCGAGCCTGCGCGCCGTGGCGATCGCTTGGAGGCCCGCCACGCCCGCGCCGATCACGAGAACTCGAGCGGGAGTGATCGTGCCCGCCGCCGTCGTAAGCATCGGAAAAATCTTTGGGAGGGTTTCCGCCGCTATCAAGACGGCTTTGTAGCCGCAGATCGTTCCCATCGAGGAAAGCGCGTCCATGCTTTGCGCGCGGGTTGTTCTTGGCATGAGCTCGACGGACAAGGATGTGACGCCGGCAGCAGCGATGCCTTCAATCGTTTCAAGCTCTCCCAGTGGGCGCAGAAAACCGATGAGGACCTCATTGCGGCGGAGCAAAGGCAGGTCGGCCTTCCCTGTTTTGTCGTTCGATCCGTAGCACAGCACCTGAATGATCGCGTCCGCAGCGCCAAACACCCGGGCCCGATCCGCGATGATCTTCGCGCCTTTGGCAGCATATTCGGCATCGGGAAAACCCGCCTCAGCGCCTGCGCCGGCTTCGACGATCACTTCTATGCCCGATTTCGCGAGGGCCGGAATGACGGCGGGGATGATGGACACGCGCCGCTCTCCCGGATACGTTTCTCGGGGAACACCGACAATCATGAATCTTTCTCCCTCTGGCTCAGGCTAACCGAAACACAAAGTGCGACAAGTATCCGTTCAACGCTTGATTTCACGCGGGATCGAAAAAAGACTTTGAGAGGGCCACGCCCAGAAAAAACAGAGAAGCCAGCTTGAGTCGCAAGCCAGCGGCGCGAGCCATGTAGGAAACGCGCCCACTTTCTTTGTCTTCTGCAGAACGACGCACGGAAGATCAAATTTTACATGCAAATCCGCCAAAGTCCAATTAGGGATGACGATGGGTGAATCCAAGAATCCAATGCCGCGCATCGCAAAACCGCGAACGGCAGAATCGGCTTTTCCGGTACAATCCAATCACGCGCAGGGGCGCGCCCACACGGGATGAGTCCTTCCTTCATGCAGCAGGCGATTCAGCGGGCCGTGGAAAACGTCCGCTCGGGGCGAGGCGGACCGTTTGCCGCGATTGTGGTGAAGAACGGCCGCGTGATCGCCACCGGAGCGAATGCGGTCACGTCCACGAACGACCCGACGGCGCACGCGGAGATGACGGCTATTCGCGAAGCCTGCCGGGCGCTGGGCACGTTCCAGCTGGACGGATGCGAGATTTACACGAGTTGCGAACCTTGTCCGATGTGCCTGGGCGCAGTTTATTGGGCGCGTCCGGAACGCGTTTATTTTGCGGCCACGGCGCGCGATGCAGCGGAAGCAGGCTTCGACGACTCATTCATCTATGAAGAATTGCGGCGGCCACATCTTGAACGGAAGATTCCGCTCGAAGGCGTGATGCGCGAAGCGGGGCTCGAGCCATTTCGAGAGTGGATGCGAAAGAGTGACCGGATTCAGTACTGACTATAGCGCGCTCGCGTTTATCAGACTGCTTTTCGCTGAGGTTCGTGGAAGAAATGGCAGAGAAGTATTTTGGACGCTCCGTCCCTCGGAAAGAGGGACGCGACAAAGTGACGGGCCGCGCCCGGTACGTCGACGACCTCACATTTCCGGACATGCTGCACGGAGTGACGGTGCGCAGCAGCATCGCCAGGGGGCGCATCCGAGGTATCCGATTCGGTGAGGGGATTCCGTGGAATGAGTTCACGGTTGTCACGGCAGCAGACATTCCCGGCAAAAATGAAATCGCCTTGATCGAGCACGATCAACCCTGCCTCGCTGCCGAATTCATCCATCATCCCGAGGAGCCCATCATCCTGCTGGCGCACGCGGATCGCTATTTGCTCGAAGAGGCCCGGCGCGCCGTACAAATTGACGTGGAGCCGCTTCCCGCAATTTTTTCGATTGAAGATTCGCTCGCAAAGCGCGCTGTCATTTTCAGCGAAGACAATGTTTTTAAGTCATACCGCGTGGAAAAGGGGCACGTGGACGCAGCGTGGGCGCAAGCCGACGTCATCGTCGAGGGTGAATACCGCACCGGCGCGCAAGAACAGCTCTACATCGAAAACCAGGGCATGATTGCGAAGGGAAGCGCCGAGGACGGCGTAACCATCTGGGGCTCGCTGCAATGTCCCTACTATGTGCATAAGGCGCTGGTGGTTTTGTTCGGGCTGCCCGCAGACAAAATCCGAGTGATCCAGGCGGAGACCGGCGGCGGCTTTGGCGGCAAGGAAGAATATCCCTCGATGATCGCGGCGCATGCAGCGCTTCTTGCGTGGAAGTCGGGGAAGCCGGTCAAGATTGTCTACGATCGCGCCGAAGACATGGTGGCGACGACGAAACGCCATCCTTCACGCACGCGGCATCGCACCGGCGTTACGCGAGACGGAAAGCTCGTCGCGATGGACATCGATTTCGTGATCGACGGCGGCGCCTACGCAACACTCTCCTCCGTCGTGCTTTCGCGCGGGACGATCCATGCGGCAGGACCATATTTCTGCCCTAACGTGCGCATTCGGTCGCGCGCCGTCGCTACCAATGCTCCGCCGCATGGCGCATTTCGTGGGTTCGGCGCTCCGCAAAGCATTTTCGCTCTCGAGCGCCATTTCGATCAGGTGGCGCGAGCAGTGAACCTCGATCCTGAGGAATTCAGGCGGCGAAATTTTATTCGTACGGGGCAAACGACCGCGACAGGGCAAGTCATTCGCGAGAACGTGAATTTTGGCGCGCTGCTCGATCGCGCTTTCCGCGAAAGCGATTACCACGCGAAGCGCGAACGCTTCGCGCGGGAAAACCCTGGAGCGACGGTCAGGCGCGGCATCGGATTTTCGTCCTTCATGCACGGCGCGGGTTTTACCGGTTCCGGCGAAGTTTACCTTTCATCCGTCGTGGAAATGGAGGCGACACCCGAAGGCTGCGTCCGCATCCTCGCAGCGAGCACGGAGATTGGACAGGGGACGAACACGATTTTTTCGCAGATTGCCGCGGACGCGCTCGGCATCAGCTACGATCGCGTTGAAATTGTGCAGCCCGACACGGGTGCTGTGCCCAATAGCGGGCCGACGGTTGCTTCGCGCACCTCTATGGTGGTGGGAAAGCTGGTGGAAGAGGCGGCGTTCGAGTTGAAGCGGAAGCTTTTGGAGAGCGGCCTACTCTGTGACGCGTGCACGGAGGACGAATTCGTGCGCGCGTGCCGGCGGTACATCGAAACTCGGGGGCCATTGCACTCGCGGAGTCAATATGAACCTCCGCCCGGTTTGCGCTGGGATGACGCGACGTACAGCGGCGACGCCTACGGCGCGTATGCGTGGGCCGTGTATGTGGCCGAAGTCGCTGTCGATACGGTCACGTTCGAGACGCGGGTCACCGACTTCGTCGCGGTGCAGGAAGTGGGCAAGGTAATTCATCCCGTCCTCGCAGCGGGACAGATTGAAGGCGGCGTGGCGCAAGCCATCGGCATGGCGCTGTACGAAAACGTCGCGTGGCACGAAGGCCGAATGGCCAACGGCCAGATGACCAACTACATCATGCCGACTTCTATGGACGTTCCTCCCATTCGCGTCTTTTTTGAGGAGACACCGTACGCGTTCGGCCCTCACGGCGCGAAAGGAATCGGTGAGCTGCCGATGGACGGGCCGGCGCCCGCGATCCTGAACGCGATCGAGAACGCCACGGGCGTTAGCGTTTGCGAAATTCCGGCCACGCCGGAAGTCCTGATGGAAGCCATGGCCAATAAGGCAGGCGCGCTTGTCTGACGTTGCCAGCCGAGTCCAGATTACTTGCACGGTGAACGGCGAGCAGCGACGAGTTGCAGCGTTTCCAATGTCGCGTCTCCTCGACGTTTTGCGCGAGGAGATGCACCTCACCGGCACGAAAGAAGGTTGCGGCGAGGGCGAGTGTGGCGCGTGCGCGGTGCTGTTGAACGGAGCCATCGTCAATAGTTGCCTCGTTCCCGCGATCGAGGCGGACGGCGCGTACATTCGCACGATCGAAGGCATTGCGAAGGGCAACGAACTCGAAGCGGTGCAGGCGGCGTTTCTTGAATGCGGAGGCGCGCAGTGCGGAATTTGCACGCCCGGCATGGTGATCGCGGCGGTGTCGCTGCTGGAGCGGCATCCACATCCCACCGAAGACGAGATTCGCGAAGGATTGGCGGGAAACCTCTGCCGATGTACGGGCTATCAAAGAATTTTTGCCGCGGTCGTACGCGCCTGCGCAGTCACTGGCGGAAAGCGAGCGCTGGCGCGATGAGAGCCTACGTTCCCGGCTACGATCTGCGCGTCGCGCCAAGCCTGCCGGAGGCGCTCGCGATGCTAGCGCAAGAGCCCGGCACGTGGCAACCGTTCGCGGGCGGAACCGACCTCATGGTGCTGCTTGAGGCCGGGAAACTTCCGCACAAGCGGTATCTGAGCCTCGCAAAGCTCACCGACCTGCGCGCGATTGAAGTAACCGAGGAAGCAGTTACGTTGGGAGCAGTGACAACCTATACGGAAATCCAAAATCACCCGTTGCTGCGGATGGAATTTCCGCTTCTGGTTGCGGCGGCTCGCGAAACCGGCGGCGTTGCCACGCAGAATCGCGGCACTCTGGGCGGCAACATTGTGAACGCATCTCCGGCCGCGGATTCCCCACCCGCG
>JACXTT010008787.1_pt1 | contig 13946 bp, 30 predicted proteins | sample 9270951 | NCBI WGS metagenome assembly JACXTT01 (sample SAMN15532306, study PRJNA645909) | rock metagenome | isolation source: weathered quartz diorite | place: Puerto Rico | collected 2017-06-21 | reverse complement strand
CGTCTTGAGCGTCAACTCGATCAGGTTGCGGGTATCGACGACAGAGACCTTCGGGCGGGAGGCGTAGGCCATCAGCGGTATCGTTCCCAATATCGGGGGTAACGCGGAAGCTGGTAGCGGTAGTCGTACCAGTGCGGACGCGGGTAGGCCGGCAGCCGCCACTCTCGCGTCAACGGCCGCGGCTGCTCCATCGGGAACATGGGCACGCGCGACGGTGGCGCGGGGTAGTAGTACTGCGCCAGCGCGACGCAGCAGATGGCAAGCGCTTTAGACATTTTTGATTGCCTCAAAAATCTTGGCGAATTCCTCACCGCCGGGATCGGCAAGCGAGACCAACGAGGCGGCGAGATTCAGCGCCTCGGCCTTCGATAGCCACCGCTGCCATGCCAGGATCACAATCTTGTTTCCCTGGACACCAACCATAAAGCGATTGAACGTGTCGATCTCCTCGTTCATTCCTTGGTCCTCTCGTGCTCTGGCGCGTCCTGCTCTTTGAAGTAGTCCGGTCGCTTGCCGGTCGCGGCTAGCACGGCATCACTCAGGATATCGCGCATCACGGCCATGAACTTCTCGCGATGCGGAGAGCCGTTGACGACAAAGTTGATCCTGATAGTTCCGAGCAAGAGCGCGTCCTGCAAAGTGTCGGTCTTGCAGTAGTAGCAGTTCCAGAAATCACCTTCCTCTCGGAAGGCCAGCCGTCCCATCTGCATAGTCCCTCCAAACGCCAACGGCCGCGTCCTTGCGGACACGGCCGTCAGCTTCAAGCCTCGCGAACACCAACGGAAACGAAGTAGGTGACCTCGCAACCCGGTGGGGGCGACTTGGTCTCGCTTCGCTCGATGTACTCGGACACTTCGGGCTTGGACAAACCGACTTGCAGCATGTCGCTGCCCCAGGTGTTCCAGTGCTCAAGGCACGCCTTGAGCGCGAGACTTCGATCGATGATCTTCAGCTCCATGCCGCGTATCCGGTAAGAAGTGCCGAACGCGGTCTTGGTGTTCGCCGGTTTCGTCAGGTCGGGGCTTCTGGCGTTGAGCCGCTGGAGCAAAGCCCCCTTGATCAACTCCAACCCCGCCTGCAGCGGAGCGACGACCTTCTTATGCTCCGCATCCAACAACTCGATCTTGCGCTTGATCTCCTGGTGCTTCTCGATCAATTGGTCGTCCGAGTACTTGTCTCCGTATTCGGTCATGGTGAGTGCTCCTAAATGACCTAAAGAATTAATTGTGTGGGGCCAGACTATCGTGGTTATCCGCTCTCAGTCGCCACAGCCTAGTCCAGGTCTCCCACTTTTAGCGGCGTCCCCGTTTTGGTGCTCTAGTCTGTCGCGGGTTGCGGCCCTAAACTTACAATTCGCCCTTCCTCACCATCTCCAGCAGCGCGCCTTGCAATAGCTGGTTGTTGGCCAGCCGCTTGTAGATCTCGCGCTCCAGAGCCGTCGAAACGATCTGCACATTGGTGACGGGGAACTTCTGTCCCGGCCGATGCGCTCGCTTGTTCGCCTGCAAGAACACTTCCGTCTTGTCGACCGGACCGTACCAGCACGTCGTTTGTGCCCGGTGCAACGTGACGCCGAAATGGACCGCGACGGGATCGCAAATGAGGATCTTCGGATCATCCTCAAGCTGGAACGCGGAGAAGATCTTGGTGCGCTCCTTCAACGACACATCGCCGTTGACGATCTCGCGCGGCCATTCCGAGAGCGAACGATACAGCAAAGTGATAACACTTGTCAAGGGGGAAAAGATGATAAGCTTAGAGGGCGCCTGCTCGATGATGTCCTTCAGCTCGTTGAGCCGCGGCGACGCGTCGATGAAGTGCGGGGTGTGGTTGCCGTCATAGATCGCCCCCATGCAAATCTGCAGGAACTTGGAGCGTGCCGCCGCCTCGTTGGCCGGCACCACCAGCGTGCCGTCCTTCATCTGTATCGCAAGCTGGGTCTTCAGCGCCTTCATGTGCGAGCGCTGCTCCTGCGTCAGCTCGACTTCTCTGGTTTGCGTGGTGAATGGGGGTCCGTCCCACACGTCTCTGATGTCGTAGCGGATGGCTGGTCGCAAGAGCTTTCGAGCTTCGAGATGTGCGTTTTGAGTGGGGATGCGCTTGAACTTCGAAACCGGAATAGTTGTCCTTGCAACGAAACTTCCGAAGGACTCGCCGTTGGCGTTGTTGACGAGCTTCGCTTGACCATACGCCGAGAGGTGACCCTGCGCTGTCGGCGTGCCGGTGAGTAGCCAGAGATAAGGTTTGTCAAATAGCTGGCGGCCGATACGGTGACGTCGGGTGTTGGCGTGCTTGTAGGCGGAAGCCTCGTCGATGATGACAAGTTGAATGTCGTCTCTTTGCGCGAGTGCGGCGCAGAAACCGCCAAGTCGATTTCGAATTGACCCAACCTTGGTTCCGTCGAAATTAATGATGTAGAAATCAACTGGTGTCTCAAGCAATTCACATCTTCGCTTCTCCGAGCCAGAGAGCACTGCGAAGGTGCGCCGTCCCATGAGGTGCAAAAAGATGGCGTCTGACCACACAGAATGCAGTGTGGACAGAGGAGCGACGATAAGGCATCGGAATTTTGAGGCACGGTGCTTCTCCATCAGCCAGTCGGCAGCCCACAAGGTCGACAGCGTCTTCATCGTCCCCATGTCGGAGAGATTGAAGCAACGCGGGTGAGCTACACAAAAATTCGCAGTAGTCTTCTGATGCGAAAGAGGCTCGATCCCCGGCGCATGCGGCCAGTCATAGCCCGCCATAGGCGGAGGGATTGGGAGTCCCAGGTGCGCGAGTAGTTGTAAAGAGTGCAGATCGCAAGGTACCGCGACATGGAAATCATCGATCGCCCTCGCCGTCGAAACGCTGCAGAGAATCAGGCCCGGCTCTGGCGTCCGATAAATCGCCAGATTGCGCCTTGAATCGTGATACAATTTCAGTGTCGGTAAGACCTGGAGCATTGGGGTCGAACGTTGCCGCGTCCCTCACGTTGTCGATAACGAATGCCTTGCCGCCTGCCTTGACGACACGCCACAAGACGTACCATTGCGCTCGCCGGAGATTCTCCTTCGGCGACTTCTTGGTCTCGATCATGATGTAGCATCCCTTGTGGCAGAGGATGCAATCATTCGTTCGTGACCCGTAACCCATCTGCACCGGCCAGAACGCGTAGGCATCTTCGCCGAAGATTTTCAGCAGGCGCTTCTTCAGGACGTTTTTGACTTCGCCCTCGGGAGTCAAGAATGGCTCCTTTTATAGCCATGTCTCAACGATGACAGGCCCGAGCGGCGGCGATCTTGCCACCTGGATCGTGCGCGATCGTTTCACCGCGCTCAGCCGCCTTGAGTGCCGCCGCTATCCGATCGGCCTGCGCCTTGAGCACGCGAAGCGGTGAGCGAGCGGTCGTCATACCCCGACCTTCTCGCCGTCTTCCCACACGAAATCACCGTCAGGCTGGCCGAAGGTGAAATGTCGCCCGCAGCCACAGCAGAATGTTCCACTATAGAAGCTGGGATCGCGCGCGTATGTCTCAGCGAGCGCGAGACCCATTCTGGTGAGCGTGCCACACTTTTGATGGATATAGCTGCGGCGCACCGGTTTCACGAACCCGCGCGCTCGCTCTGCGTCCGACAGGACAACATATCCCTTCTGTTGTCCATTTGGTTTTAGCTCTCGATGATCTTCGGTGACCGGCGAGCCATCGGTTAGCGTTCGTTGAGACCGATCGACCGGAGGAATGGCTCCAGCCTCCTTGATGATCTTGTCAACCGCGTCGCCCATATGCGCTCCCTTGTTCCTAATCGAAGTGATAGCCGTGCCAGTCCGGAGACGGCTCAACCCCGCAATGCTCGCACTCATACCGGCGATAGCCGCGCACGTATGCGAATTCGTGTCCGAGTTCTGTCTCGCCGCAGCACGTCGGACAGATGGCGCGTTCCGGTGGCGGCGGAGCGATGATCGTCGGCACACCACACTTCCCGCAGGTGAAATCGAAATCAGCCACAGGCGCCAGCGTTTCAGCCATCAAAGTACCCTCGCCAAGAACTCCATGATCTTCAGCCGTCGCTTGCGCGGAACCTGCGATAGCAAGTCTCCGATCTCGTGCAGGATATCGAGATCAGTTTTCTTGGTCTGCTGAATTTGCTTCTGTACCTTTAGCACGCGACTTTGCGTATCGATCGCCGACGTATCGATCTCAGGCTCCGGACGTGCCGGCCCGTTCTGCTTTTTCTGTCCCATACCCTTCGGCCGCGCGGCAACCGCGCCGCCCATGATGTCGCCCATCAGAGATTCCTGTATTTCCCGTTCCAGGCGCCACCCTCGCTGCCGCCGCCACCGGACTGTCCTTCTGTACCGGACGGTCCTTTCGCCCGGTAGATATCATGCAGCACCTTGCGCAGACGTTCAGGAGTGATTGCGTTACAATGCTGATCCGGCAGCAACGCGTCGATCTCGTTGTCGACATCTACAGGGACGTCCTTCAAGGACATGTAGCCGGCGACAGCCGGGTCAACCTTGCAATGAACTTCAAGGTTGCCGGCAAAGAAGTCTGCGGGACCCACCCCATGCTGCACTGCCACGACGATCAGAACGATCGCGGTGAGCACGCCGACGAAAAGGTACTTCACAGCGGCACGTCTCCCAAGCGCTTGCGTCTCGCCGACATCGCCCGGTTCGAGCTCGTAGCCGGTGACGCAGTCTTGTCGCCGTAGCCCATCGAGCCCTTCGATTTGACCTTCTGGTCATGCTGAGTCATTTGCTTCACGGCCTTGGCGGCACCGACCTTGCGGCCCACCGTAGAGCCCTTGCCTTTTCGCTTCATTGCTACCTCCTGCTCTTTCCGCGCTTGCCACGTCTCTGGCTCACGCGCTCACCGGCCTTGCGGGCTTCACTCAAACCGATGGCGATCGCCTGCTTTCGGCTTTTGACCTTTGGCCCTTTTTTCGACCCGCTTCGCAACGTGCCGTGTTTGAACTCGTGCATCACCTTGCCGACCTTGCCCTTCGACTTTGGCATCTCGCTTACTCCTAGCTTTCGATCGTGGAAGCAGATCATTCCCGGCTGCGTACGGCAACTGCACGTCGGCTCGGCGATGTTGTAATTGAGTGCCATGATCAGCCCGCCTCTCTAACGCGGTGAGAAGTATGGCGATGTCGACGCGCATGGATCGTGCGAGACTCTCCAACGTCGAGATAGCGTCCCGCAACCGCAAACATGCGCTCTCGATCTTTTGGGCCTCGCTTAGTGATGGTAGCCTGTAGCCGCGACGGCGATACAGCGAGCTTGGTCCCCTGGCAGTGGTTCCACTCCGAGCGGTTGAACGGGCCATAGATGCAGTACACCTTGTGCTTGAGGGCAATGTTGTGGAACTTCCTGGCGCTCGACGAGCCCGGCCCGCCGATCGCCGCCATGTCCACGGCAAGTCCGACCGCATGCAGCGAGCGGAACTTGTTGCGGAAGCCGCCGACGCCGAAGCCCGGTGGGCGATACGCCGAGTACACCCCGGCATGCGGCATGCCGTTGATCCGCGCCTCGCGGATGGTCTCGGCAAGGCGGACCGCGAAATCGGGCTGCAGAAGGGAGACAGCCACACTCGCGCCTTGCCGCACCATTGTCGCGCCGGGGTGCGCTGTGTGCACCAGAAGAGCCCGCGCGAGGCTTAGCTGAGTGTCGAGGGGAACGGCATCGCCGGTCGTACGTTCTGGAACGCCAGCGATGCCGTACTGAGCAGACGCAATACCTGCCGCCCAATCTTCAATAGGTGCGGCCACGCCGTGGTGGGGGGTGGGCGAGAGCGTGGCCGCTTCGACCGCTTGGCGCGGTCGCGGGGTGGGGATGGACGCCAGGGAGTAGCCTTGCGGCATGCGCCACCACCTCACCCAACCTGCATCACGGCTAACCGATCGAACAAGTCGCCCGTAATCGTTGCCGCTAATGAAAGTGCAAGAGCGTCGAGAACAACCCACAACGAAAGCCACGTGATGATCTCCGGCAGCGATCGACCCTGGCGTAAAACGGGGTGCTGCAGCTCCCCAAGCAGAGAAGCTGTCCGCGCGGTCGCTTCCTGAACCGCGATAACCAGAATGATCAAGAACAAGATTGGCAAAGCGAGCGCACCACTCATGAGACATACCCGTGGGGTTGGTGCCGACGTACTTGCGCGCCTCCTCGATCCAGGGGTAGCGCGAGTGTGCGGTATGCTCTTTTTTTGCTAATCGTTTGGTCGAAACATGTCTTGTTTGAGGCGCGTCGACTGCTGCCGGGTTGTTGGCCGCTCGCGCAGCCTCCCCGCAGGACAGGGCGTCGGAGCACGCGTCGATATGGGTCGTCGTTGCCAGCAAGATTGCGGCACATGCTACAAGCACGCGCATGGTCATGCTCCCTTAACGAGTTCAACCGGGATTCCAGCACGATCGGCTTGTCGGATCATGTTCGCCGTTCCAGCTCCGCCTGAAAATGCAACAACCAGATCCGGCTTTCCTTCGTCGAGCATCCTCTTATTTCTGATCGGGCCAGCAGCAGGTCCGAACTTCTGCCATTCGGCTTTGAACTCTTCATCCGGGATTTGATGTCTTTTGGCGTATGTCCTTGCCAGGGCGTCGGCCCCTCGGTATCCGCCGTGAATAATCGTCGTGAATCTCCCGCGCGTCACTTGAAGACCCGAAAGAAATGTTTTCAGCAAATCGTAGTCGTGGAAGTCGCGACCGCCGCAGATCAGTACCCGCATGGTCACTCTCCTCTGATCACCCGGCCCGCATCGACGATACCATCGACGTTGCCCCAGCGCGAGAGCACCTTCGACCTGACGCCGGCCTCGATATACCAGCCCTCGCCGTACACCGTCGTGATCTCGATGTGCTTGCCGCCCAGCTTGCGCCGCATGTTGACGATATGCGCGTCGAGTGCCGTGTCCTGCACTAGCTCTTCCCGGTCGCTGTAGAGCTTGTCATAGGCCAGCTCGCGCGGCACGAAGTCGAGGCGCATCAGCAGCGAAAAAAACCTCGACTCCATCACGGTCAGCCCGAGACGGTAGCCGAGGTGCAGATTGCCGAGACGCTCGATGCGCGCCAGCTTGTCCTTGAGCGCACGGTTCTCCCGGCGCAGTGCTTCGATTTCTTGCGACGTCATAGTCCGGCCTTGCGCCTCACTTCGCGTGCTTCCGCTTGCGACTTTATCTCCCCGTACGCTTGCACGCCGACGAGAATCTTCGGTGGTTTCGGGAGCTCCTGCGGGGGCTTCCAAAGATGCAGGCAGTAGCGATGGTTGTTGACGTAGTCCGATCGCTTGGGCGGCCCGTACGCAGGCGAGCTTCGCGCAGCTTGTCCGGAAACACGTTTCGCATTGTGAGCAAATCCTTAGCAAAAAAAACGGGCGCGTCAAGCGCCCGCTTCGTCTCCGAGTTGTTTGGCCAGTTTCTTAATTCCGGCCAGCAAATACTCTCGCCCAATGCTGGACAGCTCTTTGCCATTGAGCTTAGCTGCAAGTGCAAACCACTCGCGGCCTTTGAGAGTAATGGTGATGTCCCTTTCTCCAAAGTCCATAAGTCACCTCCGTTCAAATGGACAAACAGTGGGCCGGGATTGCGCCCGGCCCACCAACACTATCGTGAGACGTCGACGCCGTGCTCGCGCAGGATCAGCAGCACGCGCGAGTGTGCCGTGCGCTGGCTCGGTGCCTCCAGCTCGATCGAATACTCGATCGGATCGTCGAGCAGCCGGAACCACGCGACCCAGTGCGTGCCGGCAGCAGCGAATGCAATACCGTTGAAGTACCGCACCTGCTGCCAGTCGCGCTGAATGGTGATCTTGGTGAGCTTTGGCGCCTCGCCGGAGATAATCGGCAAGTTGGTCATTGGTCCTCCGTTGCAATAACCAAATGACGCGGGGGATTGCTCCCCCGCGCGCGGCGAAATCAAGCCGCTAGTTTCAGCAGGTCGCCAGCTTGCCGCTCGACCGCGACTCGCTTGTCCTGGTGCTCGATCGTACGGGCAAACGCGGTGGCCGCGACAGATGCGTCCCACAGCGTCTCGATCGGTCGTTCCTCTTCAAGCTCATGCATGGACCGCATGGTCGCCCCGGCCTGCTTGCCGAACCGGGTGGCCATGAACTTCTCGATATCGTCCTCGATCTTGGCAGCCTGCGCCGCCTTGACCGCCTCTACGATGGTCGAGGATGTGCCTTGCGAGTAGGTGACGAGAGCGGGCTGCATCTCCTGCAGCCAGCGCTCCGGTGCGCCGGCAGAGTGCCGGATCTCGATCTCCGCATACTGCTCGCCGCCCCAGATGGTGCGGTTGGCACATGCGAAGTCGAAGAAGAACGTCGCCAGACCGAGCTTTTTGGAGCCGACCTGACTGTTCCACACGTAGAAGCCTCTCGCGAGTGAACCGCCCTTGCCGTGTCGTCGGTTCGGGATCTCGATCCGGTTCTTCTCGTCGGCCAGGAAAACGAACATGTCCCTGTCAGAAGCGTACAGGGTCGTGTTGTCACGGTTGATCGTGACGTCCTTGCCGAATTCACCGGGGACTTTGAAATCTCCGGTGACACCATCGCCGAAACGCTCGATCAGCGCGCGGACGATGTCGTCGTTCCATACACGCCCGTAATTGGGGCCAGTGGTTGCTTGCAGCTCGCCGATCTCCTGCCCGTCTCTCCGCATGGCCAGCACGCCGATATCGTCGACCTCGCGCATGAACCGCAGCCCGAAGTTGACGTTGTCGGCGACGAGCTCGGACGCGCCTCGGCGCCCAAGCTCACGCAGGAAGTCGCCCGGCACTTTACCCAATTGGGTGAGTTGCCCGAACGACCAGTGCGTCGGCTGGAAAAGGTGCTTGCCTCCGTCGATGGACACGGTGATGTCATTGCGTCCATGAGGTGCCAGGGTCACGTCACGCACGTTCGCTCGATTTTCGGTCGAGCGATTACGATCGTGCGTTAGCTTTCCCAACATTTCCGGCAGTGAAACGAAGCGCTCGTCGGCAGGCCGCGAGGCCCACTGTTGAGTGGCTAATTGCTTGACTTGCGTCATGGCAAAAGTCCTCTTGGAGTAACCGGCTTTAGGGGCCGGGGTGGTCGTAATGACCTAATGACGAGCCGGTTGCCCGGCTCGCGCCGCGAGATGAGCGGCTAAGGAGCAATATGCTGCAAAAGTTCTTCGGCGCCGAAAACCTGCATCTCTCCACACGCCTCGCACTCGTACTCGCGAGCATCGGGCTCGACCCCCTCAGCCTCCGCCCCGCAAGCGAGACAAAAGCCAGGATTGTCGGTGGTTTGGTGCCATCGGTCGACGGCGGCAAAGATCGCTTTATCGGTTACTTTCTTGTGCCATTTGTCTTTGTTGAGCATGGTGTTTGGTCCTCCTGCAATGACCTAAAAGAAGACCCCGCCGCCAGGGGAGGAGCGACGGGGTCCCGGAGGGCTCGTCGGCATGTCACCGACGAGCTATTGTCAGTGATGCCACATGCCGGCGATGTAGATATAGCCAGCAGAGACTAGGCCGATTACGCAGACCGCAGCGAGCGATCGGCGCAAGCCGGCAACCAACCCGATGCGCCACAGCGGCGGCGGTGAATAGTCGGCCGCCATGACCGCTGAGAGCTTCATCGGATCGGTATTTTTGCCGATATCCACTCGGCTCGCCAAAGTCACCTTCGGATTGCCGCGCCTCTCCCTGTCCCGAATGAGAAAATCGGGCAGGTCGAGAGCGGAGAAATCGACGTCTCCGTTGACGCGTTGGTGGTGTGTCATGATGTAGTGGTCCTCCGTAAGTACTTGTACTGTGCCAAAATTGGCTAACGCCCCCGCATTGGCGCGGGGGCAATCACTTAGTGAACAGACAGATCAACAGGCAGGCCGGCGATGTAGGCAGCCAGCTCGATGCCGTTGGGGTCGATGGCCCGCACGGCCGCGCGCAGCTTATCGATCCACTGCCGCCCTTCCACGTTGTCGCGTTCCGCCTCGGTGAGAGGCGCGAACTCGCCGGCAGGCAGAAGCCCGTCGTAGTGGGCGACCAGCAAAGCCGCCAAGCTTGACGGCTTGAATCGCGGATCGTGTCGCGCGTCGTCGGCAATGGCGCAGTGCTGCGTAAACGACACTGTTGTCATGGTGTCCTCCGTTGATGCTCTAAATGAGCTAACGCCTTTGGGGGCTTGCGCCCCCGCCGGCTGTGTCTTTGCAGTCACACTATCGCGGTCAGGTTGAGCTTGATGCCATCGGTTGCGGCAAACCCGTGGGTGGTCGCAACGATCCGAGACTTGCCGGTCTTGGAGATCGGAGCCTGTTTCTTGGTGGCGTCCGACACGTCGATGGTGAGAATCAGCTTGTCGCCCTTCCGCTCAGTCGTGATGTTCTGCATGGTGTCCTCCGTGAAAAATAGGAGAATAATAATTAAAGGTGTTGATGGGCCACTCGTGCCTAGTATCAGCACCTCGCCTTGGGATTATTCCCCGATCAGTTGCTCGCCTTTGGGTGGCGAACAATTAGCAGAATAATCATTAATTGCGGCGGTGTCAAGGCATTTACTGTCATTTTGCCGACACAATCCTAAGCGCTAGCCCAGATTTACGGCATAGTATCCTAGTGATTGTTCAATGATATCATAAACTAGCCTACTAGCCCGTCCCAAAACGAGTCTAGGTGTATATGTGTTATCGGAGCTATTATTCTACTCACATTTCTCGTTACTATTTTTTAGCTATTATTTGTGAAATAATAGGCGAATAATAGTTACATGGTCGCGCGCATGTGACCTATTAATTTAAAAGACGGGCTAGTAGGATAGTATATATATATGAGTCAGTATACTCATATATATATACCCTTGATTTTGTTTAGGATTTCCCCTCCGACCCCCCTCTGCCGATCATTCCGCGATGCACAGGTTGTCACAGGCTAGACGGCTGCCAAAACAGGCTACATACGTAGTTATACTTACGTTCACGTTCATATTTCGCCCGTATGTCGCGTGTCGAGACGCATCACACGCATGTCGCGTGTGTGGCATTTGGGCAACAAAAAAGGGCGCCTCGCAGCGCCCTTTAGAGCCTCGCCTGTTAGCCAGCCGTTTTACGGCCCAACCACTTACCTGTCTCCCACGCGCCAATCCAGAGCAGCGCAAAGGCCGTGTATTCGATGAAGTAGTACAGGAAGCCGTGTTCTCCACACATGGTTTGGTCCTCCGTTGGAACCCGGCCAAGTTAGCACGGCAAAGTTGCAATGTCAACCGCTACGCGGTTGGGTTGCGCCCGTTCGCACTCCCGCTGGCCGAGCGACCCGCTTCGCGTCGCGCGCGGTTATCGCGCGCACTAATGCGGCGCCTCGAAGGTCGTCGGCGATTGGTCAGCCCTACGGGCTGCGAACTCAGGAACGGGACCTCCGGGGTCCGTACGCGCAAAGTTTAGTCCTCCCACCCCTCCCCCGCGCCCAAAATTCCAATTTCAAATTATGAATTAAAAAATAGCAAATCATATTTTTCCACGATTAATTCATTTTGTCCAAATCCTGCTTCACGACGCCAGGATTTTGTGCTTCATTCTCCGTCTGCTGCAGTACGCTCAACGCCACCTCCGCAAAGTGCTTCAGCATATCCCTTCCCATGAACACGCAGGCCTTCGGGAAGATGTCGGCCCGCCCTTTGAATTGCTCGTAGAAAGTCACCTTGACCGTGGTGCCGATCGTCTGGATGTAGAAGGCGTTGCAGCCGTCGGCTTTCAGCGATGCCAGCAGTGCCAGAATGTCAGTGGGCGGGTTGCCGAAATCGTACATCTAAACCTCCAAAAAAAAGAAGCGGCCGGCGTGTGTTCCGACCGCTTCTGCCTCACCGATCAACGGGGACCCTGTACCAGTTGGGAAGTTGCGCCCCGGCCACCGAGGGGGGAACGGGGAAAGGGAGGCGATGACCAGGGCGCGGCACTCACCAACATCCTCCCCCTAGCACACCCCCGCTTTTCATGCTAGTACTTTCTTCACATTCAACGGAGCTAGAACCCGATGAACAGGAAAGAAGCCGTCAAGCACGTCGAGCGTCTCATTCAACGTGCCGCCGACTCCGAAAGGTCGGAGGACGTCATGCGTTTGACCCAGGCAGCCTGCAATGCTGCTAACGCCATCCTCGCGCTCACCTCAACCCAAGACCAGAGCAACACCGATGTCGAAGAGTGATCTCATCACCCCGACCATCGACCAGCGTGTCGCCGACAATGCCGGCCGCGACATTCCCCTTTCTTCGTCGTGGATCCGATCGTGCCGCTACGATGACGACACGCAGGCCTTGACCGTCAACATGACGTCCAACACTTACGACCTCACCGGCGTCCCTCCTGACGTATTCCTCGATTTCATCGACGCACCGTCGGCCGGCACTTACTTCAATGACAATCTGAAGGGGAAATATTAGGTGTTCCATGATCCGCGCTTTTGGATATTTGTCGGACTGGTGGCGCTCTTTTGCGTCGCCTATGCCTGCGCCCCCTTCATCATCGACAGGCCGCGACGAAAATGAGCTGGCAATTCTGGGTAATAGTGTCGCTTTCAGTCGTCGCGGTTTTCTCGGTGGTCTGGGAGCCGTTTCCGTCGCGGCGGCATTTCATCAACCGCTGGCTCCGACGGTTCAGACTGAAGATCTGATTCTCGTTTTCAAGGCGCGGCCGTCTCAATTTGCCGACTTGGCGCGCGCAACGTCGTCGCGCATGTATGCCGGAGAGATTGGGATTTACCGGGGCATCAATCTCTATCTCGCCCCAGAGCGCGATCAGGTCGACTTCCGCCTGCAAGAGAACTACCGTTTAAGGCATGCTTGACGCCAAGACGCTATCTTCCCTCGACGCGCGCGAGCGCCTCGCTCTGACCCTTCGCCTGCCGGAAAATCGTGTGCAGGCGCACCAGATCATTTTCAAGCATCGCCACACCGACGCCACTCCCGCGTTCCACGAGCGCATCATCCGGCTCTGGTACTCTCCCTCCCCGCATATCCTGTTCATGGCGTTCCGCGAGGGCGGCAAGTCGACGATTGCCGAGGAGGCGATCGTCCTCTCTGCCGCGTGGAAGCTCTTTCATAATTGTCTGATCATCGGTGCCACCGAGCCGATGGCGTTCGATCGCTTGCGTGCGATCAAGCACGAGATCGAGACCAACGAGGATCTCATCGGGCTCTATGGTGAACTCAAAGGACCGGTCTGGAACGAAGGTCGGATCGAGCTGCGCAACGGCATCTGCATCCAGGCCAAAGGACGTGGTCAAGCGCTGCGAGGCACCAAGTACCTGCAGTGGCGTCCCGACCTCTGCCTTGCCGACGACCTCGAAGACGAGGAGCATGTCGTCGATGCCGATGCGCGCCACGAGACCCGGTCATGGTTCTTCGGCAAGGTCATCCCCGCGCTCGACAAGCACCACAAGATAAGAATGACCGCCACTCCCTTGGATGCCGACGCCTTGCCGATGACGATCCTGAAGATGCCGACATGGTCGTCGCACGTGTTTCCGGTTGAACACATCGGGAACGCGGGAGAACGAATCGCGACCTGGGAATCGCGCTACCCCATGTCCTGGATCGATGTAAAGAAAAAAGAGATGTACGATCTCGGTCTCGGTCACGACTACCAGCGAGAGTACATGTGCCAGCCTGAGGACCCTTCCAAGAAAGTCTTCACTGCCGACATCCTGCGCACGGTGCCGCGACAGCACATCTGGCAGCCCGTGCATATTTTCTACGACCCCGCGCGCACCACCCATGCCAAGTCCTCCGCCACCGGGTGGATGGCGTGGTCGTACCTCAACCGCAAGATCATCGTGTGGGACGGAGGCGCCGAGCAGTGGATGCCGGACGAGACGCGCGACCATATCTTCGCGATGGACGAGCTTTATTCTCCGGTCCCCATCGGCAACGAGCCAACCGGGCCCAACGAGTACCTGCCACCGCCCTTGCCCGCCCAGCAGCTTCGCCCCAGCACCATCTATACCATCTAGGCC
>JACXTT010008786.1_pt1 | contig 13947 bp, 17 predicted proteins | sample 9270951 | NCBI WGS metagenome assembly JACXTT01 (sample SAMN15532306, study PRJNA645909) | rock metagenome | isolation source: weathered quartz diorite | place: Puerto Rico | collected 2017-06-21 | reverse complement strand
CGTCCCTCCTGCCTTTTCTATTCAACCCTCGCGCCCAGAGTAAGCCGTCAACCCGCCATGGACGATCGGATTCGACCGCAACCGGTTCTTCGCTTCGCTTCACACCAGCCGGCGCTCGACCTTACTTCCCATTCACCGCGTTTCCCGGCGTCCCGGGCACGAGCCCTCACCCATCGGCGTCGGTGGCGACCCCGCTCCACGATTAAGCCGCGTGGTGGCTGCGTGCGTGCAGTTTTCGGTGCTCCGATGATCTTTCCAAGCTGATCCCACGTTAGTCCGCTCTGCACGCGTATTGGCAAGGCAAATGAATCGCCTCATGGTATAATGCCAGTATGGTGCGATCGTCCCCGCCGATACCGGAGCCAGCCATGACGCATGTGAGCCTCGATGCCCAGGATGAAGCCGTGAAGCAATTCGTTCTCGGACTGACCGTCGATCCGAGTGGCTCGGTCCTGGAACTGAACGGCCAAGCCGTGGCTTGCGTCGTGCCGCCGCCGAAAGCGACGAATGGCGCCGTGGTGCCGGAATGGAACGATGCCAAGAACGCGCGGCGTGTCGACCTTATCAAGAAAAAACACGCTGGCGGGCTCTCAGCCGTCGAACATGTCGAACTCGCCGGCCTCCAAGATGAAATGCTTCGCTACCGCCAGAAGGTGGCGCCGCTGCCGATTGAAGACGCGCGCCGGCTTCATCAGGAGCTGCTCGCGCGGGTTGCCGATCAGAATTCGCCAACATGACCATTCCCTTTATCTATCCGCCCGCTGCCCACGTGCGGCGTCATGGGCCCGCTGGTTACGCCGACCACGCGGGTTATCGGCCGTGGCTTCGGGACGAATTCTCGTTTCGTTGCGTCTATTGCTTGCTGCGCGAACAATGGGGCCGCGTGGGGGGCATGTTCGACATCGACCATTTCCTGCCGGTCGCCAATCGTCCCGATCTAGCTGTAGACTACGACAATTTGCTGTACTCGTGTGCGACGTGCAACCTTGGGAAACGGGACCTGGCGATTCCGGACCCGCTGACGGTCTTGACCAGCGCCAACGTTCAGGTATCCGAGGACGGCCGGCTGCACACCGCGAACGCCGACGCTGCTTGCCTGATTGAGATACTCGGTCTCGACACCGACGAAGCGGTCGAGTTTCGTATGACCTGGATCGGCATCGTCGCCCTGGCCGCGGCAGGCAATCCCGATCTGTACCGCAAGCTCATGGGGTATCCTGACGATCTTCCTGATCTGCGGCGGCTCAAGCCGCCTGCCGGCAACACACGCCCGGAGGGCGTGGCCGCTTCGTGCCATGCTCGGCATGATCGCGGCGAGTTGCCTGAAACCTACTGATGGACGCGGCGATCGATTCGACGCGGTCAGCGGGGATGCACCCAGGAGGCCGCCGCCAATCGGCGGCGGTGGCGTCCCGCTCCGCGGCCGTCCCGCGTGGCGGCGGTGTGTGTGCAGCTCTCGGGGCACCGATTTTATCTCTTGGCCCCGAGCCCCCGTACAAGCCGCCTACGTCGCCGGTGTCGGCGCGGGCGTGTCGCAGGACGGGGGCTCGGGGCCGTCTAGGCTCCCGAGAGCTGCACCTGATAGGTGCGGTATCCGCGGCTAGCGGAAGCGGCGCCTCGTCGTCCTCCGGACGCAGGCGCCCTCGGCGTCATCCCCGGCAGCTGGACGCCGACCCAAACGCCGATGCGTCCGCCGACTCCGACGCGGGGCCGTGGTCCGGCCCTCGCCTCTTCCTGAGGAGTTCCCATCTCACTGCGATCGCCGCTCCTGCGGCGATCCCCATTTTAGATTCAATGCCATTCAGTTACGAGACAGCAAGCCCCTTCCTGCGTGCGAGTTCGGCAAGGCAGAATCGTTCCACGATGGCGGGACGTTTTTGCAGGGATACCGGCTGCCCTTTCAACACCTTTCCCCGAATCTCCTCCTGCTCGGCCTGCGACAGCGATTGCCAGAGTGTCTTGAGCACGGCCTGATCCTGGGCCTGCTTGACGGCGTTGCGGCGAGAAACATCCTGCTGCTGTTGTTCCCGTCGTTCCCGTTCAAGTCGGTGCTTTTCGCGATTGAGCTCCTGCAACACTTCGGGAAGATACCGTGTGATTGCGACGAAGGATTTGGCATCGGACCACTTGATCTTGAGACGCTTCACGAGGCGCGGCAGAAGTTCCTGCATCGTGGTCTGGCCGTGTTTCGCAAGCAGTTCACGGGCAAGGTCGAGTTCCGCCTTCGACGGTCGGAAACTCTCATTGCCCCAGGCCTCGTGGAACGCGGAGACAAGTTGCCATTCGGGCGTGTGAATGTCCTCGATGCGGTCGAGCGTGAAGTCATCCTCGCCGATTTCGATGGTCTCGGTGTCTGCGGCCGGCGCGGCAGTCAGCAGGGGGCCGCGATGCAGAAGGATTTGGGGTAGTCCGCCTTTGCTCTCGATCCACTGCACCTTCGCGAGGACGCCAGCGTCGGTGAGTAGCGCGAATGTCTGGATGCCGATGCGGGCACACAACTCCCGCCAGGTGAACGTCACCGGGTTTTGAACAGGCAAGCCCCGGTCCGTCGCGATGCTCAGAAGCGCGAAGTGGACGGACCGGGCGAGCGGGCCGGGGTAGTAAGTCGCGGTGTTGCGGGTGACGGTGTACGTGAAGGCGAAGGATTTTCCGGAGCGCCGGAACGTGCCTTCGCAGTGGAGGCCGTCCATCGTCCGCATGTGCTTGTTGTCGAGCGTGAAGAGGGGGAGTCGAAGGAAGTTTGCCTCGACCCGGACAACTTGTTGGCCGACCTCGTCGGCGATCGAAGCGAGGGGAGTCGCCTGCCGGACCTCCCTATCATCCGACAATATTTTTTCAGCAAAGGCAAGTCGGCGATTTTCGCCAATTCCGTTTTGAAAAAAACACACAGCGGACATGGTGCCGAAACTACCCTGCGGCACCGCTGCAGGCAAACAGCCGGCGTTGTGAGAAGTCGTAGAAGGTTATAGAAAGTCGTAGTGCGTTTTCGCTGCTTCGTGCTGGCTCGCCGAAGCCAATTCATCGTCTGGGTCCTCGGGACCAACCACTCGATTCCTCGGGACCAGGATCACAGACCCTCGTGACGGGGATCACAGAAACTCCGGACCAACCACACGGAGAGTCGGGACGAACCACACGGTTATTCGAGACGAACCACACACCCATTTCGCGGCGAAATTCAAGACGCCTTTCGCTCTGGTAAGCGGAAAAGTGCCGACAATTACGTTTCAAATTCCTTCTTCTTTGGCCTGCCTCCTAACCTCGTCGAGTGCTTCAAGCACGTCCGCCAGGGCAACGGTCTTGCGGCGGAACGACAGGACGACGGTCGCCTTCGACGTGACGAATTTCTTCTTGGTTCCGACCGGCGCGCCGGCGTGTCGATCCCCGCGTTTGACCCCCAGTTTTTTCTGTACAATTTTTTCGGTCTCCTGCACCGTGAGGCCCTCCGCCTTCACTCGCTCGAATACCTCAGTCTGGTCGTCGCCGTCGAGTCTCGCAATGCCCTCCAGATGCCGGCGTGAAACGCGCCCCGTCACGTCCTGGCGGCACTGCGCCTGCATGCTCGGATTGAGTTTCAGCAGGGACAGAATTTTGGAAATCTCGCTCTCCGGTTTCCCCGTCATTTTCGCAAGTTCCTTCTGCGAGCGATGCTTCTGATCGCGCAGGCGCATTAGGGTGTCGGCCAGGTCGAACGGATGCAAGTCCGCTCTCTGCCAGTTCTCCACGATCTGCTGAATGAGGATGTCTTGGTCTGCGGGCGTCTGAACCCAGCATGGTAGCTCCGTCAGACCGGCGCCGGTGGCGGCAAGGTAGCGCCGCTCGCCCGCGATGATTTGATACATCCCCTCCTCCGGCATGTGGCGGACGGTGATCGGTTGCAGGATGCCGTGCGTGCGGACAGAGTTGGTCAACTCCTCCATCGACGATGGATCGAGCGTCTGCCGGGGCTGCGCGGGATCGGGCTGGATGCGATCGAGCTTGATGAAAAAAGCGCCCGCGAGTGAGCGCCTCGCCTCCCACTCCGGCGGAACGGTTCCGCCTTCAAGCAGCTGCTCCAACGGCTGCTTTCTTGAAAACGCGCGATCGGCCGACCGGTTCGCCGCCGCCTCGGTGTTCTTCGAGTCGGGTTTCAACTTCGTCGAAGAGCCGACGGGCAATGCCGGCTGCGCGGCTTCCGGGAGCGTGGGTGGTGATGGGGATGCGATCGGTAACGGCACGCTCAAAGGCTGCCAGATCGGGCACGACGGTGTCAAAAGCTAAAGAGCCGTAATGCTTGCGAAGGCTGGCCAAGTATACCTTGTGGTACGTTCGGCCCTGCTTGTGCCGGGAAGGCAAGTAGCCGAGCAACGCAAGTCGCGGGTTGTATCGCTTCTGAACATACTTCACGGCGCTCGTCACCTGCTCAATCCCCTGCGCCCCCCAATCGGCCGTCTCCATCGGAATCACGATACCGTTGCTCGACGCGAGCGCGGCGAAGGACACGAGCGACAGCCGTGGAGGGCAGTCGAACACGATGTAATCGTATTTCGCGGAAAGGGCGTCAATTGGATCGATGAAGCAGCGCTGCAAACCGGTCTTTTCCCAATCGTCCTTGTCGCTGCGGTCGAACCTCGCCACCGCTGCACTCGACGGAATGATGTCGATATGCGAGAACGGAGTCTGTCTCACAAGCGGCATCGGATCGTGATCGGATCCCGGATGCAACAGCATCTCGACGCCGGGCACGGTACTCGTCGGGTCCAAGAATGAACTGCTGAGATTCCCTTGTGTATCCGTATCGACAAGGAGCACTCGTTTTCCTCTCTCCTGACATACGGACGCAAGGAGCCATGCTGTGTGAGTCTTGCCGACTCCACCCTTGAGGTTGAGGACGGTGAGAACGCGGCAAGGACTGTCTTGGTCAACACTCATGTGCCGGATCGTATCACCATGCATCGGTCACGGTCGAGGGCTGGCTTGCCGAAAAAGCTGAAGACGAACGGCGGCCGGAAGACACTGCGGGTGTTTCGGAATTTCTTTCCCGACTTCTGCAATTCTTCTGCAAATGTTGGCCGTGCGACGCCCATGCGAATAGAATGTGGTTGGGCTTCTTTCTCCCTGTAACTCAATTGCAATCAAGGACTTGCAGTGCTTCCGCACTGTGAATCCAACGTCGCGATGGGAGTGCAATAATAGGTTCGAGTCCTAGTCGGGGAGCTTAACTTATCTTCTTGTAAAGTCAGGGCTTGCGGATTTTGTCCGCGAGTCCTGTTTCATTTCCTGCCGCATTTCTGCCGTTTCATGGGCTTTGCAACGGGTTTGCATTGTTGGTTCGAGCGAACCGTGAACTTTATCATTCACAAGTCAACGGTGACTCGCTCACCAAGGAGCAATCATGGCATCCCTGCAATTTGATGAACTGTCTGGCCGCTATCGCATTCGGTTCTATTACGGCGGCGTCGAATACAAACGGTCGATCAAGACGATGCACAAAAAGACGGCTTTCGGAATCCAAGCCCGGATCGAAGAGACGATCCGTTTGCTGGAACAAGGCCGTCTCGAAATCCCGCCAGGCGCAGACCCCGCCGTGTTCATCTTGAGCGACGGCAAGATGACGGGCAAGGCCGTCGTTCCCCGTTCGCTGACATTGGCGGACTTGTTCGCAACCTATCGTGAGAAGTACCCCGCCGGCGCAAAGGAAACATCGACGATTTACACGGAACGGATTCATTGCAACCATCTTCAACGGTTGCTAGGCGGAAAGACCATTGCCCAGACGTTGACCCCGGCCAGCATCCAGGATTACATCGAATGTCGCTCGCAAGAGCGCTGGCGAGGCAAGACCATCAAGGCCCCCACGGTTAAGAAGGAAATCGATACGCTTCGGACAATCTGGAATTGGGCTTCGGGGATGGGAATGCTAACCGGCACGGCCCCAATCAAGGGGACGAAACACGCCAAGGGGAAAGAGCGCCCGCCGTTTCAGACGTGGGTCGAAATCGAACGGACCCTCGGACGGGGCGGACTGACGAAAGAGGAACAGGCCGAATTGTGGGAATGCCTGTTCCTGACCCGGACGGAAATCGCCGACGTGTTGGCGCACGTAAAGGAACACCGGGCACGGCCTTACTTCTACCCGATGCTGCTCTTCGTTGCTCACACGGGCGCACGCCGAAGCGAAATGCTGCGCTCACGAATTGAGGACTTCAATTTGCAAGACAGGACGGTCCTGATTCGGGAAAAGAAACGGGACCGTTCCAAAGCCGTGACGTTCCGCCGCGTGGATCTGACGCCACTGCTGGCGCAAGTCATGGCGAACTGGTTCGCCCACCATCCAGGCGGACAGTTCACGTTTTGCGTGAAACCGGATCGACCTTTGACCTGGGAGAAAGCGACAAGAACATTTCGCTGCGTCCTGAAAGACAGCAAGTGGTCTCGTGTTCGCGGCTTCCACACATTCCGCCATTCGTTCGCGTCAAACTTGGCAGCAGCCGGCGTCGATCAGCGAGTCATCGACGAATGGATGGGACATTGCACGGACGCCATGCGCAAGCGATACCGGCACCTGTTCCCGGATCAACGGCGCAAGGCAATCGAAGCCGTGTTCGCTGGCTAGTATCGCATCTTCGCCCGCTCGGAGAGTGGCAGCAATCCCTCTTTTCGGTAACGAACAAGTTCCGAATGGGGGATTCGCCATTCGCCTTCGTTGCCCCGACCGCACGGCGTTTTCTCGGCATTGATCCGACCGAGCCGACACCATTCTCGGACCGTATATTCCTTCTTGTTCAGGATTTCTGCAAGCTGCTTCGTCGTGTAGGATTCCCGGACGGTGTGTTTGTCCTGCAAGGAAGTCAGCATGGCTTCAATGATGGAAAGCCGTTCTTCGACACGCTCCAGGCCGTCCGCTACTTTCGTCGTTATTGTCTGATTCATGGAAATTCCCCCGCAAGAACACATGTCGCGTGCCCTCGCCGTGGGGGAACGCACCCATACTATCGGAGAAATCAAAAAAATGTCGGAGAATTCCCAACTTTCTGGCGAGAAACCTGGCGACAGGCCACGATTGCGTATGACCGAAGTGTGGCGTACACTTTGAATAGAGCATCGACATGGTGTCGATCAACGGCAACGTTTGTTCAAGGAGAATGGCAAGAACCAAGGCGAACGGGCAAAGCCCGATTTGAAAATCTGAATTGACGCGCAAGCGTCAAGTATCTGCTTCCACAGAAACCGACCAACCTGGACCGCAAGGTCCTTGAACGCAAAGAGGCAGTGCTTGGCAGCGCCCCGCATGGGGCGCCGGCCAGGTGCTACTCTTTGCGCCCCTTGGTCGGGGTTCTGTGGAGCGGCCTTGGATTCGGCGCTCCTTTTTTTCTGGCTTCGACCATGAGCACAACAAAGAGCTTCCTTGTTTTTGGAATTTGTTTCGCCGTAACTGTGCTGGGCAGTTTCTTGCTATTCAGGACCTCATCTGCGAATTCAAATGCGCCCACCCAAATAAACAAGGCCCCAATCGTCCAAAGGCACGTCGAACCGGAACCGACACCCAAACCGAAGCAGGATCGTTTTTTTTCGCTGAACGATTATCAAAAAGTTCAGTTTGGGATGATGGCGTGCGAAATCAATCTCTTAACTGGTTGCGCCGTTATGGGAAAGGAAATTGGCAGTGGCGGCGGGGGAGGGCATCGTTTCGAGTCCTTTATCTGGCAAAATCCAGACGGCTCAAACATGATCGGTTCCTTCGTGGACGGGCGTTTGACCAACAAGGCGCAATCCGGCTTGAAGTACACGTTCGACGACCGAGATTCGGAAGTATTGCAGAGAGATTTGAAAGCAAGCGGAGATGCGATTATCAAACTTGCCAACGATTTGAAACGCATGGAAGACCCCACCTCTGACGAAGCAAAAGAACGGGAAGCACTCGGGCGAATATCGGCTTGGATTGCACGGCATACCAAGACGCCAGAAGAACGATTTGACGAAAAATGGAATCACGACGTACACGGAGTACCATACCCGCCCAACAGAACAGCAACAGAATTTGACCGTCTTGCGAAGAAAGAACTATCGCCCGATGACTACAAGTTATTCGCCCGCATCAACGAACCGAGCCGCAAGCCGACCGACAGGGAAAAGATCACCAGGTAACGCAGGATAGGAAAGCCGAGGCCGGGCTTCTGCGAAGACGCTTGCTGATACAGCGGCGGCTTCCGAGGGCGGCCGCACGACAACGACAAAAAAGGAATAGATTCGCGAATAGGGGATTTGCCAATCTGAAGGAGCTGACACCCATGACGGCAGACATATCGGAAAAACCGAGAAGCCCCGCCGATGGCCTCGATACGGCGATCATTTGCCCTCAAGGGAACATCGGCGTGGAGCCTGCGCCCGAGAACTGGCAGGCGCTTGGCGTGTCGTTGGGGAATCTGTCAATCTTTGACGGAACGCTGAATGATGCGCCGTTCAGAGAGACGAGGGAACTTCCACTCGAATTGGCGCACGGCCATCAGGTCGTTGTAGGCCGTCAAGAAGGCGGGGAAACGGAGTACCTTGATCCGAATTTCCGGCCTACCCAACAAATGCCGGGCTCGGAGCAGCGAATCGTAATCAATCCGCGTGACGGAAAGGACACGGCTGTTAGCCGGGGACATTTTACGCTTGTCGGCTCCCCTCATGGCATCTTGTTCGTCAACGGCGTGCCACGGCGAGGCGGCGGGATTCGTCCGCCAGTGAATGGCACGATCTTGTTGATCCCCGAAGCACGCTTCTTGGGGAAGGGCGAAGAGTACCTAATCATGCACGGTATGGCGATTCGCATCAGGCTGCCAAACAACTTTGAAGTCGAGATTTCAGCGGCGTAGGCCTTGCCAACAATCTGGCTTGCCGAATCCGCTAAACGCTCTTTGTTCGCATACTTCGCACGCGGGAGAACGCCCATCCGCCCTTGTTTGTTCGCATTGTTCGCATTCGTTTGTGCGCTTACTTCGTTTGTTCGCACGCCGCCGCGAGAGAAAGGGCAGGCAATGCGAAGAATGCGAATAGACGAAAGAGAAAGAAGAGAATTAAGTAATTTAACTTATCTTTCCTTTTCGTCATGTCGGCGCTGCCGCCATCCGTGGCGAACGAACGAAGTAAGCGTACAAACGTGGGCGAACTAAGCGAATTAACCCTCACAGCCTTCTACGAGTTATTTCCTATTCGATGGCGTGCCACTTCTCGGCAGGTCGGCCCGCCGTTGCAATCCGTTCCCGTTTGGCAAGTTTGAGCCGTTCAAGCAGGCGCAACGCACGATCAATCTCGTTTGCCTTGTGATGCCGGTTCGTCTTGTCGTGAATTTCCCTTTTCGTGGTCGGCGCTTCACGAAGGATTGCCAAAATCCTGTCGGCCAGGGAATCGCCCGTAGAATCCCCGAAGATGAACTTGGCTGAATCTTCCGCGTATTGCCACAATGCCATTCCTGCCCGCAAATGATCGGGCCGGATCGTGTCGGACTGGTCCAGTAAGGCGTAGATCATCGACAACCGCAGCAGTTGGGCTTCGGCCCGTGAGATCACTGCTCCGAGAAGGCCGCGTTTTGGCTTCGCCAGTTGTTTGTACATTTCCGCCCACATTTGCGTTGCCGGTTCGTCCCGCCGCATGATTGTGGTTTTCTTGGCGGTTTGGCTGGCAACTTCCAAGCGATCAATCAGCGAGTTCAACTCAAGAGTTTTCCCGCCGTCCGGCAACAACTTTGACCGCTTGACGCAAAGCCAGATGAACCGATTGGCGAAGCCGTTGAATCCCTCGACTTCAGGCATCGTTCCAAGCAATTCCTCTTTCGTGATATGCCCTACCATCGAGATATGAGCGCCGGTAGCATGAATTGGCGATAGCTTCGTGAGCGTTCGCAGCGTGCCGCTCTCCCAAGCTTGGCGAATCACCGGCGAAAGTGTGTTCCCGTCTCGTTTGGCGATCCGCAGAACGCCAGCGAACTCCGGTTCGACCACCAGCAATCGTTTGTCATCGACCCCTTTATCAATCCGGACTTTCTGGTATCCGACGATCACCCCCTTTTCCTTGATCGGCTCTTCTTTTTCAGCCTGATCCCGAACAGCAAAGATCAATCCTTCTCCACTGGACAGGCCGGACTGCTTGCGGAAGCGTACCCATGCTTCGTCAATTTTCTTGAACAACTCCTGCACTCGGCCTTCGCTGGTTCCTTTCCGGGCCTTGGGGCGTGGGCATCGTCTATGAGAGATTGCCGCCCTTCGTGTCGGCATTTGACCCCACCCCGGCACGCCATATCCGCAAGAACAAACTCTGTTGGCATTCTTCCCGTAAATGCCGGTCCCTACAAACAGTGCTAAATGTGGCCTGAACCAATGCCAGATTCGTGCCCTTTTCATTTCGGCTTGGTCTTCTTTGGCCGCCCACGACTCTTCGCCGGTTCGCCTGTTGGCATTTCCGAATTCGGTTCAACGCCGTCTTTCTTCATTTGTTCCTGCAAGGCGATCCGCACGTAGCTCGATAGGCTTCGCCCCGTCTGTTCCGCTGCCACGGCCACAAGGTCGGCGAACCACGACTCACACCGAATGTTGATCCGGCCGATACCGGGAATCTTCTTAGCTGGCATGTTGGCTTCCCCTTTCAATAAGTGATTTCAAAATCCAAGAATAGTATGGCATCATGCCATAATATTTTCAAGATTCCGCTTGCCAAATGTGGCATCATGCCATACACTTATAATACCTATAACGGTTGTGACGGCGTTCTTTGAAAACTTGACGCAGTACACCTACGGTTAGCGATTGTGTACGAGCCAGTAGCGGATCAACTGGCAACCATTTTTTGCCCGGAGCGTTTCCGGGCAATCTCAATGAAGTGGGCCGGCGCTGCGTCAACAGCCCGGCCCGTGGCAATTCCTACATCGGAGGAATCACATGAGTATCTTATCAAGCAATCACCGTGAATCCGTTGACAACTCCTGCAACGGCACAACTCAAAAGGACCCGGCAACTGTCGCCAAGGCGCTGGCAGTGCTATTTGCGGCAAAGGACGTGCATTTCAAACCGGCCGCGATCAACGGCAATCGGGCGCTGGCCATAGCCTACGTTGATGCCCGTGCAATCCAGGAACGCCTGGATTCCGTGCTTGGCATGGACGGATGGCAGGATGAGTACACTTGCCTGCCCAACGGCTCAGTCGTCTGCACACTCCGCGTTCGGATCAACGACGAATGGATCGCGAAAATCGACGTGGGCAGCCCCAGCGCCCAATCGGACGAAGGCGACCGGGTGTCCTCGACGATCCGCAGACCGACGAGTCGGCACGGTCCCTGTCGCAGTGCGCCACGCGCGAGAGCGTCCTGGCAGGTGCAGTCCTGGGTTTGGGCGGGCCGGGCAAGAAGATTTCCGGCATCATGCCTTGCACGGTGATCCGCCCCGGCGACATGGCCGACACGATTCTCGACCGCGACCGGCACCCGGAATGGAACGGCGAGCGGACCAAGATGGTCTACTCGTTCCCGACCGACGAGAAACTCTGGCAGCGATACGCCGAGATTCGCGCCGAGAGCATGCGCCAGGGAAACGCCGGGGACGAGGCAACCGAGTTCTATCGGCAGAATCGGGAAGCGATGGACGCGGGTTCGCTGATCGCCTGGGCCGAGAGATTCAATCACGACGAACTGTCCGCTATCCAGCACGCGATGAACCTCAAGCTCCAGGACGAGGCCGCGTTCTTCGCGGAATATCAGAACGAGCCGCTGCCCGCGGAAACGGTGGACGCGGACGAGCTGACCGCCGAACAGATCGCCGGCAAACTCAATCGCATGAAGCACTGCGAGGTCCCCATCGGGTGCAACCACGTCACGATGTTCATCGACGTGCAGGCCAACCTGCTTTTCTTCGTGGTCACGGCTTGGGAAGAAGACTTCACTGGCTACGTCATCGACTACGGCACGTTTCCCGACCAGAAGCGCGCCTACTTCACTCTCCGCGACGCCCGGCTCATTTTGTCAGCCGCAACCAAGGCCAGCGGGCTCGAAGGCGCCATCTACGCTGGACTGGAACGCCTCACCAAGGAGTACTTCGACCGCGAGTGGCGACGGGACGACGGGGCGATGCTGCGTATCGAGCGCTGCTTGATCGACGCTAACTGGGGCACGGCCACGGACGTCGTCTACCAATTTTGCCGGCAATCGGCACACGCGGGCATCGTCCTGCCCAGCCACGGCCGCTTCGTGGGCGCGTCGAGCCAACCGTTCTCCGAATACAAACGGAAGCCAGGTGACCGCTTGGGGCACAACTGGCGCATGCCTAACGTCCACGGCAAGCGGGCAGTGCGCCATTCGGTCTACGACACGAATTACTGGAAGTCATTCATCCATGCCCGCCTGGCTGTGCCCATGGGTGACCGCGGTTGCCTCTCGCTCTTCGGTGACCGGCCTGAACAACACCGCTTGCTTGCGGAGCATCTTACCGCCGAATACCGCGTCAAGACCGAGGGGCGCGGGCGGACCGTGGATGAATGGAAGATGCGTCCCGAACGCGGCGACAACCACTGGTTCGATTGCCTGGTCGGCTGCGCTGTGGCCGCGTCGATTCAAGGGGTCGTGCTCCAGGGGACGGCCGGCCGCGCGGTGCCGAAGCAGCAGCGTGTCAGCTTCGCCGAGATGCAGCGGAGGGCCAGGCAATGAAGGACCGCCCCAAGCGCGATGACCTCGGCATCAGTTGTCCGCAATGCGGCTGCCGGCACTTCAAGACCACCAACACCGAGCCGCTGCGCGACGGTCGTATTCGCCGGCGCAAAGCCTGCCGTCATTGCGGACGCAAGATCGTCACGTTCGAGTCCCCACCAGCCATCACCAAATAGCAGATTTGCTACCTGTAGCACGATTCCCACATTTCCGCCCATCCCCGCGTCAACTCACGCCCGAACTGCAAAGGTCTATCCATAGAGGCTGGCTTCCGGCCTTCAATGGAGCCATCTATGGCCGACGAACTCGACACCTCGATCCTTCAGAACGCCCAAGGTCCCGCGAAGGCCGCCAGCGACGCGGGCAGCGTCGTGCAACACCCGTTGAAGGATCAGATCGAGGCCGATCGCTATCTCTCGGCCAAGCAAGCCGCCAAGAAACGCAAGCGCGGCCTGCGCATCACCAAGCTCATTTTGCCAGGGCAGGTCGGAAACGACGGCAGCGGTGAGGGCATTTGATGTTCGCGTGGATCAACAAGCTACTGAATTTCGGCAAGCCAGCGCACGCAGCGCCGGGCAGAGACCCGCTCCGCGCTCGCTACGACGCTGCTCAGAGCACGGACGAGAACAGCCGCCTGTGGCTCATGACCGACCTGTTGTCGGCGAAGGCGGCGAATAGCTTCCAGGTTCGCAAGATTCTGCGCACTCGGTCTCGCTATGAGATCGCAAACAATTCCTACGCTCGCGGGATCACGCTGACCTTGGCGAACTACCTGATCGGAACCGGCCCGCGCCTGCAAGTTCGCACGCCGGACTCCGGTCGCAACAAGCAGGTCGAGGCGGCGTTCTCGCAATGGGCGTCGGCGATCCGCCTGCCCGAAAAGCTCCGCACGATGACGCTCGCCAAGGTCGGCGACGGCGAGGCGTTCGGCTTGTTCGTGACCAACCCGCGCGTCAGTGCGTCGGTCCAACTCGACGTGAAGCTAATCGAGGCCGACCAGGTCAGCACGCCTGATCCGGGGTTCCAGGCTGCCAATTGGGTTGACGGTATCGTCCTTGACGAGTTGGGTGAGCCGGCGGCGTACCACGTTTTGAAGACGCATCCTGGCGACCTATTCGTTCCGAATCTCAATCCGCTAGCGTTCGACAAGATCCGCGAACGGAATGTCCTGAACTTGTTCCCCAAGGATCGTCCTGGCCAGGTTCGCGGTATCGCTGAAAACACCCCCGCGCTTGGACTGTGCTGCAAAAGTCTGGGCTACACACGAGCGGGTCCTTGCTCTGGCCGAGGAA
>JACXTT010008785.1_pt1 | contig 13948 bp, 13 predicted proteins | sample 9270951 | NCBI WGS metagenome assembly JACXTT01 (sample SAMN15532306, study PRJNA645909) | rock metagenome | isolation source: weathered quartz diorite | place: Puerto Rico | collected 2017-06-21 | reverse complement strand
GCCATCGATTTGTTCGATAGCGGAAGGCGGCACGTCGGCCGTGTGGAGGACGATGGATTTGGGGACGGTGGTGCTGCGCCGGAATGCTTTGGGCACGGTCATGCGGAGCCGGGACGGCATAACGTCGGTTAGCTCATGCAGAGACAGTGCAGTTTGGTGGCTGTAAACACCCTGAGGCTGCTCCTGGCGATTCCGAGACCAAAGCCACCACAGGATGAGGTCAGGGCGCGCGGGGAGTGGTTGTGTAGAAAGCCGAAAGATCCCGCGCCGCTCACGCACCCAATTGCCGGCGTGAACATGGTAGTTCCGTTTCGGGGCGGTATACCCGATCGCGGCGGCTTGCTTGGAGGTGAAGTATCCGCCCTGTGACGCTGCAAGCGCAGTCAGGGCCCGTTCGTCGGCGACGTAGGATCGGGCCTGCATAATAGTTCAACTCTCTAGAACTATTATGCACTCAGCCCGAGCGAAGAAACGGAGCGCCTGCCGCCGATGCAACATCAGACTTCCCGCATCCCACCGGACTCGACCAGCGCTTGCGCGTCCGCTTCGCCTTCCGCGATCCACCGTTCCGTGCGTTCCCGATCCCAACACAGCGCGGCCATTGGCGTCAGCCCCAGGCGGCGCTTGGGCCGTAGGTGGATCGCGTCGCCGCCGCCGCCGAACCCGCCCCAAGTCATGCAGTTCAACCCCAGAATCTTGGTCGCGCCCATTTGTCTCGCCGCAAACAGCGGCAGCGGATCGAGCAATCCGCCATCCACATAAGTCACGCCGTCGAGAACCTGCAAATCGAACACCAGAGGAATCGCACACGAAGCCGCCAGATGCCGCCAGGTGATTTCCGATCCGCGAAACAGCACGGGCTGCAATGTGGCTCCGCGCCGCGCGACAATCCCGAGCGGCAAAACATTCTTGAGCTCGCGGTGCATGCGCTGCATCACGGCGTGTGCGTTTCCGGGATGCACCAGACCTTGCCTCCAAGAGCGCGGCAACCGCCACTCGTACGTTGAGAATTCCTCGCCCTCCAGCCAGTGCCGTTCCAGTTGTTCCGGACTGCATCCGCCCGCGATCATCCAGGCGTTCAACGACCCGATCGAGACGCCCACCACCATCTCCGGTGCAAAATGCCGCGATAAGACCTTCCAGGCGCCCACCTGATAGGCCCCAAACATACCGCCGCCGGAAAAAACCAGAGCCCGCACCTTTACAATAAGTATAAGAGCCTAGAGAGCGATGACGCGATTCGACCCCGCCACCTACGGACCAGCCATCGCCGGCGTGCTTTCCCTCGACGGGGATGGCGCCCGCCTCATCCCGCTCGTGGCCGCGCCGCAAGCCGCCATCGCGGCAGCCGCACAACAAATCCAACCCGGGTTGTTTGCGAAGTCCGCGCACCCCGCTGGCGCTCTCGCGGGACTCTGGACCTACTTCTCGTTCTTCGACCAGGGCCATACCGTCGCCCAGGAAGATCACTCGATCGAAGGCTCCTATTGGCACGCCATCCTGCATCGCCAGGAACCCGACGCGTTCAACTCCGCCTACTGGTTCCGCCGAGTGCGCAATCATGCCATCTATCAGCCCCTCGCCAAGGCCGCTGAACAAATCGCCGAACGCAACCTTGGCTGCGGATTTCGCGTCGGAACGGTTTGGGACCCGCAGGCATTCATCGACTATTGTGAGTCTTCCGCCCAGGCGCCCGGCTCTATACAAGAGCAAACCGCGCTCGAAATTCAGCGCGCCGAATGGCAGTTACTCTTCGACCACTGCGCCCGCCGGGCCACGGATTGAATTGAAGGAATCTAAATCTTGAAACGTATTCTTAGCCTTTTGGTATTGGCTCTCGTCGCCGCCGGTCTGTGGCAACTCATCCAGTGGCGCAACCGCCCGCCGCTTGTCGAATTCACCAGGGCGTCCCGCGAAACCATCGTGGACCTCTTATCCACCAACGGCAAGCTCGAGCCCGTGGAATGGACCGCCGCGCGCAATGAGGTTCCCGGGGCCATCCAGACCATCCACGTGAAGAAGGGGCAAACGGTCGCGCAGGGAGCGCCGCTGATCGACATCGAGATGCGTGAAGCCAAAGCCGCGCTCGATTCCGCGCAATCCCGCATCGCGCAGATCCGCGCCGAACTCGACACCATCGGCAAAGGCGGCCGCGCCGCGGAACTCGCCGCGATCGACGGCTCCATCAACACTGCCAAACACGAACTCGCCACCGCCCAGCGCGACGCCGCGGAACTCGAACGCCTGGTCGCCAAGAATGCGGCGACCGCCTACGAACTCACCGCCGCGAAACAGCGTATGCAAGCCGCTCAAGTGCAGATTCAATCGCTCGAAAGCCGCCGTGGTTCGCTCGTCGGCGCCGCGGATCGGACGTCCGCCGAAGCACGCCTGCGCGAAGCCGAAGCTTCGAAGAAGCTCGCCGAGCAACAGATCGCGCTGGGAACCGTCCGCGCGCCGATGAGCGGCGTGGTCTATCAAATCGACATCCGCGCCGGAGACTACATTCCGCCGGGAACGCTGGTCGCCTCCATCGGCAGGATCCAACAACTCCGCGCGCTCATCTACGTGGACGAACCCGAACTCGGCCGCGTCGATGTCGGCAAGCCCGTCACGGTCACCTGGGACGCCAAGCCCGGCCGTGAATGGAAAGGCGCGGTGCAAAAGGTTCCCACGCAAATCACGGCCCTCGGCACGCGCCAGGTCGGAGAAGTGCAATGCGTGATCGAGAACCCGGACCTCGACCTGCTGCCTGGATCCAACATCAACGCCTTCATCCGCGCGGCGCTCGTCGAGAACGCTATCGCAGTATCGAAAGCCACGCTTCGGCGCGAAAACAACCAGACCGGAGTCTATCTATTGCATAAAGACGAAGTCGTGTGGCGCCCACTCAAACTGGGAGTGTCGAGCCTCGTCAAGGCTCAGGTGCTGGAAGGACTCAAGGAAGGCGACGTCGTCGCCCTGCCCACCGAGCGTCCCCTCAAAACCGGCTTCAAGGTCGAGCCCGAAATCCACTAGATGAATAGGCTAGTCGCCAAAGCAGAACACCACCCGAACCTTGTCAGCATCGCCCATGCCATTCATGATCTCGAGCGTTGCAAAGTATTTCCCGCCTAGCAAGTCGCGGTAGCTCTGGTGGAAACCTTCTCCCTGCCCTGCCAGAGCTGCGCCATCAATTCCTTTCCTGACCCTTCGATTCCAAAACACCTTGGCGTAATCGAACGCGACGAGTTCCGATAGGAGAAACCACGAATGGGAATGAAGGCGGTCGAAGAGTTGATCCCGTCGTGAATGTGCAGATCTTCCACAACTTCAAGCTCATTGAGTACTGCGATGCCACCCGACACGTCGCAGTCTAACGGAAGGCCACGAGGTAGATCGAGTGCCTCGCAACGAGCGTAGTTACGTACGCCGGCCAGGAATCCGAAGAGACCATAACTCCGGTCTTCGAAAGGTGACGACATAACCTCGACACCGCGGATCTTCGCCGTCGCAGCATCTCCGGGGAATGAATCCCGAACAGCACTCCAGCGCTTGGCTTCCGGATTGTAAACTTCCACCCAACTGAAGATGTCGCAGCCCATGTTGCCAAAACTATAGTTACAAATCGTAACGGCTGACGTCTTAAGCCCAACCTGGAACTCCTGGTCCAGGATCCCAGGTCGATTGACTCGCGTCATTGCGGGAATCTAAGATAGTTCCTGCCACCGAATATGTCCGACCTCCAATGGGAACTCTACCGCCTGAGCGTGATCGAAACCTGGCCCGACACACCGTACAAGGCAGCTACTCTTGCCGCCATTCGCCACAGGCTCACTGTGATCGAGCAGCAGCAACGCAACATGACCGGGCAGACCCAACTCCCGATGCGTTAGTCTGTCCGGTATGGTCAATCGACGCCACTTCGTAGCGGCAGCGGGTTTATTCGGCGCCTCCAGATGGGCTTTCGCCGCCCAACCAGCCCGCGACGAACCGCAACTCGACTGGCATGACGCCAAGACGCTGACCATCGAAGGACTCGGCTTCCGCGACTTGAAGTCTCCTTATGACCGCCTGCCCGCCCGCGCCGAAGGCGTGGTCCGCGAAGCGGTATGGAACCTCAGCCGCGACTCCGCCGGCGCAGTCGTTCGCTTCACAACAGACAGCAAGGAAATCCGCGCCCGTTGGACCCTCACCAACAAACGGCTTTCCGGACCAAACATGACGCCCATCGGCGCCAGCGGACTCGACCTCTACGTCAAGACCCGCGAAGGCAAATGGCATTGGCTGGGCGTCGGCCGTCCAACGCAGGTCCCCACCAACACCGACACTCTGATTTCGGGCCTGCCCGTGGGATCGCGCGAATACATGCTCTACCTGCCGCTCTACAACGGCGTCACGCAAGTGGAGGTCGGCGTAGTCAAAGGCGCGAGCATCGCGAAAGTACCCACGGCGCGCCGCGCGAAACCCATCGTCTTCTACGGCACCTCCATCACCCACGGAGCGTCCGCTTCGCGTCCCGGCATGTGCCACCCCGCGATGCTCGGCCGCTGGCTCGACCGCGAAGTCATCAATCTCGGTTTCTCGGGTAACGGCAGGATGGAAGCCGAGGTCACAAAGTTCCTGGTGGAAATCGACGCCGGAGTCTTCGTGCTCGATTGCCTGCCGAACATGACCGCCAAAGATATTCAGGCCAATGCGGAACCCTGCGTTCGCATGATCCGCGCCGCGCATCCGAAAACCCCGATTCTTCTGGTCGAGGATCGCAATTATTCGGATAACTTTCTCAACGCTACGCGCCGCGAGCGCAACGAAACCAACCACAAGGCGATGCAGGAAGTCTACGCGAAGATGAAGCGGGACAAAGTCGCCGGCCTGTATTATTTGAAGGCAGACCATCTTCTGGCTGCCGATGGCGAAGACACGATCGATGGATCGCACCCCACCGACCTCGGGTTCCTGCGGCAGGCGCGCGAGTTCCAAAAGGCCTTCAAAGCCGCGGGCATCAAGTAACAGAGGCGCTATTATTGCAGTTATCAGGCGCGTTTTCCGCCTATGAGACTGGGAATCGATTTCGGCACCACTCGAATCGTGGCTGCGGCCGCGGACCGGGGGAACTATCCCCTGGCTGGGTTCGAAGCGCCTGACGGCCAGGTGCGCGAATGGTTCCCTCCTCTGGTCGCTGTCCGCGGAGAGGAGCTTCGCTTCGGCTGGAACGCCTGGGCAATGCAGGGTGACCGCGGCTGGACCGTCTTGCGCTCGCTCAAGCGCCTGCTGAAGAATGCTGGTCCGAACGCTGCCATCGAACTGGCCGGCAGGACCATGCCGCTTATGGATGTGGTGACCGGACTTCTGTCGGCGTTCGCGAGCCAACTCCGCCAAGCTTCCACCCTCGCAATCGCGGACGGCGGCGAGCCGCTCGAGGCGATGATCGGCGTTCCGGCTAACGCCAACAGCAACCAGCGATTCTTTACGGCGGAGGCGTTTCGCGTGGCCGGCTTTCACGTGTTGGGCATGCTCAACGAACCTTCGGCTGCTAGCGTGGAATTCGGCCATCGCGAGCGCAACGCGCCCGAGCGCAAGGGCGGACAGCGCCGGTCCCTGCTGATCTATGACCTCGGCGGCGGAACCTTCGACGCCTCACTGGTGGAACTCGAAGAGGACGTCCACACGGTCGTCGCGAGTTCGGGCCTTTCCGATCTGGGAGGCGATGACTTCGATGCTGTGCTCGCCGGCCTCGCGCTCGAAGCCGCCGGCCGCGCGAACGAACGCCCGATGCTAACCGGCGCAGAAGACTTCCGTCTGCTCGAAGAATGCCGCGAGCGCAAAGAGGCCTTGAATCCCAACACGCGCCGCATCGTCGCGGACCTCGATCCCGTGCGCGAGGGCTGGGGCCAGGTCTCGATCGCCGTTGCGCCTTATTACGAACTTTGCCGTCCGCTGGTGGAACGCACCGTGGCCGTGGTGCAGGAACTGCTTGCGAACGCCGCGAATCGCAACGGCGGCCGCGTCATCGAAACCCTCTATGTGACCGGAGGCGGTTCCGAACTTCCCGCCGTGGCGCGTGTCCTCAAAGAGACTTTCGGCAGGTCAGTACGGCGCGCCGCCTATATGCGTTCCGCCACCGCGATCGGTCTCGCCATCAGCGCCGACGCGCATTCGGACTACATTCTCCGCGACCGTTTCGCACGCCATTTCGGTGTGTGGCGTGAAGCCGATCACGGCCGCGCCGTCGCATTCGACCTCCTCTTCGAACAAGGCCTCGAGTTGCCGCAAGCCGGCGCCCCTCCATTGCGCGTTATGCGAGCCTACAGGCCGATCCACAATATCGGCCACTTCCGTTTCGTCGAAGCGACGCGCATTGGCGACGACGGCCAACCCTCCGGCGATCTCACCCTGTGGGACGAAATCCGTTTCCCCTACGACCCGGATTTACTTGCAACCGGCGATTTGTCGCGTGCCGATGTGCGGAAGCGAAATGGCGAAGACCGCGGAACCATGATCGAAGAAGAGTATTCGTGCGATTCGAACGGCATTGTGAAGGTGACGATTTCGAACTGTTCTGCTGCTTACCGGCGTGAATACACGCTTGGCAACTGGTCAGGCGCCCCAGCGGCTCCGGCGAAGTAGCATAGTGAGATGCCATTTGCCCGCCTGACTTTCCTGCTGCTTTCCACCCTTCTCTACGCACAGGAGATTCCCATGTTCACCGGGGATTTTCCTCCTGAAGAATTCGCGGCGCGGCGCACCAAGGCATATGAAGCCATTGGAAATTCCTTCGCAATTCTGCAGGGCGCGGGAACGCCGGAAGGCTACACCCGCTTTCGGCAATTCAACGAGTTCTACTATTTGTCCGGGATCGAGGTTCCAAACGCCTATCTGCTGCTGGACGGAGCCACGAAGCACGCCACCGTCTTTCTGCCGCGCCGCAACGTACGCCGCGAAGCAGCCGAGGGCAGGACGCTCTCTTGCGAGGACTCGGCGGAGGTCCGTAAGCTCAGCGGCATCGACGAGGTTTCGGCCGTGGACTTGATGGCCGAAACGCTGGTCAACTTTGCGAGGCGCGATCCCCCGCCATCGCTGTACACGCCACTGCAGCCGAGCGAGGGCGCCTCAATGAGCCGCGATCTCGCTCTGCGCGTGCCCGCGGAACTTTCGTCCGACCCGTGGGACGGCCGCCCGACCCGCCAGCAGCGCTTCATTGAACTGCTTCGCGTGCGCCTTCCGCAACTCGTCATGAAAGATCTGTCACCCGTGCTTGACGAACTGCGCGTGATCAAGAGCGTGCGCGAGTTGGAAATGATTCGCAAGTCCACGAAACTTGCCTCGCTGGCGATCGCCGAGTCGATGCGCTCGACCAAGCCGGGCATGACGGAACACGAACTCGACGGCCTCGCCAAGCTGATCTTTTATCGCAACGGCGCGCAGGGCGACGCGTACTACTCGCTCATCGCCAGCGGCCCGAATGCGATTTTTCCGCACTACAACGCTGGCAAACGCAAAATGGACAGCGGAGAACTGCTGCTCATGGACTACGCACCAGACTACGGCTACTACATGTCTGATGTAACGCGGATGTGGCCCGTGAACGGGCGCTGGAACGAATCGCAGCGGCAACTGTACGGCTTCTACCTCGCCACCTACGAAGCGATCCTATATTCGATTCGCCCCGGAGTCCCGGTAACGGACATCCAGGCTCAGGCCCGCCAGAAAATGGAATCCATCGCCGCGCAAACGCGCTGGCTCAAACCTGCCTATGAAGAGGCGGCAAAGAATTTCATCGGCCGCGCCACCAGCCGTGGCACGCTCGGGCACTTTGTCGGCCTCTCGACCCACGATGTCGGTAAGCGCGCAGATGTCCTGAAACCCGGCATGGTGTTCACCATCGAGCCCGCGTTCACAGTGCCGGAGGAGAAAATCTACATACGGCTCGAAGACATGATCGTCGTCACCGAAACTGGCATCGACGTGCTGTCCGATTCCCTGCCTCGCTCGTTCGACGGGATCGAAAAACTGATGAAAGAAGACGGCTTGCTGAAGCGCTATCCCAAGGCCTGGTAGAAACGCGGTCACCGGCCAACATCGACGACAATCTGCTTCGTCTCGCCGAAGTCCCAAGCGATTTCTTTCGCCGAACTGGCGCGTTCCCGCAGCGCCTGCAGATCGCCTTCGATGCCCTGCGCCTCAGCCTCGGGCAGCGCAAACACCCGCATCGCACCAGGACAGAGGCCGTCGAAAGTCACGCTCTCGCCAGTTTTCGAATCCATCGAACGCACTTCAAATCCGTCCGGGAATGGTTCCGGCGGCCAGCGGACGGCGATGATCCGAAGCTTCTCCTTCTTCAACGCGCCAGGCGTCTTGACCGTGAGTCCGCCGGTCAGGCGTTTCAGTTCCAGCACGACATCGTGCCCGACGGCGCCCATCTGCGGCTGCAGTACTCCCTGTGACGCCGCGCCTCCGTTGTACTGAACCTCGCTGACGCAGAATCCCGCGGGCACGTTCCGGGGTTTGACCAGCACCGGACGATGGTCATAGAAGTATTGGACAAAAGCGCCTTCTGCCGATACTTTCGCAGGCTGTTCATGGGAAAACCGAACTCGCTGCAATGGAGAGAATTCAACGCTGGTTCCGTCAAATGCGACAGCAGTAGAATCATCCTTGGCTTTGTACAGCACTTTGCCATTTACCGCGAGCGGATCTCGCGCTTCGACGAGTATGGCCCGGTCGCCGGGAAGGATCGACGCCAGCCCAAACGCGCGTCGCGTCGCAGGAACATTGAGCTGCCACATCGAAACCTCGAGCGGCGAGTCGATCGCAAGCGTCAGAACTCCATCCTCAAAGCAAGGGGTCTCCTTTCTGAGCAATTGCCCGACGCCGGTCGTCCCCACTTTTTCGGTGACAAGAATCAATACCTGCTCCCCTGGATTGCAACTCGTGGCGGAGACTCTTTTGACCTCGATCCGCCGGAGCGGCTTCTTCTCCAGCGCAATGGTCCCGATTGCCGCGACCGCGCCGGGATAGACAGTGATCGTCTCACTCTTGGCTCTGAAATAACCGTCGACCGCTTTGTTTGCATCTGCCCCCCATTGCACGGGGGACGCCTTCGGATCCCTGACCTCGAATACATACTGTCCTTCCGCAAGAGCAAGACTGAAGGCGCCCAATCGGTCGCTCACAGCGGACTGCACGGGCATGGCGCCTAACCCTGCCTTGTGCGCAACTACCTGGAACGCCGTGATCCGAACCCCTGCAATCGCTGCTCTACTGACAGAGTCCACGACCCTGCCCTGCGCGGCCCCTTCCAATTCCACTTGAATGGTCGCCGTTACAGAAGACTCATCGCCAACTTTGATCATCTGGGGAGCGCCATTTTTCATCATCGGCAATTCCCGGCGATCTTTTGCATAGAGAAAATAGACCACCCCGGCAGGCGACTCCACCACGGCGCTGCCCCTGGCATCGGTCTGGCCACAAAGCTCGATAGTCTTGTCCGCTTTGCGTCCCGACAGGCAGAAGGAAAACTGGGGAACGGGAAGCTGCGAGGATCCAACCAATTGCAGCCGCACTTCGGCGCCAAAGCCCGAGAGCGTTGCGGCGAAAAAGATTCCACACAAATAGTCCGCCAATTTCGAGGGAAACAAAGCCATAGGAGTATGAAAGCATCCATGATCGGCATGCGCAAGGGTCCAATTTCGCCCGGCTTTCCCGCTATTGGAGTCAGCGAAACGCCCGCGACACCGCGGCAGCAGGAAAAGTGGAGGCACGAACATGGCCAGAATGAATCCCAGCGACTTTGTCAAAAAGTATCTGTCGATGAATGTTTTCGTCGTCCCGCCGGGCGGCGAACCCAAAGACGTCAAATGGGGAACCCCGGTAAGCGTCAAGCGGTACCACCTCGGCACCAACTACGACCTCCGCTGGCAGTTATGGACCGACGTCAAAGCGGCAATCGGCACGGGTACGACGGTGAAAGTGGAAACGATCGACGGCGACCAACTCGAATCCCGCGCTCTTGGACTTGAGGAACTCTGGAGTCTATACCAATGGCCGTTCGGCGGAAAGGGCTCGCCGGAACAGTGCCAGGTTGCCATCCAACTCACCTACCGTTTCCGCAAGAATGCGTCCGAGTTGCAGGATTCTGCAGGAACCACAGGTTCGGACGAGACGAAGAACTTCATCGGGCTCGATTGCAACGGCCTGGTAGGCAACTACATCCAGCGCGTGCTCGGAACCGAGGTGTGGCAAACGCAGAGAAACACACTGAATCCAGGGCCGGATACCAACATTCGCGGACTCATGGGATACACGGTTCCCATCAACAGCCTCGCCGAAATGAAGTCAGACGACCAGTCATTTTACCTGCTCGCATATTGTTCCGACGCAGGCAAGGTGTACGACCACGGCGATGGCCCCGGAGGTCCGGACCCCAGCGGAGCCGGCCACATCATGATCACCAATCATGGATTTCGCCCCTCAGCCGGAGGCAAGTTGGAAATGGACGTTTCCGAATCGGCCGGCAGCGGCATTGGTCCCAAGACCTCCACCTACATTGTCGATGCGATTACAACGACGCCGACGTACCGGGAAAATGATGCTCCCGGCGCCATCTTTAACGTGTTTCGAGGCAGCGCCCAGTCCAACATGCAGGTGAAGATCGGGCGCTTGAACTACCCGCCGAAACCCAAGTAATCAGTTACATCCCTGCGCGCGCTGCGGAAAGGAAAGAGCTTACCACGCTCCGCCGACGATAGATCCCGCGAATCAGAAGGACAGCTCGGCTCGATTCACCCCTTGCTATGCCAAGCCGATCGTGATTAAATCCTGATGGCTCCGGTGGAGCCAATCACCGAAATCTGCAAGGGGAAGGATATGAACGAGACAACCAGAATGAGTATTTCCAGACGGTTTGCGCTTAGCCTCCCGTTAGTGCCGGTCATGCAGGGGCTGCCAGTCGCGTGGGCGCAGCAGGCCGCGCCATCGCAGACACTCTGGGGATTCACGCGGGCTCGCAAGCTGAAGCCCGGCATCAGCGGCGCCAACTACGAGAAATTCATCATGACCACGATGAAACAGTTCCAGGAACTGCGAAAAGCCGAGGGAAGAATGGCCTCCTGGTCCACTAGCCGTTTGGTCTTCCCGCAGTACGAACAGGCCGATCATCACTACATTTCGACTGTCTTCACCACCAAGGTTCCAGACATCGAATTGGACACTGCCGTTGAAGACGCGACGCTGAAGAAGATGGGTTCGAACTGGGAGAAGTTCAGCTCGACACTCAACGAAATGTCTACCGGCGTCTGGGCGAGGGTCGCCTCGCGGCTCGAATCCGTCGGCACGCCGGCTGCGGGTACGGTATTCCGCGTGGACTACCTGAAGATTGCGCCCGGACGGATGAACGATTATCTGAGGATAGAGCGTGAAATCTACAAACCGATCCGTGAGATGCAGGTGGCGCGCGGTCCGATGACGTATTGGGCGCTGAGCCGGGTCCTGTTCCCTGGAGGCGAGAACCGCGAGTACGACTGCTACACGGTGCAGGCCGGAAAGGACATGCAGGCGCTGATGGGTGGCCTGGCTATGGACGAGGCCTTGTTCCGCAAGGCCCATCCGAATCTGAGCTATACACAGACGATCGCGAGCGGCCAGGAGACCCGAAAGTTGGTCCGCAACGCGGTGTACCATTTGCTCGAACGCGTCTAGAGGAGAATGTGCAGATCCGCAGGAACCAAATGGTGTTGGGTCCGTATAACCCTACATGATCAAGACTGCGCTGTTGCTGTTCCTCGTTCTCCTTCCGCTGTGCGCTTCGGCCGCGGATCTCTCAGGACGATGGATATTCCACATGATCCGCTTCGGCGACGAGTTCGGAGCCGCGCGGGTGGAGCTGAAAGCTGAGGGTTCCCAGATCAGCGGAACCCTCAATGAACTGAAAATTACCGGGACCACGCAAGGGGACTCGGTGCAATTAACCTTGACTCGGCCCAATGGCAGTGAGTGGGGAAAGCTGGACGGCTCGCTTAAGGGCGATGCCCTTTCCGGAACGGTTAAGCAGGGCAAAGACGAGTTCGCATGGAAGGCCCGCCGGACGCCTGTGCTGGCGAAGGGCGAGCCCAAGACTCACGTGTTTGAGCCGGTGAAGTTCCATCGCGAGTTTTCGGGATCGATTCCGCCAGTGTTGCACATCAATCCCGGCGACTCAGTCAAAACGACCACGGTTGACGCGGGTGGGACGGATGCAAAGGGGGTCAGGCGGTTCCTTGGCGGCAATCCCCAAACCCGTCCGTTCTACGTCGAAGGCGCCATGCCGGGCGACACCCTCGTCATTCAGTTCAATCGCATCCGCCTGAATCGGGAATCGGCCGGGAGTGGAGGCATCATCGTGCCCACCGCAGTCCAGCCTGGCTATCACCGCAACGCCAAGTTTGACGACAAGTTCGACACCGATTGGAAACTCGACCTCGCTGCCGGCGTCGGAATGCTCGCAAAGCCCACGGACCGCATGAAGAATTTCAAAGTGAAACTGCAGCCAATGCTCGGATGCGTAGGCGTGGCGCCGCCGGCCAAGCAGGCATTCCGGTCCGGCTGGCTAGGTTCCTGGGGCGGCAATATGGATTACAACGGCCTCCGCGAAGGAGTCACAGTCTATTTGCCCGTGTATCAGGAAGGCGCGCTGTTGTTTGTCGGGGACGGCCACGCGCTCGAAGGCGACGGCGAATTAAATGGGGACGCGCTCGAAACCTCGATGGACGTCGAGTTCACCGTCAACCTGGTGCAAGGCAAGAGCACGCAGGGGCCGCGCTTTGAGAGCAGCGAATACCTCATGGCGTCGGGCATCGCGGGTTCGATTCAGGACGCTTTGCAGCAGGCGACCTCCGAACTCGCCCGCTGGCTGGAGCGGGACTACAAGCTATCGGCCAACGAAGCCGCCATCGTGCTCGGAACCTCGATCAAGTATGAAATCGGAGAAGTCGTGGATCCACAATTCCACGTTGTGGCGAAGGTAAGCAAGGCGGTCCTCGCGACGCTGGAGTAGAAGGCGGATATCGACAATTCTCTAGAATCGAAGCTCGCGTTCCAGAATTCGCCTCACGTCTCGTTTCCCATGAAGAATGCGGATGACGCGAATCGCATCATCGTCAACCACGAAATAGAAGCGGATTGCCTCGAATCCGGGAATTGGCCACGAACGAAGGTTTTGGAGCCGCGGATTTTTCAGGCGGTATGGTGGGGCAGCCGCTGGATTTTCCCGGATTGCGGCCGCCGTCCTCCGGACTGAGTCCTTGAATCGAACCGCCACATCCGGAAGATCCAGGGTTACAAGGTAGTACCGAAACTGACGCTTTACATCATCGAGCGAGGCTTGCCGGTAGGTGACCTTCACGCACGGGAGCCCTGCTTGTAGCCGGCCAGCATGGCATCGGCATCACGATCGACAGAAGCCCAGAAGTCTTCCTCCGAAAGTTCCACCGAGTCCAGCCCGTCCATCAAGAGGCTTTCCAATACTTCCGGCCGTTCATCAAAGGCGGAAGTTGCTGCGAGCTCCACCGCGATGACTGCCGCATCGAGTGCCTCGCGCACCGAAGGATAAGCGCCCGTGCTTACAATCGCTTCGATCCTTTGTTCCTGCTCTGGCGTTAGCTGAATGGCCATTTGGCGAATAACTCCAAATCTCTTCTCACAGTATAGCCAGCAGCGTCATCGATCGTGCGACCACAGGTCACAACACATCCTGGGAATTCCGGCGCATCCGCGCGAATCCAGCATCCGATACCCGTCCAATTTCATTATGGGGAACGAAGAAAGGGCGGACCCTCGCGGATCCGCCCTTCTGTCTTCTAATCTTCCGTTAAGACTTACTCCGCGTCCCCCAGCGGCTCTTCCGGAACCATCGGGTCGTCCCCGAGGCCTCCGGCGAACAGCGCCTTGGTTTCGTCGTCGTAGCCCGCCAGCGCGTCCAGCGTCATGTCGCTTT
>JACXTT010008784.1_pt1 | contig 13948 bp, 8 predicted proteins | sample 9270951 | NCBI WGS metagenome assembly JACXTT01 (sample SAMN15532306, study PRJNA645909) | rock metagenome | isolation source: weathered quartz diorite | place: Puerto Rico | collected 2017-06-21 | reverse complement strand
GGGGCCCCCGTGGGGGGGCTTGGTGGGGCGGGCGTTCGGTTTTTGCTTATATCATCACGGTGGCGATAAGCAAGGATCCGCGCGGCCTGCTTGAATTCTGGATATCGATCCAGGATCGCCATTGAAAATTGACCGTCGCCCATCTCGTCCAGGGCAAAAATCGCCGGCTCCATCCATTGCAACTCCGATAACCTCAATCCCCACTCGCGCGACTCACGCTCAACATCGCGCTGCTCGACTGTTCGGACGACACGATGGTCGTTGACACAGCCCGAACCTGACCGCGATCATTCGTCCACCGCAGCGCTCTGACTTTGTTTGAACATCTGCACGACGCTGAGCGCGACGCGGCGTGGGGGCGGCATGGCGACTCGGGGGAAAAGTCGAGGCACGGCGGCCAGATCGTGGGTCTCTTCCTCGGTTGCGGCGGAGGTCGCTGCTGGACCCGAAGAGCTGCACGAATTCGAAATCGCGGCTCGCAGCATCCCTGATGTCACCGACGTACTTGAACCGGCGGCGAGTCCGGAGGCCGCGACTCGCCCTGACGACCCGAGTCGAGGTACGACCGGATCGCGCGAGCAGCCGCGGCAACTAGCGGTCGCGCGCGCAGAGTTCTGGTGCACGCTGTTGGCCTGTTGCTTGGTCTTGTTCGAAGCGAACCTGCCTTATCTGCAACCGCTGTTCGTGTGGCGCGCCGTTACCGACATGACTTTCAAAGTGGAAACGGGACGTAGCCTGGCCATCCGGTTTCCGCGGTCCGGCCCGTACGACCAGCGCCTCGGGTATGTGTCGCTCCCATCCCTGATTCAGCGACTGCAAGGTCGGGACTTCGACGTCGAGCGGCAGGCGCGCCAGTCGCAAGCTCTGCTGGGCTTCATGGATGCGGGCGGCTACGCGGTGTATCACGAAAAATTCCAGGCTGGACTGGTGCTGAGTGATCGCTCGGGCCGGCCGCTCGAAGCTCAAGCCCATCCATCTGCGGTTTACAGCCGATTCGACGAGATTCCCCCGCTTCTGGTCGAGACGCTTCGGTTCATCGAGGACCGGGATCTGCTCGATCCAAAGCGTCCCTACCTCAACCCGGCCGTCGAATGGCGGCGCTTCGCTCTGGCGGCTGCGGGACGGCTGGCGGGTGTTCTTGATCCCGACCTCAGACGCGGCGGCGCGAGCACGCTGGCCACGCAGATTGAGAAATATCGACACTCCCCTGCCGGCCGCACCGATGGAGTTTCTGAGAAGGTACGTCAGATAGCGACCGCCACCGCGCGCGCGTATCTGGACGGGCCGGAGACGATCGACGCTCAGCGCCGGATCATCACGACTTACCTCGACTCGACGCCGCTGGGCTCCCGGCCCGGCTATGGCGAAGTCATAGGCTTTGGCGATGGGATGCGAGCCTGGTTCGGTGTCGAACTTGTCGAGGCCAACCGGTTGCTGTCCGAGCCGGCTGCCTTACGGGCTGACACCGGGGGCGACAACCGGGCCGATGACGAGCGGCGCGCGCAAGCCTACAAACAGGCACTGAGCCTGCTAATCGCTCAGCGCCGGCCGTCGTACTACCTGAATGCCGGCCGCAAGGATCTGGAGCGCCTTGCCGACGCTTATTTGCGCGCTCTGTCCGCTGCGGGGGTCATCGATCAGGAATTGCGCGACGCGGCACTGAAAAGTCCCCTCGCCTTCGCGCCCGTGCCGCCGGCCATGACCCCAGCCTCGTTCGTGCAACGCAAAGCCGTCGACGCTGTGCGCACCGAGCTGATGACGGCTCTCGGCCTGCCCGACTTCTACAGCCTCGACCATCTGGACCTGTCCGCTGCAATCAGCATCGACGGTGCGACCCAGAGCGGGGTCGCGGCGGCCTTGGAGCGGCTGAAGGATCCCCGCCAGGTCAAGGCGCTCGGCTTGGTGGGCGACCAGCTGCTCGGCAACGCCGATCCCGGAAAGGTCGCCTGGAGTGTCGTTCTGTACGAACGCGGCAAGGACCGCAACCTGGTGCGGATCCACGCAGACAGCCTGGAGCAGCCGTTCGACATCAACTCCGGCGCCAAGCTGATCCTGGGCTCCACGGCCAAGTTGAGAACCCTGGCAACCTATCTGGGCATCGTCGACAATCTGTACCAGCAACTGTCGACCTATACGACTCCGGCATTGCGGCGGACCGCGGCGACCAGCAAGGATCCGCTGCGGCGATGGGCGGCTGGCTATCTGGCCGGCGCCGCCCCGGAGCGTCGTGCGTTACAGCCGATGCTGGACGCCGCGATGCAGCGCCGCTACTCGGCTAGTCCGTCCGAGCAGTTCTTCACCGGTGGCGGGATCCACGTCTTTCACAACTTCGAGCGCCCGGAAGACGACCAGACGCCGACGGTCGAACAGGCCTTCGAGCACTCGATCAATCTCGCCTTCGTGCGGCTGCTGCGCGATGTGATACAGCACTACGAGGCCGACTTTGGCGCGCATGATGAAGTCCTCAGTGACCCCCAGGCCGCAGTACGGGAGGAGTTGCTGCGACGTTTCGCCGACCGGGAGGGCACGCTTTTTCTGAATCGCTTCTACTCCGAATATGCAGGCTTGGGGCCGGACAGCGCGCTTGACCACCTTGCCGGCCGTGCTCGGCGCTCGCCGCGTCGGCTCGTCGTGATGTTCCGCACGGTGCATCCCGAGGGCTCGGTCGCGGAGATGCGCGAATTCCTAGCCCGCCACGTTCACGACGTGCCGCCGGAGCAGGCCGCTGCGCACATGCATGCGCGATACGGTGCCGACAGGTTTCCGCTCGCCGATCGCGGTTTTTTGTCAGGCGTCCATCCGCTCGAGCTCTGGTTGGTCGCGTACCTGCAAAGTCATCCGACAGCAGCGAGGTCGCAGGTGATCTCGGCCGGCGTCCAGGAGCGGCAGCAGGCCTACACATGGCTTTTCAAGACCGGGAACACCCGCAAGCAGGACGTGCGCATCAAGGGTTTGATCGAGGAGGAAGCGTTCGACCGCCTGTTGCAGGACTGGAAGCGCCAGGGCTATGCGTTCGGCCACCTCGTTCCGTCGCTCGCCACCGCGATCGGCAGCTCCGGCGACCGACCCGACGCGCTGGCTACGCTGATGGGGATCATCCTGAACGACGGCGTGAAGCAGCCGACGACCGATCTCGAACGGGTACATTTCGCCGCCGGCACACCCTACGACACCGAAATGACCTATTTGCCCGAAGCGCCGGAACAAGTCATGTCGCCGGAGGTCGCCGCGACGCTGCGTCGCGCCCTGTCGGGCGTGGTCGCGCATGGAACGGGCAGCCGGGTTAGCGGCACTTTCGTCGGACAGGACGGACAGCCGATTCCGATTGGAGGCAAAACCGGCACCGGTGATAACCGCTTCGAGTCTTTCGGCCCTGGCCACCAGTTGATCCAGGACCGGCCCGTGGATCGAACCGCGACGTTCGTGTTCTTCCTGGGCGAACGGCTCTATGGCACGGTGACCGCCTTCGTCTCCGGCCCGGAGGCGGGCCATTACCATTTCACCAGCGCGCTGGCCGTCTCGCTGCTGAAGTCTCTGGCGCCTCAGCTACAGCCGTTGCTTAAAGGCCTCGCGGATCGGCCCACACCGAACGCCCAGCTCGTCGCGCTGAATCGCGGTTGAAGCAAGTCACGGACTCGGCTCGCCGTTAGAGAAATCCGAATTTGAGGCATTTGGCGGCCGTTTTCACCGGTTCGCATGAGCTGCGCGAATGCGATACCTCGCCGGATGCCCGCTCGAGTCGTCCGCGCCATCCTGCTGTCCCTGCTCGTCGCCGTCACGCCGGCCGTCACGGCGATGAGCTTTGCAGGCCTGAAGCAGGTGATCGTCGATCGCAATGTGAGGTCGATCGAGGATCTGCTGCCGCTCCTTCCAGAGGACCTGCGCTCGCGCTATGTGCTGATGTTCCGCAGCCGCAGCCTGCACGGATCGACCTTTGCGCACCCGCGTGCGATCCTGTTCGACCCTGAGGCGCGGCTCGTTATTTCGTTCAACGGCAACCCCGGCCAGGCTGGATTCACGGCGCTGGAGACGATGGAATTCGACGGCGCTGACAAGTCGTTCAAGTTCCGCGAAATCGTGTTCCCGGTCGACGCGGACCGCAAAGCGAGCGTGCATATCTCGCAGCCGAACCCGGAACCTTGCCTGAAGTGCCACGGAGAGCCTCCACGCCCCATTTGGGACACCCACCCCGCGTGGCCCGGCGCCTACGGCGAGCGCTACGATGCTTCGCTGACGGCGTCGGAAAGCGCGGGATTGCGCGAATTCCTGCGCGAGCAGCCAAGCCATCCTCGCTACCGCTACCTGCTTGCGGTCGACCGCTTCGCCAACCTCGAGACCTTTCGCCCCTCCGCCCGCACCCGTTACGAGGGTGACGAGCGCTTGCCGCCGAACGGAGAATTTGGAGCGGCGCTCGGACGCCTGAACTTCGAGGCTATCGTCCATCTGCTCGAATCCAGACCGGAATTCGACTCCTACAAATACCTGCTGCTCGCTGCGCTTGGCACGGACTGCGGTCGCCTTGATGCGTTCTTTCCGAATGCACAGCGTGCGGGAATTCAGAGCGCTCTGGACCGGTTCATTGCGGCGTCTGCGCGCGCGAATGCCGCGCAAGCCCAGTTGAAGCAGCTGCGCGCCGTCGACGCCGATCGCTCTGCTCCGGGCGGGTACACGCAGGTGGGCGGGATTGAATCGCTGGACCGTTTCCGCTTTGCGGTCGAGACCCGATTCGGATTGTCGACGAGCCAATGGACGACCGCGCTCGAAAAGGGCAGCTATGACTTCACCTGGTCGCCGGCGGCCTCTGCCGAGATGGTGTCTTATCTGCGCAAGCGGGTCACACTGACCAATCCAGAGATCAAAGAACTCGCCGACTTTCGTACCTTCTCCGAACGCGACCCGTACTGCACCTACCTGGCGCGGCGCAGCCGCGCGGCCTTGGCGGGTGTTGGTCCTGAGGCCGCAATCGCGACACGCCCGGCCCCGGAGGCCGCTGCGCCCGCATCCGGTGCGACGCGGGCACAGGCATTGCTGGGCACGTGCTCCGCTTGCCACCTCGGTGGCATCGGCCCGCATCTGCCGTTCGACCGTCCGCCCGAGTTGGCCGCGCTTTTGCGCAGCGGGCGCTTTGCGCACGGCACGCTGTTGGACGAAATCCGATGGCGCCTTGCTCCACAGGCCGGCGCCGGCCGCATGCCGTTGGGCACCAACATCACCGACGAGGAGCGCGACGCTCTGCTGGGGTACTTCACCGCAGTGTCGCAACGCGGAGCGGCACCCTGATCGGAGCGACTTTACAGGCCGTCTAGTTCGCTCTCCAGGTCGGGAAATTGTTCCCACAAGAGGTCGCGTTTCCGGTTGCCTTGCGCGTCGAAGATGACGATCCGGAAGTCGTGCATCACGTGCTCGTCATAGACCCAGTACTTCAACTCCAGGAAGTCGGCGAGCTGGCGCGTATCGGCCTCGGCCCCGCTCAGGAAGTGCCATGTCGTCGGCAGCCTGCGTGTATCCCGGTAGCGGCGCCATTCAGCCGGCGAATCGTGCGACGGGTCGTAGCTGACAACGACAAAGGCAACGTCGCGGCCACGGCGTGCCAGGACCTCCTGCATCCTGCGTAGCACCAGCATGCTCGCCGAGCAAGTCTTGCGGCAGGCGGTGTAGGACATCGTCATGATGACCGGCCGGCCCTTGTAATCGTCGAGCGTGCGTGTTGCGCCGTCGGCGTCGACCCAGTGCACGGCGCCGAAGCGCGAAAAAAGCTGCGCCGAAGCCGAGGCGTTGAACGTCAGCGCCAGCGCGGCAAACAGCGGGCCGAATACGAGACGGGCCAAGCGGTGACGATCCATACACGCGCGCTCTTCCGATTCGATACAACCGAGAGGCAAAGCGACGTTAATTCGCTCCTTTTGCCCGTAGATCCCGATATGTGCGCCCTTGGATGCGCTTTTTAAGCGACCCGGCGCCAGCCTGCACTCCTAGTCTTAACACGGCATCAAATCCGCCGCGCAGCTTCGCGTGGCGATCGTGGCTGACGGCGGGCGCCACCACGAAAGTACAAGCACTCCTCAGGGGAACCGAATGACACCTCGTAGAATCCGCGCGGTGGTAGCGGTCGCAGGCGCGATCAGCGTTTGCGCCGGAGCGCCGAGCAGCGCGAGCGCACAGACCACGAGCCCCGACCCGGGCGTCCAGGAGCTTCAGCGCAAGCTCGAGCAGAGCCTGCAACGGATCGAGGAGCTGTCGCGCCGGGTCCAGCAACTGGAAAGCCAGCGCGCTGCGCCCGCTGGCGGCAACGCGTCGGCACCGACGCCTGCGACACCGGCGGCCGTGGCCGCACCGGCTGCAGCGCCCGCGGCACCGACCGCGACAGCGCCGGCACCGGATTCGCGCATCGACTCCCTGGCCTCAGAACTGAATCAGCTGTCGCAGAGCGTGAGCCGAATCAACAACGATACCGGCGTGCCGTTGCATGGCTTTATCGACGTCGGCGCACGCTGGTACTCGCGCACCAACCCCAACAGCAGCAACAGCGCCAGCGGGTTCTATGAAAAGGCGATCGACTTCTACCTGACGCCGCAGCTGGGCCAGCGCATCAGGTCGCTGGCGGAAATCAACCTTGAGACCGGTGAAAGCAGTCAAGCCCCTGGGATCGACTTCGAGCGCCTGCAGGTGGGCTACGTCGCCAGCGACGCGCTGACGGTCTGGATCGGCCGCTTCCATACGCCATACGGCTACTGGAATACCGCGTTCCATCACGGCCCGCAGATTCAGACCTCGGTCCAACGTCCCAAGTTTCTGGCATTCGAGGATACTTACGGCGCCATGCCGGCCCATACGATCGGTGTGTGGGGCACCGGTAGGCAAATTTTGGGCGACGGCCACATCACCTACGACCTCTCGATCGGCAACAGCCCGCGCATCCTGACCAACGGCGGCCAGCCGGGTACTGGACAGGTCGACATGAATCTTCTCGGGTCCAACAACCACGATATGTCGACACTGGTCAATGTGGGTTACGAATTCGGCGGCTCGCTCGACGGACTGAAACTCGGCCTGGACGCGATGAGATGGCGCACCACCGACGACGTCACACCGCTGCCGAACACGACCAATGTGCGCTTCGTCGGCGCCTACGGCGTCTACACCGAGAACGACTGGGAAGTGCTGAGCGAGTACTACCGGTTCAACGACACCAATGTCAGCGCCGGCGGAACCAATCACAGGAGCTGGGCCGCTTATGCGCAGGTCGGGCGCGCGTTCGGCAAGTTCACCCCGTACGTGCGGTGGGAGGCCGCGCTGTTCGATCAGAGCGACAACTACTTCGGAAATCTTGACGCGCCGATCGGCTCCTCGTATCGACGCTATGCCGCCGGGCTGCGCTACGACCTGATGAGCAACACGGCGCTGAAGTTCGAGGCCAATCGTACCGACTACCTCGACCGTGGCCTGGACAGCTACGACGAGTACCGCTTCCAGGTTGCGGTCCGCTTCTGACGAATAAGGGAGAGCCGATGAAGCTCAGACAGAAGCTGGTTGTGCTAGCCGCTGCCGGCTTGGTCGCGCTTGCGTCCACAGCCCGCGCCGGGGACTTGTACGTGATCGCCAACTCGGGCACGACAGTCAGTCCGTCCGATGTGCGCGAGATCTTTCTCGGCGAGAAGCAGTTCGTCGGGAACGTGAAGCTGATCCCCGTCGACAACGCCTCGTCGCAGGAGCAGTTCCTGGCCAAGGTGATGAAGATGGAATCGGCCAGATACACCTCGTCGTGGACAAAGAAGTCCTTCCGCGACGGCGTGAGTCCACCAGCAGTCAAGGGCAGCGATGCCGACACGATCGAGTTCGTCAAGCAGACGGCAGGCGCGGTCGGCTACGTCAACACTTCACCCGCGGGGGTCAATGTCGTCGGCAAGTTCTGAGTAGGCACTCGAGCCTCCTGATCAGTTAAATCCGGATGCGAGATCTGGCTCAGCCGGTCGGCCGATTGCAGGCGGCAGCCGCGGCCTGATTCGAGGCTTCGACGCAGGGCGGGCGGCTTGCTAGCATCCGGGCCATGACACTCGGTTGCCAGCGGCATCTGTTCGATATTCCGCGCGACGTCTGCTACCTGAACAGCGCCTACATGAGTCCGATACCGCGGCCTGTCCGGCAGGCGGGGATGGACGGCCTGGATCGGCGCAGCACACCGTAGCAGATCGGCGCCGAGGACTTCTTCGAGCCGGCCGAAGCAGCCCGTCGACTGATTGGCGAACTGATCAACGCTTCGGCGGAGCACATCGCACTTGTGCCCAACGTGGCCAACGCGATCGCGGCGGTTGCAAAGAACGTCACGATTCGTCCAGGGGGTCAGATCGTCGTTCTGGCGGATCAGTTCCCGAGCAACGTGTATTCGTGGCGCAGGTTGGCGGCCCAAGGCGTCCGGATCAAGGTGGTTGAGGCTCCACCGGCCGGCGTCAACCGCGGGCAACGCTGGAACGAGCGTTTGTTGTCGAGCATAGATCACGGCTGCGGCCTGGTTGCGATCGAGGCCACCCATTGGACCGATGGAACGCTGTTCGACCTGGCCGCGATCGGCCGCCGGTGCCGCGAGGTGGGCGCCTGGTTCGTCGTCGACGCAACGCAGACGATCGGAATCGAGCCGGTAGACGTGGATTGCGTTCGGGCTGACGCGCTCGTTGCGCACCCTTACAAGTCGATGCTGGCCGGCTACGGCCTCGGATTTGCCTATTTCAGCGACCGGCTGGCCGACGGCTCGCCATTGGAGGAGAGTTGGCTGATGCGCCGGGGCAGCGAGGACTTTTCGCGGCTGGTCGACTATCAGGAGGGCTATGCGCCCGGGATGCGCCGCTACGATACCAGCACGCGGATCAATCTGACGCTGGTCGGCATGCTTAGGGCCGCGCTCGAACTGTTTCGCGGATGGCAAGGGCCGCGCGTGCGACGCTACTGCCTCGACGTGTCGAAAAAGCTGATCGAATGCGCCCGGCATGCCGGATACGAGGCACCCGAAGACGGCGAGCACGCTGCGCACATCTTCGGAATACGCCCGCCGGCCGGAACCGATCTACAAGCGTTGCGTCGAGCGCTTCAGGTCGGTCACGTTTATGTTTCGGTGCGCGGCGACGCGATTCGCGTTTCACCCCACGTCTACAACGACGAGCTCGACATCGAGCGCTTTGCCGACGTACTGCTTGGCCGAAAGCGGCCTTAGGTTACAGCGCGGCAAGGTTGCTCTGGCCTTTCAGCTGGAACAGGCTGACGGCCTGGGCCAGTGAGACCGCGAGCGATTTCATCGACTCGGAGGCCGCGGCCGACTGCTCGACCAGGGCGGCATTCTGTTGAGTCATCTTGTCCAGCTCGCCGATGGCGTCGTGGAGCTGCTCGATCTCACGCGCCTGGGAGGAGGCGGCGCCGTTGATCTCGGCGATGAGGTCGGAAACGCGCCCTACCTGCAGCACGATCTCCTCCATCGTCTGGCCGGCATTGACAACGAGACTCGAGCCGGACTTGACTTTGCTGACGCTTGCGTGGATCAGGGCTTTGATCTCGCGCGCCGCATCCGCGCTGCGATGTGCCAGTGCGCGCACCTCGTCAGCCACGACGGCGAATCCGCGCCCCTGCGCCCCGGCACGTGCGGCCTCGACGGCAGCGTTGAGCGCCAGGATGTTGGTTTGAAACGCGATCGAATCGATAACACCGATGATGTCGCTGATCTTGCGGGAGCTGGCTTCTATCTCGCCCATCGTCGTCACCATCTGCCCGATCGCTTCACCACCCTTGCGCGCAACGTCGCATGCTTCAGTGGCCACTTGATTGGCTCGATTTGCGTTGTCGGCGCTCTGCCTGACGGTGGTCGTGATCTGTTCGACGCTGGACGCGGTGCGCTGCAGGCTGCTGGCCGCTTTTTCGGTGCGCTCCGACAGATCGAGATTCCCGGTGGCGACGTCAGTCGACGCCGTGTGGATGCCGTCGCTGCTCTGACGCACCTTGCCGACAATTTCGCTCAGCGACTCGGTCATCGAGGACAGCGCGTTGAGGAGCTGCGATGTCTCGTCTTGGCCGTCCACGCGATGAGCGGCCGAAAGGTCGCCGACGGCGATCGCCTGCGCAATGCGGATGCCGTCCTTCAGCGGCTGAGTGAGCCGCGCGATCATCGTCCGCACGAAGTAGACGGCCAGCGCCAGCGCAAATGCTCCGGCGATCCACACGGCCAGGATCTGTCGCCGAGCGCCGCTGTGCGTTTCGGCGATGACCGTTCGCGTCTGGTTCTCGTACTGCCCGTCGAGTCGTTGCAGGCCGTCGTCGATGCGGTTGATCGCCGCGCGTTGCGGCATTAGAACTTCGAGGGTCGCGGTGCCGCCAAGCTTGCCGGCCAGCTGTGCGAGGTCGGTATCCAGCTCGAGTGCGTCCTGCCCGTTGGGGCTCTGGGCGATTTGATGCAGGCTGTCTGCAGATTTGTGCAAGGCATCGACGGCCTGCGCCGACAACTTGCCGCTGTCGACCGCATCGGTTACGCCGTCGACAAATTGCTTGTATGACTTGCGCGCCGCGTTGGCGTGCAGGTGCAAAGGAAAGGACTCGGCCAACCGAACGGAGCGGCCCAAGTCCAGCCAAGCCTGCACGAAGAGCAGCACCGCGAGCGGCAGCATCACGGTCGCGAACTGCAGGGCGATTTTTGGGCCCCAGCCAAGGCGAAAGTTCATTCGTCTACGTCCGACGAGTGGTCGAGAAAACATTAAGGTTGCTTAGGGCCCTGACATCGATCGATAAGAGGGCCATTCCAGTTGCGTTCGTGTGGCTCTGTAGGAAACATGGAAGGCCGCGAGCGTCGACTCCAACTGCAGCAGGCCGATCTTGGAGGGTGCGTTAACGGCAAGTTGCAGCCGTGGCGGCAAAGCGGTGCGTCGATTTGTCCTCGGCACCGCGCATCACATCATTGCCGAAAAAAGCACGGCATAGGCGTATCAATTCCGGCGGCTCGCCTCATCAAGCGAGCCGGACGCGTGGGCGCCGTCCAATCCTCCGATTTGTGCCGGGTTAGGACGCAACGTTCACCTTTGAACGCAGCAGAGCTTGGGTATTGTCCGTAAGCTCTTGAAGCTACGTGCTTTTCCCATCGAGACCACAGGAGATGACTCGGGTCGAGTCCTTGCGGGCCAGGATCGTTCTGCAGTTCCTTGCCGTCCTGGCTCCACTGACGCTGGTTCTGGCCGGACAGACTTGGTTCGACCAGCAGCGCGCATCGATCGTCCAGCACTCGCTTCACGTGCGGCAGCTGTCGCTCGAGGCGCAAGCCGCCTACTCGACATTCTTGAACGGCGTCGTCGATTCCGTGGACACGAACTACCTCGGCCCGTCCGCGATGGCCGGACTCGAGCAGACGCGGCACGTCTTGCAGGAAATTGTTTTTGCGGACACAGGCTTCGACTCGAGCACGACGCTCCCGCTGCTGAATACGATCTCCAGCAATCTCGACCGCACCTCGAGCCTGAAGGCCGTGTCGGCGCAGCGAGACTCCATCTACCGCCTTGCGCAGGCGCTTCAGGCGGTTCAGTTGCAGTACCAGAAACGGCATGAGGCTGCCATCCAGCTGGCGCTGGAGACGGCGCGAATCCAGTCATGGGTCGTGCCAGGCGCGATGCTGGGTACGCTGCTGCTGGCGGCCGTCTTCATCCGGGGAATGATCGTCGGCCTGACACGACCGCTCAGAAAGGCCGTCTCGGTTGCCAATCGCGTAGCGGAGGGCGAATTCGTGCCGCCCGGCGAGGTCGGCACGGAGCGCGACATCGGCGGATTGCTGCGCTCGCTGGGGCTGATGAACGCGAGCCTGTCGCAATACCGCAGCGAGGTCGAAGAGAATCGCACCGAGCTCGAACGCAGAATCGCCGATCGCACGCGCGAGCTGCAGCTCGCGATGCTTCAGGCGCAGGGGGCAGCCCGCGCGAAGAGCGAATTCGTCGCCAACATGAGCCACGAGATCAGAACGCCGATGAATGGGATCATCGGCATGACCGAACTCGCGCTCGATACCGAGCTCAACGCCGAGCAGCGCGAATACCTGACGATGGTCAAGTATTCGGCCGACGCCCTGCTTTCTCTGCTGAACGACATCTTGGACTTCTCGAAGATGGAGGCGGGGCGCCTCAGATTCGAGTCGCTTCCCTTTTCGCTCCACGAATGCGTGACGCGAGCTCTCAAGTCGGTTGCATCGCGGGCACACGAAAAGGGCCTGGAGCTGATCGCCGCCGTGCTGCCGGATGTGCCCGACCTGGTGATCGGCGATCCGGTCCGAATTCGGCAAGTGATTCTGAATCTGGTCGGCAATGCGATCAAGTTCACCGATGCTGGCGAGGTCGAGCTGCGCGTTGAGACCGCGTCGCTGGCCGAGGATGCCGTGACGTTGCGCTGCTACGTTCGGGACACCGGCATCGGAATACCACCCGACAAGCATCGACAGATCTTCGAGGCCTTTGCTCAGGCCGACTCGTCGACTACGCGTCAATACGGCGGTACCGGCCTGGGTCTGACGATTTCGGCGCGTCTGGTCGAGCAGATGGGCGGCAGTATCAGCGTGGACAGCGACGTCGGTCGCGGTAGCACGTTCAGTTTCACGATGCGTCTTGCGTTGCAGCCCGACACGGCCAGTCGCCCGCTGCGCCAGGATGCGGCCCGCTTGAAGGGAATGCGAGCGTTGATCGTGGACGACAACGCGACCAATCGCAGGCTGCTCGAAGTCTGGCTCACCAAGTGGGGTTTGCAGCCGGTGTCGGTTGAAAGCGGCATGGCCGCTCTAACCGAACTGGAGCGCCGTACCAGGAGCGGGACGCCCTACAGCCTGGCTCTGCTGGATGGTTGCATGCCGGCGATGGATGGCTTCGAGGTGGCGCGCGCGATCAAGCGCTCGGCCGACTTCAATCGGACCGCGATCGTCATGTTGACCTCGTCCGGAACGCGCCACGATCCGCAGCGCCTTCGAGCGCTCGGCATCAGCGAGTTCCTGTTGAAGCCCGTGTCCGGAACGGACCTGCTCGATGCGATCATTGCCGCGACCGACCCGACGACACTCCTGGCACCCGCTGTCGCGGAGCACCCTGCCGCCCGCCTCGCTCCGGCAGACAATCGCCTGTCGGTCCTGGTTGCCGAGGATCATCCGGTCAACCAGAAGTATGCGCTGCGCGTCCTGCAGAAGCTGGGACACGCGGTCGCCCTGGCGAACGACGGCACCGAAGTGCTGTCGATGCTGCGAGAGTCCCGCTTCGACGCCGTCCTGATGGACGTGCAGATGCCGAACATGAGCGGGATGGAAGCCACCGCCGCGATTCGAGCCCGTGAAGCGATCGATGGCGGTCACCTGCACATCATCGCGATGACCGCCAATGCGATGCAGGGCGACCGCGAGGCGTGTCTCGCCGGCGGCATGGACGACTACGTTTCAAAGCCGATCCAGATCGAGCGCCTGATCGACGCCTTGAATCGAATTACCCCTCAGCCGCTGACCACAACCTCGGATACCCGGCCTTTGGATCGAGATCGGACGGCGCCGGAGCCGGTCGGTCGCGCGGCCGGCGCACCCGCACAGGCCGGAGTGGAACAGCAAGCCGGCGTTTTTTGCAAGGAGGCCGCGCTGCTCAAGATGGGCGGCGACGAAGAGCTTCTGAAGGAAGTGGTGGTGGCCTTCCTCGAAGCCTGCGAGGAGACCGTGGAGGCGGTGGACGCCGCCGTTCGGGCGAACGACGCCAAAGCGTTGCGGCGCGCCGCTCACACGCTGAAGGGCTCGGTCGCGACCTTCAGCACGGGGCCAGTCTACGAAACGGCGCTCGAGCTCGAGCGATGCGGGCGCGACGAATGCCTCGAGACAACGCAGCAGTCCTATCAAAGACTGCGCGGCGAGCTGGAGCAGCTGCTACCGGAGCTGCGCGCATTGTGCGCGCAGGCCGCCGTTAGCTGAGACGGA
>JACXTT010008783.1_pt1 | contig 13949 bp, 15 predicted proteins | sample 9270951 | NCBI WGS metagenome assembly JACXTT01 (sample SAMN15532306, study PRJNA645909) | rock metagenome | isolation source: weathered quartz diorite | place: Puerto Rico | collected 2017-06-21 | reverse complement strand
CGCAGCGAGCGCCGCGTGTGCGCCCGCCAAGTCGGTCGGCCGCTCGAGCGCCAGCCCTTCGGGAGCGAGTGTGGCGGCCTGCGCGCACAGCGCCTCGAGATCGGAGCCGGCGGCGAGCGCCACCACCCGCAGGCGCCCCGCATGACGGCGCGCGACCTCGAGGCCCTGCTGCCCGATCGAGCCGGTCGAGCCCAGCACCGCCAGGCGCTTCAACGCGGCACCCCGAACACGACGTGCGCCAAGTAGTAGTAGACCACGGGCGCGGCGAAGAACAGGCTGTCGAAGCGATCCAACACGCCGCCATGCCCGGGAATGAAGTCGGACGAATCGCCGTGGCTCGCGTCGCGCTTGAGCAGCGACTCGACCAGGTCCCCGACCTGGGCGAAGACCCCGACCAAGAGCCCGATCGCGAGCGCGTCGCCGAGACGCAGGAAAGGCGCGAACCAGACCCGCGCGATCAGCGCCGCGACCACCGCGAGCACCAGCCCGCCCAGCGAGCCCTCGAGCGACTTGCGGGGCGAGATCGCGGTCCACGGGCGGTTGCGTCCGAACAACTTGCCGATCGTGAACGCGCCGGTGTCGCAGCTCCAGGTCACGAAGAACGCCAGCAGCACGAATGCCGCGCCGTCCTGGTACGACGTCCCGGCCGACCACGGCAGCTCGCGCAGCAGTACCAGATGGGCCGACAGCCAGCCCACGTAGAGCACGCCGAAGCAGGTGACGGCGATGTCCTCGACGCGCTGGCGCGCCTCGGGGCGGCGCAGCTCGAGGGCCAGAACCAGCAGCAGCACGGCCGTGGTCAGGAATCCGACGTAGGGCACGTGCCGCTGGTAGCAGATCCACAGCAGCGCCAGCGCAGCCAGGATGCCGAGGCGCCGATAGGGCCTCAGCCCGCGGCCCCGCATCATGGCGTAGAACTCGATCAGGCCGATCGTCACCTGCACCGCGACGAAGGCCAGGAACGGCAGCCCGCCGATCCAGGCCAGGAACATCAGCAGCGGCACGAACAACAGCCCGCTGGCGACGCGCAGCGGCAGCGCGAACGACGAGCGTTTGGGCTTGGGCCCGGTCGTCGGCGCGACCCCACCGCGCTCCGCAGCGTCCACCGCGCTCGCCAGTCCGCGCGCTTCCTCGGCCATCAATCGACCCGCCCGAAGCGCCGCTCGCGGCCCTGGTATTCGGCCACCGCCTGATAGAGATGGGCGCGACGAAAGTCGGGCCACAAGGTCGGCGTGATCCACAGCTCCGTGTACGCCAGCTGCCACAGCATGAAGTTCGAGATCCGCATCTCGCCGCTGGTGCGAATCAGGAGGTCCGGATCGGGCAGGCCGGCGGTGTAGAGGTAGCTCGACACCAGCGCCTCGTCGACGTCTTCGGGCCCGAGCCCGTTCTGGGAATGGTCGCGCATCAGGCGCCGCACCCCTTCGATCAATTCAGAGCGGCCGCTGTAGGAGAGCGCCAGGTTGAGCAACAGTCCCGAGCACTGCGACAGGTACGCGCAGGTCTCGTCCAGCGTCGCGCGTACCGGCGCCGGCAGATCGCCGACGCGACCGATGACCTGCATGCGCACGTTGCGCTCGCGCAGCTCCTCACGCTCCTGGCGCAGCGTCTGGCGCAGGATGCCCATCAGGGCTCGGACCTCGCGCGCCGGACGGTTCCAGTTCTCGGTCGAGAAGGTGTAGAGCGTCAGCACCTCGACCCCGAGCGCGACGCAGCCTTTGACCGATTCGCGCACCGCCTCGCGGCCGGCGCGGTGACCCATCAGCCGCGGAACGCCGCGCGCCTTCGCCCAACGCCCATTGCCATCCATGATGATGGCGACGTGGCGCGGGACGTTGCCGCGTCGCACCAACTCGTGGGGGGTCAGACTTCGGCTCGACAATGGACCTCCGGGCGGGGTCCCGGCATGGCCGCTTGGTCAGACCTCCATGACCTCGGCCGTCTTCTTCTTCAGCAGCTCGTCCACCAGCCCGACGTATCGATCGGTGAGCTTCTGCACGTCGGCGATGAGCCGCTTGGCGTCGTCTTCCGAGACCGCACCTTCGTCCTGCTGATGTTTGACGTCCTTGTTGAGGTCGTGCCGCACCTGGCGCAAGTGGACGCGCCCTTCCTCGGCCAGCTTGGAGACGAGCTTCACCAGGTCCTTGCGCCGCTCTTCGGTGAGGGTCGGAATGGGGACCCGCACCAGAACGCCGTCGTCGGTCGGATTGAGGCCCAGCTCGGACTGTTGGATGGCGCGCGAGATGGCTTTGACCAGCGCCTTGTCGTAGGGCTGCACCACCAGCAGGCGCGTCTCGGGCGCGCTCACCTGGCCCAGCTCCTTGATTCCCATGGTTTGCCCGTAGGCCTCGACCCGAACCGTGTCGAGCAGGGCCGGCGACGCCTTGCCGCTGCGGATCCCGGTGAATTCGTGCCGGACGCCTTCGAGCGCCTTCTTCATGCGCTCCTCGGCATCCACCAACATCTTCTGGATCATGTCTCGCTCCCCACCACGGTGCCGACCGGCTCGCCTTCCACGACCCGCAACAGGTTTCCGGGCCGGCCGACGTTGAACACTACCAGCGGCAACCGATTGTCCATGCACAGCGAGATCGCCGTCGCATCCATGACCTTGAGGCCGCGGGTCAGGATATCGAGATAGGTGATGCGAGGGAAGAAGGTGGCGCTCGGCACCAGCTTGGGGTCTTCGCTGTAGACGCCGTCGACCTTGGTCGCCTTGAGGATCAGCTCGGCCCCGGTCTCGATGGCGCGCAAGGCCGCCGCGGTGTCGGTGGTGAAGTAGGGATTGCCGGTGCCCGCGGCGAGGATCACCACTCGCCCCTTCTCGAGATGGCGCACCGCGCGGCGGCGGATGTACGGCTCGCACACCCGCGCCATCTCGATCGCCGACATGACGCGGGTGTTGACCTGGCGATGCTCGAGCGCGTGCTGCAGGGCGAGACTGTTGATGACCGTCGCCAGCATTCCCATGTAGTCGGCGCCGACCCGATCCATGCCCCGCGCGCTCGCCGCCAGGCCGCGGAAGATGTTGCCTCCGCCCAGCACGATGCCGATCTGCACGCCCAGCTGGTGGACCTCGCGAATCTCGTCCGCCAGGCCGCCGATCACCTGCTCGTCGATCCCGTGTCCGGCCTGGCCGGCCAGGATCTCGCCGCTCAGCTTGAGCAGGATGCGCCGATAGCGCGCGCCCACGCTGTCACTCCGCGCCGAGGCGGAATCTCGAGAAGCGGCGCACCACCAGGTTCTCCCCGGTCTTGGCCGCGGCTTCCTGGAGCAGGTCGCCGACCGTCTTCTTGTCGTCGCGGATGTAGGGCTGTTCCACCAGGCAGATCTCGGAGAAGAACTTCTCGAGCTTGCCGTCGACGATCTTGCCGATGATCGCGGCCGGCTTACCCTGACCCTCGAGCTGCGCCGCGTAGATGGCGCGCTCGCGCTCGACGCGCTCGGCCGGGACGTCCTCGCGGCGCACGTATTCGGCGCCCGCCGCCGCGGCCTGCATGGCGAGATTGCGCACCAGCTCCTCGAACTCCGGCGTACGCGCCACGAAGTCGGTCTCGCAGTTCACTTCGATCAGCACGCCGACCCGGTTGCCGGGATGGATGTAGCTGTCGACCCGACCCTCGTTGGCGGTCCGGCCCGAGCGCTTCTCGGCCTTCGCGGCGCCGCTCTTGCGCAGCGCATCGACGGCCTTCTCGACGTCGCCGTCGCTCTCGGCCAGCGCCTTCTTGCACTCCATCATTCCCGCCCCGGTGATCTCCCGGAGCTGCTTCACCTGATCGGCTGTGATCGGCATGACCATCCCCTGTGCGTCGCAACGCCCGCCAGGACTCGCGGTCCGGCGGGCGACTCGGTGCGCTGCCTGGAAGAACCTCGGCAGCCAGCTAACGAACGTTGGCGGCGGGCGCCGACTCGCTCTCGGCGTCGATTCCTTCGCCTCCGAACGAGACCGTCTCCTGATCGTGTCCCTCGAGCGCGGTGGCGCGCGCCTCGATCACCGCATCGGCCACGAACTTCGTGAACAGCCGGATCGCGCGCAGCGCGTCGTCGTTGCCGGGGACGGGGTAATCGATCACGTCAGGATCGCAATTGGTGTCGACCACGCCCACGATCGGGATGCCGAGCCGGTTGGCTTCGGCCACCGCGATCTTCTCTTTCTTGGTGTCGATCACGAACACCAGCGCCGGAAGTCCCGGCATCTCCTTGATGCCCGAGAACGCGAACTCGAGGCGCTCGCGCTCGCGCTGCAGCCGCGAGACTTCCTTCTTCGAGAGCTTCTCGAAGGTGCCGTCGGCGGCCATGGTATCGAGCTCCTTGAGACGCTTGATGCTGGTGCGGATGGTCTTGAAGTTGGTGAGCATGCCGCCCAGCCAGCGCTCGGTGATGTAGAACTGATTGCAGCGCGCCGACTCTTCGACCAGCGCCAGCTTGGCCTGCTTCTTGGTGGCCACGAACAAGACGTGCCCGCCGGCGCGCACGGCCTTTTCGATCGCGGCCTTCGCGTCCTGGATGCACTTGAGCGTCTTGTGGAGATCGATGATGTAGATCCGGTTGCGCTCCATGAAGATGAATCGCTTCATCTTCGGATTCCAGCGCCGGGTCTGGTGCCCGAAGTGGACTCCCGCTTCGAGCAGGTCCTTCATGGTGATCTCGGACACCGATCCTCCTCCTGGGGTTTGGCCCTCCGTCCGCTCGCCCGTTTCCCGGGAACCCCAGCCTGTCGGCGGACGTGTGAGATAACCGCGTGCGCGGTCTCTATCGCTTGCTGAACTGGAACCGCTTGCGGGCGCCCGGCTGCCCGTACTTTTTCCGCTCTTTCATGCGCGCATCGCGCGTCAGCAGCCCCTCGCGGCTGAGCAGCGGCCGCAGGGTCAGATCCTCGCGCGCCAGCGCGCGGGCGATCGCCATGCGCAGCGCTCCGGCCTGACCGGTCAGGCCGCCGCCGCGAACCCGCGCCAGCAGGTCGAACTTCTGGGCGGTCTGGGTGACGGTGAGCGCGTGGAGCGCCTGACGCACGAGCGAGTCGCGAGTCAGGTACGTGGCGATGGGTCGATCGTTGACCAGGTGGCGCCCGGTGCCGACCACGAGACGCACCCGCGCCACGGCCTCCTTGCGCCGGCCGGTGGTTCCGTGTTGAGCGTTGACCGTCATGCCAGGCCTTTCCTCCGCCATCAGATCCGCGGCTCCCACGCCACCGGCTGCTGCGCGGCGTGCGGGTGCTCGGGACCGGCGTAGATCTTGAGTTTCTTCATCATGGCGCGGCCGAGCTTGGTCTTCGGCATCATCCCGCGCACCGCCTGCATCACCACGCGCTCCGGGTGCTTCTCCATCAGGGTCTGGATCGACACCCAATAGGCACCACCCGGATACAGCGTGTGGTGGAAGTATTTCTTGTCCTCGGCCTTGCGGCCGGTGAGCGCGATCTCCCGGGCGTTGACCACGATGACGTGATCCCCGGTGTCCATGTGGGGCGTGAAGATCGGCTTGTGCTTGCCTTTCAACACCGTCGCCACCTGCGTGGCCAGCCGGCCCAGCGTCTTGCCTTTGGCGTCCACGAGCAGCCATTGGCGCTGGATGTCCGCGGGCCGCGCGGTGTACGTCTTCATGCGATTCCTCCCTCGTTCCGAGCCGCGCGAGGGTTCTTGTGCGTGCGCGGACGGCCGCCCCTATCTCCAAGAAGCGGTGGAACCTAGCACGCTGTTCGAAAGCCTGTCAAGGGTTACGGGCTCAAGCGAACTCAGCCAGGACCGAGCGCAGCCGCGCCAGCGGAAGGCCGACCACGTTGAAGTAGTCGCCCTCGATGCGCCGCACGAACTGGCCCGCCAGTCCTTGGATTCCATAGCCCCCAGCCTTGTCGAGCGGCTCACGGCTGGCCGCGTAGCTGGCGATCTCGTCGACGTGCAGCTTCACGAACGAGACCCGCGTGCACTCCGCGGCCGTGCGCTGCTCGGCGCCGCACACCACCGCGATCCCGGTCCACACCTCGTGGGTGCGTCCGTGGAGCCGACTCAGCATCGCGGCAGCCTGCCCCGGCGTTGACGGCTTGCCGAGCCGCGATCCACGCAGGACGACGATCGTATCGGCGCCGATCACCACCGCCTCGGGACGTCGCGCCGCCACGCGCCGCGCCTTGTCGAGCGCCAGCGCGCGCACGCCGTGGCGTGGCTCGGCCTGTCCGGGCCAGGCGCGATCAGGGCCCGGATCGACCACGACGAATTCCGCCGCCACCTGCTTCAGCAGCGTGACGCGCCGCGGCGAGGCCGAGGCCAGGACCAGCGCGCGCGACCCGGTCCAGAACAGCGGCGCCGAGCGTCGCTTCACGCGCGCTCCGCCACCGGGCTCTCGATCATCAGGGTGACCGGCCCGTCGTTCAGCAGCTCGACCTCCATGTGCGCTCCGAACACGCCGCGCCCCACGGTCAGACCGGCGGCTTCGAGCACGGCGACGAAGCGGTCGATCAGCGGCGCTGCCACCTCGGGGTGCGCAGCGCGCACGAAATCCGGGCGGCGGCCGCGCCGCGCATCGCCGTAGAGCGTGAACTGGGGCACCACCAGCACCGCGCCGCCGGCCTCGCGTACGTCGAGGTTCATGCGCCCCTCGGGATCCGGGAACACCCGCAGCTCCGCCACCTTGCGCCCCAGCCATTCCACCGCCGCCGCGTCGTCACCGTGGGTGGCGCCGACCAGCGCCAGCAGACCGCGCCCGATCTCGCCCGTCACGCGGCCATCAACGCGGACCGCGGCCCGCGTCACGCGCTGGATCAGCGCGCGCATCGCAGGTCGGCCGGCCGGCTAGGCGCTGCCACGCGCCCGTTGCTCGGGGGAAGTGCGGAGTATGCGCTGCCGGCGCTCGACGCGGGTGACGCCTTTCACGCGGCGGATGGCGCCGATCACCTCGTGGAGCTTGGAGAGGTGCGGCACTTCGACCACGAACATGCCCCGCGCGGTCTTGTCCTCGCTCGCCATGCCGGCGGTGCGCACGTTGACCTGCGCCGTGGAGATCGCCTTGGCGATGTCGGCCAGCAGCGAGGTCCGATCCTGGCCATAGACCAGGAGCCGCACCGGGAACGTCTCCCCGCGTCCGGCGTCCCACTCCACGACCACCTTGCGCTCGGGCGGGACCCGATCGTCGAAGGTGTTGGGGCAGTCGAGCCGATGGACCGAGACGCCACGCCCCTGGGTCACGACGCCCACGACGCGATCTCCCGGGACTGGCTGGCAGCAGCGCGCGAAATGGAGCATGACGTTGTCGAGGCCCTGGATGCGGACCCCGCCCGCCGGCTTCTTGCCCAGGCCGAACGCCTCGAGCGGGCCCTTGGCCAGGCGTTCCGCGAACGTGGTCTTCTCGGGCTGGAGCTTGCGCACCACCTGGGTCAGCGACAGCTGGCCTTCGGCCAATCGCGCCGCCATCTGATCCACGTCCTGGCAGCCCAGGCCGAGCGCCAGCGCCTCGAGCTCGTCGTCAGTGGTCTTGAGCCGCAGCCGCTTGAGCTCGCGCTCCAGCATCTCGCGCCCGAGCTCGACGCTGTCGCTGCGCCGGCGCTGCCGCATCCAATGGCGCACCTTGCCGCGCGCGCCCGCGGTGCGCAGGATCTTGAGCCAGTCTTCGTGCGGCTGGGCCTGCGGCGAGGTCATGATCTCGACGGTGTCGCCGTTCTTCAGCTCGTGGCGCAGCGGCACCAGCTCGCCGTTGACGCGCGCCCCGATGGTGCGCTGGCCGACTTCGGTGTGGATCAGGAACGCGAAATCGAGCGCGGTCGCGCCCTTGGGCAGCCGCTTGAGCTCGCGGCGTGGCGTGAAGACGAAGACTTCCTCCTGATAGAGGGCGGTACGCAGGAAGTCCATGTATTCGTCGTCGGGAGCTTCCTGCTGCCAGTCCACGGTCTGGGTCACGAAGCCACCCAGCTTGGCATCCAGCTCGCGGTCGACCTGCCCGCCCTGCTTGTAGACGTAGTGGGCCGCGATCCCCGTCTCCGCGGTGCGATGCATCTCCCAGGTGCGGATCTGGACCTCGACCATCTCGCCGCCCTCGGTCACGACCGTGGTGTGGAGCGACTGGTACATGTTGCTCTTGGGCGTCGCGATGTAGTCCTTGAAGCGATCCGCGACCGGCGTGAAGGCGTCGTGCACGACCCCGAGCGCTCGATAGCAGTCGTTGCGAGTCTGGGTCAGGATGCGCAGGCCGTGCAGGTCGTAGATGCCTTCCAGCTCGCGGCCGGCCTTCATCTTGAGATAGATGGAGTAGAAGTGCTTGGGTCGCCCGCCGACCTCGGCCTTGAGCCCGGCCGCCTTGAGCGCCTCGATCAGACGCTTGCGCACCGCCTCGAGGAATTGCTCGCGCTCGTCGCGGCGGATCTGGATGCGCTGCGCCAGCTCGTCGTAGGCCTCGGGGTCCAGCGTCTTGAGGCTGAGATCCTCGAGCTCGCGCTTGACGCTGGCGATGCCGAGGCGATGCGCGAGTGGCGCGTAGATGTCGCGCGTCTCCTCGGCGATGCGCCGCGCCTTGTCGGGCTTCAGGTATTCGATGGTGCGCATGTTGTGCAGACGGTCGGCCAGCTTGATGAAGATGACGCGCAGGTCGCGCGACATCGACAGCAGCATCTTGCGGAAGTTCTCGGCCTGCTGGGCCTCGCGGCTGTCGAAGTGGAGCGCCGACAGCTTGGTCACGCCTTCGACCAGGCTGGCGACCTCGCGGCCGAAGCGCTTCTCGACGTCCTCGAGCTTGACCGACGTGTCCTCGACCACGTCGTGGAGCAACGCCGAGCAGGCCAGCGTCGTGTCGAGGCGCAGGTCGAGGAGGTCGAGCAGCACGCGACACACCTCGACCACGTGCGTGATGTAGGGCTCGTTGGACTCCCGCCGCTGCGGGCCGTGCGCCACGGCGGCGAAGTCGAAACATGCTCCGACCCGCGCGGCGTCGACCCGCGGGGCCCGCTGCTGCAGCTCGGCCAGCAGCGCCGCCCGCAGCTCGGGATGCGCGACCGGCGTGGTCACGTCCGCAGTCCGCGGACCTTGAGCTGAATGCGCGTCTCTCCCATCCATTCGTTTCGCTGCGGCAGATACGCCACCGCGCAGGTGGCGCCGACGGCCAGCTCCTCGCCCCGCTCACCGAGGCCGAAGCCGATCGCGTCGCCGACGCCGCTCGGGTCGCGCAGCCACAATCGTAGATGTTTCCCGTTGCCGACGCGGCTCAGCGAATCGATGCGGGCGGCCTCGGCCCGGAACACCGGCTCGGGGTTGTCGAGGCCGTGGGGCGGCAGGCGCTCGAGCCACTCGATCAGCGGCAGGTCGATGGACGCGAACGGCAGGTCGGCGTCGACCACCAGGCGCGGCTCGCAGGCGTCGAGATCGAGGCGCTCGCGCGTCAGCGCCTCGATCCGCTCGCGCAGCGCCGTCAGTCGTTCCCGCTCCACCGTCAAGCCGGCGGCGTAGGCGTGGCCACCGTAGGTGACCAGCAGATCACCGCTGTCGGTCAGCAGGCGATTCAGGTCGAGACCCCCGACGCTGCGCCCCGACCCGCGTCCCCACGGACCCTGGAGGCCGATCAACAGCGCCGGGCGATGGAAGCGCTCGACCATCCGCGAGGCCACGATGCCGAGCACCCCCGGATGCCAATCCTCGGACCACAGCACGATCGATGAGCAGCGCGGCCAGCCCAGCTCCTGCTCCACGCGCTCTGCTGCTTCGCGCTCCACGCGCTCGTCCAGCTCGCGCCGCCGCGTGTTGTCCTGATCCAGGCTCTCGGCCAGGGCACGCGCCTCCTCGGCATCGGTCGCGAGCAGCAGGCGCAAAGCGTCGAGCGCGCTGCCCACGCGCCCGGCGGCGTTGAGCCGTGGCGCCAGCTGAAACGCGACGTGGCCGGCGCTGATGCGCCGCCCACTCAGGCCGGCGACGTCGAGCAGCGCCTTCAATCCTGGATGCTCGGTGCGGCTCAGGCGGTCGAGTCCGTGGTGGACCAGCACTCGGTTCTCGTCCGAGAGCGGCACCGCGTCGGCTACCGTGCCGAGCGCGACCACCTCGAGGAACTGCTCCGCCAATTCCGGCGTGCGGCGGCGCTCGGCCAGCGCCTGGGCCAGCTTGAAGGCCACGCCCACGCCGCACAGACCCTTGAACGGATACTCGCAGCCCGGCTGATGCGGGTTCACGATCGCCGCCGCCCACGGCAGCAGCACCGGCGGCTCGTGGTGGTCGGTCACGATCACGTCGATCCCGAGCTCCGCGGCGCGCGCCACCGGCTCCAGCGCCGCGATGCCGCAGTCGACCGTCACGACCAGGGTCATGCCGGCGCGCGCCGCGGCCTCGATCGCAAGCGTCGAGAGCCCGTATCCGTCCTTGGTGCGATGCGGGATGTGGTGATGGACGTCGCCGCGCAGCGCGCGCAACGCGGTCACGACGAGATAGGTCGCCGTCAGCCCGTCGACGTCGTAGTCGCCATGAACCAGAATGCGCTCACGGCGCGCCAACGCCTGCTCGATGCGCGCGACGGCCCGATCCATGCCCCGCAAGCGAAACGGCGAGTGCAGATCTTCGAGCCGCGGCTCGACGAAGCGCTGCGCCGCGGCCGGGTCGCGGAGTCCGCGATTCAGAAGAACCTGACCGATGACCTCGGGCGCGCCCAGCGCGCGCGCCAGCGCGGCCCCCTCCTCGGGTGAATGGCCGCGACGCAGCTCCCATCGCACCGGCATGAGCTTCGTGATCACGTCGGTTCCATTTCGGGGCGAGATCGAGCCGAGCCTCCCATAAGCCGAATTCTGTCGGATTGCTCCGTGGCGATCATTTGTCTGGGGCGCCCGTTGCCGGAGCGCCTCGGTGCGACCGACCCTGGGGTGATGGCGGAGCGGGACACACTCCTTCCCCTCTATGCGGTCTTGCTCCAGGTGGGGTTTACCGAGCCGACCCCGTCACCGGGGCCGCTGGTGCGCTCTTACCGCACCGTTTCACCCTTGCCCGCAGCGGCCGGCGAACCGGCCGCCCGTTGGCGGTCTGCTCTCTGTTGCACTTTCCGTGGGCTCGCGCCCCCTGGGAGTTACCCAGCACCCTGCCCTGTGGAGTTCGGACTTTCCTCTGGCCGGGCGGCTGCCCGACCAGCGATCACCTGGGAGACTCGGTTCTCGTTCTGCTTCCGGCCACCTCGTCGAGCGTCTGGTTGACGAGCTGATCGGCACGCGCGTTCTCTTCACGCTTGACGGCGACGAAGCGCACCGCCGCGACCTGTCGACGCGCCGCGTCGGCTGCGACGTGGAGCGGCTTCAGGCCGGCATGCTTGACGCGGTACTCGCCCGTCATCTGCCGCACCACCAGCTCGGAGTCCATGCACACCCGCAGGCGCTCGACTCTGAGTCGCCGCGCCGCTTCGAGGCCCGCGATCAGCGCGCGGTACTCGGCGACGTTGTTGGTCACCGTGCCGAGATAGCTGCCACGCGCCTCGACCTCGACCCCGCTGGGATCGTAGAGCGCGTAACCCAGAGCCCCCGGCCCCGGATTACCGCGCGAGCCCCCATCGCAGCGCAGCGTCCACTCCCCCGCGGCGTGCTGAGACATTGGCGCACGATAGTCGAAGCCGCCGCGCGGCGACAAGGCGACCTCGCGCCATCCCACGCCGGTCGCGACACACGCGAGCGTCGAAACCGGGACGCCCTCGCTCAAGCACCGGCGCCTTCGTCCTCGACCCAGCCCGCCGCGCGCAGCGCGCTCCACGCGTCGCGCGCACCGAAGTCGATCAGTTGACGCGCGCGCGCCGGATCGAACCCGATCAGGCTGCCGGGCAGCGGCTCGGCCGGCGCCACCACGACCACCCGCGCCGGCCCCTGGCCGGCCTCGGCCGACCACTCGGCCGGCAGCTCGCGGAGCTCCTGTTGCAGCGCCCGCCAGTGACCGATCTCGATCAACCGTGCGCCCAGCGCCAGGAGGTGCTCGTCCGGTTGCGCGCGCGGCGGCTCCTGAGTGGGCGCCAGGAGCACCACGATCGCCGCATCGGCGCGCGCGGCGTGCACGGCCGCCAGCGGCTGATTCGAGAACTGCCCGGCGTCGACGAAATCCCGGCCCGCGATCCGCACCGGCTCGAAGGCGAGCGGGATCGCCGACGACGCCACCGCGGCCGCGATCACCTGGGCCGGGCTCATGAGTCGGATCGGCTCCCCCAGGCCGCGCTCGACGCTGCGCTCGAAATCCGCCCCGGGCTCGGGACCGACGAAGAAATGAGCAATGCGCCCGGTGTCCAGGGCGAGGGCGGTCATGACCAGCAGCGTGGGGCCTTCCGTCAGTCGACTCGAGTCCCCGCTGCGCACCAGGTTCTGGACCAGCTTCTTGCGCGCCGCGTCGCCCCACAGGCCGCGCCCGCGCGTCTCGGGAAGCCAACGCGCGATCAGCGCGCGCAGCCGCTCGCCCCCGGCCCCGGGACGCGTCCCGAGCCAGACGAGCGTCCCGGCGATCAGCGCGGCCGCGCTGAAGCGGTGCGGCCACGGCAACCCGGCGCCCCAAGTGACGAGATGGACCAGCGCACCCAGGATCAACGCGAGCCCGAGCCAGCGCGAGGCCCGGTCCGGATCCACGACCCCTTCCAGCGCCGCGAGCCACGTCTCGGCCGGGCGCGACAACCGGGCGGCGGCCCAACCCAGCATCGCGACCAGGACCCAGGCGAAGGCGTCGAGCATCACCGACACGGTTTCGTGCCGCTCGGCGGCGGCGCCCCAGATGCGCCGCGAGAGCGTGATCTCGGGCGATCCCAGGAGCGTGAGCACCGCCAGCAGGAGTCCCCCCGCGGTGATCAGCCCGCCCAGTCCGCGCAGCGCCAGGGTCGCCCAGCGCATGCCGATCGTCGGCGGACGCACGCGCGTCCAGGTGCGCTCCAACGCCTCGGCTCGGAACCCGTGCGCCACCCAACCTACCGCGTTGATGGCGCCCGCAGAGGCCCCCGCCACCACCGCCGGCTCGAGCCCGATTCGCTCCAGCACCTTGAGCACGCCGACCTCGTAGGCGCCGAGCGCGCCGCCGCCGGCGAGCACCACGGCGACGCGGCGAAACGGCAGGCGGGTCGAAAGACGCCTTGGGTCGGACACGAGCCCGCGAGCCTCCGCGCGCGTGCGCCCGCTCTCAGGCGCCGTCGGGCGGCCAGACCAGGAGTCGACCGCAACCGTCGCAGGTCAGCGCGCGATCGCCGCGCCGCGCCTCCTGCAGCATCTGCGGAGGCTGGCCGCGGAAACACCCGCCGCACGAGCCTTTGATGATGGGCACCACGGCGCGGCCGTCGCGCGAGGCGCGGATGCGCTCGTAGCGCGACCTCATCAGCCCCGGCAGCTTTGCCGACAGAACCTGGCGCTCGGCTTCGAGTCGGGCGACCTCGTCGCGCTCCTTCTCCTCCTCGGTCGAAATGGTCGAGAGTCGCGCCGCGGTCTCGGCCTGGAGCGCGTCGAGCCCCTTCTGCAGGCTGGGGCCTTCGCCGCCCAGGCGCTGCTCCTCGTCCATCAGCATCAGCAGGTCGGTTTCGCGCTCGGAGCGGCGGGTTTTGCGATCCGCGATCTCGTGGAGGAGCGCGGTGTACTCCTCGTTCTTCTTCACCATGGGCAGCTGGCTCTGGAACTTGCGCTCCTCCTGCTGCAGTGCCTCGATGTCCTTCTCGATCTGCCGATGCCGAAGCTGGAGATCGCCCGCCTGCTTCTTGAAGCCTTCGATCTTGCCGCGCTCGGAGCTCAGGCGAGTCTCGAGCGCCTGCCGGTCGGCGGGATAGCGGCGCAGCGCCTCGTGGAGCGCCACCAGGCGCTCGTCCAGCCCGCGCAGCGCCCACAGGGCCTCGATCTCTTCGGTCATCGCGGAACCAAAAAAGAAGCCGGGGATGTCGGAGCGACATCCCCGGCGTCACCGTGCCCGGTGCGTCGGCCCAGGTTGGGCGCGCGGCCAGCACGTCCGGCAGGAATCAGCGGGTCGATCATCGCAAACCCTTCGATGCGACGCCGG
>JACXTT010008782.1_pt1 | contig 13951 bp, 9 predicted proteins | sample 9270951 | NCBI WGS metagenome assembly JACXTT01 (sample SAMN15532306, study PRJNA645909) | rock metagenome | isolation source: weathered quartz diorite | place: Puerto Rico | collected 2017-06-21 | reverse complement strand
CGGGAAATCGAGAAAATCGTAGTGCCGTTGGTTCCCGACACCACCAAGCGACTGGATTTCCCCTGGTACAATTCGCCCTACATCGGCACCTCGCCCAATCACTATGCCCAGTGGGCCTCACTGCTGCTCCTTGCCGGACATGTGTTTGGAAACCAGGATTGGTTAAAGCTGGGCAGTCAGGTCCTGCACCGCTTCGCAGCCGAGGAGCAGACGCCAGACGGATACTGGGGAGAGCACAGCCGCGCAGCACCAACCACGGGCTACGACTATGTGACGTCCACGCAGGTAGCGCTTTTCTGGGAGTACACCCACGACCCAGCGGCGCTTCAGGCATTGCGCCGCTCCACCGATTTTCACAAATACTTTACCTATCCCGACGGTGTTCCGGTTGAGGTCATCAACGACCGTAATCGCTATTGGGGAATTGACGCGTGGGGACATTTCGGCTTCTCCAATTTTCCGGACGGCCGCCGCTATGCGGAATTCTTGACCAGCTTTTTCCATGCTGACAACCTGACGCGCATGGATCCGCAGTGGGAGCACTGGGGCTTGACCCTGGATGCATTGGGCCGTTTGGCACAGAGTGCGCTCTACTATCATGAGGGGCGCACGCAGCCGATCCCGCAGGACCAGGCCAACTATTCCTACCAAATGAGTATTCCGGCGGGGATCCGCAAAACGGGTCCCTGGGTAGTGGCGCTGTCGGGTTTGATAAACACGCAGACGCTCAGCCAGTTCTATCTTGACCGACAGAGCAGCGTCAGCGTCTTTCACCAAAAGTATGGCTTGATCATCTCCGGCGCCAATTCCAAACGGCAGCCTGAGCTTGCGACCTTTTCAGAGAAGATCGAAGGACAGATTTTTCACCTTCCTCTCAGCAGCCGTTTGCAAATGAGCGACAAGCAGGACCGGCTTTCTCTGTCCTATAACACGTTCTTTAGCGATTTATATGTTCCTGCACCCTCTGAAAAGGAACTGCGGCTTCGCTATGTGATAACCGGCCGGGGAACGCCCGCGGAAGAGACGCGACTGGGCGTGCAGCTTTGCCTGAAAGCGGGCGAGACGCTGGAAACCGGCGGCGGCAAGCGGATCGTGCTCGGGACCGAACGAGTTGAACTTTCGCCCGAGGACTTGCGCGGCGAAATCCGTCACCATGGTTGGACGATGAAGGTGGACCCTACGGCCCGGCTTGTATGGCCCATTTACCCTTTCAATCCTTACATGAACAAACCAGAAACCAAGCTGGATCATGCTGTGGGATTGCTCTCGATCCCATTGCAAGCGAAGAGAACCAAAGAGGACTGGTTCGTCCGTCCAGGTGAACAGGAGATTCTGTTCACATTGATGGGCAATTAATCTAGTTCTGCCCTGAAATTTGGAGAGCTTCTCAGCCCGATTTTGCCTGGAGGGGCAATGCGAAGTGGAATCCGCGCTTTCCTGAGCATCCTGTTGTTGGCAGCTACGGTGCAAGCTCAGGAAAAGAAGCTGAAGGTCTATATCTCGGCCGATATGGAGGGCGTCGGCGGCGTAAGCACGTGGCAGGTACAAGCGGCCCCCGGCGCGCCTGAATATGAGAAATTCCGGCGGCTCATGACCCTCGAGGTGAATTCCGCAGTCTCCGGTGCTTTCGATGCAGGCGCAACCGAGGTTCTGGTCAGCGACTCCCACTGGAATGCCCAAAACATTGATATCGAACTGCTCGACCATCGTGCCCGGCTGGTGCGCGCCTTTCCCCGACCGCTTGCGATGATGCAGGGCATCGATGACACGTTTGATGCTGTAGTTTTCATCGGCTACCACGCCGGCGAGGGAACGCCCTCGGCGATTCTCTCCCATACCATGAGCAGCGCCCGAATCTTTGAACTGAAACTGAATGACACTGCCGTGCCGGAGGCTGGACTCAATGCCGCCATCGCCGGAGACTTCGGCGTGCCCGTAGTTTTTTTGTCCGGAGATCAGACTATCGGCCGGCAAGCACGGGAACTGCTCGGTCCGATTAGTACGGTCGCGGTCAAGCAGGCGACAGGGTTTTACTCTGCCACGATGCTGAACCCGGCGGAATGCCAGCGCCTAATCCAGGAGGGGGTGAAGCATGCCGTCGAAGGCCGAAAGGCAATCAAACCCTATCGCCTCAGCCATCCGGTAAAGCTCGAGGTGACATTCAAGAATATTGTGGATGCGGAGTTAGTGTCGTACCTGCCTGGAGTGGAAAGACCGCGTGGCAGCACGATCGTGTTTAAAGCGCGTGACATGATTGAAGCCGCGCAGTTCCTGGAAGCCGTGTTGGGAATGAATACTTTTCCTCGCAATGCCCCGGATAGCGAACCAAAACGATGAACTGGAGCAGAGGGTTCCGAAAGGATCCATGAAGAACGCAAGGCAAAATCTCCTCAGAACCAAAGCCGCGACCGCCGGGCTCCGTTGTCCGCTGGGACTGTGCCGTGTTCGTCAGCTAAGTTTCGTGATCTTCTGCGCCGGCATACTGGCGGCACAAATCGCCTTTGCCGGTGAAATCCTGTTGCCCTCCGCGGCGCTCGAGCGCACCGGTCCGGCGCAGTTCGTTTACAAGACGGCCTGGCCGTCTACGGGCCAGGGTCAACTTTCGATTAAATGGACTGACGTCTATGGCCGCGTGATTGAAGATCGCAAGGTTCCGGTTGTGCTCACTGATGAATCCCAGGCGGGATTTCAGCTCGATCTGCGACGGGCGGTTGCAATGCAGAACGAATTGAGCGTGCATTTTTCCTTTGTGGGCAAAAACAGAAAGGGCGAGCGAGACGAGCGCGAAGAAGATGCCAAGGTCTCGTTCGTCGCCAGTCCGCCGGAACATACCTGGTGGGATTACAAGACCATCATGTGGCAAACCCACAATGCCGACCAATACGCTGTGCTCAAGACCCTCGGCATTAACGCTGCGATGCACCGCGGCAAACCCGTAGATTTGCCGGAATATCTCGCGAGGAAGGATTTGCCTCAGGACCTCTTGAAGAATGATCTGCGCTGGTATCTGGAGAATATTGCCACCGACTTCTACTCCGAATACCACCGCTGGTTCCCAGATCGGCCGGTGAATTGGAAATTTGAAGAGGCCAAAGCCCTGTATGCGAAAGATCTCACCAGCAAGGAAGCCTTCAAGCGGCACCCGAGCCTGTCGGATCCAGAGTGGCTCAAGACAATCCATGACCGCCTGGTAGCGTGCGCGCGCATCAACGCTCCCTACCGGCCGCTTTTTTATAACCTCGGCGATGAAAGTGGCATCGCGGACCTGGCGGCATACTGGGATTTCGACTTCTCGGACCAGTCCCTGGCGGAAATGCGCGACTGGCTAAAAGAGCGCTATGGCACGCTGGCCGCTCTCAATCAACAATGGGGCACAAACTTCACTGCATGGGACCTAGTCACGCCCATGACTACCAACGAGGCGATGAAGCAGTCTGACGACAACTTCTCTTCCTGGGGCGACTTCAAGGAGTGGATGGACGTCTCGTTTGCCAGCGCGGTCAAGATGGGAGTGGATGCCGTTCGCTCGGTCGACCCGGAAGCCTACGTTGCTCTTGAGGGAGGGCAGGTGCCCGGGTGGGGCGGATATGACTACTCGCGATTGGCGAAGGTTCTACCGGCCATGGAGCCATACGATATTGGCGGTAACATGGAGATCCTCGAATCGCTGAATGCGAAACTCGTGAGGCTGATCACGACCGGCGGAACAGGTCCGCAGGAAAAATGGCGGCTGTGGTATGAACTCCTCCACGGTAATCGCGGGCTCATCGTCTGGGACGACAAATATCAATTCGTGAACAAAAACAATACTGTCGGCGCAAGAGGAAAAGAGTCGGCGCCGTTCTACACAGAACTGACCAGCGGCATCGGCGCGCTTTTGATCAATAGCGAGCGACAGGCTGACCCGATTGCCATTCACTACTCCCAACCCAGCCTGAGGATCGAGTGGTTGCTCGAGCAGCGGCCCAAAGGAGAAGCATGGGTCAAACGGAGCTCAGGTACTGAGGAGGGCAGTGACTTTCAACTCCTGCGTGAATCCTGGTGCCGGTTGATCGAAGACCTCGGACTTCAGTACCGGTTTGTCGCCTATGACCAGGTGGAAGATGGCGAGTTGCTTCGGGGCTATCGCGTCCTGATCCTGCCTCGCTCGAGCGCCATTTCAAAGGCGGAGGCGGATGCCATGCTTCGCTTCGTGGAACAGGGAGGAGTGTTGATCGCAGACGGAGAGCCCGGAGTCTTCGACGAGCATGGCCGCAAACTTACTCGTCCGCTGCTCGCCGATCTCTTCAGCAGTCCACACAATGGCCCTGTCGCAGAACGTGCCTTCGGGCAAGGCAAGGCAATTTATCTGAGCGCCGGAATACTCAACTACTATCGCGATCGCCTTTTAGGCAAGGAACAGAGCGCGGCCGGACTGATGGGCCGGCTGTTCAAGAACGCAAATGTAGCGCCTGCCTTTGCGGTTACGGAATCATCCGGCGAGCCCGCGGTCGGCGTCGAGGTGCATACTTTCAGGAACGGCGGGGTTAACATCGTCGGTCTGCTGGCCAACCGTCAGCTCTACATAGAGGATCTCGGACCTCCAGAAACCATCTCAAACCAGCGCTTCGAGAAGCCGCGGACCACGCTTCTGACGCTGCCGGAGGATTCTTACGTCTACGACGTCCGGGCTGCGAAGCCCTTGGGAAAAAGAAAACAGATCACGATCCGGCTTGATCCGTACGAGCCCACGATACTCTCTATCTCACACGCGCCATTACCGACAATCGCAGTTTCCGCGCCCTCCCGTCTTGGCCGAGGCCAGTCCGGTCAAGTGGGATTGAGTTTCTCCGGCCCATCCCCAGCAGCAGCGCATGTGTTTCACGTGGACGTTGTCGATCCTGCAGGAAACGTTGCGCCCCACTATAGCGGCAATGTGCTCGCCCCAAATGGACGAGTGGACAGACTCCTGCCGCTCGCGCTCAATGATCAGACTGGTAATTGGACGATACGCGTGAAAGATCTGTTGACCGGGCAAACACAAAGCAAATCAGTCGAAGTTTTCTGATTACAGAAGGCACTTGAGGATGAAACGATGCATCGCAGGGAATTCTTAAAGGCCGCGGGCACTGCGGCCGCCATGCCAATGTTCAGCAATCCCCTTGCGGCTGCTGAGAACGGTTCCAACACGCCTGCCAGACTTTTCGTCGGCTGCTGCGCTTTGTCTTACGGCAAATACCTAACGGCTGGCGCAATGACGATGGAGGATTTTGTTCGGAAGGCAGTCGAGTTGGGAGTTCATGGGGTCGACGTGACAACCTATTGGCTTAAGTCAACCGATCCGGGATATCTGACCGCACTGCGTCACCTGGCATTTAGGAACGGAATGCCGTTCTCGGGCGCAGCGATTCGCACGGAAATGTGCCAGCCGGACAATGCCAAGCGGGCGGACGAGGTTCGCAAGATCCAGGGGTGGGTCGATGCTACAGAATTGCTCGGGGCCTCACACCTCCGCGTCTTCGGTGGCAATCTCCCCCCCGGCGCCACAGAGCGGCAGGGCGTCGAATGGGTAGCGGAGACGATGAAGCCGGCGTGCGACTATTCGGCCAAGCGCGGCATCGCGCTGGGCATTGAGGACCACGGCGGAATAACTGCACACGCTTCGACCATTTTGGAAATCCTGCGACGCGTAGACTCGCCTTACGCGGGAGTGAATCTCGACATCTCCAATTTCGAGGCCAAATCCGACGAAGAACAGTATTCCGACATCGAAGCCTGCATCCCGTACGCGACGCACGCTCATATCCGCGACCTCTTTACCGAGACGGGCCGACCCATTGACCTGGATCGAGTTTGGAAACTATTCGCAAAAGGCGGATATAAAGGCTACATGTCGGCTGAATACGAGGGCAAAGAAGATCCCATGATCGGCGTGCCGAAACTGATTGAGAAAATCAAGGCCCTTTGCAGCAAGTATTCGAGCGTCTAGTTGGGCGATAACCTTGAGCATGGTTTCTTACCCTCGAGTGGCAGGATTCCGGACGTCCCGCGCCTTGGCAGATTACCTTGCCAGCCTGGGGTGCCCCCTCTCGATAGATGAAGCAATTCTCCCGGCCCCTCTCTCGCCCCTTGCCGAGCCGTTGGAGATTCCATGGTTTTACGGGAAGCGCCGGGTCGGCAACCGGTTTGCGGTGCAGCCCATGGAGGGATGGGACGGCGAACCCGATGGGCGGCCCTCTGAGTTGACTCGCCGGCGATGGCTGAATTTCGGCCGCAGCGGCGCGAAGCTGATCTGGGGTGGAGAGGCTGTTGCAGTCCTTCCTGAAGGTCGTGCCAATCCCAATCAATTGATTCTCAACGACCGCACAGCCTCTGCTTTGGCTGCGCTGCGTGGAGAAACCCTAAGAGTCCATGGCGAGCATTTCGGGCGAGTTGATGACCTCGTCTTTGGACTTCAACTGACTCACTCGGGACGCTTTTGCCGCCCCAACGCCAAGGACCGCGCGGAACCGGTGGTCGCTTATCGCCATCCGATTCTCGATTCAAGACACCAGGGCGCAGTGGAGCTCCGTCTCCTTTCCGATGCCGATGTTGAGCGCATTGTCTCGGCGTTCGGGGCGGCTGCCCGCTTGGCGCAGGAGATCGGGTTCGATTTCGTTGACCTCAAGCATTGCCACGGTTATCTGGGGCACGAATTCCTGAGCGCCTATGACCGCTCGGGCCAGTATGGCGGATGCTTTGAGAATCGAACCCGCTTCCTGCGGGAATTGGTCGCAGCCGTACGCTCGTCCGCAAAGGGTCTGGAGATTGGGGTCAGAGTTAGCGTCTATGATTCCATCCCATTCGTCAGCCATCCCGAGTCGAGGCAGGGCGTGCCCGTGTCGGCTCCCGCACCGTACTGCTGGGGCTTCGGTGTCAATCCCGACGATCCGACACAGCCCGATCTCACCGAAGCAAGGCGCCTGCTCACGCTTCTCGAATCTCTTGGGGTTCGATTGGTCAACGTGACCGCTGGCAGTCCCTACTACAGTCCGCATATCCAGCGGCCTGCGTTGTTTCCGCCTGTGGATGGCTATCTTCCACCGGAGGACCCTCTCGCCGGGTCAGCCCGGCTGCAATGGGCTGCGCGAGAATTGAGATCCAGCAGCAACGCGGTGATTGTTGCGTCGGGCTGGTCGTATTTTCAGAACTATCTGCCCCACGTCGCCCAAGCTCTAGTGCGTCAGGGATGGACGGACTTTGTCGGCTTAGGGCGAATGATGCTGAGCTACCCGGAATTGCCGGCGGATGTCCTGCAGAAAGGTATCCTGGAATCCAAGCGTCTGTGTCGAACCTTCAGTGATTGCACAAACGGGCCGCGCAACGGATTCGTCTCCGGCTGTTATCCGTTAGATCCCTTTTACAAGACAAGACCCGAAGCGGAACTGCTCAAACAACTGACGAGCAAGGTCACGAAGACCACAACGAAGGATGGAGCAGATGCGCCTTCAGCTCGATGATTACCAACGCCGTTGCCGGCCAGGGCGCACAATTCAAGGGATCAGCGCGGTGCTGCTTCCCTACCGATCGAACGGTCAGATTGATGAGTCCGGGTTTCGCAGGCATTTGCGCCGCACCCTGAAGGCAGGGCTGCGTGCCGCAGTCAACATGGATACGGGTTACGTTGACCTGCTGACAGCAGAGGAAAAGCAGCGCGTGCTTAAGTGGACCGGAGAAACCGTAGATGGCGGGGACTGGTTCGCTGCCGGCGCGCTGCCTGTTTTTGGCGACATTTCGCTCCCATTGGCAACGGCCTACGTTAAGGAATGTTCTCTCATCCGGGACTCGGGGGGAATTCCCGTCATCTTTCCTTCTCCCGGTTATGCGAAGCTCGATGAGAGCGCATTGATTGAGCTGTTCCGGGAAATCGCGGCGAATGTTGGAACCTTCATAGCCTTCGAGCTCGGCAAGATGTTCAATCCCTACGGCCGCATGTTCTCTGAATGCGTGCTGACCGCATTAATGGAATTGCCCGCATGCCGCGGGTTGAAGCATTCTTCGCTGGATCGCTCCACCGAATTGGCCCGGCTCGAGCTCCGTGACCGCTTAAGGCCGGACTTCATCATCTATTCGGGCAATGACCTGGCGGCCGACATGATCGAGTTCGGCAGCGACTACTTGTTGGGCCTCTCGACGTTTGCACCGGAACTTTTTGCTGCGCGCGATCTCGCCTGGAAGCGCAATGAAGCCGCCTACCTGGAGCTGCGAGACCTGGTCCAGTATCTGGGGTGGATTGGATTCCGCGAACCAGTTCCGGCATATAAACATTCCGCGGCAATCTTTTTGAAATTAATCGGTGGTCTGGAGGTCGATGAGCCTCACCCGCGCGCTGCACGGCGCGAGGCTTGGGATTGCACACTTCTTGCTGATGCAGCCAAACGGTTAGAACGAATCATGCAGACAGACAGTCGTCCGAAATAGAGGAAGAATGTCATGGCTTGTATTTGCTCAAATCGGTTCTGGGGCCTGGTCGCGCTGGCCGTGATTTTTGGCTGGACAACGGTTGCCGTCAGTCAGACTCGACCGACGACAAAAGTTTTTATGATCACGGACATGGAGGGCGTGGACGGGATCTTCAACTCCGAACTCCAGTGCATCCCTTTCCAGAGTCCGCGCTTCGAGGAGTCGAAGAAGCTCCTGACTGGCGAGATCAATGCAGCAGTGGATGGTTTGCTCGAAGGCGGCGCAACGGAAGTCGTGGTCTGGGACGGGCACGACGCCAGTCGCACATTGTCCACATTGGATATCCACCCCAAGGCACGGCTCCTCATGGGCAGCCCAGTCTCGTCGACGCTCGAGCTGAATTCCTCGTACAGCGCCGTGGTCTTCATCGGCCAGCACGCCATGGCGGGAGCAGAAAAGGCCGTGCTCGGCCATTCTTACAGCTCGGATGGTGTCCAGAATATCTGGGTCAACAACAAGCCAGTGGGAGAAATCGGAGCACGAGTGATGTTGGCCGGCACATTCGGCATTCCCGTGGTTATGCTTTCCGGAGACGCGGCGGCATGCAAGGAGATCCATCAACTCGTTCCCCAGGCTGAGTGTGCGGAAGTGAAATGGGGTGTCAGCCGAACGGCGGCCTTCAGCCTTTCGCATCCGGCGGCGTGTTCGCTGATCCGCGAAAAGGCTCGCCGTGCCATGGAGCGCCTCGCGGAGTTCAAGCCTTATGTGCTTACCGGGCCGGTCGAAGTAAAAGTCGAATTCACAACCAAAGCCAACCCCAACCTCGAACCGCGTCCCGGCATCGAACAGCTAAACGAGCGGACATGGGTCTTTCGCGGCAAGGACATTATTGACGCGTGGCTGAAGTATTCCAGCTTCTGAGATTCAGCATGTCATTTGGTTGAAAGGATTATTCCTGCAGAAAGTCGACATAACCCTTCTTGCGGAGAAAGCGGAAATACCCGACGAAATCGAAATTCGTCGGTCCAAGCTCCATGCGGGTCAAGTGGATGACCTCGGCGAGATTACGATGTCCGTCACACCAATACAAAGCCGTTGTAGGAACAACGTCCCACGCTGCGGAAGGGTAGCCTTCGCGCTGGTCGGGCGGGATGTCGTCCAACGGCAAAGTCCCAAAGCGCTTGCGGCGAACCACAATTCTGGATGCCTCGTTCAGTTGGGGCGCGGGTGCCGCAATTGGTTCTACACGTACCTTGAAGCCAAGTTCCAGTGCCCTGCGATCGATAGCACGGCGCACTCTGCTGGTCTGGTCGTTCCCGAAGCGGCGCATCCCGTCGACCAGCGGAGCCAGATTCTTTGCTGCGGCCTCGCGTTTCGGTTCGGGAACAAGGCGCACGACCGAGAGAACCGCCCGGGTTTCTCGCTCGACAGAATATGCAACGTGATCGCTGGCGTCTTGAAAGAGCGGTGCGAGGCCGTTGCCGTCACTGACCGCGGGGATGCGATTCAGGAACAATGCGGCAGATTGCAGGATTTGTTCGTAGCCCCGTGTCTGGCTGAGCTCCGCGAGCCACATAGCCTCGGGCTCATCCGCATTGGCCAGATAGTAGAGGTAAGCTGCATTTACGGTTGCGATATCGCGCAGCGATCGCGGATCGACACGGTCAGGCGTGTCCTCGCTATTATGGTGGGTCTCCACTCCGCTGCCGCTGTAGCCCCATACCGTGGGGATATTGACCATAGGCTCACTCAAGTAGGTATCGGTCCCAGCCATGAACTCATGCTCATGCCAGGGCCGCTGCACATGGGGAAAGTACTCCTGCGCGACGCGCAAGATGAAAGCATCGGTGAAGGACTTGGCCACGTGCGGATTCATGTAAAAGGTGTACTCCGTACCCGCCAGATCGTACGAAGCGGCCGGCGTGTCCATGCACAGCGCCGCAACCGTGTTGCGCACCCGCTCACGATGGGTATCGACGTAGTGCATCGATCCGTAGAGTTCACCCATAATGAACAGACGAATGCTCCGCTTCGGCCGGGCCAGCTTACCGGAGTTGATAAGCCGATTGAGGGTTGCCAGGGATTCAAGCATGGCCGCCACACCAGTGGCGTTGTCTTGAGCTCCTTGTTCGGACGAGTGGCCGAGCGTCAACACCTCTTCGGAACTGGTTCCGGGGATAACGCCGGTCACATAGGGATAGGTGCCCCTGTAGTAGCGGGTATCGACGGTGGCCTTTACGCGCACGACGCCGTGCTCGGCGAGAAGTTTGCGAACCAGTGCGGCCTGCCGGGGCGTAATCGAAAACGAAAGCAACGGAGTGCTGCCCTTAGTGAACGCCCACCCATTGTCTCCCCAGGCGTTGATCCACTGCCGGCCGTCCTTGAGACTGGGGTTCTCGGTGAACGCGTTGATTGCGCCGGCGGCTCCAGCCCTCACCAGCGCCCACTTGAAGTCCGCAGGATTCCGGCTGGTGAGCACCAGCTTACCCTTGAGCGGCAGTTGCGCAATCTTCGCGGGGTCGGTTTGTTTGAGGTCCACTACTTCTGCGGTGATGCCCTCGGGCGGCGTGGAACCGCTCCACATCCCGAGCGAGGTAGGAACTTTCTGGAAGTCCGCCAAAGCGGCCTGATCGGCAGGCACCGGAGGATCGACGATCTCCAGGCGTGCGGACTTCGCGTCCCACGCGAGTGGCATCGTCCAGAAGCCCGCCTGACTCGCGCCGTCGGCTGGTGCCGCCAGAAGCTCGACCTCTTTCAGGTCAATTTCTTCCATGGTTTTTCGCAGAAATTCCGCTGTCGCCTCGAATTTCGGGTAGGTGAACCAGCGGTCGGTCGAGTACACCTGTCGCATGAAGTCCATGGCCTGGTCGGGCTGCAGTTCGGCGCGGATGGCTTCAACCAGCTGCCCAAGGTTTGGTGGCGACGCACTTTGCGACCCTGCAGAACCGAGCAGAAACACGGAAACTACGACTGCGCTGAGAGGGCGGTAAATGAAGCGGTGCATAGAGGCCTTGAAGTTTTGGTGAATGTGTCCAAACCTCAACCGAAAGTCTGCAAACGCATGCACTGTGACGAACTCAAGCTACCACATCATGACTATTCAGTGGTGTGGGAGTCTGGAAGCAGGTAGCGTGCTGGCAGGTTCGTATTCTAAAAATGGAGGTCACAGAAGTGATCGTAAAGGTGTTTGCCGATAAGAATTCGCTCGGCAGTGCGGCTGCGGAGCATGCGGCAACCGCTATTCGTCGTGCCATTCAGGATCGAGGAAAGGCCCGCATTATCGCCGCCACTGGTGCATCACAATTTGAATTCCTGGACGCACTGACCAAGGAACCTCATGTCAACTGGCAGGGGGTCGAGATGTTCCACCTGGATGAATACATCGGGCTGCCCATCACCCACCCTGCCAGCTTTCGAAAGTACCTTTTGGAACGGCTGATTCGCAAAACAGGCATAACCCGGTATCACCTGCTTGATGGCGACGGTAATCCTGAAGAGGTCATCCATCGTGTGGGCGAGGAGTTGAATACTGCGGCGATTGATGTCGCCTTCGTCGGCATCGGTGAGAATGGCCATCTGGCTTTTAACGATCCTCCAGCAGATTTTCAGACGGAAAAACCCTATCTGGTCGTCAACCTCGATGAACCGTGTCGTAAGCAACAAGTGGGCGAGGCATGGTTCGCCGATCTCTCGGAGGTCCCACGCCAAGCGATCTCGATGTCAGTGTGGCAGATTCTAAAGGCGAAGGAGATCATTGCAATTGTGCCCGATGCGCGGAAAGCGCAAGCAGTCAAATCTTGTGTTGACGGCGAAATCAGCCCGCTGGCGCCAGCTTCGATCCTGCGCACTCATCCGAATACAACTGTCTATCTTGACAAACACTCCGCCGGGTTGTTGAAGCCGGAGTTGAGGTCCTCGGCTGAGGCTGTGATTGCTGTGCAGGCGACCCCTGCTTACCACCCGCGCTGAATAGGCATGACAATATCAACACACCCTATCGAGGCGCGCCCGATCCCCAGCTTGCGCTGGTGGATTGGCGGGCTGCTTTTTGCCTCCACGGTCATCAACTACATCGATCGGCAGACGCTGTCGCTGCTCGCGCCTTATCTTAAACAGGACTACCACTGGACCAACACCGACTACGCCAATATCGTGATCGCATTCCGCGTGGCCTATTCCATCGGGCAAACCGTCTGCGGCCGCTTGGTGGATCGCATGGGAACGAGGCGCGGCCTCACCATCAGCGTGATCTGGTATTCGATTGTTTCGATTCTGACCTCGCTAGCGAATGGCTTTTATAGTTTTGCGATGTTCCGCTTTTTGCTGGGAGCCGGCGAATCAGCCAACTGGCCTGGTGCGACCAAGGCGGTTTCTGAGTGGTTCCCTAAACGCGAGCGCGCCTTGGCGACCGCGTTGTTCGACAGCGGCTCATCCATCGGGGGTGCAATCGCGCCACTCATTGTTTTGTGGGTGTACTTTCGCTGGGGATGGCGCTTGGCATTTGTTATCCCGGGCCTGCTCGGATTCCTGTGGCTGATTGCCTGGCGCTGGCTGTATTACGAGCCTCAGGATCATCCACGCATCAGCGATGCTGAGCGCCAGATGATCCTTGCTGACAGCCAGGGAGCCGGAACAGCAGCGAAGGCGCACCCCAGATGGAGAGACCTCTTGAAGTTACCGCAAACCTGGGGAACGATCATCGCCAGAACTTTCACCGATCCCGTCTGGTTCTTCGTTACAGACTGGTTTCCCATCTATCTGGTCGCTAAGGGCATCTCGCTTAAAAGCGGCTTGATCGCGGTATGGGTTCCGTTCATCGCCGCCGATCTAGGAAATTTTGTCGGTGGCGGAGTCTCCGGCTATCTGCTCAAGTGCGGATGGTCGCTTGGGCCTGCGCGTAAAGCAGTGGTGGTTTTTGGGGGCACCGGCGTGCTCCTCCTCGTGCCCACAATCTTCACAGTGAACCTGTTTCTGATCACCCTGCTCTTCGGACTTGCCACATTTTCGTATGCCTGTTTTACGACGATAGCAAACGTGCTGCCTTCCGACCTCTACACGAGCGAGTCAGTTGCCTCAGTGAGCGGTTTGAGCGGGACCGGCGCGGGCATCGGAACGATTGTGGCATTCAAGTTGATCGGTCATTTCTCTGATGCGCGTGCGGCGATGGCCACTCATTCCTTCGATCCAATTGTGATCACGGCGGGTGTGATTCCGTTCATTGGGATGATTCTGGTACTGCTTCTAGTCCGGAACACATCCGCAACTGATCGAGGGCTGGTCCGTCGAATTTGAGAATCTGTGCGTAAATCGGACGCTGGTCGATTGGATCGCCACCGGCGGGAATGGGCAGTGTTACACTGCTGCACTCGGCTGCGGTGCGCGGTTTTTGGACTGCGGCCATGGTTAGGATGCGTAGCAAAAGAAGGGGTGAGACTTGACAGCTCCGATGCACCCTTCGTCAATTGGACTGCATTGGGTGCGCGTGCCGTTCTGGGAGCCGTTTCGCATCTCCAACGGAGAGGTTTCCGTC
>JACXTT010008781.1_pt1 | contig 13952 bp, 12 predicted proteins | sample 9270951 | NCBI WGS metagenome assembly JACXTT01 (sample SAMN15532306, study PRJNA645909) | rock metagenome | isolation source: weathered quartz diorite | place: Puerto Rico | collected 2017-06-21 | reverse complement strand
TGTGTGGGGTGCCGTCCCAAAACCCTGGTAAGCGGGGGGAAGGGCGTTGTTTCCGACCCTATCCTCGGCCCTGGGCGCAGATGTGATCTCTACGACGCTGCGCCGGGCGGCTGCATCCGCAGGCTCTCGAAACGTGCCCCAAATTCTTGGCGCAGTTCTTTTCGCATCAATGCGGCGGCATGGCGCCGCTTCTGCTCCGGCGACACCGGAACCAGGGGTGGCACTGCAACGGGCTTGCGATCGTCACCGACGGCGACCATCGTGAAAAAGCAGCTGTTGGCGTGTCGGACCGCCTGCGTCTGGATGTTTTCGGCCAGCACCTTGATGCCTATTTCCATGGACGACGTGCCCGTGTGATTGACGGCCGCCAGGAACGTCACGAGTTCACCGACATGGATCGGTTGGCGGAAGATCACCTGGTCCACAGAAAGCGTCACTACATACCGACCTGCATAGCGGCTGGCACACGCGTAGGCGACCTGGTCCAGGAATTTGAGTACGGTTCCGCCATGCACATTGCCGGAGAAATTGGCCATGTCCGGCGTCATGAGAACTGTCATGGTCAGTTCATGTGCGGGTAAATTCACCTCTGCTCCTTCATGTGGCGGTGTCGTGCCAAAGTAAATGGCGCATCAGTCTCAAGCCTGCGCCGGCACCATCAGTTTCTTTCAGACTTCCTGCTCTGCAGCAGGCGGTTTACCACTGCCCGGTTTCTACGCGGATCGCGACTTCGCAGTCGTCGAAGATTTCCAGCTTGGCGATCTTCACGCGTACGCCCAGCACGCCGGGCAACTGCATCAGGCGCTTGGCCAGTTTGCCGATCAGGCTTTCCAGCAGGTTCACGTGTTCGGCAGTGCACTCTTCGATGATGATGCGGCGCACTTTGCGGTAGTCCAGCACATGGTTGATGTCGTCGTCGCGCGGCAGCAGGTCCTGCGGGCCCAGGCTCAGTTCGGCGTCCACTTGGATAGGCTGCGGCGCGGTTTTCTCCGAGTCCAGGATGCCCAGGTTGGCGTCGAAGCGCAGGCCAGTGAGGGTGAGCGTCTGCGTTCCCGTGGTGTGCAAGGAGGTCATGGTGTTCACATCAGGGAAAAGTCGCGCTCGAAGCGCATCAGGTGCTGGCCGCCGTCCACCAGCAGTGTGGTGCCGGTGATGGACTGGTTGTGCAGCGCGAACTCCACGGTGGCCGCCACGTCCTGCGGCGTGCTGGAGCGGCCCAGTGGCGAGAGCTTGTGCAGCGCGGCGAACTTGTCGTCGTCGAGCAGGTGGCTGGTCAGCGTGAGGCCGGGCGCCACGCCCACCACCCGCACGTGGGGCGACAGCGCCAGCGCCAGCATGGTGGTGGCGGCTTCCAGCGCAGCCTTGGACAGGGTGTAGCTCATGAAGTCGGGGTTCTGGTTCCACAGCTTCTGGTCCAGCAGATTGACGACGGCGCCGCACAGCGGCTGGGCCTTCTTGCCCGCGGCCTGCTGGCGTTGCGTGATGTGGCCGTGCAGCGCCTGGCTGAGCAGGATGGCGGCGCCGGCGTTGCTGCGCATGTGCTTGTCCATGGCGGCAAAACTGAAGCTGGCGGCATTGTCATGCTCGAACGTGGACGCGCTGTTGACCACCGCGTCCACATGGCCCAGTTCCTCGATGACCGTGGGCAGCAGGCGGTGCACTGCGGTCTCGTTCGCAAGGTTGGAGCGAAAAGCGGCTGCACCCGGCGTCAATATTGCGCAATCAGCTACTGTTTTTGTAGCTTCCTCGAGCGAATCGCGGTAGTGCACCGCGACGCGCCAGCCGCCGGCCGCCAGTTTCAGCGCGATCTCGCGGCCCAGGCGCTTGGCGGCGCCGGTGACCAGGACGGTGGGCGGGGAAGAGGGGGCAGACATTGGGGGACAATCCGGCGTGAGATGACAAGAGCCCCGATTTTAACGACCGACCCATCTGCAGCCCCTTCCGGCCAGGATGCACAGGCCACCCATGCCGCCTTGGCCGAAGCGCTGCGGCAGCACATCCGGGCGCAGGGCGGCTGGATCGGCTTTGACGACTTCATGGCCCGCGCGCTGTACACACCGGGCCTGGGCTATTACGCCAACGGCTCCACCAAGTTCGGCGCGCTGCCGCAGGGCCTGCGCGCTGCCGACGGGCAGTTGACGGGCGCCGGCAGCGATTTTGTCACCGCGCCCGAGATGACGCCGCTGTTCGGCCAGGCGCTGTCACGCCAGGTGGCGCAGGCGCTGGACGCCACCGGCACCGACGCCGTGTGGGAGTTTGGCGCCGGCAGTGGCGCACTGGCCTTGCAGGTGCTGCAGGCGCTGGGCGACCGGGTGGACAGCTACACCATCGTGGACCTGTCCGATTCGCTGAAAGCCCGCCAGCAGGAAACCCTGCAAGCCTTTGGCAGCAAGCTGCGTTGGGTCACCGAACTACCCGCGCAGATGCAGGGCGTGGTACTGGGCAACGAGGTGCTGGACGCCATGCCGGTGCAATTGCTGGCGCGGGTCGGCGGTGTCTGGCATGAGCGCGGGGTGGCGTGTGGCGAAGCCAATGGATTTGTCTGGCAGGACCGGCCCACGGCGCTGCGGCCACCGATGGACGTGGACGGCGAACACGACTACCTGACCGAGATCCACGCCCAGGGCGAGGCCTTTGTGCGCACGCTGGCGGACCGCCTGCAGGCCGGCGCCGTATTCCTGCTGGACTATGGCTTCCCCGAGGGGGAGTACTACCACCCGCAGCGTCACATGGGCACGGTGATGTGCCACCGCGCGCACCAGAGTGACGCGGACCCGCTGGTGGATGTGGGCCTGAAGGACATTACCGCCCATGTCAACTTCACCGGCATCGCAGTGGCGGCGCAGGACGCCGGGCTGGAGGTGCTGGGCTATACCAACCAGGCGCATTTCCTGATGAACTGCGGCCTGGTCGACGCCATGCAGGCCGCGCCGCTGCCCGCGCGCGTGGCCGCGCAGAAGCTGCTGATGGAGCATGAGATGGGTGAGTTCTTCAAGGTCATAGGACTGACCAAAGGTGCCCATTGGGATGCCATCGGCTTTGCCCGCGGAGACCGTACCCACCGTTTGTGACCCGTGCCGGGCGGCGGGGCTAGTAACGCCCCGGTAACGCCCAGACCCCGTTGCGAGTTAGTATCGCCGCCATGAAAACCACGACCCGAACCGAAACGATTGAGCGCACCGAGCGGCCCTGGGGCTGGTATGAGACCGTCTCTGAAGTCACCGGCAACAAGATCAAGCGCATCCAGGTATCGCCTGGGCAGCAGCTCAGCCTGCAGAAGCACCACCAGCGCGCCGAGCACTGGGTGGTGGTGCAGGGCACGGCCCGCATCACCATCGACGACAAGGTGTTCGACCTGGCCCCCGGCGGCCACTGCGACATCGCCGTCGGGCAGGTGCACCGTCTGGCCAATCTGACCGCCGAGCCGGTGCAGATTGTCGAAGTGCAGTTTGGCGCCTACCTGGGCGAAGACGACATCGTGCGCCTGCAGGACGACTACGGCCGCCAATAAGAACAAAAGAAGCAGAACTGCGCATTCCATGACAAGTATTTCTCCTGAAATCCGCCTGCCTGCAGGCAGCGCGCCCGTGGCCTGTGTCGACATCGGCGGCACCAAGGTGGCCGTCAGCGTGGCCGACGCGCGTGGCATCCACGGCAAGGTCACCGAGCCCACCGCCAAGGAAGGCAACAACGACGCGCTGGCGCTGCAGATCATCCGCCTGGTGGGGCAGAGCTGTGCGCTGGCCGGCATCCCGGTGGCCGACATCAGCGCCGTGGGCGTGTCTTCGTGCGGCCCGTTCGTGATGCGCGACGGGCTGGTGGAGCTGGCCGCACCCAATATCTGCGGCGGCATGGCCGGCAAGGCCCGCGGCCTGCCCAACGACTGGCTCACCGCCCTGCTGGAAGCCCCGCTGCGCGCGGCCTTCCCGAATGTGCGGGTGGAAAACGACGGCGTCGGCGCGCTGGAGGCGGAGCGCCGCTGGGGTGCGCTGCAGGGCCTGGACGACTGCGCCTATGTGACCTGGAGCACCGGCATCGGCATGGGCCTGTGCGTGGGCGGCCATATCCTGCGCGGCAAGAACGGCAATGCGGGGCACTTCGGCCACACCTTCGTCATCGACAACGACGACGCACTGTGCGGCTGTGGCATGGTGGGCGACGTCGAAGGGCTGGTGGCGGGCAATGCCATTCCGCGGCGCTTCGGCGCCTTGGGTTACACCGATTCCGCTATGCTTTTTGCAGCTGCTCACGCAGGTGACGCGAGGGCTGTGGCCATTATTGACGAGCTGTGCCGGGTCATGGGGCGCACCGTGTTCAACATGATCGCGGCGCTGGACCTGCAGCGCGTGAGCATGGGCGGCAGCGTGTTCTGGCATCACCGGGACTATCTGTTGCCCCGGGTGGTGTCCCACATCACCGGCAAGTTGCCGGCCTTGACGCGCGGCGTGGACGTGGTGCCTGCGGGCCTGGGGGAGCGGGTCGGGGACTTTGCGGCCTTGGCCTTGGTGACCGGTTAAAAGCGTCTTGGCGGGCGCTGGCCTGGGTGGGCTGATCCGCAGATAAAGGAAAGACAGTCATGGACAAAGTCAAATGGGGCGTGCTGAGCACCGCCAAGATTGGGCTGGAGAAGGTCATCCCCGCGATGCAGCGCGGCCAGTACTGCGACATGCATGCCATTGCCTCGCGTTCCCTGCCTTCGGCGCAGGCCGCGGCCAGCAAGCTGGGCATCCCCAAGGCCTATGGTTCTTACGAAGAGCTGATCGCCGACCCGGCCATCGAGGCCATCTACAACCCGCTGCCCAACGACATGCATGTGCCGTGGACGCTGGCCGCCGCGCGTGCCGGCAAGCATGTGCTGTGCGAAAAACCGGTGGCCATGACGGCGCGCCAGGCGGCACAGCTGAAGGAAGTGGCGGACAAGGTCTGCATCATGGAGGCCTTCATGGTGCGCTTCCATCCGCAATGGCTGCGCGGGCGCGAGCTGGTGCGCAGCGGGGCCTTGGGCGACGTGCGCGTGGTGCAGGCGTTCTTCTCCTACTTCAATGTGGACGCGGCCAATATCCGCAACCGGCCAGAGTCCGGCGGCGGCGCGCTGTACGACATCGGCTGCTATGCCATCGTGGCCGGACGCTTCTTCTTCGAGGCCGAGCCGCAGCGTGTCATGGCGCTGATCGACCAGGACCCGAACTTCCGCACCGACCGCACCGTCAGCGGCCTGGTGGACTTTGGCGCCGGGCGGCGGCTGGACTTCACCGTGTCCACGCAGACCACGCCGTACCAGCGCGTGCACGTGGTGGGCACCCAGCAGCGCCTGGAGATCGAGATCCCGTTCAATGCGCCACAGGGCGAGGCCACGCGCATCTGGACCGACAACGGCAAGGCACCAGGCGGCGTGCATGCCCAGCTGGAGACGCTGGCACCCAGCGACCAGTACACGCTGCAGGGCGATGTGTTCTCGCAGGCGGTGCGCAAGGCGGTCCCCTTGCCCTACGGCGTGGACGATGCCATCTGCAACATGCGCACCATCGATGCGCTGTTCCGCTCCGGCACCAGCGGCCAGTGGGAAGCCGTCTGACGGGAAAGCGTCTGACCGCCTGAAGGCCGGAAAGACCCTGCACGGCGGGCTAGGGAAAGCCCTAGTTGTGACCGGTTTAAAATTAATGAAAAATTAATTAATTCTGCGGGGCATGGTGCCCGGCAGGATTCAACGACGCTCCCGGCCGTTCTGGCCTGTGGAGAAAAACTTATGGAGACATGATGTTGAAACTTTCTAAGCTTGCCACGGCCGTGGCATTGGTAGTGGCTGGCAATGCAGCGTTTGCGGGCGAAGTGGAAGTGCTGCACTGGTGGACATCCGGTGGTGAAGCCAAGTCCGTGGCTGAACTGAAGACCATCATGCAAGGCAAGGGCCACACCTGGAAAGACTTCGCCGTGGCCGGCGGCGGTGGCGACAACGCCATGACCGTGTTGAAGAGCCGCGTCGTGAGCGGCAACCCTCCCGCAGCCGCCCAGATCAAGGGCCCGGCTCTGCAAGAGTGGGCTGCTGAAGGCGTGCTGGCCAACCTGGACCCGGTGGCCAAGGCTGAAAACTGGGACGGCCTGCTGCCCAAGGTGGTTGCAGACATCATGAAGTACAAGGGCAACTACATTGCCGCACCGGTCAACGTGCACCGTGTGAACTGGATGTGGGCCAACAAGGCTGTGCTGGACAAGGCTGGCGTGAAGTCCGCCCCCAAGACCTGGCCTGAATTCTTCGCCGCTGCCGACAAGGTCAAGAAGGCCGGTCTGGTGGCCGTGGCCCACGGTGGCCAGAACTGGCAAGACTTCACCACGTTCGAAGACGTGGTGCTGGGTGTTGGCGGTGCCAAGTTCTACAACGAAGCCCTGATGCAACTGGACCAGAAGGCGCTGACCAGCCCCAAGATGGCTGAAGCCCTGACGACCTACCGCAAGATCAAGTCCTACATCGACCCCGCAGCCCCTGGCCGCGACTGGAACCTGGCCACGGCCATGGTGATTCAGGAAAAGGCCGCCTTCCAGTTCATGGGTGACTGGGCCAAGGGCGAGTTCACCGCCGCTGGCAAGGTTCCCGGCAAGGACTACATCTGCGCTGCTGCTCCTGGCACCTCCACTTCCTACACCTTCAACGTGGACTCGTTCGCCATGTTCAAGCTGAAGGACGCTGCAGCCCAGAAGGCCCAGGCGGATCTGGCTGCTTCCATCATGGGTACGCAGTTCCAGGAAATCTTCAACCTGAACAAGGGCTCCATCCCCGTGCGTCTGAACATGGACATGTCCAAGTTTGACGATTGCGCCAAGCAGTCCTCCAAGGACTTCGTGGCCACCGCCAAGACCGGCGGCCTGGTGCCCTCTATCGCCCACGGCATGGCAGTGCCTCCCGCTGCAGCCGGCGCGATCCAGGACGCAGTCAGCCAATTCTGGAATGACGACAAGATCTCTGTGGCCGACGGTGTGAAGAACATCGCCAAGGCTGCGCAGACCAAGTAATCCTTCCCTGAAGCGCTGACCTGATAACCCCATCCCGCAAGGGGTGGGGTTACTTTTAGGTACCTCATGAAAAAACTAGAAAATTTGATCCCCAAGCTGGTGATCGCGCCCGGTTTCCTTTTCGGCTTCGCGTTCATCTACGGCTTCATGATCTGGAACGGCCTGTTGTCGGTGACTGCGTCGCGCATGTTGCCCAACTACGACGAGTTCGTCGGCCTGGAACAGTACATGCGCCTGTGGGACATGGACCGTTGGTATGTGGCCCTGAAGAACCTGGGCCTGTTCAGCGTGCTGTACGTGGGCGGCTCGATGGCCCTGGGCATGTTGCTGGCGATTTTCCTGGACCAGAAGATCCGCTTCGAGGGCTTCTTGCGTACCGTGTATTTGTACCCCATGGCACTGTCGTTCATCGTGACCGGCACCGCCTGGAAATGGATTTTGAACCCCAGCCTCGGGCTGGAAAAACTGATGCAGGACCTGGGCTGGACCAGCTTCCACTTCGACTGGCTGGTGCAGAGTGACACCGCCATCTACTGCGTCGTGTTTGCGGGCATCTGGCAGTCCGCCGGCTTTGCCATGGCCCTGTTCCTGGCCGGTCTGCGCGGCATCGACGACAGCATCATCAAGGCCGCACAGATCGACGGCGCCTCGCTGCCACGCATCTACTGGCGCATCATCCTGCCTATCCTGCGCCCGGTGGTGTTCTCCACCATCCTGGTGCTGACCCACCTGTCCATCAAGGCATTCGACCTGGTGATGGCGCTGACCGCCGGCGGCCCCGGCTATGCGACCGACGTGCCGGCCACCTTCATGTTCGTCATGAGTTTCAACCGCGGCCAGATCGGCCTGGGCGCTGCCAGCGCCACGATGATGCTGGCCACCGTCGCTGCCATTGTGGTTCCCTATCTGTACAGCGAGCTTCGCGCCAAACCCCATGACCGCTAAATCCCTGTCCCGCGTCCTCATCTACGGCCTGCTGCTGGTGGCCGCGTTCTTCTTCCTCGTGCCCTTGTACGTGATGCTGATCACGTCGCTGAAGGACGCCGACCAGATCCGCGCCGGCAACCTGCTGAGCCTGCCCACGGCGCTCAACTTCGACTCCTGGCAATTGGCCTGGTCCACCGCCTGTACCGGCGTGGACTGCCGCGGCCTGAAGCCTTATTTCATGAACTCGGTGAGCATGGCCGTGCCGGCCGTGCTGATCTCTACCGCCTGGGGCGCCATCAACGGCTACGTGCTGTCGATGTGGAAGTTCAAGGGCAGCGAAATCCTGTTCGGCTTCATGCTGTTCGGCGTGTTCATGCCCTTCCAGGTGGTGCTGCTGCCGATGAGCCAGGTGCTGGGTTTCCTGGGCCTGTCCAGCTCCATCAGCGGCCTGATCCTGGTGCACTGCCTGGCCGGTCTGGCCGGCACCACGCTGTTCTTCCGCAACTACTACACCGCCATCCCGCGTGAGCTGGTCAATGCCGCGCGCATGGACGGTGCCGGCTTCTGGCGCATCTTCTGGCGCATCGTCATCCCGATGTCCACGCCCATCCTGATGGTCACGCTGATCTGGCAGTTCACCAACATCTGGAACGACTTCCTGTTCGGTGTCGCCTTCAGTGGCGCCGACAGCAAGCCCATCACCGTGGGCCTCAACAACATGGCCAACACCACCAGCAGCGTCAAGAGCTACAACGTGGACATGGCGGCCGCCGTCATCGCCGGCCTGCCCACCATGCTGGTGTATGTGCTGGCCGGTCAGTATTTCGTCAAAGGACTCACGGCTGGCGCCGTGAAAGGATAAAAAGATAATGGCTTCCTCTCTGCAAATCCAAGGTATCCGCAAGGTCTACGGCAAGGGCGCCGCGGGCGTCGAAGTGCTCAAGAAGATCGACATCGACGTCGCCCCCGGCGAGTTCCTGATCCTGGTCGGCCCTTCGGGCTGCGGCAAGTCCACGCTGCTCAACATCATTGCCGGCCTGGAAGAACCCACCGAAGGCCATCTGTTGATCGGCGGGCGCGACGTGGTGCAGGTGGCCCCGGCCCAGCGCGACATCGCCATGGTGTTCCAGAGCTATGCGCTGTACCCCACGATGAGCGTGGCCGACAACATCGGCTTCGCGCTGGAAATGCGCAAGGTGCCCAAGGAAACCCGCGCCAAGCGCATCCAGGAAGTGGCCGCCATGCTGCAGATCGAGCATCTGCTGGATCGCCGCCCGTCCCAGCTGTCTGGCGGCCAACGCCAGCGCGTGGCCATGGGCCGTGCCCTGGCACGTGACCCGCAGCTGTTCCTGTTCGATGAACCGCTGTCCAATTTGGACGCCAAGCTGCGCGTGGAAATGCGCGCCGAGATCAAGCGCCTGCACCATGTGTCCGGCATCACCAGCGTCTATGTGACGCACGACCAGATCGAAGCCATGACGCTGGGCAGCCGCATCGCGGTGATGAAGGACGGGATCCTGCAGCAGATCGGCACGCCCGATGACATCTACCGCCGTCCGGCCAACATGTACGTGGCCGGCTTCATCGGCTCGCCTACTATGAATTTCATAGCTGGCAGCACAAGCCAGGCGGGGGCTGCAGGTCAATTCTCCTTTGAAGGTGGCGCGCTGGCACTGGCCTGCCCGCAGACCGGACCGGTCACGCTGGGCGTGCGCCCCGAGCACATCCAGCTGCGCAGCGATGCGGCGTGGCGTGGCGAAGTGCAACTGGTCGAGCCCACCGGGGCGGACACCTATGTGGTGATCAAGACCGCTGCAGGTGCGGTCACGGTGCGGGCACCGGCGCATACCCATCTGGCTATTGGTGAAAGTGTGGGGTTGGCGGTGGATGGCGAGCACTGCAACTGGTTCAATACCAGCACGGGTGTGCGCATCGACTGAATGCTCTGATGCCACTGCGGCGCGGTTGTCTGCGCCGCCCGTTCAAGGCCCCTTCAGTGGGGCCTTATTTTTTCATGAAGCTGTCGAAGTCCGCGGCTGACATAGGCTTGGCAAACCAGTAGCCCTGCCCATAATCACAGCCCGCTGCCGCCAGCAGATCACGCTGCTGCTCCGTCTCCACACCCTCGGCAATCACCTTCATGCCCAGTTCATGGGCCATCACGATGATGGCCTTGCACAAGGCCAGGTCGGTGGAGTGCGGGATCAGGTGGCGCACAAACGACTGGTCTATCTTGATGTAGTCGATGTCGAACTTCTGCAGGTAGGACAGCGATGAATAGCCGGTGCCGAAATCGTCCAGCGACACCTGGATGCCGGCGTCGCCCAGCTCCAGCAGGCGGTCCGCGACGCTGGGGCTGGTGTCCAGCAGCAGGCCTTCGGTGATCTCCACGACGATGCTGTTGCCCGGCAGGCCCAGCGCCTGCAGCTGCAGCGCCCAAGGGGCCCGGCCGGCGCCGTCATGGTGGAACTGCACCGGCGACTTGTTGACGCTGATCTGGAAGTCCGGGTGCAGCAGCGTGCGCCACGCCAGCACCTGCCGCGTGGCCTGCTGGAACACCCACTCGCCGATGTCCACGATCAGGCCGCTGGCCTCCGCAATGGGGATGAACGAGGCCGGACTGACCAGGCCGCGCGTCGGGTGCTGCCAGCGTATCAGCGCCTCGGCCTTGTGGATGGATCCGGTGGACAGCTCCACGATGGGCTGGTAGACCATGCGGAACTGCTGGTCGGCCAGGCCGGTGCGCAGGTCGTTGGCCAGGCGGGCCCGGGTCTGCGCGGCTTCCTGCAGGGCCGGGGTGAAGAAGCTGTAGCGGTTGCGGCCGGCGCCCTTGGCGACATACAGCGCCTGGTCGGCGTTCTTCAGCAGGTCTTCGATTTCGTGGGCGTCCAGCGGGTACAGCGTGACGCCGATGCTGGCGGACACGAACACCTGCTCGCCGCCCAACTGGAACACGCGCTCCAGCGAGGCCAGGATCTTCTGCAGTATCGGTTCCAGCGATTTCTCGTCGTTGAGTTCGGTCACCAGCACGGTGAACTCGTCGCCGCCCATGCGCGCCACGGTGTCGGACTCGCGCACGCAATCGCGCAGCCGGTGCGCCGCCTCGACCAGCAGCAGGTCGCCGTTGTCGTGGCCCAGCGTGTCGTTGACTTCCTTGAAGTGGTCCAGGTCGATGAACAGGATGGCCAGCACATGGTCGTCGCGCCGCGACTTCTTGATCTCCTGCTCCAGCCGGTCGCGCAGCATGCGCCGGTTGGGCAGGCCGGTCAGCGTGTCGAAGAAGGCCTGCTGCAGGATCAGGGCTTCGGAGTTCTTGCGCTCGGTGATGTCGGTGTGCGTGCCTATCATGCGCAGCGGCCGGCCTTGTTCGTCGCGGCTGATCAGCATGCCGCGGGAGAGCACCCATTTCCAGGTGCCGTCCTTGCACAGAACGCGGTGTTCGTTGTGGTAGGTCGGGGTCAGGCCGTCGAAGTGGGCACGGCGGTCGTGTTCCATCTGCGCCAGGTCGTCCGGGTGGGTGCGTCCGTCCAGCGTGGCGATGTTGCCGCGCAGCTCGCCTTCTTCGAACCCGTACATCTCCGCCAGGCGCTTGGAGTAGTTCTCCAGCCCGGTGGCGATGTTCCAGTCCCAGACGCCGTCGCCGGTGCTTTCCAGCGCCAGCTTCCATAGGTTTTCGGTCTCCTGCAGCAGGGCCTGCGCCTGCTTGCGTTCGGTGATGTTCTGCAGCACCGAGGTGCGCGACACCATGCGCCCGTGCTCCCAGGTGGAGGTGCCCTTGGAGTGCACCCAGATGTGCTTGCCCAGCGCCGTGACGGCCTGCAGTTCCAGGTCGTGCGACGTGGGTTGGCCCTCCGTGTTGAAATAGGACTCGCGCACCAGCGCCATGGCGGCCGGCGTGAAGAAGCGTTCCGCCGTGCCCATGGCCGTGGTGGGTGTGTATTCCGTGGGCGAAGTTTCGAAGATGCGGTACACGCCTTCGGTCCAGTACACCCGGTCGGCGATGACGTCGACCTCCCAGCCGCCGACCTTGGCCAGCGACTGCGTGGCGTCCAGCAGCAGGTCCAGGCGCTGACGCGCCTCTTCGGCCTGCACATAGTCGGTGACGTCGGCAAAGGTGCGCACCATGCCGCCCGAAGGCAGGATCTGGGTCTTGACCTCCAGCGTGTGGCCCGCCGGCGTCTGGCGCAGGTAGCTGGTGGGCACATTGCCGGTGCGGCCGTCACCCCACACGTATTCCCGCGCATGGGCCTCCACCAGGCCGCCGTCCGCGCCGAAGTCGCCGCGCTCGCGCTGCAGGGTGCTCAGTTCCTGCAGCGTGGGGTGCCGGGCCAGGAAACTGCTGGGGATGTCCAGCAGTTCGCAGACGCGGGGGTTGAAGCGGTGGATGCGCATCTCGGCATCGAACACCAAAATGCCCTGGCTGATGCTGGTCAGCGTGGTTTGCAACAACTGGGTGTTGTCCAGCAACTGGGCGTTGAGCTTGCGCAGTTCGGCTTCGGCCCGTTTGCGCGCATTGATGTCGGTGTGGGTACCCAGCATGCGCAGCGGCTTGCCCTGTGCGTCGCGGCTGACGATCATGCCTCGGGACACGATCCAGCTCCAGCTGCCGTCCTTGCAGCGCATGCGCAGGTCGATGGCGTAGCTGCTGGCCGCGCCGCTGATGTAGTCGTTGACAGCGGCATTCACCGCTGCCAGGTCGTCCGGGTGCACCAGCGCGACGAATTCCTCGAAGCCCACATACAGCTCGTCCCCGCTGTAGCCCAGCATCTCCTCCCAGCGCCGCGAATGCGTCTGGCGGCCGGTGACCAGGTCCCAGTCCCAGACGCCGACACCGGAGCCCTCCATCGCCATGCGCCAGGGGTTGTTTTCCTCCGGGCGGTCCCAGTCCTGCGCCTCGGTCCCCGACGGGGAAGGGCGGCTGGCGGCGGGCAAGTCGGGGCGGCGGGCAGGCATGGTCAATGGGTGAAGGGCAGTTCAAGCTTAATACGTAAGCCATGGGGTTCCACCGCCAGCGCATAGGTATTACCCCCATGCCGGTACGCGATTTCCGCGACGATGGCCAGGCCCAGGCCACAGCCGCCAGGCAGCTCGCTGGCGCGCCAGAAGCGCTCGAACACCCGCTCCAGGTCGGCCGGGCTCAGGCCGGGGCCGTTGTCCTCCACCTCCAGCACGCAGACGCTGCCTTCTGCACGTGCGCGCAGCGTCACGGTCGTGCCGCGGCCGGCGTAGCGCAGCGCGTTGTCGATCAGGTTGGTCAGCACCTCACGCAGCAGCAGCTTATCGCCGGGCGCGGTCAGGCAGTCCTCGCCTTCATAGCCCAGGTCCACACCGGCGGCCACGGCGCGCGGTGTCCATTCACGCGCCACGCCGCGGGCCAGCGCCGCCACGTCCACCGGCTGCAGCGCAATTTCGGCTTCGGTACGGGCCAGCGACAGCAACTGGTGCACCAGGTGGGCGCTGCGCTGGGCGCCGGTATGCACCTTGGCCAGGCGCGTCTGCAGGGCCTGGGGCTCGGTTTCCTGCATGGCCAGCTCGGTCTGGCTGATCAGGCCGGCCAGCGGCGTGCGCAGCTGGTGGGCGGCGTCGTTGAGGAAGCGCTTTTCCTGGCTCAGGCTGCGGCGCAGCGTGGTCAGCAACTGGTTCAGTGTGTTGGCCAGCGAGTGCACCTCTTCCGGCGCCTGGGTCATCTCGATGGGCGACAGCGACGTCGTGCTGCGGTTGGCCAGCTGCGCCTCCAGCCGCTGCAGCGGCAGCAGGCCGCGGCGGATGCCGGCATACACCAGCACGCTGAGCACCGCGCCCAACAGCAGCAGCGGGAACAGCACGTCGCGCACCAGTTCGCGTGCGATGCCCTGCTGCACCGCCAGGCTCTTGGCCACCTGCACCCGCATGCGCTGCTCGGTCAGGCCGTCGCCAAAGCTCAGGTCGATCGAGGCCACCCGCATGGGCTTGCCCTCCAGCACCAGCTCGTACAGCACCGGCTCGTTCTGCGGAACGTACATGCCCTGCGGCGGGCC
>JACXTT010008780.1_pt1 | contig 13953 bp, 11 predicted proteins | sample 9270951 | NCBI WGS metagenome assembly JACXTT01 (sample SAMN15532306, study PRJNA645909) | rock metagenome | isolation source: weathered quartz diorite | place: Puerto Rico | collected 2017-06-21 | reverse complement strand
CTCCGGGCCGCGATCCCAGTGCCGGTCCCTGAACATCTCGAGGGTGGTCGGCGGCGAGAACGTATTGGTCTCGTGGCTGATCGTTCCGATCGCGATCCGCGGCATGATCCCCTCCTCGGTGGCGAACGTGCACTCAGCGCGACGGGTCCGCTCGGACCTGCGCCACATCGCGCGGCAGAGCATTGGCAGTCTCGAGGATCGCCCGGCCGATCTCCTGTATCGCCAGCCGGCCCTCGGCGTCGGCGGTGAGGCCGCGGCTGAACACCGACGCGACAACCGGCCCCGCCGGCAGGAACAGAATACCCGCGTCGTTCATGACGCCAGGAAAGTTGCCCGTCTTGTGCGCCGTGGCCACACCGTCGGGCAACCACGCCGGCAGCCGGTCCCGCACCTGCTGGGCCTTGAGAATGTCCATGAGCACCGTGGTGGTCGCCGGGCGGGCGAGCTCTCCGCGCAGCAGCCGGAGAAACAGATCCGCCATGTCCCGCGGGGTGGTGACATTTTCGCGTCCCTCCGCGCGGGCCGCGAAATCCATCATCCGCCGGGCCAGCACGGTTCCCCGGCAGCCTGCGCCCAAAATGTACGCATTGATTCGATCGGGACCGAGCAGGTCGATGAGCCGATTCGTGGCGCGGTTATCGCTGACGGCGATCATTAGCGTCGCCAGGTCCCGCAGAGTATAGGAAAGCGGGGACAAAAACTGGATGACGCCGCCGCCGGCCGCGGTGTCGGCGCTGTGGCTCGGCGCCACTTGATCCCATCGGTGCGTGCCGGCGTCCACACCGGCCGCCAGCGCGAGCAGGATCGGCACCTTGATGACGCTGGCAGCTGGGAACTGCTCGTCTTGACGATAAGCGGCCCAGATGTCTCCGTCGGCGCCGCAGACCACGCAGCCCAGCAGGCCACGCAAGCCCGCGGCGATCCGCTCCACGCCGGCCTGCAGTTCGGGTTTCATCCAGGAAATCCGCCCGGCCCCGCGAACCTGATGAAGAGCCTTTTCATCGGAGGACCTCGATGCGAGAGTCGATGCGGTGGTCGGTGCTTCGCGTGGTCCCGGCGCTGCTCCTGCTCCTCACGCTGGCGCCGCTGACGGGCCGTGCCCAGGGTCCCGCACGCGGCGGGGCGCTCGTCGTCGGGGTCCAGGCCGACCTCAACGTTCTCGATCCGCACAAATCGGCTCTCACGATCACTTACGTGGCGCTGAGCCCCATCTATCAGTCGCTGGTGGATCTTGGACCCAACCTCGAGTTGCGTCCGCTGCTCGCGACGTCGTGGAAAGTGGGATCCGACAACCTCACCTGGACCTTCGCCCTGCGGCGCGGCGTCCGCTTTCACAACGGCCGGGAACTCAACGCGCGCGACGTGAAGTTCAGCATCGAGCGCATCCTGGACCCCAAGACCGGTGCCCGGGCGCGCGGTGATCTGAGTGCCGTCGATTCCGTGGCGACCCCCGACCAGTATACGGTGGCGTTCAAACTCAAGTCCCCGTTCAGCGTCTTCCCGACGAAACTGGCGACGACCTATGCGGCGATCCTGCCTGTGGAGGCGGTGAATCGGGCGACGAACGAGCTCATCAAACCGATCGGCACCGGGCCGTTCCAGTTCGCCGAGTGGAAGACAAACGATCACCTGTCGATGAAGCGGTTCGATGGCTACTGGGAGAAGGGCAAGCCCTACCTCGACGAGGTCATGATCAAGCCCATCCCGGACGAGACCGTGCGCCTCACGGCCCTGCAGACCGGTGACGTCGGCCTCATCCTGGACGTACCGCAGGCCAGGATTCAGGATCTCTTCGCCCATCCGTCCAACGATTACGTGATCCGGCTGGTGCGCGGGGGCGCCGGACAGGGCGTGGTCATCCTCAACACACGGCGCAAGCCGTTCGACAATGTGAAGATCCGCCAGGCCGTGGCGTACGCGCTCGACAAACGGGATTTGACCGAGGCGGCGTATCGCGGATGGGGCCGTCCGGTCAATCAGAACTTCGCGCCCTCCTCGCCCTGGTACCTGAAAGTCAAGGACCGGTCCACGGATCTGGCGAAGGCGAAGCAGTTGCTCGCTGAAGGTGGCCAGCCGAACGGGTTCCGGACCAGCGCGACCGTCGGCAACGGCTACACGCTGGCGGCCGTGGCGCAAGTGTACCAGGCGCAGCTACGCCGGATCGGGATCGACGTAAACCTCCAAGTCTACGACATTCCGTCCTGGGCCAAGCGGATCGACAGTGGAGACTTTGACATGGAGAATACCGGGTTCTTCGCCAAGGTCGACCCCGACGACGGGTACTACCGGTATTTGCATTCGAACGGCGGCGTCTGGCAGCTGAGCGGCTTCCTGAATAATCCCGAACTCGACCGGCTGCTCGACGAGGGGCGGGTCGAGGCCGACACGGAGAAGAGGAAGACCATCTACGCGAAAGTCATCGAGATCGTGCAGAGTGAGGCATCGATGATCATCTTCGGCAGCGGAGACACCGCGGTAGGGTGGCGAAGCAGCGTCCGCGGTTTTACCCCACAGATCATCGGCGCGCTCTCCTACCCCGGCGGCGGCGTGCAGGAGATCTGGCTTTCGAAGTAGCCTGAGCGAGGGTTACCCCGCGGCCGGGCGCTTCTCGCTCGTTTCATGATCCAGTACCTCCAGGGGCGGTTCCTCGCGCTCCTCCTCATTTTGCTCGTCATGTCAGTCATTGCGTTCTCGTTTGTGCACCTCACGCCCGGCGACCCGGTCGAGGCAATGCTGGGGACCGAGGTCGATGCGGCGACGAAGCAGGCGGTCCGGCACGACCTCGGCCTGGATCGGCCCCTGCTCGCGCAGTACGTTGGCTGGATCAACCGGGCCCTGAGGGGCGATCTCGGAACGTCGATCCGCACGCACCAGCGGGTGTCTGGCATGCTGGCGGAAAAGCTGCCGGTCACTCTCGAGCTTACGCTCGCCGCGAGCATCGTCGGCGTGGTCATCGCGCTCCCCGCCGGCGTCGTGGCCGCGGTCCGGCGGAACTCGGCGGCGGACCTCGCCGCGATGGGCGTGGCGCTCGGAGGGGTCTCCATCCCATCGTTCTGGCTCGGCGTGATGCTGATTCTGCTCTTCGCGCTGCACTGGCGGGTGTTTCCATCGATCGGCTATGTCCCCCTGACGCGGGATCCTGCCGAAGCGCTGCGGCACCTGGTGCTACCGGCCTTCACGCTGGGGCTCGGCCTGGCGGGCGCGCTGACGCGGATGGTTCGCTCCGGCGTGCTCGAGGAACTCGGCCACGAGTACGTGCGCACCGCCAAGGCCAAGGGCCTCCGCTTCTCCGCCGTGATCAATCACCACATCCTGCGGAACGCGCTCCTGCCGGCCGTGACGGTGCTTGGCGTTCAGATCAGCGTGCTGCTCGGCGGGGCTGTGATCACCGAGCAGATCTTCGCCTGGCCAGGGGTCGGCCAGCTTGCCGTGCAGGCCGTGCTAAGCCGCGACTACACCGTGCTGCAGGGGACGATCCTGGTGGTGGCGGCGCTCACCACGCTCGTGCAGCTCGTCGTGGACATCGTGTACGCGTTGATGGATCCCCGCATCCGGTTCGTATGAGCCGGAAGTGGCGACGGCTGAGACGGCATCGCCTCGGCATCATCGGGGCGATCCTTTCGCTGGTCCTGTTCCTGGTCGCCATCGGCGCGCCCCTGCTGGCGCGCGACGACCCGATCGCCATGCACATGACCGAGACGCTGCGGCCGCCCTCGGCCCAGCACTGGCTCGGCACCGACGAGTTCGGTCGTGACGTCTGGGCACGGGTGGTCTTCGGGGCGCGGCTGTCGTTCACGGTGGGTCTCGTCTCGATGCTGCTGGCGACGGCGGTCGGCATGCCGCTGGGCGCCATGGCCGGATATCTCGGCGGGGCTGCTGACGCGGTCACGATGCGGATCATGGACGCCATCCTCGCCTTTCCCGCGATTCTGCTCGCGATCGGGCTCGTGGCCGCGCTCGGGCCGGGGACGGGCAACGGCATCATCGCGATCGGGATCGTGTACATCCCGGTCCTGGCGCGCGTGACGCGTGGCGCCGTATTGTCGACACGCAGCGAGGAATTTGTGGACGCCGCCCGCGCGATCGGCGAGACCGACTGGGGCATTCTGCGCCGCCACATCCTGCCGAACTCGTTCGCGCCGGTGCTGGTCCAGGCCACGGTGGGTTTTTCGGCCGCCGTCGTCATCGAGGCGGGCCTGTCGTTCCTCGGAGCCGGCACCCCCCCGCCGACCCCGAGTTGGGGCAGCATGCTCAACGCCGCGCGCCAGTATATGGTCGTGGCGCCCCACGTCGCGGTGTTCCCGGGCGCGGCGATATCCCTGGCAGTCCTCGGATTCAACCTGCTGGGCGACGGCATGCGTGATATTCTGGATCCAGTCCTGGCGCCATGAGGTTGCAGGGGGCGCGGAGTCGTAGGAAGGAACCCGATGAGATTGACGCTGGTCGGAGGACCAACCGCCCTGATCGAAGCTGGCGGATTTCGGTTGCTCACCGATCCAACCTTCGACGGTCCCGGAGAGTATCGCCTGCCGCATACGACGCTGGTCAAGACGTCGCGCCCGGCGCTCGCTCCAGATGACATCGGAGCCGTTGACGCCGTGCTGCTCAGCCGCGATCAGCACGCCGACAATCTCGACCGGTCCGGCAGGACCTACTTAGGAAGGGCCGGCCGAGTCTTGACCACGCAAGCGGGCGCCGCGCGCCTCGGCGGACGGGCAGAAGGCATGGCGCCCTGGGACTCCCGAGATCTCGTCACACAGGATGGGAGATCGCTGCGGATCACCGCGACGCCAGCCCGACACGGACCCGCGGGCATTGAGCCGCTCGCCGGGGACGTGATCGGGTTCGTCCTCGCGTTCGGCGATCAGCACGTGCAGTCAGTCTACGCAACTGGGGACACGGTGTGGTACGAGGGCGTTGCGGAGGTGGCCCGGCGCTTCCGCGTTCGTCTCGTGTTGTTGTTTGCCGGCGCCGCCCGTACGCGCGGGCCGTTCGATCTGACGATGGATACCAACGACGCCATCGAGGCAGCGCAAGCCTTTCCGGATGCTCTGATCGTTCCGGTGCATTGCGAGGGGTGGGCCCACTTCTCGCCGAGCCGGGAGGATCTGGAAGCGTCCTTCGCGGCGCTTGGGATCGGCTCACGCCTGAGATCGCCTCAACCCGGGATCGCCACAACAATCCCGTAGGTGGTCTGCAACGAGGCGCCCAGCGACCAGGCGGTCGCCGCTTCATGCCCGCGTGCGGCTGAGCGCGCGAATCGCGGCGGTCAGCGATTGACGCCGGCGGAAAAAGTCCTTCCATGGGTCGGGTTGCACCAGCCGCTTCTCGAAGTTCCCCAGGTTGAACCGGGCGGGATCGAGCCGCGGCGAGACCTCGGACCAGTCCAGTGGGGTAGAAAACGGCGCCTTGAGGCGGCGCCGCACGGAGTACGGGGCGACAACGCTTTGCGCAAACCCATTCCGGAACGGATCGAGGTAAACGCGTCCCCGGCGAGCCGCGATTCGAGCTTCTACGGTGAGCTCGTTGGGATGGGCCTCGACCAGATGGCGGACGAACGCTTCCGTGAACGCCAGGACCGCGTCGTTGTCCGGGCCGGGGGTGATCGGCACGAAAACGTGGAGGCCGCGGCTCCCCGATGTTTTCGGAAACGAGGTGAGGCCGAGCTCATCGAAGCCGGCCTTGACCAAGCGCCCGGCGCGGGCCGCGTCGCCGAACTTGCCTGATCCGGGATCCACGTCGACGCAGATCCAGTCGGGCCGGTGGGGCGCCCGGGCACGGCTTGACCAGGCGTGCACGGCGATGCAGCCGAGGCTGACAAGCGCCAGCTGAGTGCCGAGGCGGCCGCCAACCACGTAAGTGGTGGTGCCGCTCTGATCGCGAATGCGCTTCGTCGGGGTGCCGGGCGGAAGGCCCCGCGGCGCCTCGCGCTGGTAGAAGCACGTCCCCCGCAAGCCATCGGGACACCGCTCCAGGGTGAGCATGCGGTCCTTGACATACGGGAGCAGGCGGGGGAACGCGCGGGCGTAATACTCTGCCAGATCCCGCTTGGTGTATCCCTCCTGCGGCCAGAAGATCTTGTCCGGGTGCGAGATCGCGTCCGGCCGGCTAACGGCCGCCGGTCGGTTGCGCGGGCGCGTCGGGACGGCGTTCACCGTGTCGCCTCCGGCAGGCTGACCTGCTTGGGCTTCTTATCATCACGCAGCCCGAGAAAGGCCGGCTGGCGAAGTTTCCAATCCGTGGTCCATTCCTCGAACGCGATCTGCGCCACGAGCCGGGGGGCGAGGTAGGTGACGCCGCGAGCCGGCGGTGCTTCGGCGAAGGGAGGGGTCTCGCGGATCAGGGGTTGGAATCTCCGATACAGGGAGTCGAGTGACTGCTGCGTGAACCCGGTCCCGACCTTCCCGACGTAGCGCAGCTGGCCGTCCCCGTCGTAGGCGCCGAGCAGCAGCGCACCAAACCGCGAGCGTGCGCCCGATGGGGCCGTGTACCCTCCGATGACAAACTCTTCTTCCTGGCGGACCTTCACCTTCAGCCATTTTCCCGAGCGCCCCTCGACGTAGGGGGCGTCCGCGTCCTTGGCGATAAGCCCCTCCAGGCCTCTTCGTTTGGCGAGCCGGTATGCCGCCCGGCCGTCGCCGGCGAGGCGGCGAGCCAACCGAAGGGAATCTCGGTCGGTCAGAGCGCTCGCCAGCGCGCGCCGCCGCGTGGTTAGCGGTTCATTACGGAGATCTCTCCCATCCAAGTACAGACAATCAAAGACAGCGTACGTGGTGCGTATCTGGCCCTGCTGCAGCAGCTGAAACCGCGAAACCCCGCGCCGGTCAAACGCCACGATCTCCCCGTCGAGGAGCAGAGTCTGAGGCGGCAGGGCGCGCACTGCATCCGCCACGTCGCCGTACGTGGCCGTCCGGTCGTTCGCGTTCCTCGACATTAGCCGGACGCGCGCGCCTTCCTTGTAGGCCAGGATCCTAATCCCGTCATATTTCTCTTCGTAGACCCAGCCCGGACGGTGGAACGGCTCGTGGACTAGCGTCGCCAGCATCGGACTAACCCGAAAAGGAATGCGGCCGGTCATCGGGACCGGCGTCGCGCGGCCGCGCCCCGGTCACCCCCAGTTGAGCGTGCGATCTGGGCGAGCGTCCGATTGGAGACGGCGGACCGGGCCGCGGCCGTGTCGACCTCTTCGCTGGAGGCGAATTGATCCCGGTGTTTGATGAGTAACCACGATTCGCGCTTGGACGACCCCCCTCGGGGAAACCCCCGAGTCCGCACGAGGACCCAGGAGCCCCTGAGCTTTTTGCCCCGCAGGGTGAACTTCAGGTCACCGCGCCGCAACGCCGCCTCGACGTCCGGGTCCTCGGGGCGCCACGTCCCCGTGTCCCAGACCATCACGGTTCCCGCGCCGTATTCGCCTTCGGGGATCGTGCCTTCGAACCCGGAGTACTCGACCGGATGGTCCTCGACGCGCATCGCGAGCCGTTTGGTGGACGGGTCGAGCGAGGGACCTTTCGGCACGGCCCAGGAGAGCAGCACCCCGTCCCACTCCAGGCGGAAGTCATAGTGCAGGTGGCTCGCCTGGTGCTTCTGGATGACATAGCGCAGGCGGCTGCCGGCGGCGCGGCTACGCCTCCGGCCGGAGGGCTCCGGGGTGTCGGCAAAGCTTCGTTTCCTGCGATATTCTTCTAGACTCATGAGCCTATGCGAGATTCCCCCGGAGGTGGAGTCCGCTACGCGATACGCTCGACCTCGACCATCGCGTCGAAGGCGGCTTGTCCCGCGGAGAAGTCAAAGGTGTCTACGGCGCTATCCGGGATCGACGGCGCGCCGGACGTGAGCCGGTTCAGCCCGGTCCAGCCGTCGCGCATCCACACGGTCCCCGCCGGGATCCGGTCGGTGACGTGCGCGCGCGCCTCAAACTCGCCCCGATCGTTGAAGATGCGGATCGGTGCGCCATCCTCCAGGCCTCGCGCCGTCGCGTCGGCCTGAGCGATCCACAGCTCGGGCGACGGGTCGAGCCGCGCGAGCGTCGGAAGCGCCTGGCCGTGGTCGTAGAAACCGTGGAACTGGGTGAGCGTCCGGCCCTGACGGAAGCTCAGCGGGTAGCGGTCGGACGCGGGAAGCGGCACATAGACGGGTAGCGCCGGGAGCCCCAGCGACTGCGCGCGCTCGGAGTAGAACTCCACTTTTCGGGAGGGGGTGTGGAACTCGAGGTTGGGGTGGGCGATGTGGGAGATGGCGAGGGCCCGAATCCCGCCCTCGGCGCGCAGCGCGGCCACGGTGGCGTGTCTGGTGGCCGGATGGTCGAGGAGTGCATCGATCGGTCCTTCGTCGTTCTCCCACGGGAAGAATCCCGAGAGGTCGAGGCGGCGTCCGAGTTCTCGGAGCAGCCACGTCACCGACCGCGTCTCTCCGGCCGGTTCGAGGACCTTCGGCATCAGATAGAGATGGGTGTTGGTGCTCTTGCAGCCGGTCTCCTCGAGCCACGCCGTCGCCGGCAGGACCACGTCGGCAAAACGCCGGGCGGTGTCGTTCATGAAGAGGTCGTGAGTGACGACAAAGTCGGTCCGGCCCAGCCCCTCGGCCAGATGCGCCGCGTCGGCAAATGAGGAGAGCATGTCTGTGCCGAGGAGGAAGAGGACGCGAACGCGACCGTCCACGACGGCCTCGGTGATCCGCGGCATCTGGTTGGGCACATAACGGCCGGGCGGGCGGCGCTCTAAGGCGGCGATGTTCCCGAGCGCTTGGCCGTGACTGGCGCCCCCATGGCGCGGCCCGAGACCCCCGCCCGGGAGGCCGAGGTTTCCCGTGAGCGCCGGCAGGCAGGTGACCGCCCGCGCTCCTTGCCATCCGTTCGCCCCCTTGTGCATGGAGCTGCCGCCGAGCAAAATCATCGCGGGTCGTGTCGTGGCATAGCGGCGGGCGAGCATCACGATTCGGTCGGCCGCGAGCCCGGTCTCACGCGCCGCCCACTCTGGAGGGAACATCTTGACGTGTCCGGCGAGCCGGTCAAAGCCGACCGTGTGCTTCTCGACGAACTCACGGTCGCAGAGCCGTTCGCCGATGAGCACGTGCATCAGGGCGAGGGCCAGCGCGGCGTCTGTCCCGGGCCGGATCAAGAAGACCTCGTCCGACTGCGCGGCCGCCTCGGTAAAGCGCACGTCGATCGTCACGACCTTGGCTCCGCGCCGCTTCGCCGCCGCGAGGTGGCGGCCCGTGTTCGGCTGGCTGGCCAGGTTTGCCCCCCACAAGAGGATCAGGTTCGCGTGCTCACCCATGTCCTCTTTGGTATTGGTCTCCATGGGGCCCGTCAGCCCGATCCCGAAGCCTCCGAGCCCCCAGCAGATCATCGAAGGGTGCCACCACTGGCAGCCGTAGAAGCTGGCAAAGCGCCGTAACAGCTGGGAGGCGATGCGCGTCCCGTAGTTGTTGGCGAAGTGGCCATGGCCTTGCCAGAGCCCCACCGCTTCCCGCCCAACCGACTGCATCCGCGACACGATCGAGTCGAGGGCTGCGTCCCAGCTGACCCGTCGCCAGGCGTCATCCGTCCTGCGGTCGCGCACCAGCGGGAAGAGCACGCGCTTCGGGTTGCCGATGATCTCCCGCGACGCCTGCCCGCGCACGCAGAGGAAGCCTTGGCTATCCGGGTTCTCGGGGTCGCCCCGGACACCGATGAGTTGTCCGTCCTCCACGTCGACCAGCATCCCGCAGAGGGTGGGATGACAATTCATCGGGCACATCGTGCGGACCGTGCGGCGAGCAGAGCCCATGAACGCCTCCGAAGGGCGGGTATGTGCATCGAGACCGTTCTCTCCGATCGTAACGATCCAGCATGGCTCGCGCAAGAGCAGCGTGTGGCACGCCGGCATCCACATGATCCAATACTTCATCAATTGGGCCGGGAGGAACTTGCCGGCGCCGCACCGGCGGGAGTTGGCGCGCGCAAAACGAATCCTTCAGGCCATTGTGCACGCCGCGCTCTTTGTCCTGACGCATTACGCGGCGCTCCTCGGGTTGGGGGCGGTCAGCTACGCCATCGGCCGGAAGCTCACTGTCGGGTGCGCATTCCTGTCGATCTGCGAGCGCGTCGCCGTGTGCACGACCCTCGGGCTTGGCGCCATCGCCTACCTCGTGTTCGCCTTGTGTCTCGGTCACTGGCTCTATCCGCAGGTCGTGGTCGGACTCCTCGCAGCGTCCCTGCTTTGGGGCGCCCGGGAGATTGCCGCGGCGGCTCGCGACATGGTGGCTTCGCTGCGAGAGGGATGGGAGCACGGGCGCGGGCTGGCGATCGCCGCCGGCGCGTTGGTGATCTTCCTTCCCCCTGCGTTCGCCGCGCTCTACCCGCCGTTCCTCGGGGACGCCATCTACTACCATCTGGCCCTGGCCAAGCTGTACGTGCAACACCACGGGTTCGTGTTTGCGCCGCACGTGCATTTTTCGCTGTTTCCGCAGCTCGCCGAGATGCTCTTCACGGGTATGCTGGCGATCTTCGACGACGTCGCCGCGGAATCGATTGTGCTTCTGATGCTGGCGCTCGTGGCCCTCTCCCTCTACGTCCTCGGAGAGCGGCTCTTCTCGAAGACAGTGGCGTGTTGGGCGCCGGTTATTCTGCTGGCGAATCCGATGGTGATTTTCCTAGGGTCGGTCGCCTACATCGACATTGGCTTGACCCTGTTCGCCACGATCGCGCTGTACGCGTGCTGGAACTGCCTGCAGGACCGCGGATCGGAGTGGCTCATCTTGACGGCGATCTTTGCCGGACTGGCGGCGGGGACGAAGTACACGGGCCTGTTCTTTGTTGCGCTGACCGGCGCCGCGGTCGTCGGTGCGGGGATGCGAAGGCGCCGGTACACTGGGGCTGTCGTATTCTTCGCGGTCGCGGCAGCCGTGGCCGCCCCATGGTACGCCCGCAGCGTCTACTATACGGGCAACCCGCTATTCCCGTTCTTCCCGAGCGTCTTCGGCTATGGATTCTGGACGCCCGCGGATGTCGCGCGCGAGGTCGATGATCTCCATGGGCCGGGGCACGGCTTCGGGCTGGGACCCTGGAGCTTCGCCTCCCTGCCCTGGCACCTGGCGTTTCGACAACAATCGTTCAACACGGAGGCGACCGGGAATCGCCTCTTCTTCCTCCTCATGCCGGTGCTGCTCCCGTTCGCCCTTTTGGACAGGCGGATTTTCGGTTTGTGCGCCGTGATTGGCGCGTACCTGCTCGTTTGGTTTTTCGGTTCCCAAGAGATGCGTTATCTCGTACCGGTCTTCCCGCTCATCAGCCTGGGGTTTGCGGCACCGCTGACCACACTGCTCCAGGCGGCGCCGGTCCGCCGCCTGGGCCCGCACGCGTTGGTCGCCGGCATCGTCTTCGCCGTGGTTGCATACCCGGGATGGACGTATGGACGCGTTTGGGCCCGCACCTTTGGCCCTCCGCCCGTCACCCTCGTGGACCGGGATCGGTTTCTATCCAGACGGTTAGCAACGTATCCCGCCTATCAATTCCTCAACGCGCGGAACGGGGAGCATTACTCGCTGTACGCGTTCGAAGACCAATTCATGGCGTACTACTGCGATGGCACCTTCATGGGAGACATCGTCGGGCCCGGCCGCTACGCTCGGATCAAGGCCCGGCTTGGCGACGGCCGCGCCCTGTACGGGGAACTCCGCCTGCTTGGCGCCGATTACTTATTGATTCCCACGGAGGGAGACCGCCCTCTCGAGGACCAGTTCTTCCGCGCGCACTTTCGTCTCGTCTACGCTCGGCCGGGTGTCCAGGTGTTTGAGATCGCTCGGTCACCCGATTGATGGCACTGGTCTTCGATGGGGGAGAAACGTCCCGGCCCGCACGCCGGCGGGAGTTGGAGCGCGCGAAACGAATCCTTCAGCCACGAAGCGGCCCGCAGAAGGGACGCAGGTCGCGAGCGGCGGCCGGCGCACCGCGGCATTTGGTCAGGGAGGCGGCGCGGCCATGCTCGCACGCGTACGGGGGGCACAGCCGATGACGGAAGGACCCGCGCCGACGACAGTACTGGAGACGATCCGCGGACGCCGCAGCATCGCGAGGATGAAGCCCGACCCGGTCCCGCGCGACCTGGTGATGCGCCTCCTGGACGCGGCGGTCTGGTCGCCGAACCACCGGGTGACCGAGCCATGGCAATTCTTCGTCCTGGAGGGCGAGTCTAAGCAGCGGTTCGCGGAGCTGCGGCGCGATTTTCGCCGTAAGCAGTTGCCGAATCCGGATGCCGCCGAGGTCCAGCCCGCGCTCGACAAGGTCTACCGCGACACCGTGGATACTCCCCTCATCATTGCCGTGACGTCGCACCTGGCTGGGGACCCGGAGATCCGCGAAGAGGATATCTGGGCCTCCTATGGCGCGGCGTACGCGTTTATGCTCGGCGCGTGGGCCGAGGGGCTGGGCACCTACTTCCGGACGGGGGCGATGCGGGACGATCCCAGGCTACGGCAGCTCTTGAGCCTGCCAGACAACCGCCGCATCATCGGCGTCATCTACGCCGGTTATCCGGCGGACGTCCCGGCGCGGCGCCGCACCCCGGGGGCCGAAAAGACCGTTTGGCTCCGGTAGGGAACAGTGAAGATCCTCCTCGCCGAATGCATGCAGGAAATCTCGTCGTTCAACCCCGTGCCGAGCGAGTACGGCAACTTCACGGTCCGCCGCGGCCACGAACTGCTGGCCCAGCGAGGCCGGAACAGTGCGGTGGCCGGCGCGATTTCCGTGTTCGAGGCCCGGGGCGACGTGTCGCTCGTTCCCGCGTACAGCGCCCGCGCCGGGAGTGCCGGGCTCCTCTCCCAGCGAGGATGGGCCCGTCTCTCCGACGAGATCCTCGGCGCCATGGCTGAGTCTTCGCGGGATGTCGACGGCGTCTACTTCTCGATGCACGGCGCCATGGGGGCGGACGGCGAGCTCGATCCCGAGGGATACCTGCTCGCCCAGACGCGGCGGATCGTCGGAGACCGTGTCCCCATCGTCATCTCGCTCGACCTTCACGGCATCCTCACCGAGCGGATGCTGCGCCACATCGATGGGCTGACGCTCTACCACACCTATCCGCACGTCGATTTCGCGGACACGGGCGCGCGGGCGGCCAAGCTGCTGACGACGATCCTCGACCGGCGGCTCAGCCCCGTGATCGGCCGGGTCGTCATGCCGGCGCTTGTGCGCGGCGACGAGCTCATCACCAAGTCGGGGTGTTACGGCGACATCGTGCGCGAGGCTCAACTCCTGGAGCGCGGGGGACGGGCGCTCGCGGCGGGGGTGATGATCGGCAATCCGTTCACGGACGTCCCGGAGCTCTGCAGCCAGGTCGTCATCGTCGCCGAGTCGGACGAAGAGATCGTGCGCGCCGAGGCGGTCAGGCTCTCCGAGGCGTTCTGGGCCCATCGGGCCCGCATGCAGGGGAAGTTGTTCCCGCTCGCCCGCGCGATTGCTGAAGCCCGCCACATGGCGGGGCCGGTCATCTTCACCGACGCCGCCGACGCGCCGTCCTCCGGCGCGAGTGGGGACAGCAACGCGATCCTCGCGGCGTTGCTCCAGGCCCGATACGATCGGCGTGTCTTGCTGCCCATCGTGGATCCTCCAGCCGTGGCTGCGGCGCTCCGCGCCGGGGTCGGGGCGACGATCTCGGTCCCCCTTGGCGGCGCGCTGGACAAACGCTTCACACCGGTGGAGATCACGGGCGCCGTCGATATGTTGTCGCGCGGCCGGGCGGCGTATGAGACCAGCGGCGCGGAGATCGACGCGGGGCCGACGGCCGTGCTGATCTCCGGGAGCTACACCATCGTCGCGCTGACCAAGCCGGTCGGCCTCTTCGACCGCGCGGTGTTCTTTTCGCACGGCCGGAGTCCGCGGGAGTACGACCTGACCGTCGTGAAGTCGCCCCACTGCGAGTACCACATGTTCGATGAGTGGGCGGAGAAGGACTTCAACATCGACGCCCCGGG
>JACXTT010008779.1_pt1 | contig 13953 bp, 9 predicted proteins | sample 9270951 | NCBI WGS metagenome assembly JACXTT01 (sample SAMN15532306, study PRJNA645909) | rock metagenome | isolation source: weathered quartz diorite | place: Puerto Rico | collected 2017-06-21 | reverse complement strand
TTTGCGTGGAAAAAGGTGTCCTCATGATGAGCGACGAAATCTACGAGCACCTGCTCTACGACGGCGCGAAACACCGGAGTGTCGCCAGTTTCTCCCAAGCGCATTACGACCTCACGATTTGGGTGCACGGGTTCGCAAAGGCCTGGAGCATGACCGGGTGGCGCCTGGGTTTCCTCGCCGCGCCCGAACCGATCGCCAAAGCAATTGACGCAATCCAAAGCCACAGCACCAGCAACCCGACGAGCTTCGCCCAAAAAGGCGCGGTCGCCGCGCTAACCGGTTCACAGGAGCATTTACGCCAATGGCTCGCCGAGTACGACAGGCGTCGCACCTACGCCTGGCGAAAGCTGAACAGTATTCCAGGCATCTCTTGCTGCAATGCCCGGGGTGCATTTTACCTTTTTCCGAATATTTCGAAGACGGGTCTCCGTTCCGCTGATTTCTGCGAGAAGCTCCTCGAACAGGAAAAGGTAGCCGCCGTGCCCGGCATCGCCTTCGGCGCCGACGACTACCTTCGTCTTAGCTATGCCACTAGCATGGCGAACATCGAGAAGGGGCTGGACCGACTCGATAAGTTCTCGCGAAGCCTTGGCCGATAGCAATTTCACGACAGCCCGAATTGGCAGACAGCCTCGCCTCGACTCTGCTCGCAGCGGTGGAGAGCTGCGTTCAAGCCGTTTCAACCAAGGCCCAATTAGCGGCGATTTCGGTGTCCAGCGGCGAGGGGGACTCTCCCGCCAATAATTTCCGCTCGGCCAATACGCCGATCATTGCCGCGTTGTCCGTGCAGAGGCTCTTTTCCGCCAGTCGCAACCGCAGACCTGCCCGCCGCACTGCCGCGGCCAGTTCCTGACGCAACGCCTGATTGCAAGTGACCCCGCCGGACGCAGTCACCCAGCCAACTTTCAATCGCTCCGCTGCGCGCAGTGTCTTGGTCACGAGCACCTCGACAATGGCCGCCTGCACACTGGCGCACAAGTCACGGATACGCTGGCCGTCGCTGAGAATCTTCGGATTGTCTCGCAGACAGTAACGCACGGACGTCTTCAGCCCACTGAAACTGAAATCGTCGTTCGCCTCCTGCAGCATCGGGCGGGGAAAAGCGAACGCCTGGCCGTTTCCTTCTGTGGCAAGCTTTTCCAGAGCCGGTCCACCGGGATACGCCAGGCCGATCAATTTCGCGACTTTATCGAAACATTCACCAGCCGCGTCATCGACCGTGCTGCCGAGCAAACGATGTTTCAACTCCCCTTCGACGTGGACCAACATCGTGTGTCCTCCGCTGACCACGAGCGAAACATTGGGTCGAAACGCATTGAAATCCGCCGAAGGCGGGCTGCCTCCAATCCACGGCGAGTACAAGTGGGCTTCGTGATGGTGGATACCCTGAAACGGTTTGCGGAGAGCAAACGCCAGGCCTTGCGCGGCTTTGAGCCCGACCATCAACGCGCTGGGCAGACCCGGACCGCGCGTGGCAGCGACCGCGTCCAACTCCGCCACCATCACATGGGCCTCGCGCAAAGCCCTCCGAGTAACCGGCATCAGATTGCGCACGTGCTCACGCGTCGCCAATTCAGGCACCACACCACCGTATTCGCTGTGGAGTTGGATCTGCGAAGCGACGACGTTGGATAACACGCGACCGGACTGCACGACCGCAGCGCTGGTTTCGTCACAGGAGGTCTCGATGGCCAGAAGCGTCATGGCGCATCCGTCAGGCGGGTTGCAGCGAGGAGTTGGTCGGCCACCGCGCGCCGCGCACGGTCAATCAGTCTTTTGCCGCAGCGATTTTATCAACCCTCTTGCCCGCCGTTTTTTCCAGGCTGGCGATCCGCCGGGCGTAGAGCGTGATCCCCTTCAGCACGTCTTCGGCCCGTTCCAGTTGCGCGTCGCGCACACTCAAAACCTTCTCACGTTGCTCGTCCTTCAAACCATCCAGTCCGCCCGGGCTCCGCCGCAGGAACAAGGCCTCTTCTTCTTCCGTCGACATCGGCACGAGGATATCCGGAGTGATGCCCTTCTCGTGAATGACCTTGTGGCTGGGCGTGTAGTATTTCGCCGTCGTCAGACGCAGGGCGGAGCCGTCGCCTAACGGGAGGATTTTCTGCACGGACCCTTTGCCGAAGGTTTGCTCGCCGATGATGATGGTGTGCGAAACGCCTGTCGCCGTCGTGTCCTGCAAGCAGCCAGCGACGATTTCTGAAGCGCTTGCGCTGCCGTTGTTGACGAGAATGGCCATCGGCAGATTCGGGTGTGAACCGCGGCCAGAAGAGCGGTATTCGCTGTGCTCGTCCGCCCGCCGGCCTTCGGTGGCCACAATCAACTGGTTCTTCGGCAGAAACTTTTCACAAACGCGGGCGGCCTGGTCGAGCAAACCGCCGGGATTGCCGCGCAAATCCAGGATCAACGCCTGCATGCCCTGTTTGTCGAGTTTCTTCAACGCCTCGTCGAGTTCGGAGCTGGTCTGTTCGCCAAACTGCGTCAGCCGGATATAGCCGATCTTGTTCTCATCCAGCGGAAACTCGCGCCGGCTGTTGATATCTTTGACGGTGTCCATCTTGATCACCGCCCGGGTCAGTTTGTGGTCCGTCACCTGGCCGGAAGACGGGCGCAACACCGTTATGTTGATGTCGGTGCCCGGCTCGCCCCGCAAGCGCTTGACGGCGTCCGGCAAGCTCAGTCGCTCGGCGCTCTTGCCCTCGATCTTTATGATGCGGTCTCCGGTCAGGATTCCGGCTTTGAATGCCGGCGTGTCTTCCATCGGCGCGACGACAGTCAGAAAATTATCGCGCATGCCGATGACGATACCGACGCCGCCGAAGGCGCCTTCCGTGTCATTCTTCAGTTCATTGTACTTCTCGGCGTCCATGAATTCACTGTGAGGGTCGAGCGAATTGAGCATCCCCTTCAGCGCACTGTAAACCAATTCCCTGTAAGTGAGCTTGTCGCCATCCACGTAGTCCCGTCGCACCCGCTCCAGCACGCGAGTGAACAGTTCCATGTTCTGATACCGTACGTCGTCCTGTTCGCCGGCCTGGGCGTAGGCGAAATAGATGCGCGCGCCGAAGAACAGGTTCAGGCTCAGGCCGCTGAGTAACAGGCCGTATAGAATGCGTTTTTTCATAGATGGCAAACCAATGGCAGACAGTAACGGGTGACCGCAGAATTAGCAAGGCATTGGGAACTCGAAATCTGCAATTCCCGCTTCGCGGCGAAGCAGGGATTCATCAAACCTTCTTACCACGTCTTGAACTGGATCCTTTTGGCGGCACGAGGATCGAAAGTCTAGAGAACTGGCTGCCTGCGATTTGGAATCGAGTCGTCCTCGCGCAAAAGCCCCTCGACGAACGCTAAATCCCCCGGCCGCGTCACTTTTGGGTTCGGCATGGCGCTTTCCACCAGCCGCACCGCCTGTCCGATCTGTTCGCACGCCGCTGTGTCATCGGTGACAATCAACCCCTTTTCCTTCACCACCGCCAGGGCGCGTCGGATAACTCCGACGCGGAATGATTGCGGCGTTTGAACCACCCAGAGCCGCGAGCGATCCACTGTCCGCGCAATCAACATTTCGCCATTCGATTCCTTCACAGTGTCCGTCACGCGTTGGCTCGCCACCGCCGCGCCTGTTTCGTGCGCGGCTTGGATCGTGTCGGCGATCAGTTTCTCTGTCGTGCACGGCCGGGCGCCATCTTGAATGGCGACCACTTCCGATCCCGCGTCCAATGCCTGCAACCCGTTCCAGACTGAATCCTGGCGTTCCTGTCCGCCGACCACCAGACGATAGGGCTTTGAGAAATGAAATCGCAGCGCCAGTTGCGCAAACGCCGATTGCATCGTGTCGCGGACGACGAGAACGATTTCGTCAACACAGGCTGCCTGGTTGAACCGCGCCCAGGTGTGGGCCACGACGGGGCGCCCAGCCACTTCCAGGAACAGCTTGTCCACGTTGCGCCCCATGCGGGTGCCTTGGCCGGCGGCGACGATGATCGCACTGTTCACGAATGGCAGGTTGCGGGTTGCAAGGCACCGACGCAAGCACGGCTTGCAACTTGCATTCAGGATGATGATCGAGTCGAGCCCATTCAGGAACGCTGCGTTCTCGGCCAGCCGCCGATGACTTCAAACGGGCCGCCAATCCAGCATCTTCAACTGCACCGAGCGCAGGCCATCGTAATGATTGATCTGCGGGGCAAAGGCCAGATCGAAGTTCCCGGCCGGCAACGCCTCTTTGTCAAAATTCCAACAGACTGCTTCACACACGATTCGACCATCAGTGATCCATAGTTTCGCGTGCTGCTGATCGCGTCCCATACGCTGAGGGGGCCGCTGCAACGCGACGTTCCGTACCACCAGCTGAACGGGCGGATTTCCCTGCCCCGCCGGCTCCAGTCGACGCAACTCCTCAACTTGGCTCAAAGACAGTTCACTCAATCGCACATCGGCGTCCAGGCGTAGGAGCGGCTGCAGTTGCTCGCGTGACAAGACCCCTCGCGCAAGTTCATTGAGCCGGTTTCGCAAACTGTCCAGGTTTTCGGGCCGAATGGAAAGCCCGGCGGCCATTGCATGACCGCCATGTCGAACCAGCAAATCAGCGCACGAGCCCAAGGCCGCCGCGAGATCGAAACCTTCGATGCTGCGCCCCGAACCGCGCCACACTTCGCCGTCGCCGCCAATTATAATGGCAGGCCGGTGAAACTCGCGCACGACGCGCGATGCGACGATCCCCACGACGCCGATGTGCCAAAGCAATTGGCCCTCGACAATGACATAATCGCTGTTCGCGTTGAATCGGGCCCGCACCGCCCCGATGACTTCCTCCGCGATGTTGCGCTCAATCTGCTGGCGCTCGCGATTCCGCGCATCGAGTTCGCGCGCCAAAGGCTCGGCTGTGTTCAAGTCACGAGCCAGCAACAGATTCAACGCTGCAGTGGCCGTTTCCAAACGGCCGGCAGCGTTCAGACGCGGTCCCAGCTGAAAGCCGACCTCGTAAACGCCGACCCGCTCCGGACTTTGGGCCGCTCGCTTCAAGGCGACCAGGCCCGGCCGCTGCGTCAGGCATAGCCGTTGAAGACCGGCGTTGACCAGAATCCGGTTTTCATCCGTCAACGGAACCAGATCGGCAATGGTGCCGAGCGCGACCAGATCCAGCAAGGGCCGCAAGTCAAACTCCTGCGCCCCGGGCAAGCCCGTCTCCCGTCCTCGTTTCACCACAGCATGAGCCAGCTTGAACGCCAATCCCACCGAGCAGAGTTCGCAAAAGTCTCTGCTGACCCTTTGTGGAGAATCGCCGAGTGCTCCGGAGGTTTCGCCAGACGGTGAGGCGCAGTCAGCGCCTTGCAGTTGCGGGTTCACCAAGGCGCACGCAGCAGGCGGCGGATTGGAAACCTGATGATGATCCAGTACGATGACGTCGACGCCACGGCGGTTCAGCCATTCGATGCTGGCCACGGCGGTTGAGCCGCAATCGACAGCCAACAACAGTTGGGTGGGAAACTTCGCCAGACAATGCTCGACACCTTCCCTGCTCAAACCATAGCCCTCTTCCAGCCGATGCGGCAGAAAGTGATGCAACACCCAGCCGAGCGTGCTGAAAACCTCGGTCAACAACGCCGTCGAACTGACCCCATCCACGTCGTAATCACCGAAAATCACGAGCGACTCGCCCCGGCTTCGCGCCAGGAACAGCCGCGTCACGGCCGCGGCCATGTTGGGCAGGAGGAACGGGTCCCTGAGTTGCTTCAAACGCGGCTCCAGGAAATCCGCGGCGCGGCTCCTTTCCGTCAGGCCTCGGTTGGCCAGGCATTGCGCGAGCAAGGCCGATACCTCGAGATCTTCCACGAGGCGCCCGGCGAGAAGCGGTTGCGGCGGCGCAATAGACCAGCGAAATTTCATCCGGCTCACTTTCGCGCGGAACTCCGCCGCCTTTCAGGGCGATTCGGCTTCGTCACTGTGGGTTTTACCTTTTCTCGCCGCGGCATGGTCCCGTTGCGTGACGATGACGGAAAAGACGATCGAGGTCAGAATGATGGAAGCCACGACCGCGAGCGAAATCGTCGTGGGAATGTCAACGTCCAACGCGCCGATCAACATTTTCACTCCGATGACGCAGAGCACCAGGGAAAGGCCGACCCTGAGATAACGGAAGTAGCCGATCGCGCCGGCCAGGACAAAGTAAAGAGAGCGCAGACCCAGAATCGCAAACACATTCGAGGTGAACACAATAAACGGCTTTTTCGTCACGGCAAAAATGGCGGGGATCGAGTCCACTGCGAATATCAAATCGGTCGTTTCCACCATCAACAACACCAGAGCCAGGGGTGTCAGCGCGATCCGACCGTCGAGACGAGCGACGAATTTCTGGCCGTCGAAATCGTCCCTGACCGGAAACAGATTGCGCGCCACTCGCAGAACAACGTTCTTCTCCGGGTCCGGCGGTTTGTCACCGAAGAAAATCATTTTCAATCCGGAAGCAATGAGCAGGACGCCCAGAACCAGGAGCACCCAATCAAAGCGATCGATCAACGCCGCGCCCAGACTGATCATGACGCCGCGCATGATTAACGCTCCCAGAATCCCCCAGAACAGGACCCGATGTTGGTACTCCAGCGGCACTCTAAAATAGCCGAAGATCACCGCCATGACGAATACGTTGTCCATGGAAAGCGACAATTCGATGATGTAACCGGTGAAAAACTCCAGCGCTTCTTCCCGGCTTCGATACTTGAACAGGGCCCCGCAAAAAACCAGCGACAACACAAACCAGATCGTCGTCCAAGCCAGGGCTTCCTTGAATCTGACCACATGGGCGCGGCGATGAAAAACACCCAGATCCAGGGACAAAAACAGAAGCACGATGAGGATGAATCCGGCCCAGTGAAATGGAGTGATTTCAATCTGGTCCGCCATGCAAGGGCTAGCCCCGCGCAGTCGCCGCGTTGTCCATCACCACCTGGGAGGCGGTCTTTGGCCGTTCGCCTTTGTGCCACCAGAGCACCAGGGCGCTGGCGATGTAGATGCTTGAATACGTGCCGGTGATGATGCCCACCAGAAACGTGAAAGCAAAGTCGTTGATCACGCCCCCGCCAAAGATGTAAAGGGAGAGCGTGGCCAGAAACACCGTGCCGGACGTGATGATGGTGCGGCTCAGCGTCTGGTTGAGCGCCTGGTTGATCAGTTCCCTGAATGAGCCGCGCAGCCCAAGCTTCAGGTCCTCGCGAATCCGGTCAAAAATCACGATCGTGTCGTTGATGGAAAAACCAATGATCGTCAGCACCGCAGCGACGACGGTCGCATTGAATTCGCGCCCGGAAATACCGTTGGAAAAACAATAACAACCGATCGTCATGAGCACGTCGTGAATGATCGCCACGACTGCACCGACGGCGAAGGAGAATTCGTACCGAAACGCGACGTAGATCAATATCCCCAGCAAAGAAAGCAGCGAGGCAATGATCGCCGACTGCTGAATCTCCTGTCCGACCGTCGCACCAACCCGTTCCTGGCCCGCCACGCTGAATTTGGCTTCGGGAAACTCCTTCTTCAGTTCCTCCTGTATTCTTTCGGCCGACCCGATGGTGGTCGTCACACGCAGCGTTTCAGCACCGCCGCTCAAATCCCTTTGATATTGGATCAAGGACTCCTTCTCACCCGCCCGGGCGAGCGCTTGACGCAGTTTTTCCGCCTCCACTTTTTTCTCGAATTTGAACGTGCTCGTGTCCCCACCCACGAAATCCACCCCAAACAATTTCCCGCCGCGTGACACACCGTAGCCCAGGCCGAGGAGGATGATGCTCCAGGAAAGGATGAACGCCGGCTTGGCCAGCCTCATGAAGTCCAGTTTCGTAGTCCGAATAATGTGGAGCATCGGTATCGACCTCAGCAAACCGCGGTCCAACAACCAGTCGAAGATGATCCGCGTCACGACCAGCGCCGTGAACAAACTCGAGGCAACGCCAAACGTGAGCGTAAACCCGAAACCTTTGACTGACCCTGTTCCAAAGAAGATCAAAATCACCGACGATATCAGTGTCGTGACGTGCGAGTCGAAGATCGTGCCAAAGGCGCGGTCGTAGCCGGCGGCGAGCGCGCCGCGAAGCGATTTGCCCTTGCCCAGTTCCTCTCGAATGCGCTCGTAAATCAGCACGTTGGCGTCCACGGCCATACCGACGGTCAACACCATGCCGGCGATGCCCGGCAGCGTGAGCGTGGCGCTCACCGAACACATGACTCCCATCGTGATGATGATGTTCGTAATCAGCGCGATATTCGCCACGAACCCGGCAAACATGTAATAAATCAGCATGAAAGCCGAAACGGCCACCGTGCCGATGATCGCCGCCTTGATCCCGCTGCGAATGGAGTCCTTGCCGAGCGACGGGTCGACGCTGCGCTCTTCCATGATGCTCACCGGCGCTTCGAGCGGGTTCAGCAGCACACTGGCCAGGTCAAAGGCTTCTTCAACGTCGAAGCTTCCATGAATGATCCCGTTGCCGCCCGGGATCGGGCCTTCGATTCGGGGAGCGGACTTCACCTCACCATCCAGAATGATCGCCAAATGCTTGCCGACATTTTCCCGGGTAATGTCCCCGAATAATCTTGCTCCTTCATCGTTGAAACTGAACTCGATCTGCGGCTCGCCGGTGGCCGGATCAAAGATGGCCCTCGCGTTTTTGATGTATTTTCCAGTCAAACCACGCTCCGGCTCCTTCTTCACCAGATAATGGTGAACCTCCACCGGACCCCTTCCCTTCTTCCGCCGCTCGACCATGTTGGTGTAGCCGATGGCGCCCTGGCCTTTGGCCAGCAGCTCCTCGTTCTGCGGATGCACCATGCGGAATTCCAGATAGGCCGCTCTTTTAATCTGCCGCTTGGCGGTTTCTTTCTCCTGTTCGGACAGGCCCGGCAGGTCGATCCGGATGGTGTTCTCGCCTTCCTTCTGAATGAGCGGCTCGGCCACGCCCAATCGATCCACGCGCTTGCGCAAGACCTCGACCGCTTGATCCAGGGCGCGGGTCTTTTGCTCCGCCTGGGCGATCTGGTTCGTGTCCATCCTTACTTTGATCGAAATGCCACCCTGCAAATCCAAACCGAGCTTGATCTTGCCGGCGGCGTCGCGCTGTAAACGATGGAGGATTGCCACGGTCGGATCGTCCTCGGCCGCGGGGTTCACGAAAGGAAAATAGCGCGTAATGCTGTTCGTTCCGATGGCTTCGAGCAAACTGGCGAACGCCCGGCCGGGGGTCTGGGCCTGTCTCTGCAGTTCACCCGCCCGCTGTACGAGCGCAGTGAAGTTGGTGTCGGTATTGACCGCCCGGCTTTGAAATTCCTCCACCAGGTCGCGCGGTGTCGGCGGGTTGATTTCCCACAGCGCCCACGCCAACACAAACCCCACCAGCAACCACCTCCATAGGTTCTTGCGTTTCATGCAAAAAAAGCAGTCTATGCCTCGTTGGAACTTCGCTCCGTGATTTCCGTGACCGCGCTCTTGAGCACTTCAAGCTTGGTATCCGCGGACCGAATAGTAATGCTTCGCTCGCCCACACTCACGACAATTCCCACCACCCCGCCGCTGGTGACGATCTTGTCTTTGGGCTTGAGCGACTTGAGCAACTGATCAAGTTCCTTGGCCTTCTTCTGCTGCGGCCGGATCATGATGAAATACATCACGACGATAAAGAAGACGACCATCCCCAGTGTCTGCAGCAGGGTGCCGGTCGGATTAGGCTGGGTGCCGGGCGGCGGCGCCATTCCCAGCAATGAGCTAACAACAGTCATGGTTTCAATGAGCCGTCAAATCTAGGGTTGCATCCGCGTTTGGCAAGCGTTTTGAGCGTGCTTCAGGCCGCCGCGCGCATCTTGCTATAACCACCACCCGCGGGAGGATGTCTACTCCTTCTCCTCCCCAAGGGAGGAAGGGCCCGGGGAGGCGCCGATTTTTTTGAATGTCCCTCTCCCACTTGTTCCTCGCGCGGCGAAGGAGAAGATTCGTGGTGATCGTACCAAAACGCCCAGGCCGCTCCGGGGAACTCCCGCTATTTACAGAAAGCCCGTGTTCGCTACAATTCGCCTGATCAGCGACCTCCGGCCGGGCCCGAGGTTTCTCACCACCAAATTATGATAACTACCAAGGGCCGGGGCGATTCGCCTCAGGTGACTGGCCTGCCGGACGGCGAGCAGCCCACGCGCACCCGGTACTGGGTCATTGTCTTTGCGATCACTCTGGCCATCATCACCTACATCGACCGCGTGTGCATTTCGCAAGCCGCGCCCGACATTAGCCGGGATCTCGGCTTGTCGAAGGAACAGATGGGACTGGCCTTCTCCGCATTCGCCTTGTCTTACGCCCTTTTTGAAATCCCCGGCGGGTGGCTGGGAGACTGGATCGGTCCGCGCAAGGTCTTGATGCGGGTAGTGGTCATGTGGTCCTGCTTCACGGCAGCGACCGGCTTGGCCTGGAACCTTCTGTCGCTTTGGATCGCGCGCTTCATCTTCGGCGCAGGTGAAGCCGGATGTTTCCCGAACCTGACCAAAGCGTTTACTCTTTGGCTGCCCGCTGTGGAACGCGTGCGGGCGCAGGGGATCATGTGGATGAGCGCGCGTTGGGGAGGCGCCTTCACCCCACTGTTGGTCGTGTGGGTCTTCTCGTTCGTCTCCTGGCGGAACGCGTTTCTGCTTTTCGGTTTGATCGGCCTGGTCTGGGCAGTGTTCTTTTTTCGCTGGTTTCGCGACGATCCTCGCGAGCATCCGGGCGTGAACGCCGCCGAACTGGCTTTGCTCGGGGAGGGGCACGAGCCCGCCACCGGGCACAGCAAAATCCCGTGGGAAAAATTCGTGGCAAACCGCACGGTGTGGTTGCTCTGGGCGCAATATTTCTGCATGTCTTATGGCTGGTATTTCTACATCACCTGGCTGCCGACCTACCTGAAGGAGACACGCGGACTGCAATTGGACCAGAACGCGCTCATGGTTTGGTTAAGGCATTTACTGGAGTCGAGGTTCAGCCCGGACACGACCCAGAAGGTGATGGTCGCCGCCTTGGCGGGAATTCCGCTGCTCTTTGGAGGGCTGGGTTCGCTGTTCTGCGGATTGATTTCCGGCAGACTGGCCGCCCGGTTGGGGAGCATCGCGGCCACGCGGCGAACGATGGCCTTCATCGGTCTGTTTGGGGCGGGCGGTCTGCTGTTGCTGTCCGTCCAGATTCAGGATCCGCTTCTGGCGATGCTTTCCATGGGGCTGGCCAGCTTTGCAAATGACTTGGCCATGCCTGGTGCGTGGGGTGCCTGCATGGATGTGGGTGGCAAATACGCCGGCTCACTCTCCGGCAGTATGAACATGATGGGCAACCTGGCCGGCTTTGTCGCTCCCAGCGTTATTCCGCAGATCCTCAATTACTCCGGCAACAACTGGGTCATCACTTTCTGGGTTTCCGCAACGATCTACTTCCTCGGAGGCATTTGCTGGCTGTTCATTGACCCGGTCACGCCACTCGAACACAAAGCCCCCCATTGACTCCCGCTCCGCCTTGCCCAACGCCCTCCTCCGCAGACACCGTCGTGGAGGCAACCGTCAGTCGCCGGTCCACTTCGTGCCGTCTGCAAAGAGGACTTCGTGCAACTTCACAGTGAGCTTCGTCGTCCCGGCCGGCACATTAAACGCGAGGCAATCCACCACTCCGGTTGTCTCGCCGCCAACGAGATTCTCCGCGCTCAAACTGGAATGCAGGCGAGTCCATTGCCCTAGCTTGCGCCCGGATTCATCCAAATACGTGAACGTCAATTTGAATTCTTTCACCGGACGGGTAGACCGGTTCTGAACCCGCACCTTCGCCGAACGCAAGGTCTCCTGCTCCTCCGAATTGAACCGCACGAATTCCACATCCACGGGCTGCGGTGTTGGAGCAGGTGCCGCATCGGCTCTCGAGGGGAGTGGTGCCGCTCGCGGAGGAACCGCTGCAGTGGTCCGCTGGACGTTCTGAAAAGCCAGGTCGAAGTCGCGCATCGTGAAGGCGGTCGTCAAACGAAACGTGGAACCCTCCGCCGCGGCCCTGATTTTGCCAATGAACGGAGGAGTCGATGCGGGGTTTTGCTGCCCGCCTGCCTGGATCATCCCGAGAAGTCCCTGCAGGCTTTGGGAAAGCTGACTCGCGGCTGCGGCATCCGCGCAGCCGAAATCCAATGCGAAATCAATCTGGCTTCCTCCAAAATTCAGACTGAGACTGACCTCACGGACTTTGTCCATGCTTTGCGCCAGCCCGGCCAACATCGGATTTGCGCTGATGCCGCTGCCGCCTTCAAAATGTTTCGCCGCATCCTGAGGGACAGGGAGGTAAAGCCAAATCTGACCCCGCCGCGACAACGCTTCGTTGCTCTCGCCGCGGAGTTTGCCTTCGGTCTTTCCGGCAAGAAACGCCTGCACGGTTTCCGACCGTCCAAAGGCGAGGATCGTCCCGTCCTTGCCTGGGCCCAGCGCGACACTTGCAGTGAAGGGCAGTTTGTGCCCACCTAAAACCTCCCCCGTGACGTCGAACACCTCCGCGGCCTCGATCCTCCGGCGCGATTTTTCAATCGGAGCGCGGAGACCAGGCTTTTCCTTCTCAATCGCTTCCAATCCATCCTGAATGAGCCGGTCCGGATTCAGCGTCCGGGTCAGGCGGATTACCACCAGGAAGCCTGAAGTCGGATCGAATCGTTCGGATTGGAGGTCGCTGAGGATTTTTTCGCCTTCGAAAGCGACGGCAATTTCCCCAACGGGGGGCCTTGTGACCCCAGGCGGGGCCTGCGATGTTGGAAACGAAGACAGGTGCGCGCGTTGCAGGTACTGCCACTGTTCGATGAGGGGGGCGGCCTTATTGGTGATGGCGCTCCAAACCGCGCTCTTGCTGGCGCGCTGCACATCGGCATAAAACGCAATTGCCGTACGCGGCGTGAAAGCCCGTGATGGAGGCGGCACCAGTGCCTCGGACTCCGCGGCAACGAGCACAGGATTCACGAGCCGTACAACTGTCCACCAAAGGCAGATTATCACCGCTGACTTGGAGACGTTTCGGCGCGCGTTCATGGCATTGGATGGGCTGCCAGCCCAATTGGGCTTGGGCACTTGACTCTGATTCAGTACTAGTCTTTTCTACGGCCTTGTAAAGTGGACTCGAAGACAATGATATGAAATGAGGCATCGGAGCAATCAAAAAGCCAAACGCCACCCCCTGCTTATTTAAAACTCCGTTTGTCACGCTGAATTCCAGCCCCAAACCAGTCGGGCCCCTGCCAATCGATCCCGGTCCCGAATGCTTCAGGAGACTTTTCGATTTGTTTTCAAAGCTGGCGAATCTTACGCGAGATGACGCAAAATGCGCGGAGTGTTGTGGCTTGTCCGGGTAATGACAGCTTGCACACATTCATCGGAGAGCTTTGCCGAGCATGGATTCGAGTTCGTGATCGTTTGCGGCATGGCGCGTGCTTGACGACAGGCATCAAACCAGACCATAGATCAGCCGCCCTGGCAAAGGGCCGCGGACAGACGTACCGTACTGCATGACTCGTTGAACAGCGTAGCATCGCACTGCGTCTTCAGCAGTTGATAAGCGTGCTTATGAACTCCTCGACATCCCTTGAAAGTTCCTCGCCAATTCTCGATTACCTGAAAGAACTGCACAAAGCCTACAGCGGTCTCCAGGACGGACAGGTCGCTACGTACATCCCGCAACTGGCGAACGCTGATCCCAACTGGTTCGGCATTGCCCTGGTCACTGCCAGCGGGGCGGTCTATGAAGTTGGCGATTCGCGCATCCCGTTCACTATTCAGTCGATTTCCAAGCCGTTCGTCTATGGACTCGCCCTCGAGGACAACACCCGCGCCGAGGTACAGGCCAAAGTGGGCGTTGAACCTACGGGCGACGCTTTCAATGCAATCAGTCTCGAGCCGGGAACCGGGCGGCCGCGCAACCCGATGATCAAC
>JACXTT010008778.1_pt1 | contig 13955 bp, 12 predicted proteins | sample 9270951 | NCBI WGS metagenome assembly JACXTT01 (sample SAMN15532306, study PRJNA645909) | rock metagenome | isolation source: weathered quartz diorite | place: Puerto Rico | collected 2017-06-21 | reverse complement strand
GGGTGGGCACTGCGTCGCACGTGAGGCGGCCGGTGACAGGCCGCGTATGACGCGACCCGTGTATCTATGACCGCCGCTAGCGGCGCGCGTCCACCCATCGGTTCGTCGCATGGAGAACGGCGAGCACCGAGCTGCGCTCGGCCGACTCACGAATCTCGCAAGTACCGGTGGGCAACTGCGCTTCTCGGCCGCCGAGCCCGTGCACAGCGACGAGCACGAACTTGCGATCGAACGCGTCGATGATTTGCGCGCCCTCGAGCGCGATCGAGTTGTCGGGCAGCAAATCGTCGAGACACGTCGCCGCCGCGCGCGCCGCCGCCTCCACGCGATTGCGCGTCGTGTCGGTGCCGACCTCGTCGGCCTGCGCTTCCTTCTCACCGAACGCGAGCTTCACGCGCACCTGCACGCGCTGCGGCCGCTCGCTCGGCCGCACTTCGAGATTCTTGAACACGACGACGCGCCGCTTGGCCCGCTCGGTGATCGCTTCTTCGTGCAGCGCCTCGATCGGCCGCACGTCCGCCGTCTGCGCGACGCTGATCTTGCGATGATCGATCTTGAAGCCGAGCTGCGCCATCAGCGCCGACTCGATGTTGCGCACCACCTGCTTCGGCGCCATGTCGCTCTTGGTGAGCACGTGCACCTCGCTCACCTCGCCGAGGGGCGTCACCACGACGCGCGCGGATAGGACGCCCGTCAGTCCCGTGATCAGGTTCTCGACCCGCTTCATCCCCCAGGGATCGGGAGCCCCTCCGGTGCCGCCGAGGGGCACGTTGGGTTGATCCGAGGCTGGTGAGGGATTGGAAGTCACGTGGACGTCTCCTCCGACTCGCTGCCTGTGGCGACGCGATTGCGGCCCGCGCCTTTGGCACGATACAGCGCGCGATCCGCGGCGACCAGCACGTCCTCGTCCTGCTTCTCGGGCCGGTACTCGGCGACCCCAATGCTCGCCGTCACCAGCCCCTCCGGATAGCCCATCTCCACACCCGCCTCCTGCACCGCGACGCGCACCTTCTCCGCCACGCCGCGCGCCCCGTCCTCGCCCGTCCCTACCAATACTACCACGAACTCGTCTCCGCCATACCGGCCCGCCAGGTCGGTCAAGCGGATGTGCGCGCTGCAGCGCCGCGCCGTTTCGCGCAGCACCGCATTTCCGGCCTCGTGCCCGAACTGGTCGTTCACCTTCTTGAAATTGTCGAGATCCAGAAACAGCACGGCAAAGTGCTCGCTGCCGCGGTGGCAGCGCGCGACTTCGTTGGCCAGCCGGTCCCGCAGCACCCGGAACGACGCCAACCCCGTGAGCGCATCGATCGCCGCCTGCTGCTGTGCCTGCGCCGCCTGGCGCTCGAGATAGCGGGGACACGACTTCAGCGTCGTCCGCCCCTGCGCCGCCGCCACCGCGAACTCCTGGCACGTCCGGTAGCCGCACGCCCCCGAATCCCACGGCCGGCCGTTGGGCGCGAGGCCGATCTGCTCGAGGATCTCCTCCACGGCTTCCTCCGAGGGCCCGGTGCCATTGGCCTCGATCGCGAAGGCGGCGCCGACCTCGACCTCGACCCCGTCGGCCAGCACCGGTCCCGGCGCCCGCGGCGGCTCCGTCGCCCCCACGATCGCCCGCCGCCGGAACAGCTCGTCTTTGGGGCCGAGCATCGGGTGGTCGAGACAGCCCTCACAGGGCAGGATGTCCACGAAGCCCAGGTCGATTCGATCGACCCCGACCGCCCGGGCGATCCCTTCCAGGGCGCCGAGCCCGCGGACCTTGCGGAAGCGGCGGCTGGATTGCCGCTCTTCCTTTAGTAACTCGAGCGGCAGGCCGCCGGCGGTGCTCCAGTAGCGGCGCCGCTCTTCCGGGATCCGGCTGTAAAAGAGCGGCTGGTCCCGCACCCGAATGCCGCGCTTCTTGAAGATCGCCTCGAGCTCCGCGAGGGTGATGGCGGCATCCACATCGTCGCCACCTTCGGTCAGGCACACGCCCGCATACACGATCGGCGTGTCTTCGCCGTACATCGCCTTGAGATAGCGGGCCTCCGCCTCGATCGGCGTGGCGACCGGGGCGAGATAGGGAATCAGCTCGGGATACTGGTTCTTGATCGTCTCGACGATGACGGGACAGGTACTCCGGATGACGGTGCCGCCCCTGCCCCACCCCTCCTCGGTCCAGAGGTCGAGGTACTCCTTGGCCACCAGCTCGTCGCCGAGCACGCCGCGGTGCACGGTGTTGAACCCGGCGGCGTAGCAGGCGTTGACGACCTGCTCGGGCGTTGCAGGATAGAACCATGCCGCCGACTCGACGGACAGGATGAGCACGGCTTTGCGGCTGAGCGCGAACTCCAGCGCCCGTGTCGCGTCACCGACGGCAATGATGGCTTCGTGGGGGCATGCAGGCAGGCAGAGGCCCACGCGGGTGCAGGCCTCGTCCACAATCCAGACTTTTTGATCTTCGACCGCTACCGCATCGGAGGGGCAGACGCGCACACATGCCAGGCACGCGACGCACAACTCCGGGTCGATTCTAAAATCCACTGGAGCTCCGGCAGGGCGCGAGAGACTCTTGGATCGGGGTTTTGGAGCGGGGCTAATCTATCGCGTATTCCTTGAGTTTGCGATAGAGGGTCCGCTCGCCGATTCCGAGTGACTCGGCGGCTTTGCGGCGATTGCCGTGCGTCTCGCGCAACGCGGCGTCGATCGTCGCGCGCTCCACAGCCGACATCGACATTCCCGGCTTGTAGATGACCGGCTGATCCGGTTCCGCCGTCGCCTCGAGCGGATCGATCGAGGCCGGAATCGACCTGCCGGGTCCCCCGTCCACTTCGATCACCTCCACCCGCTCTGACGGGCGCTCCTCGATCCGGCGGCGCATCTCCTCGATCTGCATTTTCAGCTCAACCAGCGTCCGGAAAATGAATTCGAGCTCCTGGCCGGCGATTTCCCGCGGCGGCGCGGTGATGCGCACCGGCAAGGTGCGCGTGCGCTCGCGAATGTCGCGCGGAATATCCGAGGCGCGGATCTGACCCTCGGGCGCGAGCACCACCATCGACTCGATGAGATTGCGGAGCTGGCGCACGTTGCCCGGCCAGTCGGCATCGACGAGGATCTGCAGCGCCTCGGGCGCGATGCCGCGGAAATTGCGATCGTGCTGCTGCGCGAACTCCGCGATGAACGTCCGGACGAGCAGCGGGATGTCGCTGCGCCGCTCGCGCAGCGGCGGCAGGTACATCGACAACACGTTGAGCCGATAGAACAGATCGTCGCGGAACGTTCCCAGGGAGACCGCTTCCTTGAGCGGCTTGTTCGATGCGGCGATGACGCGCACGTCGACGTGAATCGGCTGCGTGCCGCCCACCCGGAAGAAGCTTTTGTCCTCCAGGACGCGGAGCAGCTTCACCTGGGTTGGGGGGGGCATCTCGCCCACTTCGTCGAGGAAGATCGTGCCGCCGTTCGCCAGCTCGAACCGCCCCAGGCGGCGCTCGGCGGCCCCCGTGAAGGAGCCCTTCTCGTGGCCGAACAGCTCGCTCTCGAGCAGCGTCTCGGGCAGCCCGGCCGCGTTGACGGCGATGAACGGCTTGCCGCGCCGCGGCGAGAGGTCGTGAATCGCCCGCGCGACCAGCTCTTTCCCCGTCCCGGACTCGCCCTCGATCAAGACGGTCGACGTCACGGGCGCCATCTGCTCGATCTTCACCAGCACTTCCTGGATCGGCGCCGATTCGCCGAGGATACCGGTGCGCTGCTGCAGGCGCCGCCGGTCGATGAGCCGCCGCGCCGTGGCCGTGACTTCGGCCGGGTCGGCGGGCTTCACGAGCCAGTCGGTGATGCCGAGCCTGGCGGCTACCGCCTGGGGCGCCTCATCGGTCGGCTCCACGAGGCCGAGGGTCGGCACGCCGTGCTCGTGGGCGGCGGTGAGCAGCCGCTGCGCCGTGGTCTCGTGCAGTCCGCCCGTCAGGACGATCGCGTCGGTCGGCGGCTGTTTCCCCCGCACCGCCTGGCGCACGTCGTCGAGCGAGGAGACCATCGCCGTATCGAAGCCGGCCTGCTCCAGCGCGGCGTTCACGCGGACCGCCTGCTCGAGGTCGTCGGTGGTAATCAGGACGCGGTCAGCCATGAGAAGCGTGCGCCGTTTTGCCGGTCAAGAGATCCACGGCATGGTCGACGAACCGCTCGAGCACCGCCAAGCCCTCTTTCACGCCGTTCGTGGAGCCGGGGAGATTGACGATCAGCGTCTTGCCGCGCGTTCCCGCTCTGCCCCGAGACAACCACGCCCGAGGAAATCCAGGTCCTGAAGCCGCGCGAATGGCTTCGACGATGCCCTCGGCCTCGCGCTCGAGAATCGCGGCGGTGGCTTCGGGGGTCACGTCGCGCTCGGTGAGGCCGGTGTCGCCGGTCGTGAGCACGACATCCACCTCGCCGGAATCGGCCCAGCGCGCGAGCTTGCCGGCGATGCGGTCGGTCTCGTCGGACACGACGCTGCGCACCACGACCTCGTAGCCGTGCTCCGCCGCCCAGCCCTGGATCGCGTCGCCCGACGTGTCGGCGCGCTGGCCTACGGCGCCCAGATCCGAAATCGTGAGGATGCCGATTCTCATTTCTTGGTGCGGTGCGGCACGAACGGCATTTTGACGACCTCGGCCGTTACTTTCCGACCGCGAACATCGATCTCGATCTTCGTCCCCGGTCGCGCGCGCTCGGCCGGTACATAGATCGTTCCGATTGCCGCGTTTACCGTTGGCGTGACGGTACCGCTGCGCACGATGTCCACCTGCGTCCCGTCGAGAAACACGGGAAAGCCCGGCCGCGCGACCGACTTAGGCTCGGTCACCTTGAACCCAACGAGACGCCGTTTCAGCCCCTCGAGCTTCTGGCGCTTGAGCGTCTCCAGGCCCGTGAACGGCGAGCCCTTGTCGAGCTTCACGATGAACGCGAGGCCGGCTTCATAGGGCGTCGTCGTGTCGTCGATGTCGTTGCCGTACAGCGGCAGGCCGGCCTCGAGCCGCAGCGTGTCGCGCGCGCCGAGTCCGATGGGCTCCGCGCGCCCCGCACCGACCAGCGCGTGCCAGAGCTTCTCCGCATCGGCGGCGCGGCAGTACAGCTCGAAGCCGTCCTCGCCGGTGTACCCGGTCCGCGACACGAAGCACTGCACGCCGGCGACTTTGCCCTGGGCGAAGTGATAGTACGGGATCATCGCGACGCCCAGGCTCGTGAGCTGGCCGACGAGCGCCTCGGCCTTGGGACCCTGGACGGCGAGGAGTGCCGTCTCGTCGGAGATGTCGCGCAGCCGAACGTTGGCGCCGGCTTTTTGCGCGACAATGTGGTCCCAATCCTTCTGAATGTTCGACGCGTTCACGACCATCATGAGCTTGTCTTCGAAGCGATAGACGAGGCAGTCGTCGACGAACGTGCCGTCCTTGGTGAGAATGCCGGAGTACTGCGCCTGTCCCGGCTTCAGGGCGCCGACGTCGTTGCAGGTCACGCGCTGCACGAACGCGTTGCGATCTGGTCCGCTAATCTCGAACTCCCCCATGTGCGACACGTCGAAGACTCCGACGTCCTCGCGGACGGCGCGGTGCTCGCTATTGATGCCGCTCGGGTACGTCACGGGCATTTCGAACCCGGCGAAGGGCACCATCTTGGCGCCCAGGGCGACGTGAACGTCGTGGAGCGGCGTGCGCTTGAGAGTTTCGGTCGTCATCAGCCCATCACGGTTGCGAGAAGTGCTTTCTGCACGTGCAGACGATTCTCCGCTTCATCCCAGACGCGCGACTGCGGTCCGTCGATCACATCGGCCGTGACCTCTTCACCGCGATGCGCCGGCAGGCAGTGCAGGAAGATGGCTTTGGGGTCGGCGAGCTTCATCAAATCCGAATCCACCGTATAGCCCTTGAACGCGTTGCGCCGGGCTTCGGCTTCGCTTTCTTGGCCCATGGACGCCCAGACGTCGGTATTCACGACGTGCGCACCCTCGACGGCTTCCTCGGGCACCTCGGTCACCATCACGCACCCGTTCTTCTTGGCGGCCTCGAACTTGGCGCGGTTGGGCTCGAACCCCTCGGGGCACGCGAGCCGCAGCTCGAAGCCCAGGACCTGCGCCGCCTCGAGCCAGGCGTTGGCCATGTTGTTGCCGTCGCCGACCCAGGCGATGCGCTTCCCTTCCCAGCCGCCGAGGTGCTCCTTGATGGTGAAGATGTCGGCGACCACCTGGCAGGGGTGGGTCAGGTCGGTGAGCCCGTTGATCACCGGGATCGTGGCGAAGCGGGCCAGCTCCTCGACCTCGGCGTGATCGAACGTGCGGATCATGATCCCGTCGACATAGCGCGAAAGCACTCTGGCGGTATCGGGAATCGGCTCACCGCGGCCGATCTGGATGTCCTTGGAGGAGAGAAACAGCGCCTGGCCGCCGAGCTGGTAGGCGCCGACTTCAAAGGAAACGCGTGTGCGGGTGGAGGACTTGGCGAAGATCATCGCCAGCGTCTTGCCGGCGAGGGGGGTCTCCCGGTAGGCGCGGCCTTTCATCCGCTTGGCGAGGTCGAAGAGCTGCTCAATCTCCTTGCGGGAGAAGTCGGTGATCTGAAGGAAGTCGCGCTTAGCCAAAAGTCCCCCGAGTCGGTCAAAATGACAGGCTACGATGACAGGCGGATTTTACCCGGGGACGGGGGGAGATACAAGACTGAGGCTCGGCTACAGGATATACCTACGCAGGTCTTCGTCCTCGACGATCCGCAGCAGCCGCTCCCGCACCGCCGGCCCGTCAAAGACAATGTGTTTAGACGGGTAGTCGGGCAGCTCGAAGAGCACGTCCTCCAGGAGCGTGGTTAGCACCGTATGCAGGCGCCGAGCGCCGATGTTCTCCATTCGTTCGTTCACTTTCGCCGCGATGCGCGCGATTTCTTTCACGCCGTCCGCCGTAAACTCGAGTGTCGCGCCGTCCGACGCGCACAGCGCCGCGTACTGCTTGGTCAGGGCGTTCTCGGGCTCCGTCATGATGCGCACGAAATCCGCTTCGGTCAGCGACGACAGCTCCACCCGGATCGGGAAGCGGCCCTGCAGCTCCGGAATCAGGTCGCTCGGCTTGGCGATATGAAATGCGCCGGCGGCGATGAACAGGATGTGGTCGGTGCGCACATAGCCGTAGCGCGTCTGTACCGTCGAGCCTTCGACGATCGGCAGCAGGTCGCGTTGCACCCCTTCGCGCGACACGTCGGGCCCGGTGCTCTGGCCGCGCTGGCCGGTGATCTTGTCGATCTCGTCGATGAAGATGACGCCGTGATTCTCGACGCGGTCGAGCGCCTCGTTCACGACATCGTCCATGTCCACGAGCTTCTTCAGCTCTTCGTCGATCAGGATCCGGCGCGCTTCGTGCAGGTGCACGGTACGGCGCTTCTTCTTCTTGGGAATCAGCTCCTGAATCATTTCGCCGAAATTGATGTCCGGCCCTTCCATCCCCTGCGGCGGCTGCATCATCTCGAGCATCGGGAAGCTCTGCTGCTGGACCTCGATTTCGACGTCGCGCTCCTCGAGCTGCCCCTCCTTCAGCTGCGCGCGCAGCTTCTCACGCGTGCGGCGGCGCCGCTCATTGGCCTCCGTCTCTGCCTCGGGGATCTTGGACTCCACGTCGCCCTTGGACGACACCACAAACAGGGGACGTTGCGCGGCTCCCGGCTCCGGGCTCCCGGCTCCTGCCGATGAAAGGGCGCCGGGGGGCGGTGATGGGAGCGGTGGCAGGAGCAGATCCAGCAAGCGCTCTTCCGCGCGTTGCTCGGCCGTTGGATAGACCTCATCCTCCCGTTCAGACCTCACCATGTTGATCGACACGTCCACCAGCTCGCGCACCATCGATTCGACGTCGCGGCCGACGTACCCGACCTCGGTGAACTTGGACGCTTCGACCTTGAGGAACGGCGCGCCCGCGAGCCGCGCCAGCCGGCGCGCGATCTCGGTTTTCCCCACGCCCGTCGGTCCGATCATGATGATGTTGTTCGGCATGATCTCGTCCCGGATCTCTTCGGGCGCCTGCGCCCGCCGCCAGCGGTTCCGCACCGCGATCGCGACGGCCTTCTTCGCCGCCTCCTGGCCCACGATGTACCGGTCCAGCTCGGCGACGATCTTCCGCGGCGGCATCTCCTCGAGCCAGGGAAGCGCTTCGGGGGCCGGCGCCGCCGGCTCAGCGGAGGTCGATGGGGGAAGTGGAGGGTGCGGAGAAACGGGTGCTTTGGGCATGCTATAACTCGAGTACGGTAATGTTCATGTTGGTATAGACGCAGATCTCGGCCGCGATCTCCAGCGACTTCCGGACGATCGCCGCGGGATCGAGCTGCGTGGAGGCGAGCAGGGCGCGCGCCGCGGCCAGCGCGAACGACCCGCCCGAGCCGATCGCGAGCACGCCGTCGTCCGGCTCGATTAGCTCGCCCGAGCCGCTGACGACGAAGCCATGCTCTTTGTCCGCGATGACGAGCAGCGCCTCGAGGCGGCGCAGCACGCGGTCGGAGCGCCAGTCCTTCGCCAGCTCGACGGCCGCGCGTGGCAAGTTCGTCGGATAGCGCTCGAGCTTCTCCTCGAACTTCTCGAACAGCGTGAACGCATCCGCCGCGGCGCCGGCGAAGCCGGCGAGGATCTTCCCGCCGCGCAGCGTGCGTACCTTGTTGGCGTTGGCTTTCATCACGGTCTCCCCGACCGTGACCTGGCCATCGCCGCCGATGGCGACTTTGCCGTCCTTGCGGACGCAGAGAATTGTGGTGCTGTGCATCTGTTGCATGTAGTTCCTCAGGCCCTGGGATGCGCCTGGTGATAGACCGTTTTCAGCCGTTCGACCGACGTATGAGTATACACTTGCGTAGTCCCCAACGAGGCATGACCAAGTAATTCCTGCACCGCTCTGAGATCGGCGCCGGCATCCAGCAAATGGGTCGCGAACGAATGCCGCAACGCATGCACGTGGAGGTTGGTTCCCCGGGCGACCGTCTCGAACAGCCGTCTCATGGCGAGCTGAATGCCGCGAGAGGTAATCCTCTTGCCGCGCTGATTCACGAACACGGCCCGCGTCGCGCGCTGAGTGCCCGGCCCCGTCATCGAATCGCGGCGCTGTAGGTATTGCCGTAGCGCCGCATTCGCACGCGAGCCGACCGGGACGATGCGCTCCTTCTTCCCCTTGCCGCGCAACTTCACCTGGTCCGACACGAGGTCGACGTCGGAATCATTCAGACCGGCGAGCTCGGAGAGGCGCATCCCGGTCGAGTAGAACATCTCCAGCATCGCAAGATCACGCATTTCGGCGAACCGGCCCGCGCTCGCCCGCTGCTCCGCGATCTTGAACAGCTCGTCGGTTTCCTTGCGGTCCAGGTACCGCGGCAGCGTGCGGTCGAACTTCGGTGTGCGTGTCGCGCGCGCCGGGTTGACCTCGAGACCGTGCGTGACGTTCAGGAACCGGTAGAACGTCCGCACGGCTGAGAGCGCCCGCGCGACGGATCGTTTTCCGAGACCGCGCTGCTGCTCGGACGCAAGAAAGCCCCGGACGGCGAGCCGATCCACGCCGGCCCAGCTCCACGGCCCTCCATAGTAGTCCTGGCAGAAGGCCGCGAACGCGCCGAGGTCGCGCTCATATGCTTTGACGGTATGCGGCGAGTCGTTGCGCTCCTTCGAGAGGAACGTGACGAATTCGACAATTTCATTCATGCGGGAATCACAACTCCCAGCTCCTGCGCAAACGCACCCATCTCTTTCAGTGCCCGCTCCGCGAACGCTTCCTTCTTCTTGAATTTGTCCGGCACCGGAGGATCGAGCGGCTCCATGAGCCCGAAGTTCGCGTTCATGGGCTGGAAGCGTGCCGGCTCCGTCTCGCGCAGGTATCGATACAGCGCGCCCAGCATCGTCGTCGGGGGCGGCACCACCGGCGCGTCGCCCGCGAGTACCCGCGCGAGGTTGATGCCCGCGAGCATTCCCGTCGCCGCCGACTCCGTGTATCCCTCGACGCCGGTGAGCTGGCCCGCGAACAGGAGCTGCGGTTCGTCTTTCGCCGAGAGATGCGGCGACAGCGCCGCCGGCGCGTTCAGGTAGCTGTTGCGGTGAATCGAGCCGAAGCGCAGGAACTCCGCCTGCGCGAGACCGGGGATCGTGCGGAAGATTCGCTGCTGCGCCCCTATCTTGAGCCGTGTCTGGAAGCCTACCAGGTTCCACATCTGGCCCGCGCGATCTTCCTGCCTGAGCTGAACCACCGCGTATGAATCGCCAGGCAGACCGATGGGTTTCATCGGTCCAAACCGCAGCGTCTCGACCCCGCGTTGCGCCATCTCCTCGACCGGCAGGCAGCCCTCGAAGTACGGGACTCTATCGAACTCGTGGCCGGGCACGTATTGCTCGCCCGCCATCAGGGCGGCGACGAATGCTTCGTACTCGTCTCGCGTGAACGGCGCGTTCCAGTAATCGTCTCCCCCGCCCTTGCCGTAGCGCGACGCCCTGAACAGGCGGCTGTAGTCGAGCGAATCGGCCGAGACGATCGGCGCGATCGCATCGTAGAACGCGAGCGACTGCACGCCAAGGCGGATCGCGATCGCGCCGGCCAGTGCATCGGAGGTGAGCGGCCCAGTCGCCACGATGCCGGGCGACGGCAGCTCGCTGACTTCCCCGCGCACGAGCGTGATGTGCGGATGGGCGAGGACGCGTTCCTGTACACCGGCCGCGAACACCACTCGATCGACCGCGAGCGCGCTGCCGCCGGGAATCCGCGCTTCATCCGCCGCCTGCAGCACGACGCTGCCAAGCAGCCGCATCTCGGCTTTGAGCAAGCCGTGTGCGTGCGTGGGTTCGACCGATTTGAAGGTGTTGCTGCAGACCAGCTCGGCGAGGCTCTCCGTCTTATGCGCCGGTGTCATCTTGACCGGTCGCATTTCGCGCAGCGTTACCTGTATTCCCCGCTCGGCGAGGGCCCAGGCGGCTTCACAGCCCGCAAGGCCACCACCGATCACATCTACGATGCGACCTCTTCCGCTTCGGGGGCCGATTCCTCCACGACCATCGTGTGTCCGCACTTCAGGCACCTGCGTGTCGTCTCTCCCGTCGTCTTGGATTTGATCTCTTCCATCCCCACGAACCCGCAGCTCGGACAGGGAACGGGGACCGGCTTATTCCACGTGGAATAATCGCAATCCGGATACCGCAGGCAACCGTAGAACGTGCGTCCCCGTTTGGTACGACGCTCCGCGAGATCGCCCACATCGCACTTCGGGCACTTGATGCCGAGCGGCACGGGCTGCGTGTACTTGCACTTGGGGTACGTCGTGCAGGCGAGGAACTCGCCGAAGCGTCCTGTCTTGATCACCATGGGCGCGCCGCACTCTTTGCAGATCTCGTCGGACGGCCGATCGGGCACCTTGTCCTTCTTGATCGAGCGCGAGTAGTCGCACTCCTTGGATGCGTAACGGACGCACGCGATATACGGCCCGAAGCGGCCGCTCTTCACCTCGAGCGGGCTGCCGCACTTGGGGCACTTGTCGGTATCCAGCCCCGACAGGTCGTGCACCTCGTGGATGATCTTGTTGATGTCCACGGCCTCGAGCGCGCGGTTGAAGGGTCCCCAGAATTCCCCCAGCACGGCCTGCCAGTCGAGGTCGCCCTCTTCGACCTTGTCCAGCTCGTTTTCCATGTTCGCCGTGAACCCGACTTCGAACACCTCGGGGAACGACCGCTTCAACACCTTCCAGACGGTCTCGCCCTGCGGGGTGGGCTGAAAGCGTCGGTCCTTGGCGGTCGCATACCACCGCGCCCGGAGCGTCGAGATGATGGCCGCATACGTGGACGGCCGCCCGATCCCCAGACGCTCCAATTCCTTTACCAGGCTGGCTTCGCTGTAGCGTGGCGGTGGCTCCGTAAAGTGCTGGCTTGGCACGACTTGCTTGAGCGTCGCCCGGTCGCCCTCGGCGAGCTTCGGAATCGGCGCGAGGCTGTCCAGCGTCTTCGCGTCTTCGGGCTCGTGGGCTTCGCTGTAGAGCGCGTGATAGCCGTCGAACAACACGCGGGAGCCCGTTGCGCGGAACAGGAACCGCCCCCCGGCCAGCTCGAAATCGACCTTGGTCGCTTCGTAGACCGCCGGGGTCATCTGGGAAGCCAGGAAGCGCCGCCAAATCAGCTGATAGAGCTTAAAGAGGTCGCGTTCCAAGTACTTCTTTAGATCGTCGGGCTTGAGACCAACCTCGGTAGGCCGGATCGCTTCGTGCGCATCTTGAACCTTCGAGCCCCGCCCGCCTTTGTACACATTTGCCTCGTCAGGCAGGTAGCGCTTGTCGAACTGGGCGTTGATATACTCGCGGGCCTGCTTGATCGCCGCATCCGACACGCGCACGGAGTCGGTGCGCATGTAGGTGATGAGTCCGACCGACCCCTGCTCCCCCAACTCCACACCCTCGTACAGCTTCTGGGCGGCGCGCATCGTGCGTCCGGCCGAGAAGCCAAGCTGTTTGGCCGCTTCCTGCTGCATCGTGCTCGTCGTAAAGGGCGCCGCCGCCTTGCGGCGGCGCTCGCCGGTCGAGACCGACGTGACCACAAACGGCAGCTTTTCGACTGCGGCGACGATCGCCTTCGCGGCCTCGGCGGTTTTGATCTCCGGCTTGTGCCCGTCGAGCTTCTGGAGGCGTGCCTGGAAGGCCTGGCCGTCCTTTTCCAGGTCGGCGGCGACAGTCCAGTATTCCTGCGGGACGAACTTCCGGATCTCCTCCTCGCGCTCGATGATCAGCCGCAGCGCGACCGTCTGCACCCGACCCGCCGACAGGCCGGTCTTGATGCTCTTCCAGAGCACCGGCGAGGCCTTGTAGCCGACCAGGCGGTCGAGGACGCGCCGCGCCTGCTGGGCGTCCACTTTGCGCTGATCGATATCGAGGGGATTGGAGAGTGCTTCCGCGACCGCGTCCTTGGTGATCTCGTGGAACAGCACGCGGCGGACTGTTCCGTTGCCATTTAACTGGGAGGCCACATGCCAGGCTATCGCTTCACCTTCTCTATCAGGATCCGTCGCGAGTAACACGCGATCAGCAGCCTTAGCCGCCTTCTTGATCTCGGCCAGGGTCTTCGCCTTTTCCTTAATAGTCACGTACTTCGGCGTGAAGTTGTTTTCCACGTCGACGCCCAGCTCGCGCTTGGGCAGGTCGCGCAAATGCCCGATGGTTGCCTTGACGGTATAGCCGCGGCCCAGATACTTGCCGATCGTTTTCGCTTTGGTAGGGGACTCCACAATGACGAGTGCGCCGCCCTTTGCAGGAGCGGCGTCGGTCATCTCAGTGTCCGCCGGCGGGGTTTCCGCGGGTTTCTTCCGCGGCGCCCGCTTCTTTTTGGGTTTCACTGCGTCTTCTTTATCAGTCACCTATCAACCTCGAGTCAACGTTAAGGCTTGCATCTTTACCACCCAGCACTCGTCTGCGCAAGCCGGACGACCTCATCGGCGACTTTTTCCGCAGGCTTTGCTTCGGTCTGCACCGTCGCATCCGCTTTTGCGTAATACGGATCACGCGCCGTGAGGAGCTCACGCATGCGTGCCAAAGGATCATCACCCATTAAAACGGGACGGGTTCCCGACGGCTCCGCGCGACCGGCTGCTACTTCGGCTCGGGCCTTCAGATAAACGACGTACCCGTGTGATTTTGCGCCGTCGAGCGCTCCCGGTTGCGCGGCCCAACCACCGCCCGGCGCGATCACCGCCGGCTCATTCGCGAGCGCCGCGTCGACTTCCTTGCGCTCCATCTCCCGAAACACCGGCTCGCCCTTCTCGGCGAAGATCATGGCGATCGGTTTGCCTTCTTTGCGAATCAAAATCGTGTCGATGTCGACAAATCCCGCGTGCAGCCGCTCCGCGACCATGCGCCCCACTGTGCTCTTGCCGGCGCCCGGCAGTCCGATGAGCACGATATGTTTTTTCATCCCTCACCCCCTGACCCCCTCTCCGCCATGCGGAGAGGGGGAATCGGCGGGTTCGTTCTGGACCGCGC
>JACXTT010008777.1_pt1 | contig 13956 bp, 11 predicted proteins | sample 9270951 | NCBI WGS metagenome assembly JACXTT01 (sample SAMN15532306, study PRJNA645909) | rock metagenome | isolation source: weathered quartz diorite | place: Puerto Rico | collected 2017-06-21 | reverse complement strand
GCATGGGTGATCTGGTTCAACAGGCTGATCCGCGTCAGTTGTTGGTGGAGGTCGCGTTCAGCCCGCTTGCGCAGGATTGAGTGCCGGATGGAGCGCTCCAGCAGCGGTGCGTCGAACTGGCCTTTCACCAGATAATCGGCCGCGCCGGCTTTGATGGCCTCGCTATCCATCTGATGGTCGCCCAAGGCGGTCAACAGGATGACCGGCGCCTGACACCCGCGACGGATGGCCGTGCGCAGCAGCTCCAGACCACTGTCTTTCCCAAGCCGGTAATCGACCAGATAAACATCGTGCGCCTCCTTCTGAATCGCCTCCAGGCCGGCATGGTAGTCCGCCGCCCAGTCGAGCTGGAAATTCGCCCCCCGGATTTCCGCGAGAAATTCCCGGGCGAGGACGTAGTCATCCTCGTCGTCCTCGACCAGCAGTACTCTGAGTCTGCTCTCATCCATGCGGGTTGCGCTGTGAGTATCCGGGCAGCTCCACGATTTCGAGCCAGTATTTGCCGATGGCCTGCATCACTTCGACGAGAGCGGAGAACCGGACCGGTTTGGTAATATAAGAATTGACTCCAAGGCTATAAGCGCGCGCAACGTCCTCTTCGGATTTGGACGTGGTCAACGCGACGATCGGAATGCCGCGGAGCTTGGGGTCGTTCTTGATTTCGCGGAGCGCCTCGCGCCCGTCCTTGCGCGGCATATTCAAATCCAACAGGATCAAGGCCGGTCGCGGGGATTGCTTTGGATCGGCGAATTTGCCGCGGCGGCGGAGATAATCCAGCAACTCCTCGCCATCTTCGACGCACCGGAGCTCGCTGTTGAGCCGGCTTTTTTCCAGCGCCTGGCGGGCCAGCAGGCAATCGTCCGGATCGTCCTCCGCCAGCAGCAGAGTCGCCGGTTTGCGGTCCGAACTCTTCACGCGCCTCCCTCCTTCGGCTGTTTGAGCGGCAACGTAATGATGAAGGTGGACCCTTCACCGAGCGTGCTTCGCGCCGTAATGCTGCCGCCGTGGCGATCGGCAATCTTGCGACAAATGGCCAGACCAATGCCCGTCCCTTCATAAGCCGCGCGGCCGTGCAGCCGTTGGAAGAGCACGAAAATGCGGTCGAGATATTTCTCGTCGAACCCAATGCCGTTGTCTTCGACCGTAATTTGGCAGCGTCCGTTGGTTTGGTCGTGGCCGGAGGAAGCCGCGCCCGGAGCCCGAGCGGCCTCGCTACGGATCTTGACCACAGGCGGACGCCCTTCCTGGTGAAACTTCAGCGCATTGACAATCAGGTTTTGGAACATCTGGCGCATCTGCAGCGGATCCGCGTCAAGAATCGGCAGCTCGCCCAGGTCCACTCGTCCGCAGGTCTGTTGGATGCGCACTTCCAGATCCGACAACACCTCGCCGACGATTTTGTTCAGGTCGGCGCGTTCGAACGGATTGGCCTTGGTGGTGACGTGGGAAAAAGCCAGCAGGTCGTCGATCAGGATCTGCATCCGTTTGGCGGCCGCCTGCATCCGTTCCAGATAATCACGGCCCTCGGCGCCCAGGGCCTTGACGCAGGCGGCTTTGAGCCGATCCCCGAACGCCTGAACTTTGCGCAGCGGCTCCTGCAGATCGTGCGAGGCCACGTAGGCGAAGTCCTGCAGCTCGCGATTGCTGTGTTCGAGCCGCGACGCCGTCGCCTGGAGGCGTTCCTCCGCCTGTTTGCGTTCGGTGATTTCCTGTTGCAATTCCCGGGTGCGTTCCTGAACGCGTTGCTCCAGATAATTCCGCGCCTGGCCCAGCTCGGCGTCGCGCGCCTGGATTTGCGCCAGCATGTCGTTAAATCCGTCGATCAATTCGCCCAATTCGTCATCGCTCTGTTTGACGGCGCGGAGCGAATAATTTTTTCGCGCCGACACGGCGCGCGTGGTATTGGCCAGGTGCAGGATCGGCTGCGAAACGATCTTTTGCAGACCCAAGGAGAGCAGCCAGGCGACGGCGATGGAAATCAGCAGCACCCCACCGACGATTTTTGCGTACTGTTGAAGGCGCGTATCCAATTCCAGGAGATCAGACTTCAAATAAATCGTTCCGATGGGCCTGCCGTTCAGGAGAATTGCCCTGAACAGTTCCAGGTGTCGGTCGTCGAAGGAATGCCCGTTCTTTTGCGGAGCCGGGGGCGAGGAGGCCTCGGGAACGTCTGCCCGGTGATACCGGGCGAAGACCGTGCCGTCCGGTTTGTAGATGCAGGCACTCTCGATGTGTTTTTGCGCGACGAGCTTGTGGAGAATCTCCGCGGCGGCCTTCGGATCTTTGAAACTCAGCGCGGCGGTGCTTTGCTCGGCGAACAACTCGGCCTTAACCGTGAGATCATCGACCATGTCCTGTCGAAATTCGGCGCGCTCATAGGCGACAAACGCGGCGCAGGCGAGCAGCAAAGCGACGCTGCTGGTCAGCATGATGATGACCATCAGCTTGCGCTTCAACGACGCGTCCCGCAGGAAAGGCATGCTACTTCTTCTCCGCCTCGCCCTCGATCTTGATGACCTTCGCCAGGCTCAACAACTTCGAACTGATCTTCAAGCGGGCTTGTTCGGCGGCGGCCAGGTTGATCTCCAGTTGCACGTTGTTGTCGTTGTCCACGAACGTAATGATACCGCCTTCGCGGGCAAACGAATCCGTCTCGCCCACCGTCAAGATGCTCGCGCCCCGAAAGGGCTTGAGGGTTTGCGCCAGGAAATTCTTCTCCGATGACGTGACGAAGAGAATGTGACAGGACTTCATCTCGGCAATCTTCTTGGCCTGCTTGGCCGTCAGGTCCTCCTGGCGGCGGCCGGGCGTGGCCTCGCCGCGAAATTCCAGCGCGCCTTTGAATCGCTTGATCTCCAGCATCCGTCCGTTGACAGTTTTGCCTCGCAGCTTGTCCAACTCCGGACCAAAGGGATCTTTGCCGACCACTCCCAGAATGATCGGTGACTTGGCGCTGGGAAAGGCCCCCGCGGGCCACTCGATGAACTCCGCAAAGTTCAACAGGTAACCGGCTTTGGTTTCGTATTTGCTCCGCGGCGTGGCGCCCGAGACGCTCGTCTGCCCTAACAGCGTCGCCCAAGCGAGGAGAATGAGAATTTGACGACACATACACACACTGTTGCCCGGCGACTAACCCGGCGATGCAAAATCAGAAAATCCGGACGGAATTCCCCGCTGATTACGCTTCAGCAACCGCACCGGCGTGATCCATCGATTGGGCACTGGCACCAGCGATGCCCTCTGCCTCGAGTGACGGAGACAAGGGCTTTCCGTCCCAAGGATTTGGCGTGGCTGGTTTCATCGTCGCAGAATAGTGGATCAGCAGGGGCTCTGCAAGGCGATTTCCCGCCACCTCACGCCCCCGCGTTCGAATCCACCTGCCTCCAGCCGCGCGGCCGTGTGCTATTTGCTTGAGTCCGAATGCCGCCCCGGCGTAGACGTGGCTTATGACCACGCCGACCGTTCATCGTCTCGCCCCGTCGCGCCTCAATCGCCGCCGCTTCCTCAAGTCCGGTACCGCTATCGCGGGGACTTTCCTTCTGAGCGCGCCCGCGTTCCTGCGCGGCAAGGGACTCAATGAAAAGTTGAACGTCGCCGTCATCGGCGCGGGTGGACGCGGCGCCGCCAACGCACAAAGCGTGAGCAGCGAAAACATCGTGGCTCTGTGCGACGTGAGCGAGGACAACCTAAACCAGGCGGCCGTGAAATATCCCAAGGCGCGAACCTACGTCGATTTCCGCAAGCTCTACGACGAGGCCAGGGACATCGACGCCGTGGTGGTCAGCACCGCCGAGCACACGCATGCCTTCGCCACCTTGCCGGCATTGCAACTGGGCAAACACGTTTACTGTGAGAAACCCCTCACGCACGGCATCCGCGAGGCCCGCCTCATCGCCGAGGCGGCCAAAAGGGCAAACGTCGCCACACAAATGGGCACGCAGATGCACGCCCGGGATAACTTTCGACGCGTGGTCGAGCTGGTCCGGAGCGGCTGTATTGGACCGGTTCGCGAGGCGCACGTGTGGGTGTCGCGCGCCTGGGGTTGGCAAACGCCGGAGGAAGCCCGAGCCAACAAGGACATCGTGAGCGTGCAGGATCGGCCGCGGGAAGCCATGCCGGTTCCCGCGGGTTTGCATTGGGATTTGTTCCTTGGTCCCGCGCCGGAGCGGCCATTTCATGAGGTTTATTGGCCCGGACCGAAGTGGTATCGCTGGTGGGACTTTGGCAGCGGCACCATGTCCGACCTGGGCAGTCACTGGAACGATCTGCCGTTTTGCGCCTTGGACCTGCGGCACCCGCTCACCATAGAAGGCACGGGGCCGCCGGCACATCCGGAAATCGCTCCAGCGTCAATGAGCGCCGCCTATGCGTACGGCGCTCGCGGCGATTTGCCGGCCGTGAACGTCACCTGGTATCAGGGCTCGGTCAAACCCGCGCACTTCATCGAAAAGCGAATACCTCAATGGGACAACGGCGTTTTGTTCGTCGGTGACAAGGGCATGCTCCTGGCGGATTACGGCAAGCACGTTCTCCTGCCCGAGGCGAACTTCAAGGACTTTAAAGGACCGGAGCCGTTCCTTCCCCGCGTGCGCGGTCATCATGAGGAATGGATCGACGCATGCAAGACCGGCAAACCCACCGCTTCAAACTTCGACTACGCCGCTGCGCTGACTGAAGCCAATCATCTGGGCAATCTCGCCTACCGCCTGGGGAAGAAACTCGAGTGGGACCCGGTGAATCTGCGGGTCAGGAATGATCCGGAAGCCGACCGGTTCATCAGCAAACAGTACCACCACGGGTGGAACCTCTGAGAGGCGGGGGCTTTTCTTGGTCCGGAAGTTTGTTTCTATTTCGACTACGCGATACGGTTTGCGGGACGACGGAGAGATGCTTGTCATTTGGCCCGTTTCGGCCGAGGCCGTCTTTCCTACCGTTCAGCCAGCCGTTCCGGCGGAGCCTGGAAGGCGCGTGCGCGGAACAGGAAATCCACGATGTTTCCTTCGTGTGGTTGCAGCCAATTCAGTTGAATCGTCGGGATCGGGCCGATGTTGAGCCGGTCGACGTTCGTTGCGTCGATGAGCTGGCGCTGCCACTTTTTGTCGTGTGTGATCGCGCTGCAGACCAGCGTCTGGCCGATCTTGTCGATCATCTCCGCCTGGCCGCATTGAACGACCGTCACGTACGGGAACATGTATTCAGTCTGAGCAATCTTCCGCTCCGGCGCGTCACAGTGGACGACCCACGGCCGCAAGTAAGCGCAGCGTTCTTTCTCGACCAGGCGCGCGCCAAATTTCGCGGTCACGTCCGTCACGCCCTCTTCCTTTATCTTTTCGAGAATCGAGGCGTGGATCGCCTGCGCCTGGCCCGCCACGGTGAATGCAGCCAGCCCGGCGGCGGGATCGTCAGGCGGTTTCGCGTCGACGGGGCCCAGCCGCTCCGCCAACGCCTGCGCGATTTCCAAGGTGTGGCGGGACGCCCAGACGCCCGAACAGTTGATACAGCCGCGTCCGCTGTTCAGATAAACACTGTCCACCATTAGATCGAGATACTTCTCCCACTGGTCCACGACGTCGTCGCCGAGCAGGATTTTGCTGAAACCGGGGCCGTGCACCTGGACGCAGGGATTGCCGTGATAGCGTTTGACCGTTTCCGTGCTGCCGAAAATCTTCACGCGCGGGCAGCGGTTGACCACTTCGGCGCCCATCTCGCCGCCGCCCGGATAGATGCTGATCGCTTCGTGCGGCACGCCGGCCTGGAAAAATGCGGCGGCCATGCGATAAGGCGTCCAGGGTTCTTGCGGGCCGGGCTTGAGCACCAAGCCGACTTGCATCGGGATGACCGGCATCCAGAGCGTGTGCACCCCGGGCGAGTTGGACGGCAGCACGAGTCCGAGCACGGGCGATTGCACCTGGTAACTCACGATGACGCCGCGCGATTCCATGCCGTAGCCGCGCGTGAGGATTTCAAGGTCCAGGCCGCGCGTGAGGCAGTCGAGGATGCGCTCCATGTTCGAGAGCACGAAATGGTTCTTGCTCATGTTGGCCTTGCACATGTGTTCGGGCAGGCCGGTGGAGGCGGATTGCTGGCGCGCGAAGTCGTCGGGGGATTGCGCGCCGTCCCCCATCGGCAGCGTGGCGTCGCGGTAGAGATCCGCGGCCTTCTTCATCATCTGGACGAGGTCGCGGCAGGGGATTTCGCGGAGCACATCCCGGGCGCGTTGCGCCCGCTTCATGTCCTTGGCGACCAGGCCCGGATTGGCCTGGCTCACCTGCGCGAGCACTTCACCGGTAACCGAGTGAACGACCTTGTCGAACTCGAGGCTTTCGTAGGGTTGCCCCCAGCGGAGGATGGGAATCTTGACCATAACGTTTTACGATCGTCTGATTGACACGACTGACTTTGGTCAGCGACGACATTGGCTACCCCGCGAGGAACGTAAGGCAAGAAAAAATTTCGACGGCGACGGCTGTGAGGATGGTATCTCGAAGAGCCGCTCTTTCGGCCGCTCCGCGTTAAGGCCGCCAACCCAAAGGCGCGGAGGCCGCCGGGCGCATTTTGATACAACCACCAGAAATCCTCTCCCTCGCCCCGCGAGGAACGAGCGGGGAGAGGGTCAGGGGAGCGGGGTATCCAATAAGGTCGGCCTCCTCTCCCCGACCCTCTCCTCCCGTGGGGGAGGCGAGGGAGTAGACGTTCTCTTTCTAGGTGGTGGTGGTAGTAGCACGATGCGCCCGAGGCCGCAACGAATCGCAGAGAAGCTTGTCAATCGCGCCGATTTTGTCCTGAATAACGGGCATGAAACGCTTCAGGTTCGCCAGTCCGGCGCCTGGAAGGCTCAGATACATGGCCGCTCCGCTTCTGGCCGCTGTCAGTTTCGGCATGGCGGAGGAACAAGCGAATTGGCCGCGTTGGCGCGGGCCGCGCGACAACGGCAGCGTTGAAAGCGGAACCTATCCGGCGAAATTCGAGAACATTCTTTGGAAGGTGCCCCTGCCCGGGAAAGGATGCTCCACTCCCGTCGTCTGGAACCAACGCATTTATCTTACCGCCCCCGTGGAAGGCAAGGACGCCGTGCTGGCATTCGACTGGTCGGGAAAACAACTTTGGCACACCACGCTGGGCCTGGAACGCGCGGGAAAACATGGCAACGGCTCGGGCAGCAATGCATCGCCCGCCACGGACGGCCAGGCGGTGTTCGCTTACTTCAAGAGCGGCAACCTCGCGGCGATCGAGTTGGACGGAAAGGTTCGTTGGCAGACCAACCTGGTCGAACGGTTTGGCCCGGACACTCTGTACTGGGACCACGGCACCTCTCCAGTTCTCAGCGACAAGTCCGTCGTCATGGTCCGAATGCACAATGGCGAGTCCTGGGTGGCGGCGTTTGACAAGATGACCGGTCAGTTGCGATGGAAGGTCCCGCGCAATTACCAGACGCCGACGGAAGGCGATCATGCTTACACCACGCCGATTGTCATTCAGCAGCGCGGCAAGCAAGCGGTGTTGGTTTGGGGCGCGCAACATGTGACCGCTTACGACGCGGCGGATGGCCGGCTCCTGTGGTCTTGCGGCGACTTCAATCCCGAAGCCAACGCGTATTGGCCGGCGGTCGCCTCACCCGTGATTGCCGGCGACATCGCCGTGGTGCCGTTCGGTCGCAACGATCGCGGTGAACCCCGGCTGCACGGCATCAAACTCGGCATCAAGGGTGATCCCGCAGCGGCCGGCCAGCGCTCCTGGAAACGCGAGGACGTTGGCACGTTCGTGACGACACCGGCGGCCTACAAGGGCCGCGTTTACCTGGTGCGCGACCGAGGCGAAGTCGCCTGTCTCGACCCGGCGACCGGTCAGACGGTATGGAGCGATGCCTTTCCGAAAGCCAGCGCGAGCTTTTATTCCTCACCCTTGATCGCCGGCGGAAAGCTCTATGCCGCGCGCGAGGATGGAGTCGTGTTCGTGGCCCGGGTGGAAGACAAATTTGAACTGCTTGCGGAGAACAACATGGGCGAGAGAGTGATCGCCTCGCCGGTGCCGGCGTCGAATCGGCTCCTGATTCGCGGCGAACAACACTTGTTTTGCGTGGCGTCAAAAGAGTAGCAGGCGACGGAGGAGGCTCTACCGAATCGGCCTTTGGAGAATCCGCCTCGTTACAGCGATTGCTACTGGGCCGGCGTTTTTGAACGGCGCCAAATTGAACTGGCATCGTGAACGAACAGGAACTGATTCGACTCATCCCCGAACTGCGCGGCAAAGCATGCGTCGTATCGCCCCTCAACGGCGGTCTCACCAATCGCAACCATCTCATCGACGCGGACGGCCAGCGTTATGTGTTGCGTGTGGCGGGCAGGGACACCGCGCTGCTCGGCATCGACCGCGACTGCGAAGTCGCCTGCTCCCGCGCCGCGGCGGCGCTGGGCGTCGGCCCGGAGGTAATTGCGTATCTGCCCGAGCACGAAGCGATCCTCCGGAGCTTCGTCCCCGGGCGTGTGCTTGCTGTGGAAGATGTTCAACAACCCGACGTCCTGAAGCGGGTCGTGGCGGCGCTTCAGCGCTACCATGATGGCCCGCCCGGCCCAGGAAACTTTTCGCCGTTCGCCACGGTGCACAACTACCACGCGCTGGCTCGGGAACGAAACGTGCGGCTCCCCAAGAGCGTTGAAGAGGCGCTGGAACGGCTGGGGAAAATCGAGCAGGATCTGCAGACTTCCGAGCCTGCCTGTCCGTGCCACAATGATTTGTTGGCGGGCAACTTCATCGATAGCGGCGGGGCGGTGCGCATCATTGATTGGGAGTATGGCGGGATGGGTTACCGTTTCTTCGGTCTGGGCAACCTGGCGGTCAATAATGAATTCGACAAAGAGCACGAGCGCACGTTGCTCGCGTTATACTTTGGCGAAATTCGGCCCGATCACCTCCGGCGGCTGCGCCTGATGCGGCTGGCTTCCGACATGCGGGAGGCAATGTGGGGCTTTGTTCAGGCCGCGATCTCGACGCTCGACATGGATTACCTGGCCTACGCGCGTAAGCACTTGGACCGGTTCCTCAGTGCTAGTGTTGTCGCTGGGTAGCACGGGCGACTCGCAGCGGCTCGCCTGTGCCGTCCAGCGACTCGCCGGACGAAATTTGAGGGGATGGTTCTAGCCAATAGAAAAGGTCTGTTCGCAAAGTCCCTCTTCGCGGTTCCGGTCGGTCATGCGGAAGGTTCGCCGTTACCACCGCCTGAGGGCTTGCCCTTTTCAATGGCAGCAACGTGAAGACCAGCAATCGTAACGCTCGCGCCCTCATCGAACCACACGACCACCCGGGTTGCTTGCGGGTTAAGGCCGGCATGATCGGCGCTCGGAACGGGATAACGCCTCCCGCTGGTCGTGACGATCGTGAACGGTTCGAATAGAGTGGCGTCTAAGAGATGGCGGATATCACGGATCATGCAGGGCAGTCTAGCAAGAGTATATACAGATTTCAGCCATAAGCCATGTTAGGGAAACCGTCAAAATCTCTGATGCGTGCAAGATACTTCACTTTGGTAGAAAGTATCGGTGTTCTTATTCCTTTTGTGTTGCTGGGTTGCGGGTGCGCCAAGCAGGCCAAGCCAATTCTACCGCTTACGAAAAACCAAATTATTGAGGCTATAGATCTAATAGAACCATGGCGCTCAAATCTCCACTACTCTGAGGAGGGTTGGCGTCGTCTTGCCGTGCTAGCTCAAATGATACAAAACAGCGATCCGCAGACCGTCGCCGTGGCGCTTAACGATTATGTCACTATGAAGACAGAAGGATTTCATGGTGATCATGAAGATGCTTCGAAACCCTTTATCTTGCTGCGCATGGTGTTCGATACTACCGTTCGCACTAATATGGCCGACAACGAAGTACGCCGTTTTCGGCACTGGAGAGGAGTCGGCGATACTAACTCTGCGTGGCAGAAGGATCCATATTCTTGGCCTCTGACGTGGACTAACAACCACCCTCAAATTATCGCACCATGGATGGGATCGTTCGGTCGGATGTACGCTGCAGATGAAGAATACAGATTCTTTTTGCGTAATTTCCCATACCGGGACATAAACTCGGTAAGACTGGAATAATGCAACAGCGTAGCGCAATTGCTACAGACATTGGCACACTTAGTACCCCAATTCATAAATACGCATACGTTCGCGGCAAGAGATTTTTGTGCCAGACGAGGCGCGAGCGACGAGCATACCGATCTGCGGTCCGTAAGGAGCGAGCAACGAAGTCTGGGCAAAAAGACCTGCCGCCCGGGAGGTTTGCGCCGTATTTGGCTTGGGGCTTTGTTGCTCCTCGGTCACAGACCGCCGGCGGGTATGCTCGCTCCTCGCGCCTAGCCCCAAGCCAAATGCATCGCAACGAACGTATGCGTATTTATGAATTGGAGTACTTAGCCGGGGTTCATTTTCTCGGAGCGCCCGCGACCATCGCTTCTGCCTGAAGGGTCCGGGGACCGTCCTCCGTGCAGACCGCGAACCGGACCGGCTCCTTGTCCGACACCTCATACAGCGAAACCCCGGCATAATCCCCTTTAACATTCACGATGTAATAATTCACATTGAAGTTCGGTTTCCCGCGCGTATTCAGCAACCGCTTTTCAACGGTATTGGCCACCACCCGTTTCAAAGCCGCCATTCCCGCGTCCTTGGGCGACATCCCGCCCCGCATCGCCTCCACGATCAGAAACGAGCAGAGCGAGAACAGATTCGCCTCACCCCGCCCGGTAGACCCGGCTGCCCCGACTTCTCCGTCCACGTACAATCCGGCGCCGAGGATGGGTGAGTCGCCGACGCGTCCCGGGATTTTCCACGCCAAACCGCTCGTGGTGGTGACGCCGCAAACCTCCCCCCTGGCGTTCACCGCGTTGCAGTTGATGGTCCCGTAGAAATGGATCGGATCGATCAGCCCTTCCGCGATCATGTCCAATCCCGCGCGGCGCCAGGCCTCGGCCCGGTCCTTCGGATCGAGGTAATGGGACGGATCGGTGCGCCGCTTCCACTCCAGCCAAAGCTTGCGCGATTTTTCCGTGTTCAGGTCGTCCTCGATTTTGAACCCCATGTTCCGGGCGAACCGTTGGGCATCCTTGCCCACCAACAGATGATGGTCGGTCTGCTCCATCACCTTCTTTGCCACCAGCGAGGGCGTGCGCACGCCTTCGAGACACGCCACCGCGCCGGCGCGCTTGAGCGGCCCGTGCATCACCGAAGCGTCGAGTTGCACCACGCCCTCTGCGTTCGGCAATCCCCCATAGCCGACGCTCGTGTCTTCCGGATCCAACTCGACGATGTTCACGCCCGCGACCACGGCATCGAGCACGTCCGCGCCTTCGGTGATCAGCCTGAACGCCCTGGCCACACAGGTGAGCCCGTCGGCGTCCTTGGACTTGTTTCCGTTTGCGGCGGCAATGACCACGGGTTTGGATTTCATTTTGGTTTGAATCTGGGGCGCTTCGACAAGGGCCAACAGTCCGGAACTTGCCACGGTGCTGATCCCTGCCGCCGCCACAAATTTCCGACGGGTCATTTGCGTCTTCATGTGAGCCAGTGTGGCCATGCTATGCACCTGCCGCCGCCAGCGAAACAAGCTTAATCCAGCTTCCCTGAAGCTCGCGACTTTTGTAGCCTGTCGCCAACCAACTGATTATGGAACAATTCATTCTCGCCCTCGACCAGGGCACCACCAGCTCGCGCGCCATTCTTTTTGATCACGGCGGAAATATCCGCGGCGTCGCCCAGCGCGAATTCACGCAACATTATCCGCAACCGGGCTGGGTCGAGCACGACGCGGAGGAGATTTGGGCGACCCAGGCGGGCGTGATGGCGGAAGCCGTCGCCCAGGCGGGTGTGAACTTCAATCAGGTCGCCGCCATCGGCATTACCAATCAGCGTGAGACCACCGTCGTCTGGGATCGTGAGACCGGCCATCCGATTCATCGCGCGATCGTTTGGCAGGATCGCCGCACTGCCGACCTTTGCGATTCCTTGAAGCAGCGCGGACTGGCGCCCACGATTCAGGGCAAAACCGGCCTCGTCATTGACGCCTATTTCTCAGGCACGAAACTCAAATGGATCCTCGATCACGTGGACGGAGCGCGGAAGGCGGCGGCGGCCGGAAAACTCGCGTTCGGGACCATCGACACCTGGCTGACGTGGAAGCTCACCAATGGCCGCGCGCACCTCACGGATGCCAGTAATGCCAGCCGCACGCTGCTCTACAACATCCACACCCAGCAATGGGACGAGGATCTGCTGAAATTGCTCGACGTCCCGCGCGCAGTGTTGCCCGAAGTCCGCGCCTCGAGCGAGCGTTACGCCGAGACGGCGGACCAGTTGTTCAACACCCGCGTGCCCATCGCCGGTATCGCGGGCGACCAGCAGGCGGCGTTGTTTGGCCAGTTGTGTCTTCAGCCCGGTATGTTGAAGCACACCTATGGCACTGGCGGATTCATGATGCTCAACACCGCGGACAAACCGGTTCCCTCGAAGAACAACCTGCTGACGACTATCGGCTGGAAGATCCAGGGCAAAGTCACCTACGCGCTCGAAGGCAGCATCTTCATAGCCGGGGCGGTCGTGCAGTGGTTGCGCGACGGACTGGGTCTCATCAAGACGTCCGCCGAAGTGGAGCGGCTCGCCGCATCGGTGCCGGACAACGGCGGCATTTATTTGGTGCCCGCCTTCGCCGGGTTGGGCGCGCCGCACTGGGATCCGTTCGCCCGCGGCACGCTCGTCGGCATTACTCGCGGCACGACGGCCGGCCACCTCGCTCGAGCGGCGCTCGAAAGCATTGCCTATCAGACGATGGATGTGCTGCGCGCGATGGAGGCGGACTCCGGCATCCCTCTGAAAGAACTGCGCGTGGACGGCGGCGCGACGGTGGATGATTTGTTGATGCAATTTCAAGCGGACCTTCTCGGTGTGCCTTTGGTGCGGCCGAAGGTGCGCGAGACGACCGCGCTCGGCGCGGCGTATCTGGCGGGCCTGGCGGTCGGCTACTGGAAGGACACAAACCAAATCCAGCATCAATGGCAAAAGGACAAGGAATTTCACCCCGGCTTGGATCGCAGTAAGGCGGCGGAACTCGAGCGCGGCTGGCAAAAAGCCGTGGATCGCGCCAAAGGTTGGATGAAGGATTCCTGAGGAACCCGGTCGGCGTCCACGGATGAACCGCGAGGCTTCTCTCCAACGGCTCGATGACGCAAAGAGTCTTTGGGACGTGGTTGTCATCGGGGGCGGAGCAACGGGACTGGGCGCCGCTGTGGAAGCCGCTTCGCGCGGTTACCAGACGATTCTGCTGGAGCAGCATGACTTTGCCAAAGGAACATCCAGCCGGAGCACGAAGCTCGTGCATGGCGGGGTGCGCTATTTGCGGCAAGGCGACGTGTCCTTGGTCATTGAAGCGCTGCGCGAGCGCGGCCTGCTGATCCGCAACGCGCCGCACCTGGTGCGCGACCGGGCGTTCGTCGTTCCGAGTTACGAGTGGTGGGAAGGCCCGTTCTACGGCGTGGGAATGAAGGTTTACGACGCCCTGGCGGGGCGCCTGGGAATTGGCAAATCGCAGTTGCTCTCGCGCGCCGAGACTTTGAAACGCATTCCTACCGTCGAACGCAAAGCGCTCCGCGGCGGGGTGATTTATTACGATGGCCAGTTCGACGATTCCCGGCTCGCGATCAACCTCGCCCAAACGCTTGCCGACCTCGGCGGCGCGCCGGTGAATTACATGAAAGTGACCGACCTGGTGAAAAGGGGAGGCATGGTTCGCGGCCTGAGGTCGCTCGATGTCGAGCACGGGAAAGAATATCAGATCAACGGCCGCGTCGTGATCAACGCCACCGGAGTCTTTGCCGACCACATTCTCAAAATGGATGAGCCGTCGAGCCCGAACATCCTCCGGCCGAGTCAGGGCGTGCACTTGGTGCTCGATCGGGCGTTTCTGCCCGGTGATT
>JACXTT010008776.1_pt1 | contig 13957 bp, 9 predicted proteins | sample 9270951 | NCBI WGS metagenome assembly JACXTT01 (sample SAMN15532306, study PRJNA645909) | rock metagenome | isolation source: weathered quartz diorite | place: Puerto Rico | collected 2017-06-21 | reverse complement strand
GGGCTGGCGCGGCCCGACGACGACGGCGCCGCGGCCGCGGGCCGCGATGAGGTCGCTGGCCATGCGCGCGACGCGCGGATCGTCGAAGGGATGATCGGCGAATCGCCCGAGGGCGGCCTCGAGCGCGGACACCTCGTTGGGGAGGGTCGCTCCTCGCTCCAGGAGTCTCGCGACGAGCTTCCCGAGCGCGACGGGAACGAGCGCACTCTGGACGGCGACGCGGTGATCTGCGGCGCCGCCGGTGAGGGAGTACACCGCCTCGACCGCATAGAGCCGGTTCATCGTGCCGTCGGACGCGCGGCGTCTGGCGGCCCAGGCGCGCGCGTTCGCGAGGGCCGTGGGATCGTCGAACAGGACATCGGCATCGAACGCGGCGACGACGTCGGCCTTCGTCAGATCGAGATGGGCGCGCAGCGGACGGCCGAAGGCCAGCGCCGCGCCTTCGCGCGCGGCGTCGCGCGAGAGCGGATCCCACTCGACCCAGACCGCCTTGGGGAACGCGGTCGCGAATTGCGCCTTGAGTCGGGCAAGCGTCGGGGATGAGCTCGGCTCCGCGAGCACGCGAAGCCCTTGGCCGCCGTTCGCCTTGAATCTCGCAAACTGAGGTCCCGCCCAAGCGACGAACTGGTCCTTGGACCGCGACGCCGCACCGGACCCCTTCGCCCGCTCGACGAGCTCCGTGCTGCGATCGGGATCGTAGAGCTGCAGGACGGTCGCCTGCGTCATCGCATCGGTCGCGCCCAGGCTCTGCGGATGCGACGGGTTCCCCTCGACCTTGATCGGCCGGCCGTCGTAGCTGGTCACGAGCAGGCCGGTCGCCGCCCCTTGCAGGTCGAAGGAAGTTGCGTAGCGCTCCGTCGCGCCGGGGACGTAACCCTCAGGAAGGTGGGCGAATGGAACGATCGTCTCCGCCGGCCAGCGCCTGCAGGAGGTGATCCCCGCCAGGGCGACCGACGCCCCCATCAATCTGAGAAAATCGCGGCGCGATGCGGACAGCATCTCGTCCGCAGCGCTCGGGAATTCGCGGCCGACGAGCGTTCGGTACGCGGGGTCACCGGCCAGATCGTCGAGGCTCCGCCAGAGTGCTGGGCCTCGCGATCGATTCCCTAGCGATGACATGTGCTGCAATCCTCGGACGGGCTCAGCTTGTACTGGTCGCGGATTCTACGGCCGAACGAGGCGCGATCGACCCCGGCGGGCGGCGTCCAGTCCATCTGCGTCGCCAGCTCCGGCGGTCGCAGGTGCGGGTCCGGATTGCGGTGGCAGTCCAGGCACCACGCCATGGACAGCCTCTGCGCCTGGTAGACGACCTCCATCTTGTCGACGCGATCGTGGCATTCGACGCAGCCGACCCCGCGCCTCACGTGGGCCGAGTGGTTGAAGTAGACGTAGTCGGGGAGATCGTGGACGCGCACCCAGGGGACCGGCATGCCGGTCGCATTGCTCTCGCGCACCGGTGTCAGCTTCGTCGAGGACCCCCGGATGTTGGTGTGGCAGTTCATGCAGGTCTGGGTGGGCGGGATGGCCGCGTGCGCCGCGACATCGACCGTCGTGTGACAGTACCGGCAGTCCATCCCCATCTCCCCGGCGTGGAGCGCGTGGGAGTAGGGAACAGGCTGCACGGGGGCGTAGCCGACGTCGGTCGTGGCGGGCGAGCCCCCGTACCAGACCAAGAGGACCAGAAAGACCGGAAGACCGAGCCCGACGCCTGCGACGAGAGGCTTCAGATCGTCGACCCAGCGCGGGAAGACGAACGGACTTCCTTGGTCGTTTTCCATGGCGGGTCGCTCACTATATCGAGAGCGTACGCCGCGCTGCAAGCGATGGAAACGATACGACTTCGGGCCGTTTCGGCCCTCGCGATTACGAGCGGAACTTGATGCCGCAACCGATCGACTTCGTCTCCTTCACCGAGACTTCCTTGCCGGCGACGACCGCGTCGAGCGCGTTCTTGAGGTACGCGTTCTCGACCTTCGAGGGCTCCTGCCCGTTGTCGTCGATGGCGCCGTGATAAACGAGCTTCCCGTCCTTGTCGAAGAGGAACGCTTCCGGCGTCCGGGTCGCGCCGAATGCACGGGCCACGTTCGAGGTGTCGTCGACCACGTACGGGTACTGCATGCCGCGCTCCTTGGCGCGCTGCTGCATGACGTCGTAGGCGTCCTCGGCCGCAACTTTGGGGTCGTTCGCGTTGATCGCGATCACGCCGATCCCCTTCGCCGAATACGTGTTGCCGAGATTGACGATCCTCTCCTCCCACATCTTGGCGAACGGGCAGTGGTTGCAGGTGAACACGACCAGCGTGCCATTTTTCTCCTGGACAGCGGCGAGGGTCTTCTCGCTGCCGTCGACACCCTTCATCTTGACGTCGGCCATCGGCATCGTGGAGCCGATCTTGAGGGGGCCGTCCGCAAGCGCGGCGGAGACGGCGAGTCCGAGGATCACGGGAATTGCGAACAGGGCGTTGCGGGTCATCGAGCCTCCTTGGTGTCGAGCGCTTCGAGCACGCGCTTCTTGATGACGGGGTAGCTGGCCTTTCCTTCCCACATCTTGACGAAATTGCCGGAACCGTCGTACAGGAACGTCGCGGGGATTGCCCCCGACCACTTGCTCTCCAAGCCGTCGACGAACTTCTCGTCATTCCCGATGCGGATGAATGTCGGGAAATCGACCCCTTGGCTCGTCAGAAACTTCGTCGCTTGGGATTCGGCTCCGGGAAAATCCACCGAGACGAGGACCAGCCGGAGCCCTTGCGGGGCGAAATCGCGGGCGACATGAAGCAGGTCTGGGAACTCCTCCCGGCAAGGGGAGCACCACGTGGCCCAGACGTTGACGAGAACCGCCGACGCACCCGGTCTCTTGACCTCGGCGAGGATCGCCGGGGCTTCGGCGGGGGACGGCGTGGGGGCCGATTTGGTCCCCGCGGCCACCGTGGTGGCCAGTAATAGGGCCGGTATGAGGGGCATGCTCGCTAGAGGATGACCCAAGGGTGTCGTTCTGTCCAACGGCGCACGCCTAGGACGGCGCGGGTACCATGAAAGGGCGTAGGCAACGGGAGGCCCCATGAACCTTCGTCGCACGATCGCCACCTTCTGCTTTCTGGTCGCCGCGGTCTCGCCCGCCACGGCCCGGATCGACGTCACGCTCGATCAGGAATCGCTGAACGGCCTGCTGGCGTCGATGGCTCCCGACCATGTCGAGGTCGGTCTCGCCGCCGGTCGTAGCCTGACCATCCAAATGAAGGACCTCGCCGTGACCGGATTCGACCCTGCCGCCGGGCCGAATGGCGGCATTGTGGCGTCGCTGCGAGTGCTGGTTCCGGACCTCGGGATCGACCTTCCTGTCACCCCACACCTCGTGCTGGAAGTCTCGGACGCCGGAGGCGGGCGCAAGGCGTCCGTCCTGCGTTTCGACAAGGTTCTCATCAATCTCCCGCTGACCGGCCCCGTCGACGTCGCGGCGCTGCTCCCCCCTTTGTCGCTCCTGCCGGACGGGGCCTGGGTGGTCAATTCGGCCCGCGGAAAGGTCCGCGTCCAGCCCACGCTCGTGGACGCGAAGACGGGAGCGAAGAATATTCGTCTGGGTTACACGCTGGACCTCGCGCCGGCGGAGGGGAAATAGCGGTTTGTCCGATACATTTCAAACACTGAGCCGCCTGCTTCGAGAGCGGATCCTCGTTCTCGACGGGGCGATGGGGACGATGATCCAATCCCTGCGCCTCGAGGAGGCCGACTTCCGCGGCCGCAGGTTCGCGGACCACCCCCGCGATCTTCGGGGCTGCAACGACCTGCTTTCGTTGACCCAACCCGAGGCGATCGAGGAGATCCACGCGAAGTACCTCCGCGCGGGCGCGGACATCGTCGAGACCAACACGTTCAACGCGCAGGCGATCTCGCTCGGGGATTACGGGATGCAGGCTTTCGCCTACGAGATGAACCGCGCCTCGGCGGAGATTGCGGTACGTGCGGCGCGAGCGGCGACCGCGGCGAACCCGCGGAAGCCTCGGTTCGTCGCCGGATCGATGGGACCGACGAACCGGACGGCGTCGCTCTCGCCGGACGTCGAGAACCCAGCGTTTCGGGCGGTGACGTTCGACGAGCTGGTCGCCGCCTACAAAGACCAGGCGCGCGGGCTCCTCGACGGCGGGGTTGATCTGCTCGTTCCCGAGACGACCTTCGACACGCTGAACCTGAAAGCGGCGCTGTTCGCGATCCAGGCACTGTTCGCCGAGCGAGGCGAAGCGGTGCCGGTCATCGCGTCGCTGACGATCACCGATCAGAGCGGGCGCACGCTATCGGGGCAGACGCTCGAGGCGGCGTGGGTCTCGATCTCACACGCGCCGCTCCTGGCGACGGGCTTGAACTGCGCGCTCGGTGCGACGCAGATGGCTCCCTTCCTCGAAGACCTGCAGCGCACCGCACCGCTCCCGATCTCGTGCTACCCGAACGCGGGACTTCCGAACGAGTTCGGCCAATACGACGAGACGCCGTCGCAAATGGCCGCGACGCTTCGGGAATTCGCGCGCGAAGGCTGGGTCAACGTGGTCGGCGGGTGCTGCGGCACGACTCCCGCGTTCATTGAAGCCATCGCCGGTGCGGTCGAAGGGCTGCCTCCTCACGCTCCCGTCGAAAGGACCCCCTTCACGCAGCTCTCGGGGCTGGAGCCCCTGACCATCCGTCCCGACTCGAACTTCATCGTCATAGGGGAGCGGACCAATGTCACCGGCTCGAAGCGCTTCGCACGCTTGATCGCGGCGGACGACTACGAGGCCGCCCTTGACGTCGCGAAGGACCAGGTCGCAGGAGGCGCCAATGTCCTCGACGTCAACCTGGACGAGGGACTCCTGGACTCCGAGCGCGCGATGACGACCTTCTTGCACCTCATCGGGTCGGAGCCTTCGATCGCCAAGCTCCCGATCATGGTCGACAGCTCGAAGTGGAGCGTGCTCGAGGCGGGGCTCAAGTGCCTGCAGGGAAAGGGGGTCGTGAACTCGATCTCGCTCAAGGAAGGGGAGGAGGTCTTCCGCGGCCAGGCGGCGGTCGTCCGGCGGTACGGCGCGGCGGTCGTCGTCATGGCGTTCGACGAGGAAGGCCAGGCGGTCACGACGGAGCGCAAGATCGCGATCGCGAAGAGGGCGTATCGCATCCTCACGTCCGAGATCGGCTTCCCTCCTCAGGACATCGTCTTCGACCCGAACATCCTCACGGTCGCGACGGGGATCGAGGAGCACGACCGCTACGCGCTGGCCTTCATCGAGGCCGTTGCCGGCATCAAGCGCGAGTGCCCCGGCGCGAAAGTCTCCGGGGGCGTCAGCAACATCTCGTTCTCGTTCCGGGGCAACGAGCCGGTGCGCGAGGCAATGCACGCCGCGTTCCTCTATCACGCAATCCGCTCCGGCCTCGACATGGGGATCGTCAACGCCGGGCAGCTCGCGGTGTACGACGACATCCCGCAGGACCTGCTGGAACACGTGGAAGACGTGCTGTTCGCGCGGCGCCCCGATGCGACCGAGAGGCTGGTGGCCTTCGCGGCCTCGGTCACGGGCGGCGCGCGGAAGGAAGAGCGCGACGCGGCCTGGCGAGAGGCTCCGGTCGAGAGGCGGCTCGAGCACGCGCTGGTCCACGGGATCGTCGACCACATCGTGGAGGACACGGAAGAGGCGAGGACGCGCTACGGACGCCCGCTCGCGGTGATCGAGGGCCCTCTGATGGCGGGCATGAACGTCGTCGGTGACCTTTTCGGCTCGGGAAAGATGTTCTTGCCGCAGGTCGTCAAGAGTGCGCGGGTCATGAAGAAGGCCGTCGCTCACCTCCAGCCGTTCATGGAGGAAGAAAAGCAATCGACGGGCTCCTCCGGCGCGCGCGCGAAGGTCCTCACGGCGACGGTCAAGGGCGACGTCCACGACATCGGGAAGAACATCGTCGGCGTCGTTCTCGGCTGCAACAACTTCGAGATCGTCGACCTCGGCGTGATGGTGCCGTCCGAGACCATCCTGCGCGCGGCTCGCGAGCGGGACGTTCAGGTCATCGGCCTATCGGGCTTGATCACCCCGTCGCTCGACGAGATGGTCCACGTCGCGCGTGAGATGAAGCGCCAGGGGTTCACCCTCCCGCTCCTGATCGGCGGGGCGACGACTTCCAAGAAGCACACTGCGATCAAGATCGCTCCCGAGTACCCGGGGCCGGTCATCCACGTCGTCGACGCCTCGCGCGCCGTCGACGTTCTCTCGAGCCTGACGAGCTCCGCCCTGCGCGAGCCGTTCCTCGCCCAATCGCGCGCGGAGGACGAGAAACTGCGCGCGGCGTTCGCATCGCGCGAGACGGCGCCCGCGATCTCGCTCGCCGCCGCCCGCGCGCGGAGGCCGGCTTACGCCTGGTCGCAGAACGGCGTCTCCCCGCCCGGGTTCTTCGGCACGCGCCGTCTCCCCGCGTTCCCGCTCGACGAGCTGCTCCCGTACATCGATTGGACGCCGTTCTTCCACGCCTGGGAGCTCAAGGGGACCTACCCGCGCATCCTCGAGCACCCCGCTCATGGGAAAGCCGCGCGCGAGCTCTACGAATCGGCGCAGGCGCTGCTTTCGGGGATCGTCGAGAAGCGCCTGTTGCACGCGTTCGGCGTCTACGGTTTCTTCCCGGCGAACGCCGAGGGCGATGACGTCGTGATCTGGGACAACCCGTCCCGATCGAAGGAGATCGCGCGCTTCCATTTCCTGCGCCAGCAGGTCGACAGGTCCAGGTCGGAGCCCATGCTCTCGCTCGCGGATTTCATCGCCCCGGTCGAGTCCGGCATCGTCGATTCGATCGGCGCGTTCGCGGTGACGGCGGGGATCGGCCTCCCCGCTCTTCTCAAGAAATTCGAGGCCGACCACGACGACTACAACGCGATCCTGGCGAAGTCCCTAGCGGACCGCCTCGTCGAAGCGTTCGCCGAGTGCCTGCACGGGCGCGTGCGCATCGAGTACGGCTACGGCCGCGACGAGCGCCCGACGCTCGACGATCTCCTCCACGAGAGATATCGCGGCATTCGCCCCGCCCCCGGATATCCTGCCTGCCCCGACCACAGCGAGAAGGCGACGCTGTGGCGCCTGCTCGACGTCGAGAACGCGGCGTCGATCCGTTTGACCGAGAGCTTCGCGATGCATCCGGCCGCATCGGTCAGCGGCCTGTACTTCGCGCACCCGGACTCCCGCTACTTCTCCGTCGGCAAGATCGGGAAGGACCAGGTCGAGGACTACGCCCGCCGGAAGGGAGTCCCGATCGCCGACGTCGAGCGGTGGCTCCGTCCGAACCTCGACTACGAGACCTAGGTCGGTGCCGGCCGTCGTCCTGCTTGCGATGGCGCTCTCGGTCGCGCCCGCGCCGCGGCCGGCCGCCGATCGGCCGAGCGTCGTGCTGATCACGCTGGACACGACGCGCGCCGACCGCCTGGGATGCTACGGTCGCCGGGACGCGGGGACACCGAATCTCGACCGGCTCGCCGCGTCCGGTGTACGGTTCGCCGATGCATGGTCCCCCGCGCCGATCACGCTGCCGTCTCATCTTTCGATCCTGACCGGCTGCACGCCGCCGACTCACGGGGTGCGCGACAACGGCGGCGGGAAGTTCGACGGTCACGTCCCGACGCTCGCGACGAGGTTCACGGCCGCAGGCTATCGGACCGCCGCCGTCGTCTCGGCGTCGGTGCTCGATTCGACCTGGGGCGCGAGCGCCGGCTTCGCCGTCTACGACGACCGGCTGGACATGACGAGAGAGCGCAAGGCCGCCGCCGCCACGGCGCGCGCTCTGGAGATCCTCGGACCCGCGACGGAGCCGTACTTCCTGTGGGTGCACTACTACGACCCCCACTTCAAGTACGACCCCCCCGCTCCTTTCTCGGAGCGGTTCAAGGACGATCCTTATCAAGGCGAGATCGCCTTCGTCGATTTCGAGCTGGGCCGGCTTCTCGCCGCCCTCGACAAGCTCGCGCGCAAGCCGATCGTCGTCGTCGCCGCCGACCATGGCGAGGCCCTCGGCGAGCACGGCGAGCGGACGCACGGCATCCTCACCTACCGCTCGACCTTGCGCGTCCCCCTCCTGGTCGCGGGACCGGGAATTCCCGCGGGACGCGTCGTCGCCGATCCGGTTTCCCTCGTCGACATCGCGCCGACGGTGGCGGAGCTGGCAGGCCTCCCGGCGGCCAAGCTGCAGGATGGAGTGTCTCTTGCCGGGGTTGTCCGCAGGGCCGCGACGGCACCTCCCTCGCGCGCTCTCTACTTCGAATCGATGCTCCCGCTCAACTCCTACGGCTGGGTCCCCCCGCGCGGGCTCACGGACGGACGCTATACGTACATCGAGCTGCCGAAGCGAGAGGTCTACGACCTGCGGAGCGATCCGGACCAGGCGAAGAATCTCTACTCCTCCACCGACCCCCTTTCCGCGAGCCTCGCGCGGCGCTTCGACACGCTGACCGCAGGCCTGGCCAAGCGCGCGAGTCAAGGCGCGCCGGCCACCCTGACCGACGAACAGCGCGCGAAGCTGTCCTCCCTCGGCTACTTCCCCGGCGCCGCTCCGGCATCGCCGGCGGCGACGCTCGACCCGAAGGACGTGATCGACCTCGCCGACAAGGTCGAGCGGGCGATGCAGCTGCACGTGTCCGGACGCGACGAGGAGGCGATCGCGATGACGACCGAGATCCTCCGCCGCAATCCCGAAAACGTGCGCGCGCTCTCGATCCGAGGCCAGGCGCTTCTCGCGCAGAAGCACTACCGCGAAGCCGCATCGGCCTTCGCCGAGGTCGTCGCGAAGACTCCGACGGTCGCCGTCAATCGGTGGGACCTGGGCACCAGCCTCGCGGGAGCCGGCGAGACGGAGAAGGCCGAGGCGGAGTGGCGTAAGGCGATCGATCTCGAGCCGCATCTCCCCGAGCCGCGCGCCTCCTTGATCGCGTCACTTCGAGGTCGCGGCGAGACGGCGAAAGCCGTCGTGGCGGCGAAGGAAGCCGCCACCTCCGGTGCCGAGAGTCCGGAGCTCGACTTCGAGATCGGGCTCGCCCACGAAGCCTCGGCCGACGTCGTGGAAGCGCAGCGCTGGTACGAGTCGACCGTCCGCCTACGCCCGTCTCACGCGCAGGCTCTCTCCCATCTCGGGAAGATCGCCGCCGACAAGGGCCGGACCGGCGAGGCCCTCGCGAGGTACCGAGCGGCGCTTGCGGCCGCGCGCGACGCGCGAGAGAGGGCGGAGCTTGCGGCGAAGATCGCGGAGCTCACGACCCCGGCGGGCAAGTGATTCGGCCGAGACCCGCGCGTAGAATGCAGTGGATGGACCCCGAGCTCGCGCTCTCTGAGCAGATTGCCGCCTACCGTCGCATGACGGGAGAGCAACGCGTCAGCATCGCCCTCGAGCTACACGAGCTGGTGTGCGACGTTGCGCGGGCGGGCATTCGCTGGCGCCGCCCGGAAGCGACGGACGAGGAGGTCGAGCGCGAATTGCAGGCCCGAATCGCTCTGGGGCGGGAGGCCCGAGGACGCGGTGTCGCGGACTCCGATGACTGAACGTGAGCTTCTGATCGATTGCCTGCGGCGGCTGAACCGGCTCGACCTTCCGTACATGCTCACCGGCTCGATGGCGAGCAACTTCTGGGGTATGCCCCGGACGACTCACGACCTCGACTTCGTCTTGTCTTATGGAGAAGATCGCGTCGATGCCTTTGTCGCCGCATTCGACGAGTTCTACGCCCTCGACGAGGCTACCGTACGCAGCGCGCTTCGGAAACCGCGCATGTTCAACGCCATCGACCGGCGTTCCACCCTCAAGGTCGACTTCTGGCCGCTTCGACCGGATCCGTTCGAGAAGCAGATGTTCGCCCGACGCATACGGGTGATGCTGTTCGGCGAACCCGCGTGGATCGCAACTGCGGAAGACTTGCTCCTGCACAAGGTGTACTGGAACTCCATCACCCCTTCCGAGCGGCAACTCGGCGACGCGGCGGGCATCCTGGCCGTGCAAGGTTCCCAACTGGACCGAGGCTACCTCGACCGTTGGGCGCGCGAGCTATCGGTCACCGCGACCCTGACGGACCTGCTCGAAGGAAAGATCCGTCCGAAGAGCTCATAGTCCAGCTCACGGCGACCCCGCAACCCGCAGCGTCCGCCTCTCCTGCGCGACGACCTCGTCGCCGATGCGGGCGACCACGCGGTAGTCCACGACGCCTGGCTTGAGGCGCCCCGCGTGCAGCGCGTCGACGGTCTCGACGCACGGCTCCCCCGCCTCCGCGATCGTCATCGGCTCGAACTCCCCCCGCGAGCCGTCCTCGATCCAGCGCTCGACGACGACCGGAGCGCGGGTCTTCGCCCCCCGGCATACGACCGACACGAGGGAGATCGCGACCGACGGGTTCAGCGGCTCGTCGACGTCTCGCGCGAGGGAGCCCGTCGAGGCGAGGGCTCCATCCTTCGACATCGCCGCGGGACTGGTCTGTAGGACGGCGACCGGCGCGATCGCCGCGTCGCTCTTCGCGGGATTCGGCCAGTCGGCGTCCACCCGGCTCGACCCGATGTCGTCCCGCTTGGCGTCGTGTGCCACCGCCACGACCGAGAACTCCCCCGGCGCAATCTCGAGAGTTTTCTCCAAAACTCTCTCGCGCGATCCGCTCTTGGTCGCGATCGACGAGGCGAAATGGTCCGTCACCTTGTCGCGACGGACGATCGACGCCCCCAGCTCCGCGCTGCTGTCGGGGAGTCCCGATGGGCGCAGTCGAAGCTGGACGCCCGCCTTCCAAGTCTTCCCGTCGCCGCCGCGCGGAATCAGCAGCGCCCGCAACGACCCATCGTCCGACGAAGCTGGGTCGACGAACGCGGCGAGCAAGCGCGCCTTGTCGATCGATGCTTGGCTGGGGACGACGATGCGCCCTTGGGTTTGGATCTTCACCTTGGGCACGTGAAGCGCGAGCGTGACGTTCATGGCCCTGTCGCGAGGCAGGTCACCCGGAGGGAAGCTGAGCAGGAGCCTGCACGATGTGCGCTCTTCAATCGTCGTCGCAATGTGCGCGCTGGAGGCGCCGCCTAGGAAGGCCTCGCCGTCAGATTCGGCTGCGAGACCCACGAGTGCATCTTCGGCATGCCTGTGGCGCTTAGCGTCCAAACCGGGACGGTACCCAAGAATCCCTTCAGCCTGGACCGTGAAAAAGTGGACACCACGCGCGAGCGCTTCATTGATGAGCGCATCGAACTCCTGGGCGGCAGCGGGAGTCATCTCGGCGTGAGCGACTTCATGAAACAGGTCTTGGCACGGAGGCGGCAAACAGGCGATGACCTGGAGGTAGTGCAATCCTGCGTCTTGGCGGAGGTTGTCCCCGAAATAGACAAGCGCTTTCGGGGCCGGCGCCTCGGCGAGGTCGTCCACGGCGATCGCCAGCCGAGCCATGCTGTCTCGCGCGATCCGGAATTCATCCCGTGCGTACGCCTTCGCGATCAAAGGCGGGCATAGCTTCAGGCACGGAGGGCGAGGGTCCATCTCGTAAGCATCTCGGATCTGCTCGGCGCGCGCGCCTTCGCCATCGGAGTACCCATCCCAATGAACTAGCCCGTTACGGAGCCGTTCGAGTCCGTCGAGCAACCACCCTTGGTTCTCGGTAAGCGGGACCACGGTCTCGAGACGCTTGCCGTTCGAGACGATCGATGCCTGCGCACCATTGACAACCAATCGGGTGATCAGATCTCGGGAGATTTCGAGCGATCGGGTTCGACCTGGCAACGTTAGATGCGGCTGATCGAAGAAGAACATGAATGTTGCGCGTGAGCGCGCGGACCGTGGACCCACTTCCTCCTTCGTTGGGAACCCAGTAAGTCTCGGCGAGTCGCCGCACAGCGAATCGACGATCAACCCGTGGACCTCGTGCTCTCCGACAGACAGCGCGAAGTCTTTCGCCGTGAGGGCGCGGATGGCGTCGCGGTCCCCTTCGACGCTGACGTCGAGCTGCACGAGTCGCTTTTCGACGGTTTCCGTGAGGCTCGTCTTCGTCGGTTCTTGCGCGGTGGTTGTCAGCGCCGAGAAGATGCCGACCGCTGCGACGCAGCGAGCCGTGGGCCTCACGGCGACCCCGCAACCCGCAGCGTCCGTCTCTCCTGCGCGACGATCTCGTCGCCGATGCGGGCGACGACGCGGTAATCCACGACGCCCGGCTTGAGGCGACCCGCGGACAGGGCGTCGACGGTCCGGATGCAAGGCTCCGCTGTCTCCGCGATCGTCATCGGCTCGAACTCGCCCCGCGAGCCGTCCTCGATCCAGCGCTCGACGACGACCGGAGCGCGAGTCTTCGCCCCCCGGCATACGACCGACACGAGGGAGATCGCGACCGACGGGTTCAGCGGCTCGTCGACATCTCGCGCGAGCGAGCCCGTCGAGGCGAGGGCTCCGTCCTTCGACATCGCCGCGGGACCGGTCTGTAGGACGGCGACCGGCGCGATCGCCGCGTCGCTCTTCGCGGGATTCGGCCAGTCGGCGTCCACGCGGCTCGACCCGATGTCGTCCCGCTTGGCATCGTGAGCTACCGCCACCACCGAGAACTCCCCCGGCGCGATGTCGAGGGTCTTCTCCAAGACCTTCTCCCGCGATCCGCTCTTCGTCGCGATCGACGAGGCGAAGTGGTCGGTCACCTTGTCGCGACGGACGATCGACGCACCGAGATCCGCGCTGCTGTCCGGAAGGCCCGATGGCCGCAGTCGAAGCTGGACGCTCGCCTTCCAGATCTTCCCGTCGCCGCCGCGCGGAATCAGCAGCGCCCGCAACGACCCGTCATCCGACGAGGCGGGATCGACGAATGCGGCGAGCAAGCGCGCCTTGTCGATCGATGCTTGGCTGGGTACGACGATGCGCCCTTGGGTTCGGATCTTCACCTTCGGCACGTGAAGCTCGAGCGTGACGCTCATCGCCTGGTCGCGAGGAAGATCTCCGGGGGGAAAGCTCAGCAGGAGCCGGCATGACGTCAGCTCGTTGATCCTGTCGGCGATGTGTGCCTTCGAGGCGCCGCCGAGGAACGCCTCGCCGCCGGTCTCTGCTGCGAGGCTCACCAAGGCGTCCTGCGCGTGCTGGTGGCGCTCGGTGTCCCAGCCGGGACGGTAAGCGAGCAGGCCTTCAGCCTGTATCGTGAAGTAATGGACACCGCGGGCCAGCGCATCGTTGATTCCAGCATCTAATTCGGCGGCGGCCGATGGGGTCAGCTCCTCGCGCTTGGTTTGATCGTCGTCACATGGGACGACGTGGAAGTAATGCAGACCTGCGCGCTGACGGAGACTGTCCCCAAAATAGATGAGCGCCTTCGGAGAGGGTGCTTCGGCGAGTGTCCCCGTCGCAATAGCCATTCTCTCTGTGCTTCGTCGCGCCAGTAGGATCTCTTCGCGCGCGTAAATCTCGGCAAGTGGCGGCGGACATCCGCCGACCATCTCCCAGGCCATGCGAACCTCCATGGCTCGCGCCCGCTCGGTCTCTGAATACGAGTCCCACTGCTTCGAATCGTTTCGAAGTCGTTCGAGCCCGTCGAGGAGCCTTTGACGATCTGCCGTCATCGGGACGATTGTTTCGAGCCGTTTGGCATTCGATACGAGCGACGCACGTGCGCCATTGACGATCAGGCGGTTGATCAGGTCTTGAGAGGTCTCGAGGGACTGCGCGCGGCCCGCCATCGTGAGGTGGGGCTGATCGAAGAAGAAGACGAACGTGGCCCGTGGTCGCGCGATCTGGGCAACAGGCGCTTCGGCTTGCCTCGGAGATCCCGGCGGCGCCGGAGACTCGCCACACAGTCGGTCGACGATCAGTCCCCGAATCTCATGCTCTCCCACGTAGAGCGCGAAGTCTTTCGCCGAAACCGCGCGAATCGCGTCGCGGTCCCCTTCGACGCTGACGTCGAGCTGTACCAGACGCTTTTCGAGGGTCTCCGTCAGCGAGGTGGCGTCCGGCTTTTCTTTGGCCCCCCACACCGCCGCCCA
>JACXTT010008775.1_pt1 | contig 13958 bp, 14 predicted proteins | sample 9270951 | NCBI WGS metagenome assembly JACXTT01 (sample SAMN15532306, study PRJNA645909) | rock metagenome | isolation source: weathered quartz diorite | place: Puerto Rico | collected 2017-06-21 | reverse complement strand
AGCACGGCGGCGATCGCGGCGGTGATCCAGAACTCCGGAGGATGGCGGGCCAGGTAGAAATTGATGTCGTGCTCGTGGAGCAGCGTCAGGTAGACGAGGCCCGCGGCCGCACCGAAGGGAACGACGATCACGAGCAGCCGGACGATCATGTGCGCGGTCAAGCGCAGAACGTCCCCGGCTCGGACGGCGGCGAACGCGAGCGCACCGCGCGCCGTCAGGGGCACGCCGTCCGCCTCCGCGAGGGCGACCGCCATCAAGCACGACACCTCGAGCGCCGTGATGGCAAAGACCAGCGATCCGCCGATGAGGATCGTGGCGACGCCGACGCGCGTGGTGGCCAGGAAACGGAAAATGTCGACGTCGGCGACCACTCGCGACGACGTGCCCGATCGCATCCAGTAAAGGAGCCAGCTCGTCCCGGGCGTGAGGAGCGCGAACGCCAGGACTTTGAAGGCGAGGTCGGTGGTGGCGAGGATTCTCCAAGACCGAAGAAAATCCCGTCCCGCTGACATCAGGATCTCGCCCGCCGCCGCGGGCCTCGATTCGGACTCGACCATGGGGCCTCCCGCCTCGCCGTCCGGTTCGCGCTTGTCAAATCGGATTGAACCACGGATTCTACGCATCAGCGGAGGGAGGTTCGTTGGCCGCCACACGGTCCCCGTGGGCGCTTTCGGTGAGCGCCGTTCTGCTGGCCGCGGCATTCGCCTTGGCCCTGGCTCCCATGGCCAACAACGATCTCTGGTGGCATCTGGCAACCGGGCGCTGGATGGTCGAGCACCACCGGCTCCCGGTCGAGGACCCGTTCTCGTTCACGGCGTTCATGCGCCCCTGGCACGACGTCGAGTGGCTGTCCGAGCTCGTCCTGTACGGCGTTTGGAGGCTCGCGGGCGAGCGAGGGCTCGTGCTCGGCGCCGCGCTGGACCTGACCTTCATCTTCGGCCTGGTCTGGTGGCTCGGCCGATTGACCTCGGGATCCGACCTCGTCGCGAGCCTCCTGATGGTCGTTGCCGCCGTCGTCTCGCGCTACTGGTGGGCGCCGCGCCCGACGCTCGCGAGCGACGTCTTGGCGCTCCTCACGCTCCTCATCCTCGAGCGATACCGGCGCGGTCTCGCCCGGTGGGAAATCTGGGCCCTCCCGGCGCTCGCGGCCCTGTGGGCCAACCTTCACGGCGGATTCGTTCTCGCTCCGGTGATGGTCGGGACGGTCGCCGGAGCCGCGCTCTTGGCTCCGCTCGTTTCCAGCCTCGCCCCGGAGGGGTTCGGTTCGCGGGAGCGGAGGCATCTGCTCGTCGTCGCGCTCCTCGTGCCGATCGCCCTCCTCGTCAACGCGAACGGAGCTTCGATCCTCTCGCAATCGGTCCAGATGTTCGGCGCGTCGGGGTACCGCTTCCTCAACGACGAGTGGACGTGGCCGGACTGGCGGTTCGTCGTGATCGCATGGCTGATCGTTGCGACGCTCGCCGTCCGCGCGCGAAAGCGGATGCGCCTCTCGACGCTCGGCTTGGGGTTCGGCCTGACCGCGCTCGCGACTTCGGCACACCGGTTCGAGCTGTACTTCGGCCTCCTCGTCCTACCGATCCTCGGCGACTGGATCGGACCGCTCGAGCTTCGGCGGCCGCCGGCGTGGCTGTCCTTCAAGCTCTCGCTCCGGCAGGCCGCCATCCTCCTAGCCGTCGTGGCGCTCGCAGTCGCCGCGTTCGGGCGCGATCGCCTGCGGATGAAGCTCGACCACTATCCGGTCGCGGCGATCGAAGTCCTCGAAGCGCAGCGCGCCGAGCGCGTGTTCAACCTCTACTCCTGGGGCGGCTGGCTTCTGTGGACGACCGATCTGCCGACGTTCATCGACGGGCGGAGCTGGGGCGCGGAGAACTTCGGCGACTACATCGCGGCGACGGGCGGAGCCTACGAGAACGTATTTCGGCGGGACGACATCCGCTGGACCTTGCTTCCTCCCGATGCGCTCGTCAACCTGAGGCTCGCCCAGGATCCCGGCTGGGAGCGCGTGTTCGCCGACGGCCAAGCGGTCGTCTTCCGGCGGCGCACCCCGGTCCCGCCGTAGTAAGATCGCCGACTGCGCCCACCGATTCGGGCGCATGAGCGAAAGGAGCCACGATGAGCGAGGTCCTCCACGGATCGTGCCTGTGCGGCCGCATTGCCTACGACGTCTACGATCCCGAATCGATGATCGGCTGTCACTGCACCCGCTGCCAGCGGTGGACCGGCGGCTCCTCGTCGACGACTCTGGTCGTCGAGCCGAAGAACCTCAAGGTGACCAAGGGCCAAGATCTCGTCCGGACGTTCAACGAGGCCGGGTTCGCCGGCCGCAGCTTCTGCGGCCATTGCGGCTCCGGGCTGTACGTCATCGGGCAGGACAAGCTCTACGTCTGCGCAGGAACCCTGAAGGACGTGACGAAGACGATGGGATGTCACATCCAGGTCGCCTTCAAGGCGCCGTGGGACGAGATCGGCGGGACCGCTCCTCAGTTCGGCGAGTGGCCCTCGTAGAGGCCCGGGACTCCGGCCTTAAGGGTTGATGTAGACGAACGACGTTCCACCGGTCGCGTTCGCCAGATTCGAGAGCGCCTCGACCGTTTGCTGGGTCGATTCCGTGATCGTGGCGGGCGGGACATAATCGATCGTGTACGCGCCGCTTCCGGGCGCTCCGTTGAGCGGTCCGAACGAGCCGCACGCGCCGCCGCACGCCGGAGAGCCGCTGACCCCGATGGTGAGGACGTCCGACGGATCATCCATCGTCACGCTCACGTTCAGCGTGACCGCCGCGCCGCCGGCGCGCGCATTGAACGACCCCGGGGAGATGGTGACGACCGGCCCCGCGGCTGCGACGATCGAGAAGGTGTCCGAGTCGGAGACGCCCGAGCCGTTCGCCGCGGTCACCGTGACCGTGACGGAGTTGGGCGCCGGCGGCGCCGCAGGCGCGACGTAGGTCGCCGTCGGGCCCGTGTTCGCGACCGTTCCCGCGCCGCTCAGCGAGACCGTGAACCCCGCGCCCTGATCGTGCTCGATGTCGACGTTGAAATCGTACCGCGCCCCGGCGGCGAGCGTCGTGATCTTGTTGGTGATCTGGACGGTCGTCTTCGCTCCGCCGGCGAGCTTGCTGGCCGAGTTGCATCCGATCGCCAGGGCCAACGCGATCGAGAAGAGAATCAGAACGATTCGGTAGAGCATCGAACCCACCCCCTAGCCCGGTCTCCTAGCGGCGATGATACCTCCGCTCTCCGGTCCGGCGAGAGGTCGAAGTTCACGCGCCGCCGCGCTGGAACTTCAGGTCCACGACATGGAGGTCGCGAGCGTCCAGCCGCAGGGTGAAGGCGATCGTCGCCGACGGACAGCAGTCGGCATCCGTCTTGGCCCAAGCCTTGCCTCGACCGGAGAGCGCCGGCAGGTCGATCTCCGGGTTCATCTTCAGCTCGTACCCCTTCGGGAGCTGCTCCTGGATCTCGGCGACGGTGTGATTCTCGATCGGCTCGACCTGTCCGTCGCGCCAGAGGACGAGCTCTCGACCGCATTCTCCGGTTCCGCTCATGCAGACTCGCGACTCGATGACGCTCGCAGCTCCGATCGTCACGAGGCGCAACGGATCCAGGCGGACGTGCGCCTCGTCGTCCTGCACGGCGTAGAGCCTGCGCACGACCTTGCTTCCCGGGACTCCCTCGAACAGCACCTCGGTGAGCACGCGCAGCGGCTCGATCCCGTTCACGCGGCTCGGCCAGGCGTAGCGGGCGCTGTAGAGGATCCGGCCGTTGCGCTCCGCCAGCGTGCGCCAGACCATCTTGCAGAGAGGGTGGGCGGGAGCGTCCCAATTCGGAGGCGGACCCACAGGGGCCACGCACCAGTTCTGGGCCTTGTTCAGCGACACCGGGGCGCCGTCGAGCACGGTCCCCGTGGCGTGCGCCGCGGCCCAGCCGACCGTCAGGACCGCGATGGACAGAGAGGTTCGTATCGTCATGAGCGTCCTCCTGACCCGGGAAAACCTAGGCCTGGCGGACGCGCCGTCAAGAACGGGATTCCGATGAGCGCCAAGAGGATGAGGACGGTGCAGAGTGCGCCGAGGAACGTCTAGCTTTCCTCGCCGAACCACGGCAGAGTGCTGGCGATAGGCGACCCTTTGGACCGAGAACGGGAGGCGCGGCAGAGCCGCCCGGGCCGAGCTGGCTCGAGCGGACCCCCCGGCAGGAGCGAGCAAGCCATGAGGAACTTCGCCGTCTCGATCGTCGCCTTGATCATTGCGCTACCCGTCGCCGCCGAGGAGAAGCTCGTCCTCCAGTGCGGCGCGTTGATCGACGGGAAGAGCGACGCGGCGCGCAAGAACGTCACGCTCGTCATCGACGGAGAGCGAATCGCCTCGGTCCAGTCCGGCGCGGCCACCGCGGCGGGGGCGGAGGTCGTCGATCTGAGCCGGTCGACCTGTTTGCCGGGGCTGATCGATGCGCACACCCACGTGCTGCTCCAGGGCGACATCACCGCGGACGACTACGACAAGCAGCTCCTCAAGCAATCGCAGGCGTATCGAGCGATTCTCGGGACGCGGTCGGCGCGGAAGGCGCTGGAGTACGGCTTCACCACGATCCGCGACCTCGAGACCGAAGGCGCCGGCTACGCCGACGTCGACATCAAGAGGGCGATCAACGACGGCGTGATTCCCGGGCCGCGGATGGTCGTGGTGACGCGCGCGCTGGACGTCACCGGCGCCTACCCGCTGCAGGGGTATGCGCCCGAGGTCGCGGTCCCGCACGGGGTCCAGATCGTCGACGGTCCGTACCAGGCCCGCCAGGCGGTGCGCGAGCAGATCAGCTACGGCGCGGACTGGATCAAGGTCTACAGCGATCGCGCCTACGTGCTCAGGCCCGACGGCGTGCTCGACGACGTCCCCACCTTCACGCCCGAAGAGCTGGCCGCGATCGTCGACGAGGCCCATCGGCAGCGGCGCAAGGTCGCCTCGCACGCGATCGCGCTGCACGGCGTGCACAACTCCGTCGAGGCCGGCGTCGATTCGATCGAGCACGGCGACTACATCGCGGACGACGACATGCGCGCGATGATCGCGAAGAAGATCTGGTACGTCCCCACGCTGTACGTCGGCGAATACGTCGCGCAGGGGCGCGGCGGCTTCTGGCCGGCGATGATCAAAGTGCACGAGGACACGTTCCGCAAGGCTCTCAAGATGGGCGTCAAGATCGCGTTCGGAACCGATGCCGGCGGGTTCGATTGGAACGTCGACCCGGCCATCGAGTTCACTTACATGACCAAGTACGGGATGACGCCGATGCAGGCGATCCAATCGGCGACGTCCAAAGCCGCCGAGCTGCTCGACATGCAGAAGGACATCGGCACCCTCGAGGCAGGGAAGCTCGCCGACGTCGTCGCAGTTCCCGGCGACCCGCTCGCCGACGTCAACGCTCTCGCGAAGATCGACTTCGTGATGAAGGGAGGGCGGATCATCCGCCGACCCTAGATGGAGGAAGGGGAGTGTCCCCTCATTCGTCTTGGATCTGGGTGATGCACTCCGGGCACGTTTCGTGAGTCAAAGGTATCTCCGCGTTGGCGGAAAGATAGTCCTCGATCGGCTCCCACCGTCCCGCGGCATCCCTGAGCCGCTTGCACCAGCTGCACATGATGAACATGCCCGGCGCTTCTTCCGGCGGCGAGCTTCGAGCGATCCGCTGGAGGAGGCTCCTGGCGTATCCCAGGGAGCGCTCGAGCTGCACCACGAGACGGTGCCGCTCGATCGCGTGGCGCATCACCCGCACGAGGAGAACGGCGTCGAAGGCGCCTTTGGTCAGGTAGTCCTGCGCTCCCAGCCGGACGGCATCGAACATCGTCGTGTCGTCGGCCAGCGCGCTCAGGATGACGACCGGGACCAGACGAAACCGGGAATGGAGCACGCTGAACGTCGGAAGACCGACGCTGTCGGGAAGACCCAGGTCGAGCAAGACGACGTCGAACGCCCGGGACTCGAGCGCGCGGATCGCGTCGGCGAGCCGCGCGGCTTCGGTGACCTCGATCGAGACGCCGGAGACCAGGCCCATCGCCAAGCGGACGAAGCGGGCGTCGGCTGGATTGTCCTCGACGACGAGGACGTTCAGCTTGCCCCGCGGGCGCAACAGCACGCTCATGCGTGACCCCCTGGAAGCTGGGCGACCCTGAGCCAGAACGCCTCGATCGTCCGGATGACCTCGGTGAACGCATCCAACCCGATCGGCTTCACGATGTAGGCGTTCGCCTGGAGGTCGTACGCCTGCTGAACGTCGGTCGGCGCGCCCGAGGTCGTCAGGATGACGACGGGAATCCGGCACAAGGCGGGGTCGCTCTTGATCTCGCGCAGCACGTCGCGGCCGTCGCGACCCGGCAGGTTCAGGTCGAGCACGACGAGGCTCGGGCGCGGCGCCTCGACGAACCGCCCCTCGCGCCGGAGGAACGCGAGCGCCTCGTCGCCGCCCTCCACGACGCGAATGGTCTTCGGAACTCGGCCCTCGAGGAGGATCTCCTCGATCAAGCGCGCGTCGGGGCGGTTGTCCTCGACCAGGAGGACTTCCGCAAGCCCATGCTCGGCACGGCCGCGAATCACGACGCCGCCACGCCGGAGCGGGGCAAGGTGAACACGAGCGTCGTTCCACCTTCGGCGCGCGGCTCGACCCAGATTCGCCCTCCGTGCTGGTCGACGATCTTTCTGCAGATGGCGAGACCGACGCCCGCCCCCGGGTATTCCTGACGCCGATGGAGGCGCTGGAAGATGGCGAAGATGCGCTCCACGTGCCGGGGGTCGATCCCGATGCCGTTGTCCACGACCGAGAAGATCCACTCGGAGTCGCGGGCCGACGCCCCCACGCGGACTTCGGGCGGGACTCCGGGGCGCCGGAACTTGATCGCGTTCGCCACGAGGTTCTGGAACAGCTGCACCATCTGGAGGTCGTCGGCCAGCACGTTGGGCAGCGGCTCGCAAGTCACGCGCGCGCCGGTCTCAGCGATTGCCGCGCCGAGATTGCCGAGCGCCTGGTCGACCGCGGCGCTCATCGAGGTCGGGGCGGCGATCGGCGGTCGCATTCCCACGCCGGCGTACTCGAGGAGGCCTTGCAGGAGCTGATGCATCCACTCGGCGCCATCGACGACGAAACCCAGAAACTCGTCGGCGTCCGCATCGAGGCGCCCACGGTAGCGACGGGCGATCAGCTCGGCGTAGGTCCCCATCGTGCGCGCGGGCTCGCGAAGGTCGTGGCTCGCGGCGTAGGCGAACTGCTTCAACGCTTCGTTGGAGCGGGTCAGCTCGGCGGTGCGCTCGGCGACACGGCGCTCGAGATCGGCGTTCAGGCGGCGGATACGCAGCTCGACCTGCTTGCGCTCCGTGATGTCGCGGATCGCCGCCATCACGAGGAGACCCTCGTCCGCGCGGACGGGGCTCAGGCTGATCTCGACCGGGAACTCGGTTCCGTCGCGGCGCAGCGCGTGCAGCTCGAGACCCTCTCCCATCGGGCGCGTTCGAGGATCCTCGGAGAAATGGCTCCGATGGCCTCTGTGGTGGCCGCGGAAGGCCTCGGGAACGAGCTGCTCGACCGACCGCCCCAGGAGCTCCGCGCGGGGATAGCCGAACACGCTTTCGGCCTGCGCGCTCGCCTCGATGATGGTGCCCCGGCGATCGACGACGATCATCGCGTCGGGAGCGGCCTCCAGGAGGCCGCGCAGCCGCACCTCGGATTCGCGCAGCTCGCGCTCCGCGCGGCGGCGCTCGAGGACCTCGTGCTCGAGCGCCCGCACCGCTTGAGAGAGCGATTCCGTCCGCGCGGACACGGTTCCCTCGAGCTCGTCGCGGGCGACACGCAGCTCGCGCTCGACGCCGCGCGCCTCCGCGACGACGGCGGCGACCGCGAGGGCCATCACCGACAGTCCTCCCATGAATACCTGGAGCAAAAGGAGCGATTCGTTGGGCGCGGGGCGCGCGAACGGGCCGAATCCGCGGACCGTGCCCCAGACGGCGAGCCACGAGAGGAGAAGCGCGACGGCCGCGGCCTCCCGGCGTCCGAATCGGAACGCTGCCCAGAAGGGGAACGGGACGAAGAGATAAATGAGAGGAGGCGGGACGACGCCGTTGAAAACGACGACCCCGGTGACGGCCAGCCCCAGGAGAAGCAGCACGCACTCGAAGATCTTGTGCGCCGGCCAACGCGGCTCGATCTCCACGACGGCGAGCACGAGCGCGGGGGCGACGACGAGAGCGCCCGTCGCGTCGCCCAGCCACCAGGTCAGCCAGATCCGGCCGTAGTGGGACCACGGCGCCAGCCCCGCTGCGGTGAGCGTCGTCGTTCCCGCCGTCGCGCTGATCGCCGTGGCCGCAGCGCCGGCGAGGACGGAGTAACGAAGGATGCCCCTCACGCTCAAGAAGGCGCCGGTCCCTCCCGCGAATCGCGTGACGAGATACGCGCCGGCCAACCCCTCCAAGGTGTTGCCGGCGGCGATCGCCGCCGAAGTGGCGACGCTTCCCGCCGTCGTCAGATTGACGAAGAACGCCCCCGCGAGGATCGAAGGCCAGACCCGGTTTCCGAACAGGAGCAACGCCGCCAGGGCGATGCCCGTCGGCGGCCAGACCGCCGACGTGCTCGCATGCACGTACGCGAGCTCGAGGCCGGCCTTTCCCGCCACGAAGTAGGCGAGCGCGATCAGCGCAAGGACGGCCGTGCGGCCCGCGAAACTCCCCGGGAAGGAAAGACCCGAGGCGGCCTTCGGCGACGATGACATGAGGGACCTCGGACGAGCGCCGTGCGAACGTCCGAGACTAGGAGGGGCATCCCCCGCGTGTCAAGCCCTTCGACGCCGCCGCGTCCTGCGGCGATCGACCGCATCGAGCATACGGAAGAGCCCCGCAACCTCCTCGTCACCGTCGACCACCACATAGATCTGCTTGGCGCCGCGAGCCCGCGCCACGCGCGCTTCCTCGGAGATGACGGTGACGAGCTCGCGACGAGCCTCCGCCGCGACGTCGTCTTGCGACGGGCCGTGTCCTTCCGATCCGTATTCGACGATCCCGTGGATCAACCACTGCCCGGAGTCGACGAAACCCCCGTCGACCCGGACCGAGTATCCCAAGCGGGAAAGGGCGCGGGCCATGTCCAGCACCTCAGTCGCCCCCTGAAGCGGGCCGGAGGCCCAAGGCTCCGGCCCGCGGACGCTGCCGCCGATCACGATCAGGCTTTCGGAGCGACGCCGATGTTGACGACGACGTTCTTGCCGCCCTCGGCCTTGTAGGTGACGGTCACTTGGTCACCCGGCTTCAGGTCGGCCAACGCGACCGCGGCACCGCCTTTGACGATCTTGGAATCGTCTTGGAGGACGAACGTCATGTCCTTCGGGTCGCCCTTGGGACCGTCCACCTTGACGACCAGCGATTTCGCGTCGATGTCAACCGACGTGACCTGTCCGCCTGCCGTCGCTATCGCGGCTTTGTCGGGAGACGCCACGGCCAAAGGGGCGAGCAGCAGCAACAGCACCAGACATGTTCCGACGATCTTCATGAGAAGCCTCCTGTTCCCGTGCGCTCGACAACGCGGGACGAAGGTCTCGCGCGCGTCGCGCATTGACGGAGGAAAGAAGCTGCAACACGCGTGCCCGAGCGAATCGTCCTTCGCGCGTGGTTTGCGGCGTCGAAAAAATACCCAGCGACGACGTGGCGACGGTCAGAAGTTCCGGGGCGTGTAAATGTCTCCAGTCGCCCCGCGGGACGATCGGGAAAAGAGCGCGAAACCGCGTCGCTGGCATCGAGCTTGCCCCTTTCCGGGGGGTACGCGGTTCGTCAACGAAAGGAGGAACTCATGAACTCGCTAGCTCAGCTCTTGGTCTTCGCGATGGTCGCGCTGCCTACGATGGCGAGCGACCGGACGGCCGAGGAGCGCCAGCGGCTTCAGAGGGCCGAGGAGGTCCTCAAGGCCTCGCTCGACGCTCCCGACAGAGGAGTCCCGAAGTCGGCGCTCGAGAAAGCCGAATGCGTCGGCGTGTTTCCCGACGTCAAGAAGGCGGCCTTCATCGTCGGCGGGCAAGGCGGCTCCGGCGTATTCACCTGCCGCGACGGGAACGGAACGATGAGCGCGCCGGCGTTCTTCAAGATCGGCGGAGGAAGCGTCGGCTGGCAGTTCGGAGGCCAGGAAACCGACCTCGTTCTGCTCGTCATGAACGACGACGGCATGAAGCACCTCTTGAAGGACCGGTTCACGATCGGAGCCGAAGCGGTAGCGACGGCCGGTCCGGTCGGCCGCACGGCCGAAGCGGCGACCGACGCGCAAGTCAACGCGCAGATCCTCTCCTGGTCGCGGTCGCAAGGAGCGTTTCTCGGTGCGGCGCTGAACGGCAGCGTCGTGCAGCCCGACGCTCGAGCGAACCGCGACGTCTACGGAAGAGACGTCTCGGCCAAGTCGATCTTGCTGGATCACGCGGTCGCCCCGACGCGTGACGCGACGGCCTTCCTCAAGACCGTCAAAGCCGGGTCGGCTCGAGGCTGATCGAGGGGCCCAACCCAGCGGCTGCGCATGATGGCCTCCCAAAGTCCATTTCATCATCCGGTCGCTGTCTCGCGAAGCTCCTCCGGCCCGACCCCACCGGGCCGGGGGAGCCTCGCATCTACTTCTCGAAGCTCCCCGCGCGGCCGGTGACGATCAAGAGGAGCGTCAGCCAATCGCGGATGTGGCGGGTCAGGAGAAACCGGTAGCGGACCAGCTCGCGCCCCTCTTCGCCCATCGTCGCGGCGAGGCGGCGCCGGTTCAACAGGTAGCGCAGGCGGAAGGCCAACCCCTCCTCGGAGTGAACGAGGAACCCGGTCTGATGATCGTGGACCTGGAGCGTGATCCCGCCCGCGGCGCCGGCGACGACGGGCTTGGCTTTCCACATGGCTTCCGTCACCGTCAGGCCGAATCCCTCGCGCGTCGAGTTCTGGACGACGATCGTCGCGGCGCGCTGCAGCGCGTTGATGTCGAGGTGGCGGTCCGGCGCCAGCGACAGAACGTCGATGTCGGGGTCGCCGTCGGCCTCGTCCATGACCTCGCGGAGCACCTCGGCGCCCTCGGGATCGTCGTCCGCGCCGCCGCCGGCCAGCACGAGACGGCAGGCGTCGCGCTTGCGCACGCGCCGGAACGCGCGGATCAATCCAACCGGATTCTTGAACCGGTCGAAGCGTGAAACCTGGACGACCAGCGGCGTTCCCCGGTCGACGGAGAGCGAGGCGAGCCTCCGGTCGACCTCGTCGGCGGCCAGGGGGCGGTTCTTGTCGGAGAGCGGATCGATGGACGGCGGGATCAGGAACTGAGGATGCTCGAGGGACCGCGTGAACGCGGCCAGCGAGAAGACGCTGGCGTCGTACCGCCGCACCCACCCCCGCAGGAGCTTCCACACGGGCCGGAACGGACGCGAGGCGTCGATGTGGCAGCGCCAAACCCACGGACAGACCTTGGGGGCGAACTCGATCAGAGGGGCCGGCTGCGGATCGTGAACGACGACCACGTCGGCGTCCCCGAGCGCCAGCCGCTCCGCGTTCGCTCGATTGGTTTCGACGTACGCCTCGCGCAGCGTCGGTGTCAGATCGACCGGCCCGCCTTGCAGGGCGTTGTGGATCCGCTTGGTGGCGGCGAAGAAAGGAGGATCGCCGGCGACCACCTCCCACCGCACCGCGAGCCCGAGCTCGCCGAGCAGCGGGACGTGCCGCATGAGGATCTCCGCGACGCCGCCTCCCACGCGCGTCGAGTTGACGACGACCAGGCGCAGGCCGGACAGCCGCGCCGCGAGGCGCCGCAGGACGTCGATCCGCTCGCTGCCGACGATGCCGGCGTAGTCGTCGAGAACCGGCGCGCCGCTCACGCGTCGTCCCCTTCGCCACCGAGGATCGCGACCACGCGCTGCCGGAGCTCCTCGAGGCTGAACAGGTAGAAGTCGATGCCGCGGAGCCGCTCCGAGAGATCGTCCCGGCCGAGCCCGTCCGTGAGCCATCGCGAGAAGTCGTCCTCGTCGTCTTGGCCCCGCAGCCGCGCTTCGTGAAAATGGTAGTAGAGCGAGCTCAAGGGTATCTGGGAGACCCCCTCGCGAAGCTCCCCCAGCGTCCACGCCTCGCGGCCGCTCGGGAGCGCGAAGTACCTTCCCGAGGCGAAATAGAACTCGAAGCCGGGGCGCGCCCACGGCACCGTGGAGACCGACTCGAGATGCTCCTCGACGATCTCGACGATCGCCGCCCGGTCGTCCTCGATGTTCCCGCGGCGGAACGGGTCGAGGCTCGACAGCTTCTCCGAGAGCGCAGGGTCTCCCAGACCCGTCGCCGCCCAGGCGCAGAAGTCGTTCGGATAGTCCCAGGTCCCGTACCGGTGGCTGAGCACGGCGCGGAAGAGATGATGATGGACGACGTCGCCGTCGATGCGGCGGATGACGTCCAGAAACTCCCGTAGATTCCTCGCCTCGGCTCCGGCCGCGGCGACGAGCCCTTCGTAGTCGAAGAAACGGAACGGCTGCTTCGCGCGCTCGCTAGGCTCGCTCATCGCGCTCCTCCCCGGGGAACGAGGCGGCGAGCCGCCCGAGCAATCGATGAACGGCGCGAGGTCCCGAAAGCCTACGGCGCGCCCGCGACGAGCGGCGCGAGCGGCCGACGCGCACGGTCAACGCGTGTCCGGCGAGCGCCGCGAAGAGGTCTTCGTCGGTGAGGTCGTCACCGATCGCCACGAGGGACGCATCCCGCCCGGCCGATCGGGCGGCGGGCCATCGCCGCGCGATGAGCCCCTTGCCCAGTCCGGACGGGCGCAGCTCGACGACGTCTCGACCGTCGAGCACGTCCAGGCCCCGCAAGTCCCGCTCGGGGAGCCAGGCTCGCAAGCGAGCCAGGAAGCGCGCTCTCGCGGAGGAGTCGACCATCCGATAGTGAAAGGCGCAGCCGAAGGGCTTTCGCTCGACGTGGGCGCCGGGGAACTCGCGCACCCATCGCCGGGCGGCCCGAGCGATCCGCGCGGAGCGCTCGCCCGCCGCCCGCAGCGCGCGCGGGGCCGCGGCCTCTCCCGGCCCTTCGATGCCGTGCGAGCCGGAGACCTCGACGCCCGCGACCGGCGCCAGCCGGCTCGCCTCTACCCGGGATCGCCCGCTGACGATCGCGATGCGCCACCCGTGCTCGAGAAGGCGTCGCAGCGACTCCAACACCGGGCCGGGCACCCAGGCGTCGCGAGGATGGTTCGCGAGCGGCGCCAGCGTGCCGTCGAGGTCCAGGATGAGCGCGCGAGCCGCGCCGCGCCGACGCGCGGCGGCGACGATCTCCGCCGCGAGGTCCGAGACGCTCGACGTTCCGCTCATCGATCGCTCGTCGCGCCGACGGCCAAGCACCTCTCCGCCCAGGAGCGCGCCGGGTTCGCAACGACGGTCGGGCGCAGACGGCCCATGCGCTCCCGCCGTTCCTCCACGGGCATGACCAGGGCCCGGTAGAGCGTCCGGGCGAGGCTCTCGATGTCGTTCGGATTGACGAGCAGGGCACCGTCGACGAGATCCGCGATGCCGGCGAACTCGGACAGCACGAGCACGCCGTCGCCGTCGACGCGGGACGCCGCGAACTCCGCGGCGACGAGGTTCATGCCGTCCCGGAGCGGCGTCACGAGCGCGACCGACGAGGCGAGGAAGTGAGCGATCAGCTCGGGACGGTCCAGAGCGCGGTACCGATAATGAACGGGCTGCCAGCCGTCGGCTCCGAACTCCCCGTTGATCCGCCCGACCTCCCGGTCGATGTCGCGCTTCATGCGGCGGTACTCCTCGACGACGTGGCGGCTGGGCACCACCACCTGCACGAGGACGAACGTCCCCGCCGCGTCGGGGTGGAGTCGCAGCAGCCGCTCGACGGCGAGCAGCCGCTCGAGCACCCCTTTCGTGTAGTCGAGTCGCTCGGCGCCGAAGACGATCGCGCGCTCGCCGTACGCGGCGCGGATCCTCCGGGAGCGGGAGCG
>JACXTT010008774.1_pt1 | contig 13958 bp, 15 predicted proteins | sample 9270951 | NCBI WGS metagenome assembly JACXTT01 (sample SAMN15532306, study PRJNA645909) | rock metagenome | isolation source: weathered quartz diorite | place: Puerto Rico | collected 2017-06-21 | reverse complement strand
CAGGAATGACCGACTCGGGTCGCGCGGTCAGCCGTCGCGCGGTACTGCTCAGCGTCGCCGGCACCGTGGTCGCTGCCAGCGCGCTCGGGGAACCGCGCAAGCAGTTCCTGACGCCGGGCACGGTGCCCGAGCGCGCCGTCGCGGCCGGCCCGGTCGAGGTAGCCGGCGTCCTTGGACAGGCGACGACGGCTGCCTATGCACGCGCCCCGTTCGGGAAGGTCACCACCCAGCAGCCGTCGACGGCTAAGGTGTGGCGTGCACCGATCTACGACCTGGGCGACTTCCTGAAGTACGACCACGCGGCACGCTTCCCGCGGCGATCGGTGATGCTCACCATTGACGACGGGCCGAGCGCGGTCTGGACCCCGCGCTACCTCCAACTGCTGGCCCGCCACGACATCAGGGCCACCTTCAACCTGATCGGCGAGCAGGTCCTGCCGAACAAGCACCTGGTGCGCGCCCTGGTCTCCGAGGGACACACGGTGGCGAACCACACCTGGACCCACGACGAGCGGCTGCCGTCCCGGCGACGGGCGACGATCCGGCGCGAGATCACGCAGACCAGCGAGGCCATCCACGAAGCCACGGGTCTGCAGGTGACCCAGTACCGCGCACCGGGCGGCGTCTGGGGGCCGCGGGTCTACGCGGAGCTCGCTCGCCAGCAGCTGATCCCGGTGGACTGGAACATCGATCCGCGCGACTGGGCCCGCCCCGGTACCCCCGCGATCGAGTCCGCCATGCTCAAAGCCCGCCCGGGCGACATCATGCTGTGCCACGACGGCGGAGGCGACCGCTCCGAGACGTTCCACGCCCTTGAGGTCGTGCTGCCGGAGCTGAAGCACCGCGGGTTCCACTTCGTTACCCTGCCCTGACTGGTCAGGATCTCCTCGACGATCGGAGTTGCGACATGACCGCGCGAATCTCGGTACGGCTCGGCGGCGCAGCACTTGCCGCGCTCACGCTGACGGCGGTCACGGCGTGCGGCGCGTCGACCAAGTCCCCGACTCCCCCGACGCCCACCGGGACCACTCCGGTCGGCACGCCGAGCGCCACGCCGCTGACCGCGACCCCCACACCGACGCCCACCGCGCCGACGTCGCCGACCCCGGCGGCGATGCGAACTTGCACCGACAACATCCGGGTGATCCCTGGCCAGACCAACGGGGCCGCCGGCCACCTCGCGCTGACCCTGGTCTTCAACAACGTGTCGACCACGCCGTGCCGGATGCTGGGCTACCCCGGGGTCGCCCTGGTCAACGCGTCCGGAGCGACGGTGGCCAACGCAGCCCGCACCCTGCGGGGCATGGCCGGTGGTCTGCCGGCCGGAGCCGTCGGACCGTCGTACGTCGTTCTCGCACCGGGCCACTCGGCCTCGGCGCTGGTGGAGGCCAGCGACGTCCCGCAGGGCAACATCAAGGACTGCGGCAGCTTCAGCCTGATCGTCACGGTGCCCGAGCAGACGGTCGCCGTGCCGGCCGGGACGGCGACGATGCCACGCTGCGACCTCCAGGTGCACCCGGTCGTGGCCGGGACCAGCGGCGGCAAGGGCTGACCCGGCCGAGGGTCTCCCCGAACGCCCGACAACGCCCAAAAGCACACGTATGATGGCATTCCCACCGGTGGCGAGCCGCCGTACAGTCGTCGAGCAGACACGCGAGTCGCCGTGAATCCTCTGGTCATCAGTGCCGTCGTCGTGCCGCTGCTGTTCCCTACGGCGGTTCCGGCCGCGCCGCACCCGGCGCGCCCCTCGGCCTGTGTGCCGAGCGCCACCGTGATGCACGCGTCCGCGGTGCCGGTGCCGGGTCTGTCGCCGGCCCAGGTCGAGAACGCGACCGCGATCATCAATGCGGGCGCCCAGCTGCACGTCCCGCAACGGGGCCAGACGATCGCGGTGATGACCGCTCTCGAGGAGTCGGCGCTGCAGAACCTGACCGGTCCGGGGACCCGGCACGCCGATGCCCTCGGGTTGTTCCAGCAGCGCCCCGACCAGGGGTCCGCCGCGACCCGGGTCGATCCGACCGCGTCCGCGACCCACTTCTTCCAGGCCCTCACCCAGGTGAGCGGCTGGGAGAACCTTCCGCCGACGCTCGCGGCACACGCCGCCCAGCGCAACCTCGATCCGAACGTCTTCGCCCCGTGGTGGACGAAGGCGGTCACTGTGTTCAACGACCTCACGACGGGCACCGGCGCGGCCGGCCTGCAGAACCTCGCCGCACGCGCCCAGGCGACGGCCGACTGCGAGGCAGCCACGGCAGGCGGGAAGTTCACCGTGAACGGCGGCATCAAGTACGTCGGCCCGCTGGCGCCGTTCGCGTTGTACACCCGCGCGATCGCGTTCGCCACCCACGGCGGCAACGGCTGGTTCGACCGCTGCCAGGCGTTCGTCGCGCAGCTCGACGGCCACGCCTACTCGGGCTACCGGACCGCGCTCGACGCCTGGCAGACCTTCGAGGCCGAAGGCGCTGCACACCCGTTGACCCGCTCCGACGGCATCGCTCCACCGGTCGGCGCGTGGCTGTACTACAGCGACTCCACCAACCCGGCGGGTCACGTGGTCACGTACCTCGGCAACGGGCGGATCGCCAGCACCGACGTCTTCGGCCGCGGCCGGGTCGGGGTCGGACCGGCCTCGGCGATCACCAACGGCCCGTGGCACATGCAGTACCTCGGCTGGGCGACACCGTGGGCACGCGCGTGATCCGCACGGTCGTGGTCGCGATCGCCGCCACGGCGGCGCTGGCAGGCTGCGGCGGCGCCGCGCACCCCGCGCTGACGCCCGACCGTACGTCGACGACCCCGTCGCCGTCCCCCACAGCGTCGATGCCGGTGATCACGGCACCCGCGACGACAGCACTCGGCGCCGGCGAACGGATCTGGGCCGCCTTCTCGGCCAGCACGCTGGCGTACGACGCCTGGTGGGCACAGCTCAAGCCGATGTTGTCGGAGGCCGCCCGGGCCGTCTACGTGTACGACGACCCCAGCAACCTGCCGAGCATGACGCTGGCCGGCACGATCCGGGTCGCAGCGAAAGCACCCGCCGAACCTCGCTACACCGTCGAGGTGCTCGTGCCCACCAGCAAGGGGACCTTCGCGCTCGACCTCGAGCGGGCCACCCTGACGTCGCCGTGGCTGCTCTACGCGATCAAGTTCCCGCCCGGCGTGCAGTAGCCGGACTAGGCTGCGGCTAACACGCAGGAGGTCGCTCCATGCACCAGAGACGCCTTCACGTCGTGCTTGCGATGGCCGTCGCCACGCTGGCACTGACGAGCTGCTCGTCCTCGAGCTCACCGCTCTCGACGGCGCCGTCGACGCAGTGCGCCGCCAAGCCGAACGGCGCCCTGTGCCTCAAGATCATCGACGTCGGCAAGGTCGTCGGCGACGTGATCGGGTACCTCGGCGACGGCGGCTCCTCGCTGTCCGGGAAGACGTGGCGCCTCGCCCTGGAGCGCTTTTCGTGCGATCCGGGGACGCAGGTCCAACCCGCCTGTGCGCCGTCCGCGACCTATCCGGGCATGACCCAGCACGGGCTGATGAAGCCGGACACGTTCTGCAAGGACCAGCACGGGGCGACGATCACGGCTCCGCCCGGCTGCCACGACGCCCTGATGGAGGCGGTGGGGACAGACGGCGCCTGGTCGGGATTCGCCGTGCCCACGCAGGGCCTGACCTTCCCGGCCAGCACCTGGCTGTGCATCTCGGAGCAGGTCCTCGTCGCCGGCACGTGGCAGTCGGTGAACACCACCTCGCCCCTGCGGGCCTGCCACCAGGTCGGCTGAGTCCGCTACCGCGCGTCGCAGGAGGCAGCGAATCCGGCTGCGTTCCGGGCAGCTATCGACGGGTCACTGGCAGCCCCGGTCTCCGCCGCCACCTCGCGCCTCCACGCACTCTCCCCCGCCCGCGCCGCCTTGAGACGAGCAGCATCGAGACTGTCGGCGTACGCGATGTAGGAGCGCATCGCCGCCGCGGCAGGTGCCGCTGCGGCCGGGACCGGGACTGTGGCCAGTGACTTGTCGAAGCTCACCAACAGCGCGTTGTGGGCCGGCCAGTCCCGGAGGTACTGCGCCGCCGGGATGTCGATGCTGCCACCGTGCGTGGCGCTGACGACCTCCGGCAGCAGCTTGTCGCAGAGCGCGTTCACGGCGTCGAGGTACTGCTGCTTCGCTGCGACCCCGGAAGCGCTGGTGGGCGACGTCGCCGCGGCCGGCGCTCCTGAGTGACCGCAGCCCGCGCCCAGCACCAGGACGGCGAGCAGCGCGACGGACCACGGGAGACGACGCGTCATCGGGCCCACCAGCGTCACCGCGGGTCGTCGAACAGGGCCCGCCCGAGCTGGTCAGTCGTAGCAGGCTCCTCGGGCGACGTCCGCTGTCCGGGCACGACTCCCCCGGGCAGCGCGATTCCGGCATCCACGTCCGGGATCTCCTCTACAGCACCGGCCCGCGACGGCTTGCGGCTGATCCGCCGGTACCAGTCAGGCGCGACCACGAGCGCTTCGGCACGCAGGACCGCCGTCGCCACCCGGGGCAGGTCGGTCACGTCGCCGTACACGAGGTAGCGCGGGACCCACTCGGGGCGGTACTTGACGTTCGAGCGGTACAGCGCCTCGATCTGGGCGAACCGGGAAGCCCAGAGCAGGATGGCGCGCCACGCCCGCAGCATCGGGCCGGCGCCGAGCCGCTCGCCGCGCGCGAACACGCTGCGGAAGGCCGAGAAGTTGAGCGAGACCTTGCTGACCCCGACCTGGTCGGCGTCAGCCATCAGCGTCGAGACCATCAGCTCGACGATGCCGTTGACGGCATCGGGACGGCGACGCATCAGGTCGAGCGAGAGCGCGTCGTCCCCCCACGGCACGAACGACAGGAAGCCGGCGGCCGCACCGGAGCCGTCCCGCGCGATCACCACGGTGCCCTCGTCGTCACGCGCCTGGCCGAACCGGCCGAGCGCCATCGCGAAGCCTCGTTCGATCGACCCGTCTCGCCACTCGATCGCGCGGGCCCGGAGCTCGTTCTTCTCCTCGAGCGACAGGTCGGAGACGCGGTGCACCGACACGGTCAGCCCGGCGCGTTGCGCCCGCGCGATCGCCTGCCGGACCATCCGCATCGGCCGGCCTTCGAGGCTGAAGTCCTCCACCCGGAGGATCGCCTCGTCGCCGACCTCCAGGACCTCGAGACCGGCCTGGTGGTAGATGTGCGCGCCGCGCTCGCTGCAGCCGAGGTTCGCCGGAGCCCAGCCGAAGCTGCGCGCCTCCTCCAGCCACGCGGCGATCGCCTGCGGCCAGTCATCGGGGTGGCCCAACGGGTCCCCGGCCGAGAACGAGACGCCGCCGATGACGCGGTAGGACACCGCTGAGCGGCGCGTCGGGCTGAACACGATCGAGCGGTCGTCGCGGGTCGCGAAGTAGCCGAGCGAGTCCACCCAGCCCCACTCGGCGAGGAGCGCCCGCAGCTCGGCGTCCTCCTCGCCGGTCAGCCGGTGCGGACCTCCTGAGGGGACCATCGCGTTGACCAGCGCCAGCACGATGATCGCGGCACCGAGGATCGCCAGGCCGACCGTGACGATCGTCTCGGAACGGACCGAGGTGAAGGAGACCGGCCCCGGGATGCCGAGCAGTCCCAGTGCGGCCTGGGCGAGCCGGTCGCCGGACCCGGTGCCCGGCACCTGGCCGTCGCTGTCGACCGCGAGCCAGAGCCAACCGAGCGCAGTACCGATCAACGGTCCTACGACGACGATGCCGAGGACCTTGCGCAGCGACCTGGGATCCGGCCGGGCGGTGAAGTTCTTGCGGGACGCGAGCAGCAGCACGATCAGCAGCACGCACAAGAAGGCCTGCTCGGCCTGGAGCCCGCGCAGCACGTGGATCGCGGTGGCCAGCGAGGTGAGCAGCAACGCCACCGTCCAGGCTCGGGCCTTGCCCCGGCGCAGCCCGCGGGAGAGCAGGATGAGCACCACACCGATGGCGGCACCACCTGTTGTGGCGGCCGCCGGGAACGCTGCCGGGACGACCTCGTCGATCAACCGGGTGCGCACGGCGATCCCGGGGAGGTACGCGCTCAGCAGGCTCACCAGGCCCACGACGAACACGATGCGGCTGACCCAGACCGGTGAACGCAAGGAGGGAATCCGGCTACTCACCTGTTGAGGCTACGCCTAGCGGTGGTCCCTCTTGGGCCCATTTTCACGGGCAGAGACAAGCTTTTCGCCGGTCGCGCGGCCCACCACGGCGAGCAACGAGCGCAGCACCAGCGAAACGGCGCGCAGGCCGAGGCTGGTCAGGACGTGGAAGACGTCCCGGTCGTCGAGCGCCGGGCCGACCTTCAGCGGCTCGTTGGTCTGCACGTCGGGGTGACGCGCCGACCGTCCAGCCGGTTACGCCGTGGCGCGCACCGCCCGCGGCATCCGTCGCAGCACCAGCGCGGCCAGCACGACCACCATCGACTCGGTGAGCACCGAGACCACGCCGAGCGGCTCGAACCAGTTGCCCACGTCGTCGGAGAGCTGCGGGAAGGCCACCAGCCGGGTCGCGGCGTAGCCGATCACCGCTGCGCCGCAGACGGCGCTCGCCGCGGCGTAAGCAGCCGGGTGGTCGGTCACGGCCACGACGATGCCGATGCCGAAGCACGCGACCGTAAGCAGGATGAAGAGCACTCCCATGTACGTCGCCTCGTCGAGGTGCGGCGCGATCACCGGGATGTGGGCGATGGCCGCGATGAAGATGGTCGGGACGAGCAGCCAGCGGAGTGCCGCGTGCGGCGCGGGGGTGTTGGTCGTGTTCATGGGAGCCACCTGACGGGACGGGTGCAGCAGACGGTAGAGGGTCCGATGTCCCGTACCGGCCCGAGGGTGAGCTCGAGTCGGCACGGGACCATCGGAGATGAGGCTCGGATCAGCTGAGCTTCTTGTTGGCGGCGATGCCACCGGCCAGGATCTTCGCGGTGCCCGGCATGTGCATGGCGGCGGTCTCCAGGTCGGGGTAGACCGACGGCTTGCCGGCGACCAGGGCGTCGATCGTGTCCAGCAGCGTCTGCACGTGCGGGACCAGCTCCTGGGCGACCGCGTCGGCCGGGAGCTCCGGGACGACGGAGTTGATCAGCTGGCCGAACGAGGTCCGGTAGCCGTTCAGGTCGGACTTCGCCTTGGCGGCCATGGCGGCGTTGTGAGTCGCCTTGCCCAGCGTGTAGTTCACGAAGAACCCGATGTGCTGGCGCCACGACTGCAGGAACGGAGTGGCAGCGGCGGGGTACGCCGAGCCGACCGCCTGCGAGAGCGCCACCGAGTTCGCGTCCAGGGCGTTGACAGCAGCGACCACGGACGGGTCCTTGAGGTTGCCGCCCTTCTCGACGGCCTGGGACAGCGCGATGCCGGCCAGGTCGACGTGCGAGTCGAGCAGGTACGTCAGGCCCGAGCGCAGACCGGACGCGGCGTCGTCGGGGTCACCGGCGAGGCCCTTGTTCTTGGCGATGCCGCCGGCCAGGATGTCCGCGGTCATCGGCATGTGCGCCGCCGCCTTGGAGAGCAGCGCGAACGCGTCGCCCTTGCCGGAGACCAGGGCGTCGATCGTGTCCAGCAGCGTCTGCACGTGCGGGATCAGCTCCTGGGCGACCGCGTCGGCCGGGAGCTCCGGGACGACCGAGTGGATCAGCTGGCCGAACGAGGTCCGGTAGCCGTTCAGGTCGGACTTCGCCTTCGCGGCCATGGCGGCGTTGTGCGTCGCCTTGCCCAGCGTGTAGTTCACGAAGAACCCGATGTGCTGGCGCCACGACTGCAGGAACGGAGTCTCCGCTGCCGGGTACGCCGACCCGACGGCCTTCGACAGCGCCACCGAGTTCGCGTCCAGGGTCGCGACGGCCGACTTGACGGCCGGGTTGTTGAGGTTGCCGCCCTTGTCGACCGCGGTCTTGAGAGCGATGCCGGCCAAGTAGACGTGCTGGGTCAGCAGGTCGGTGAGCGCCGCGCGGAGCTCGGCGGCCGGAGTGGTCGTCGCAGCGGTACCGGTGGCCATGTTCATCGACGGCGTGGACGACGGCGAGTTCGAGGTGGACGCGCTCGGGCTGCTCGAGGACCCACACGCCGCCAGGGACACGGTCATCAGGGTTGCCACGGCGGCAGCCGCGAGACGGGTCTTGCCGGAGTTGGTCAGATTCATCGGGTTTCTCCTTGAGAGTTGAGCGGTGGGGTCGTGCACATCGAGGGGTGGAGACGGGCGGTGGAGCTACGGGGTGACGTCGATCTCCCCGTTCATGCCGTGGTGGATCGAGCAGTAGTAGACGTACTTGCCGGCCTTGGTGAACGTGTAGGACACGTCGTGGCCCTGGCTCAGCGGCATGTTGATGAGACCGTCCGGGTTCTGCGAGCTGCGCAGTCCGTCGGATCCGAGGACGAAGGTGCCGGTCGTCACCGTGTGGGCGATCGAGTCGGAGTCGGTCCAGGTCACCTTGGTGCCGACCTTGACCGTCAACTTCGCGGGAGTGAACGACAGCAACTTGGTGGTCACCGTCGTCCCTGGGGCGTGCGTGTTGGTGGTGGTGGTGGTGGTGGTGCCTGCGGAGGTCGGGTTCGACGAACCACAGCCCGAGAGGACTGTGAGTGCGACCAAGGCGGCCCCGGCTACGGCGATCTTGAGACTGCTTGGAGTGTTCACACGGTTGGTTCGGAGCAACCTGTGAAGCGGATTGGACGCGGTGCCCGATCGATCAGGCAGAGGTCACTTGCTGACGGCGTACGTCCAGCTGATTCCGCCACCCGCATTCCGGGTGACGGTCGCGCTCACCTGCTGGCCCGAGGTGAGCTCGATCGTGCAGACGGTCGTCGCGCCGTGCAGCAACGTGATCGTCGCCGGGCAGGAGGTCGAGGCGACCTTGTCGGTGCTGTCGTGCGCCGCGAAGTCGCTCCCGATCGTCCGCGCCAGCACGTCGCTGTCGGGAGCCGGGGGCTGCGTCAACGACCAGCGCACGTGCCGCTGTGCGTCGCGCACCGTCACCGTCACGATGCCCCGCGCACCTGTCGGTGACACGACGGCACAGGTGAAGCGCTTGCCCGCGACCGAGGCGACGTTCGCCGGGCACGACACCGACCCGACGGTGGTCAGCGGGTCCTGGTCCAAGGTGGTCCGGATGCTGTGCTCCAGCGTGGCCGCGTTCACGACGGGACCACCCCCGCACGCCACGACCAGGGCGCCCAGACCGACTGCGAGCAGCGCGGAAGCCGCGAAACGGGCAGGGCGTGCCATGCGGGCAACGTAGTGGTTGGATCGGAGCCATGTCGAACCTGCGCAACAAGGTGGTCCTGGTCACCGGAGCAGCCCGCGGCATCGGCGCCGCCACCGCCCGGGCCCTCGCCAGCCGGGGCGCCCGGCTCGTCCTGACCGACGTCGACCGCGAACCGCTCGAGGCGCTCGGCACAGAGCTGGGTCCCGACGTCGCGCTCACGGTGGTCGCCGACGTTACCGATCTCGCCGCCATGCAGGCTGCCGTCGCGGCGGCATCCGAGAAGTTCGGCGGGATCGACGTCATCGTCGCCAACGCCGGGATCGCCAGCTACGGCTCGGTCCTCGGCGTCGACCCGGCCACGTTCCGCCGGGTGATCGACATCAATATCAACGGGGTGTTCCACACCGTCCGCGCCGCACTGCCCTCGGTCATCGAACGCAAGGGCTACGTGCTGATCGTCTCCTCGCTCGCCGCGTTCGCTGCTGCCCCGGGCCTGGCGGCGTACAACGCGAGCAAGGCCGGGGTTGAGCACTTCGGCAACGCACTGCGCCTCGAGGTTGCCCACCACGGCGTCGACGTCGGGACGGCGCACATGTCCTGGATCGACACTCCCCTGGTGCAGGACGCCAAGAACGACCTGTCCGCCTTCGCCGAGTTGCTCAGCATCCTGCCCGGACCGCTGAAGAAGACCGCCTCGGTCGATGCCTGCGTGTCCGCGTTCGTCAGCGGCATCGAGAAGCGCAAGCGCCGGATCTACGTGCCCGGGTGGGTGGGACTGATCCGGTCGCGGCGCAACCTGTTGTCCTCACCCGTCGGCGACCGGGCGGTCCTGCCGCACGTGCCCGACCTGCTGCCGAAGATGGACGCGGAGGTACGCGCACTCGGGCGTTCCACGAGCGCCAGGAACAAGTAGCTTCGGACAGTCAGCTGGCCATGAAAAGGATGGCCTCGCGGTCGTACTCACGACCTTCGTGCTCGGCCTTGAGGTGCGCCTGCACGAGCTCGACCAGGGTGTCCTCGTCGGGCGCAGTGATGTACTCGCCGCACGGGCAGTTCAGACGGGTCTTCATCCTCCGAGCATAGAGCGCCGGAGAAGGACGCCCGCTCACCAGCCGCCGGGCAACGGCCGACCCTCGGCGTACCCGGCTGCGGACTGGATGCCGATGACGGCGCGGCCCGCGAACTCGGCCAGGTCGTGCGCGCCGGCGTACGTCGCTGCGGACCGTACGCCGGAGCAGATCTCGTCGACCAGGTCCTCGACCCCGGGACGGGCAGGATCCAGAAACATCCGCGAGGACGAGATGCCCTCCTCGTAGAGGCCCTTGCGCGCCCGCTCGAACGCGTCGTCGGTGGCCGTCCGGTTCGCGACAGCGCGTGCCGAAGCCATCCCGAAGCTCTCCTTGTAGGCCCGACCGTCGGCGCTGCGCTGCAGGTCGCCCGGCGACTCGTAGGTCCCGGCGAACCAGGAGCCGATCATCACCTGGGACGCACCGGCCGCCAGCGCCAGCGCGACGTCGCGCGGGTGCCGCACTCCCCCGTCCGCCCAGACGTGCTTGCCGTGCTCGCGGGCCGCGGTCACGCACTCGAGGACGGCACTGAACTGCGGTCGACCGACCCCGGTCATCATCCGGGTGGTGCACATCGCGCCCGGGCCGACGCCCACCTTGATGATGTCCGCGCCTGCGTCGACCAGGTCGTGCACGCCCTCGGCGGCGACCACGTTGCCGGCCACGACCGGCATCCCGGGTTCGGCCGACCGGACCGCCCGCAGCGCCTCGACCATCCGCTCCTGGTGCCCGTGCGCGGTGTCGACCACGAGCGCGTCGACGCCGATGTCGCGCAGCCGTTCCGTCTTGGCGGCCACGTCGCCGTTGACCCCGATGGCGGCAGCGACGCGCAGCCGCCCGGACGCGTCGAGCGCCGGCCCGTAGATCGTGGACCGCAGTGCGCCGGTGCGGGTGAGCAGCCCGACCAGCGCTCCGGAGGCGTCGACGACCGGCGCCAACCGGTGCCGGGTGCTGGCCAGGGTGTCGAACGCGGCGCGCGGATCGACGTCGTCGAGCAGCGTCACCATGTCGGTGGTCATCACCTCACCGAGCTGGGTGAAGCGGTCGACGCCTTGGCAGTCGGCCTCGGTGACGATCCCGACCGGCTCGCCGTCCTCGACCACGACCGCCGCCCGGTGCGCTCGCTTGGGCAGCAAGCCGAGGGCATCGCTCACAGTCTCGTGCGGGGCCAGCGTGATCGGAGTCTCGAAGACCGGGTGCCGCTCCTTGAGCCACCCGACGACCTCGGCGACCACGTCGAGCGGGATGTCCTGGGGCAGTACGGCGAGCCCGCCGCGGCGTGCCATCGTCTCGGCCATCCGGCGACCGGAGACCGCGGTCATGTTCGCCACCACCAGCGGGATCGTGGTCCCGGTGCCGTCGCCGCTGGCCAGGTCGACGTCGTACCGCGACGTGACGGCCGAGCGCCGCGGCACCATGAAGACGTCGTCGTAGGTCAGGTCGTGGGCGGGCTCGATGTCGTTGAGGAAGCGCACCCGGCGAATCTACCGGCAGGATGGAGGCATGCCCCTCTCGACGGTGACCGCCCGCGCTCCGGGCCGGGTGAACCTGATCGGGGAGCACCTCGACTACAACGGCGGCCGCTGCCTGCCGATCGCCCTCGACCTGGGCACGGTCGCGACCGTCTCGCGGGCGAGCGAGACGACGCTGACCAGCAGCGCTGCCCGGCCGGGCTGGACGGCGTACGTGACCGGGGTGCTGGCGGCCCTCGGAGTCCAGGAACCGCTGCACGTCGAGATCACCTCCGACCTGCCGATCGGCGCCGGGCTGTCGAGCTCGGCGGCGCTCGAGTGCAGCGTGGCGCTGGCCGTCAACGAGCTGCTCGACCTGGGTAGGACCCGCGACGAGCTGATGGACGCCTGCATCCGCGCGGAGAACCAGTACGTCGGCGTCCCCACCGGCGGGATGGACCAGGCGGCCTCGCTGTTCGCCGCGCCCGGACACGCGCTGTTGCTGGACTTCGCCGACGGATCCCGAACCCCGGTCGCGTTCGACCCGGGAGCGGCAGATCTCGCCCTGCTCGTCATCGACACCAACGTCAGCCACAGCCTGACCGACGGCGCCTACGCGGCACGCCGGGCCGACTGCGAGGCAGCGGCCAAGTCCCTGGGCATCCTCCACCTCGCCCGGGCGAGTCCCGAGCAGATCCAGGGACTCCCCGGCGGCCGGTTGGGCCGACGCGCCCGGCACGTGGCCAGCGAGCAGCAACGGGTCGACGCCTTCCTGGCCGCGGTGGCAGCAGATGACTGGGACATCGCCGGCGCACTCATGACGGCGAGCCACGCCTCGCTGCGCGACGACTACGAGGTCTCCTGCCCCGAGCTCGACCTGGTCGTGGAGACAGCAGTGGAGCGTGGCGCCCTGGGTGCCCGGATGACCGGCGGCGGCTTCGGCGGCTCGGCGATCGCCCTGGTCCCGGCCGACGTGCTGGACGACGTCGAAGGCTCGATCCGCAGTGCCTTCACCGTGAACGGGCACGACGCCCCGACCCTGTACCGGGTCGAGGCGTCGCGAGGAGCCGCCGTACTGAGTGCTACTTGAGCTCGGCCGAGCTCAGGCCCAGGATCCGGCGCGCCACGATCAGCTGCTGGATCTGCTGCGTGCCCTCGAAGATGTCCAGGATCTTGGAGTCGCGACCCCACTTCTCCAGCAGGTCGGTCTCCGAGTAGCCCAGGGTGCCGGCCAGCTCGACGCAGCGCAGGGTGACGTCGCTGCCGACCCGCCCGGCCTTCGCCTTGGCCATCGAGGCCTCCATCGAGTTGGGCTCGCGGTTGTCCGCCATCCAGGCCGACTGCAAGGTCAGCAGGTACGCCGCCTCCCAGTCCGCCTCGAGCTGCAGGAACGTCGCCGCTGCCGCGGACTGGCTGTACGCCGGCCGGTCGTAGTCGACCTCGATGCCGGCGTCGCGCAGGATGTCACGGGTCAGGTCCAGCGACGCACGCGCGCAGCCGACGGCCATCGCGGCCACCAGCGGCCGGGTGTTGTCGAAGGTCGCCATCGCGCCGGCGAAGCCCATCTTGGTGTCGATCTCCGGCGAACCCAGCAGGTTCTCGGCGGGGACCCGGCAGTCGGTGAACATGATCACCGCGGTGTCCGAGGCCCGGATGCCGAGCTTGTGCTCGAGTCGCTCGACCTTCATGCCGGGCGTGCCCTTGGTGACCACGAACGACTTGATCGCGGCGCGACCGAGGCTCTTGTCCAGGGTCGCCCAGACCACGACGCTGTCGGCGCGCTCACCCGAGGTCACGAAGATCTTCTCGCCGTTGAGGATGTACTCGTCGCCGTCCTTGACCGCGGTGGTCGAGATGGCGGCCGAGTCCGAGCCGAACGACGGCTCGGTGATCGCCATCGCGGCCCAGGTCGGACCGAAGCGGGCCAGCTGCTCGTCGGTGGCGACCGAGGCGATCGCCGAGTTGCCGAGTCCCTGGCGCGGCATCGACAGCGTCAGCCCGACGTCGCCCCAGCACATCTCGCCGACGGACAGCACGGAGGCCAGGTTGGCACCGTTCTTGTTGCCGGCCTTCTCCCCCGCATTCTCGTCACGGCGTACGCCCGCAGCGCCGGCGCCCTCGGAGGCACCGGAGTCGGCGAGGCCGTCGATCATCGCGGCGAGCATGTCGAGCTCGACCGGGTACTCGTGCTCGGCGGCGTCGTACTTGCGCGAGATCGGCCGCAGCATGTTCAT
>JACXTT010008773.1_pt1 | contig 13959 bp, 11 predicted proteins | sample 9270951 | NCBI WGS metagenome assembly JACXTT01 (sample SAMN15532306, study PRJNA645909) | rock metagenome | isolation source: weathered quartz diorite | place: Puerto Rico | collected 2017-06-21 | reverse complement strand
ATGTCCGGGCTGGAAGTGCTCAAGCGCCTGCGCGCGCGCGGCGCCATGCTGCCGGTGCTGATCCTGACCGCCGCCGACAGCGTCGACGAGCGCGTCAAGGGCCTGGACCTGGGCGCCGACGACTATATGGCCAAGCCCTTTGCCCTGTCCGAGCTTGAAGCGCGCGTGCGCGCGCTGGTGCGGCGTGGCGCCGGCGGGGGCGCCACCCTGATGCGGCACGGGCCGCTGGCCTACGACCAGGTCGGGCGCATCGCCTATCTCAACGACCAGATGCTGGACCTGTCCGCGCGCGAGATCGGATTGCTGGAGATCCTGCTGACACGCAGCGGCCGCCTGGTATCGAAAGAGCAGCTGGTGGACCACCTGTGCGAGTGGGGCGAGGAAGTCAGCAACAACGCCATCGAGGTCTACGTGCACCGGCTGCGCAAGAAGATCGAAGTCGGCGGCATCCGCATCGCCACCGTGCGCGGGCTTGGCTACTGCCTGGAGAAATTCCAGCCGGCGGTGGCCACGCACCACTGATCCCCGCCCGACGCCACCGCAGGCCAAGCGACCGACCTGAGCGCAAACCGCCGAGATGAGCCTGCTGCGACTGCCCTGGCGGCGCGCGCCCCGCGCCGCGCCACCCCCTCCTTCCGCCGCCCCGGACGCCGCCGACCAGGACCTGGCCGACGCGCTGCCGCACCTGGAGGAAAGCACCGCGCATCCGTCGCCGCGCTCATTGTTCGGCGAGATCCTCGACTGGATGCTGGCGCCGCTGCTGCTGCTCTGGCCGATGAGCATCGCGGTGACCTACCTGGTGGCCAAGTCGATCGCCAACGGGCCCTTCGACCGCGCGCTGGAAGCCAGCGCCATCGTGCTGTCGCAGCAGGTGCGCGAGGTCAACGGGCGCATCACGCTGCAGCTGCCGCTGTCGGCGCGCGAGATCCTGCGCGCGGACGAGACCGACAACATCTATTACCAGGTGGTCGGCAAGCGCGGCGAGTACATCGCCGGCGACCACGACCTGCCGCTGCCGTCCGAGGAAGACCAGGGCCATGCGGGCCTGGTGTCCCTGCGCGATGATCACGTGGCCGGCAACGACGTGCGCGTGGCCTACACCTATATCGACCTGAAGCAGGTCAGCGGCACCCAGCCGGTGCTGGTGCAGGTGGCCGAGACCCTGGACAAGCGCGCGCGCCTGGCCAACGAGATCATCAAGGGCGTGATCCTGCCGCAGTTCGTGATCCTGCCGCTGGCGGTGGTGCTGGTGTGGTTCGGGCTGTCGCGCGGGCTGGCGCCGCTGACCGCGATCCAGCAGCGCATCCGCGCGCGCAACCCCGGCGACACCAGCCCGATCGACGAACGCGCTGCGCCGCAGGAAATCACGCCGCTGGTGGGTTCGTTCAACGACCTGCTGGCGCGCCTGGACCAGTCGGTGCAGACGCAGAAGCGCTTTATCGCCGATGCCGCGCACCAGATGAAGACACCGCTGGCGGGCCTGCGCATGCAGGCCGAGCTGGCGCAGCGCGAGCAGTCGCCGGAAGAGCTGCGGCGCTCGCTGGCGCAGATCGCCGGCAGCTCTGAGCGCACCGCGCACCTGGTCACGCAGCTGCTGTCGCTGGCGCGCATGGAAAACCTGGCGGGCACCGGCGGCATGGCGGCGCTGGACCTGGCGGCGCTCGCGCGCGAGGTGATCAAGGACTGGCTGCCGCAGGCCTGGGCGCGCGACATCGACCTGGGACTGGATGCGGACGACCATCCTGTGATGGTGCAGGGCAACCGCCTGATGCTGACCGAGATGCTGAACAACCTGCTCGACAACGCCATCCGCTACACGCCGCGCGGCGGGCATGCCACCGTGCGCGTCAGCGCCGATGCCTTCGAGCCGTTCGCCTACCTGGATGTGGAAGACACTGGCCCGGGCATTGCGCCGGCCGAGCGCGAGCGCGTGATGGAGCGCTTCTACCGCGTGCTCGGCACCAATACCGAAGGCAGCGGCCTGGGCCTGGCCATCGTGCGCGAGATCGTGCAGCAGCACGGCGGCGACGTCCAGATCTCCGACCATGTCTACCAGCAATCGCCACGGCTGGCCGGCGCGCATTTCCGCGTGACGCTGCGCCGGCCCGACTACCTCCCGCCCGCATGAACGACAGCCCCGCCCCCGATAGTGCCGAAGCCCGCCAGCGCCAGGCCTGGCGGCGCAACCTGCGCTGGATCTGCGGCCTGCTCGCGATCTGGTTCACCGTCACCTTCGTGGTGGCATGGTTTGCGCGCGAGCTGCGCTTCGAATTCTTTGGCTGGCCGTTCTCGTTCTGGGTCGGCGCGCAAGGCGCGCTGGTGGTCTACGTGCTGATGGCCGCGCTCTACGCCTGGCGCATGAACCGCGCCGACGGCGAAGCCGGCACCGACAGCCTGGCCGCGCCCGCCCCGGCGCCTTCGCAGGGCGCGTCGCGCGGCACGGGCGCCGATGCTGCATAGCCGCACCCCTGCAAAGCGCGCCATTCAGCCGCACAAGCACATCGCCCCCCGCAGCGCAGCATCCAGCCGCCCGCCGGCGGCTAGCGTATACCCCGACATTCTTTGACGATTCCGCGCCCGGGTCTGTCAGAACGCAGTAAGTTTCGCCACCCACAATCCTCTGCAACTCAGGCATAGCGGCCAGCCGCGCGGTCTTTCCCGCGCCACGCCCACCCGAGATCCATTCCAGACGGAGGAGACAATATGGCAAACGTGCAAAACGTTGCGGTGCCCGGAGGGGGCGCGCAGAACGCACCGATGACAGCTGAAGAGCGCAAGGTGATCTTTGCCTCATCGCTGGGCACGGTGTTCGAGTGGTACGACTTTTATCTCTACGGCTCGCTGGCGGCGATCATTGCAAAGCAGTTCTTCGCCGGACTGGATCCCACCTCGGCCTTCATCTTCGCGCTGCTCGCATTCGCCGCCGGCTTTATCGTGCGGCCGTTCGGCGCGCTGGTGTTCGGCCGCCTGGGCGACATGATCGGACGCAAGTACACCTTCCTGGTGACGATCCTGCTCATGGGCCTGTCGACCTTCATCGTCGGCCTGCTGCCGGGCTATGCCACCATCGGCTGGGCCGCGCCGATCATCCTGATCGCACTGCGCATGCTGCAGGGCCTGGCGCTCGGCGGCGAGTACGGCGGTGCCGCCACCTACGTGGCCGAGCACGCACCGCACGGCAAGCGCGGCGCCTATACCTCGTGGATCCAGACCACGGCCACGCTGGGCCTGTTCCTGTCGCTGATCGTGATCCTGCTGTGCCGCGAAATGACCGGGCCCGACTTCGAAACCTGGGGCTGGCGCATCCCGTTCCTGGTGTCGATCCTGCTGCTGGGCGTGTCGGTGTATATCCGCCTGTCGATGAGCGAATCCCCGGCGTTCCAGCGCATGAAGGCAGAGGGCAAGACCTCCAAGGCCCCGCTGACCGAGTCCTTCGGCCAGTGGCGCAACCTGAAGATCGTGATCCTGGCGCTGGTCGGCCTGACCGCCGGGCAGGCGGTGGTGTGGTACACCGGCCAGTTCTACACGCTGTTCTTCCTCACCCAGGTGCTGAAGGTCGACGCCAAGACCGCCAACCTGCTGATCGCCGGCGCGCTGGTGCTGGGCACCCCCTTCTTCGTCTTCTTCGGTTCGCTGTCCGACAAGATCGGCCGCAAGTGGATCATCATGGCCGGTTGCGCGCTGGCAGTGCTGACCTACTTCCCCATCTTCAAGGGCCTGACCCACTACGCCAACCCCTCGCTCGAGCGCGCCCAGCAAAGCGCACAGATCGTCGTCACCGCCGATCCGAAGCAGTGCTCCTTCCAGGGCAGCCCGATCGCCCGCGAGATCGACTTCCGCAGCTCGTGCGACATCGTCAAGCGCACCCTGGCCCAGGCATCGGCCAGCTATGAAGTCGTCGACGCGCCCGCCGGCACCACCGCCACGGTAAAGATCGGCGACACGGAGATCCCCTCCTTCAACGCCAGCCTGGTCCCCGCCGGCCACAGCTTCGACGACGCCAGCAAGAAGCAGATTGCCAGCTTCAAGAAGCAAGTGGCGGACTCCATGGCCGCCGCCGGCTACCCGACCAAGGCGGACCCGGCACAGATGAACACCATCATGGTGCTGGTGCTGCTGACCATCCTGGTGATCTACGTCACCATGGTCTACGGCCCGATCGCCGCCATGCTGGTGGAACTGTTCCCGACCCGCATCCGCTACACCTCGATGTCGCTGCCCTACCATATCGGCAACGGCTGGTTCGGCGGCCTGCTGCCCACCATCTCGTTCGCGCTGGTCGCCCAGAACGGCAACATCTACTACGGCCTCTGGTACCCGATCATCATCGCAGCCATCACCTTCGTGATCGGCGCGCTGTTCATCCGCGAGACCAAGGACGTGAACATCTACGCCAACGACTGAGCGGTCGTCCGGCACTAACGGAAACGGCAGGCCATCCGGCCTGCCGTTTTTTTATGCACCGGCCCTTCATGCAAAATCTTCGCAGGAAGGTGTTGACAGCCTCGAAAGCCCAGGTATAATCTCAGTCTTCGTTGGCGAATTAGCTCAGTCGGTTAGAGCGACGGAATCATAATCCGCAGGTCCGGGGTTCGAGTCCCTGATTCGCCACCATCTATTTAAAAAGCCGCGATCCCGCATGGGTTCGCGGCTTTTTTCTTTGGGGAATTGCGAGGATGCGGTCATGCACGGAGGTCTTGTGGCAGGCAATTTCCTGTGACAAGCGCGACATGGGACTGCGTTCTTCCCTGGAGAGCTAATCAGCCTCTCAGGGGCAAGCCGCGAGACACTTGCCCTCAGCGGACTCCGGTTCTTGTCCGAAATAACGCCTTCTGCCCGCAACAGCCTGCCAAGCCTTTCACGCCACGCCGGGGTGCCTAATATGCCTCTTGGTGGCCTGAAGCGGCGTGCGCCCCCACCTGGAGCTTGCAAGTCGTAGCCAACACGCCTCCCCGCTAACGACAGACATTCTCCTGCGGCACCCACGACTATCCGCGCTGGCCATTCTTCCCTGGCCATGACAACGTCGAACTCTCCGGTAAAGAAGCAACCGCCCCACATCCACCCGCTTCATCAGCGCGAAGCGATCCCATTGCACCGCCTGAATATCACTGAACCGGAAGTGCAGCAGAGTTAGAGATGGGCGGCCGCAACGCAGCGAGAGCCGGAATACCTCGGCTGGCCTCGGGCCCGGCGCAACCAGGATCGCGACCCCCTTGGGTCATTCTTCCCTCCCCCACATAGACAGCCGCAGCAACTGCAGCATCGATTCTGAGCGACCGTAAATATTGCCCTTCACGAAGTCCATCCGGGGCTCCGAAGAGCAGAAATTTCACACTTAGTTTTCAGATCTTTCCACGTAGATTTGTTCGATTCGCTTCCTACTATCCCTTGAACGGATCGATAACCGCCTGTTCCGAGATCAGCCTTAGACCACGCCTCTATTCCGTGGAAATGTTTATGCGCGGGCTTGACCGCGGAGTTTGACTGCATGGCCGGCAAGCGCGGGGCAGAAGCAACTATTCTCGTTGACTCGGCCAACGACGCCGACGTGCTCATACCGAGAATTCCTCGAGGAAGAAGCGATGCAGTTCATTGCCCAATTGTTCAAGGATTGGCTCATTGCCTACCGGATCACGGCCAGTAGATACCAGGCATTGCCAATGCATTTCATCGGTGCCACGCTTTTTGTGGCATTCGTGGCCGGACTTTCGACACTCGTTCCCTACCTGCTGCGACAAGCCACCAACGCGCTGTCGATGAATGCCGCGCATCGGGCTACCGGTTCCGCGGTTATGCTAACCGGCGCATACGGGCTTGCCTGGACCGCGGCTCGCGCATTCGAATGGCTGAAGAGCATGCTGTCCGCTGCGGTGCTCGCAAGATGCGATGCGGCGTTTCACCATGTCATCTTTGCCAGGCTTATCAGGATGGATTACGCATGCCTGACTAAAGAAGATCCCGGCACGCTCGTTTCTGTCATCGCGCGCAGCAGAGCAGCCTTTAGTGCCATCACGTTTGTGGTGTTCTGGGTGATCGTTCCCACCGTGCTCCAGTTGATTCTCTCCAGCACCGTCTTGTGGCAATTGATTGACGGCGGGTTCGCGCTGGGATTTGCCGTTTCAATGCTGATGCTCTTTGCTGCGACTTGGTTCTTCGCGAGCAAGAGCAAGAGCGCCCACGAGGAGATCTTTGGTGCCACGGACATGCTGTCGAGCCATCTTGTAGAGAAGCTCGGCTTCACGCTCGACATCAAGCTCAACAATGCATACGCGAGAGAAGACGCGGCGCTGCACCGGATTCTCGACAGCTATACCAGAAAGTTGTCCCGCGGAAACGCGCGTCTCGCACTATTGCTCGCGGCGCAGGCGGTTTGCACGGGCCTATTGCTCACCCTCTTTACGGTGACGACGGCACATGGCGTGACGCAATCGATATTCCAGGTGGGAGATTTCGTCATGATCGTAAGCTATGTCGTCGCATTGGCGATACCGTTTGCCACGCTAGCGGGAACGCTGTCTGACTTGCGTCGAAACCATCTCGCGCTGCGCGAGGGCTTCCGCATCCTGGAATTGCCGCTCGAGTTGCATCAGTCGAAAGCGCACATCGACCGATCGGCGGCAGAGATCTATCGCCTGGACCAGGTAACAGCCAAGCACGGTGCAAGAGTGATTTTGCGCGATGTGAATATGGCGATCAATCGCGGAGAGCTGGTCGTGCTTACCGGGCCGTCTGGCGCGGGAAAATCGACCTTGCTGAATCTGTTGTTGGGACTTGCGCGCTCCCACTCGGGAACCGTTTCTCTCTATGGGGCCGACGTCAGCGATATGTCCGTCAGCGACATCGCCCGCGAGATCGCAGTCGCGCCACAATCGCCGAAGATTCTCACCGGAACACTTAGGGCCAATCTGACCTATGGGTGCGACAACCCGCCATCAGATGAGTATTTGCTCGAGCTCGTTGCATTGCTCGAATTGCATGAACTCGCCCATGAGGGACAAGGAAGCGTCCTGGACCGTCAGTTGGGCATTCAGGGACGGATCTTGTCAGGTGGGGAACGTCAACGTGTTGCACTGGGTCGCGCGCTCGCGCGCAGTCCATCCGTCATCATTCTGGATGAGCCCACTTCGTCACTCGACCAAGCACGTGAGGCTCGGCTCTTTGCGCGCGTTCGGCAGCGTGTGCCAACACTTATCGTGGTTACCCACCGTCATGCATTGCTCGACTCGGCAGATCGCGCGTATCGCGTCGAGAATGGCCGCGTTCGGGAGGTGAACCACGGCCTTGAACGGCCCGCTTACCAGTAACGCACGCGCCCGGTATCGATGTGCACGAACTGGTCAGACTCATAGAAGCCGACGCCCCCGCCCTGCAATGACTTGGCCGCGTCGCGCACGTCCGCCAGCGGCACGCCGGCCAGGCGGATGTCGATGGCCTTGCCGTCCATGTGCAGGCTGTGCCTGGCCACGCCGCCGCCGCGCGTGTTGCGCAGGCGCGAGTTGGTGGCCGGGCTGCGGTAGCCGGAAATGACCTGGAACGGCTGGTCGGTGCCAAGCTCGCGGCGGACCTGGAACAGCAGGTCGAACAGCTGCGGGTCGATCATGCCGACCTTGCCGGAGTAGTGGTCGCGCAGGAAGCCGTTGAGCGTGGTCAGCGCGTCGGGCACGAAGCGGTCGCCAACGGCATAGACCAACGACACGCGTTCGCCAGTGTGGGTGTGGTCGAACGCCAGGGTGCGGGCGTCCGACAGGCCTGCCAGGGCCTGGTTTGCAGCCAGGCTGGCCAGCGCCTGACGCGGCGCCAGCGGCATCAGGCCCGCGGCAAGGGCCAGGCCTCCGGTGGTATGAAGAAAGCGGCGGCGTGCCTTGCGCGTCGCATCAGTCATGGTACTTCCTCTGAATGTGCCAGTGGCGCCTCAGTGGGTGGTGCCGGAGGCGCTTGCAATAGCTGGTTGCTGGGACCGTCCGTTGCGTTGCCGCAGTGCCTTGTCCAGCAATTTGTCGTGACCGTAGATGTCAGGCAAGAAGGATACACGGCCATCGGCGCGCGCAATGGCCGTGCCATAGGCCAGCACCACCGGCAAGGGCTGCTGCAGGCGCACCGTATTGGACTTGCCACGCGTCATCGCTTCGCGGATCCGGGTCTCGTTCCAGTCCGGCATATCCTGCAACACGAACTGGGCCAATGCTACTGGGGCTTCCACGCGGATGCAGCCGTGGCTGAAGTCGCGCCGGTCGCGCTTGAACAGCTGCGGCGAGGGCGTGTGGTGCAGGTAGATGTTCTCGTTGTTGGGAAACATGAACTTGATATCGCCCAGCGCGTTCAGCGGGCCCGGCCGCTGGCGGATGCGCATGCGGCCGTTCAGCACGGCGTCGAGATTCTCGTCGGACAGCGTGGTCACGGCCTTGCCGTCGCCGCTGACGAACTCCAGGCCCTGCCGGTTGAAGTAGGCCGGATCGCTGCGCAGGCGCGGCACGGTCTCGCGGCGCGCGATCGAGGGCGGGATGTTCCAGTACGGACTGAACTCGATGTAGCGCATATCCTCCTCGAACAGCGGCGTGCGCGTATCCAGTGCCTTTCCGACGATCACCTTCATCTCGAGCTTGATGTCGAGCTTGCCGTCGCGGATCTCATAGGCGCGCAGCATGAACTCCGGCACATTCACCACGATCATGCGCGGACCGTCCAGCGGCGTCCAGCGCAGCCGCTCCATGGTCAGTTCGATTTGCCGCACACGGCTGGCGATGGGCAGGTTGAGTTGTGCCAGCGTGCCCGCGCCGATCACGCCGTCGGCCTCCAGGCCGTGGCGCGCCTGGAACGCCTTGACGCCGCCGACCAGGGCGCCTTCGTAGCGGGCCGGCGCCTGGGTGCCGGCTGGCAGGTCGCCCAGCGCAACCAGGCGTGCAGTCAGCGCCGCGGCCCCGGCCCAGGGCTGGCCCGGGGTCAGCTTGCTCGCCGGCAAGGGTGGCAGCGGCTGCCCCCAGGCCGGCAGCTTCGCGATCTCGCGATACCGCGCCAGGGCCTCCCGCAGCGTGCCGTAGAGCGGGAAGGTAGGCGCTGCCTGGTGGATGGCGTCGGGCAGCCGCTGCTGCGTGACGGCATCGCGCAGCCAGACGGCGGCATCAAAGGGCCGTTCCGCCTGCGGGGCAAAGTTGGCATGGACCGCGCGCGGGTTGACGCGTCCGCCGTGCAGGTCTGCCAGCATCCGCTCCATCGCGGCGCTCAGCGCGGCATCCACGCGTGCGGCGGCGTCCGGCGGCAGGGCTGGCCCGCTGGCGGCCTGGACCACTGCCTGGCGCAAGGCGTCGGCATCGTAGTCGCGCGGATCAAGGCCGTCGGCCGCGGCCGCAGCCAGCGCATCGACGGCCTGGCGGGCCGCCGGCACCGGACGGCCCTGCGCAAACCACATCGGTTCATTGGCGAAGGCAGGCGCGGCCAGCCACGCGGCGGCACAGGCAAGCACTACAGCGCCCAGGCGGCGCGCGGCGGCATTCAGGGTCGGAGGCATCGGGCGGAAAGCTCGGATTCGTCACACACGCCCACAGTCTACCCGCGATGGCTGCATGGTGCGGCAAGCCGCCCGGGGTGCGCGTCACCATACCAGCTGATGCCGGCGCGCGTAGTCCACCATTTCGACCAGGGAGCCGACATTGAGCTTGGCCATGATGTTGGCCTTGTGGGTGCTGACCGTCTTGCTGCTGATCAGCAGTTGCTCCGCGATCGACTTGTTGGAATGGCCGCGCGCCAGGTATTGCAGGACGGTGATTTCGCGGTTGCTCAGCCGCGCAAAGCCCGATTCCCGCTGCTCGCCGATCTGGCGCACGGTCTCCAGCGTATGCATGGGAAATACCATGTAGCCGCTCAGCACGCCGCGCACCGCGTGCATCACCTCGGCCAGCCCACGCTGCTTGACCACAAAGCCATGGGCGCCGGCGCGCAGCGCCCGCACCGACGCCAGCGTGGCGTCACTGTCAGACAGTACCAGCAAGGGCACGGCGGGCAGCGTCGCCGAGACGCGCCGGACAAAGTCGATGCCGGGACTGCCGAAGCGCTCGACATCGACCAGCACCAGCCCCGGCCGGTGCTCGCGGACCAGCCGGAACGCGTCCCGCATGCCATCCGTTTCCAGTACTTCACTGGCGCCCAGCTCAGCGCAGAGTTCAGCGGACAGCGTGGCGCGGAACTGGGAAGGTACGTCGACGATCAGCGCGAGATGCAATTTGAGGCTCCTTAACGACTGGCATGGCTTGGCCTGGTGCCAAGGTTAAGGGGCCGGAGAGGTCCTGACGCGCCGAATCCTCGCTGCGCAGGTGCAGCAGAATCTGCATCAGAGTCAGTCTTTTCTGCGTCGCGCTGTTTTCGTATCGATGCCGCGGTCGGCGTTACCCGTTGGCAGCGTCGAGGACTTCAGTCAGCTTGCGGCTGGCATCCAGCGCCGCGGGAAACCCGCAGTAGACCGCGCTGTGCACCATCAGCTCGCGCAATTCCTGCGGCGTAACGCCGTTGGCGAGCGCGCCGCGCAGGTGCCCGGCCAGCTCCTGCGGCCGGTTCAGCGCAATCAACATCGACACCGTGGCCAGGCTGCGCTGCTTGCGGTCCAGGCCGTCGCGGGTCCAGACCGTGCCCCAGGCGAACTCCGTCACCAGTTGCTGCAGGCTGGTGTCGCCCTGCTGCGCGGCGGCGTCCAGCGCGCGCCGGACGTGCTCGGAGCCGAGCACTTCGGTGCGCACGTCAAGACCGGCCTCGAAGGCCGGCGTGGGGGTATAGGCGGGGGCTTGGCTCGGTTCGGCCATGGCTTGGGTCTCCGGTTTGGGTGGATGCCGCATGGTAGCCGAACCGATCAGGCAGATTCGAGAGGCCGCAGCATCAGTGCCGCGGCCCCAGGTCATTCCGTGCCGGCGGGCAGGAAGCGCGGCGCCGGCGCCGAACGCGGCACCTCGCGCTCGCCCTGCTGGTACAGCCGATACGTGCCGCGTGCCTGGTTGTGCGGATGGCGCGCGGCCTCGTCCAGGGTCAGCACGCGCGCAAAGCACACGTCGGTGCCGCCCAGCACCGACTCCCAGTGGGTGCTGGGCTTGCCTGCGATGCAGGCGGCAATGCGCGCCTTCACCGCGGGCCACTGGGCGCGGTCATACTGCGCGGCGGGGTCGATGTCGGTCAGTTCGAGCCGCTCGAGCAGCTCGCGGTAGAACTGCGGCTCAAGCGCGCCCAGCGTGATGGCGCGGCCGTCGGCACAAGGGAAGACGTCATAGAACGGCGAATCGTGGAAGGGGCTGGGTTGCGGGCCGCCCAATGTGCCGGCTGCGCGCGACACCTGCACCAGCGAGCCCAGCATGGCAACGATATCGGTGATGGCCGCGTCCACCACGCAGCCCTCGCCGCTGGCGCGCGCGCTCAGGATGGCGCTGGTGATGCCGAATGCCAGGCCAAGCGCGCCGGTGGCATCGCCCACCACGGTCGGCGGCACCATCGGCAGTGAGCCTTCGCGCGCGGCCATCGACAAGAGGCCGGTCAGCGCGATGTAGTTGAGGTCGTGGCCGGCGCTCTGCGACAGCGGGCCGGTCTGGCCCCAGCCGGTCATGCGGCCGTAGACCAGGCGCGGATTGCGTGCATGGCACACCTTCGGGCCCAGGCCGAGGCGCTCCATCGCGCCCGGGCGCAGCCCTTCGATCAGCGCGTCGGCGCCGGCCACCAGGTCCAGCGCGGCGGCCACGTCTTGCGGCGACTTCAGATTCAGTTGCACCACGCGCTTGCCGTGCTCCAGCTCCATCTCAGGCGGCACGGGCTGGCCGCGCAGGATGCGGCGGGCATCCGGCGCGACCGGGCGGGTCACCAGCGTGACTTCGGCGCCCAGGCCGGCCAGCATCGCGCCGCACAACGGGCCGGGGCCGATGCCTTCGAATTCCACTACTTTGATTCCGCGCAGGGGCAGCAGGTTGCCACGCTCACTCATGATCGTTCGTCTCCGCAATCGCCGCCCGCCCGCGCCATGGCCGGGGGCAGCTTGTATTGAATAGGTATGGGATGGGCCGTGCCTGCGGCAGCACGGGCGTGCCAATGCCTGCCGCGGGGCTCGGGAGCATGCTACGCGCCGCCGCGTTGACGGGGCAATGGCCAAATGCTTCAGCCGGATTGACGGAATCCGTCAGCCGGCCGGCTATCGCACGGCGGGATCGGATAAATCCGATCCGACTTGATCTAAATCGGGTCCTGGCAGGACACTAGGTGCCATGATGGTTCCAGTGGCGGTGCCGCCTCATGGCGCACCGCCTGCCGACAGCCCCCATCCAGGAGATTCCCAACATGACCAATATCGTGCTCGCCACCGACGGCTCGGCCTTCAGCGACGCTGCGGCCCGTTTTATCGCCGAAGGCAAGCTGCTGCAGAGCGGCTTCACCGTGCATGTCGTGCATGTGGCGCCGGAAGTGAGCGGCCAGGTGCGCGCCTTTGTCAGCAAGGAGACCATCGACGACTGGCACAAGGAGGCCAGCGACAAGGCCATGGCGGCGGTCTGCGACATCCTGTCCGCAGGCAAGGTGCCGTTCGAGCGGCACCCGCTGCACGGCTTCGCGCCGGAGCGCATCGTCGCCTGTGCGCGCTCGGTCGACGCCGCGGCCATCGTGATGGGCACGCATGGCCGGGGTTCGTTCTTCGATGCGGTGATCGGTTCGGTCGCGGGCCGCGTGCTGGCGCAGGCCGAGTGCCCGGTGCTGCTGGTCAAGGCGCCGGAAAAGAAGAGCTGAGCAAAGCAGCGGAATACCGGCGCCCTGGCGGCGCCGTCCGGTAGACCTCAGGCGCCCCACAGGGGCGCTTCGTCCATCAGCGCCACCTGTTCGCGCAGCTCCAGGATGCGGTCCTGCCAGTAGCGCGCCGTGCCGAACCACGGGAACGCGGCCGGAAAGGCCGGGTCGGCCCAGCGGCTGGCCAGCCAGGCGCTGTAGTGCAACAGCCGCAGCGTGCGCAGCGCTTCCACCAGCCACAGTTCGCGCGGCTGGAATTCCGCGAAGTCTTCATAGCCGGCAACGATGTCGGCCAGCTGGTCCTGCATGGCCGCGCGGTCGCCCTCGAGCAGCATCCAGATGTCCTGGATCGCCGGCGCCATGCGGCTGTCGTCGAAATCCACGAAGTGCGGGCCCGGCGCGCCATGGGTGCCGCCGCGCGCGTCGTCCTCGTCGATCCACAGCACGTTGCCGCGATGGCAGTCGCCGTGGGTGCGCAGCAGGCGCACCTCGCCGGCGCGCTCATAGCAGCGGCGCACGCCGTCCAGCGCCAGGTCCGTCACCGATTGCCACGCGGGCAGCAGCTCGGCGGGAATACAGCCGCTGGCAAGCAGCCAGTCGCGCGGAGCAACGCCGAAGGTTTCCAGATCCAGCGCCGGGCGCGCCTGGTAGGGCTGCGTCGCCCCCAGCGCGTGGATGCGGCCGATAAAGCGGCCGAGCCAGGTCAGCGTATCGGAACGGTCCAGCGCGGGCTCGCGGCCGCCGCAGCGGGGGAATACCGCGAAGCGAAAGCCGGCGTGATGCAGCAGCGTGCCGGCCTCGCCCGGTGCCAGCACCATGGCCGGCACGGCCGGGATCTCGGCATCGGCCAGCTGCTGCACGAAGGCGTGTTCTTCCAGGATGGCCGCGTCGGTCCAGCGGCCCGGACGGTAGAACTTGGCGATGACGGGCGGGGCATCCTCGATGCCCAGCTGCCAGACGCGGTTCTCATAGCTGTTGAGCGCCAGCAGGCGCCCGTCGGGGCGCAGGCCGGCGCCTTCCAGCGCATCCAGCATCAGCTCCGGCGTCAGGCCGGCGTAGGGAACGCCGGGGTCGGCCGGAGCGTCGGACGCGTGCATGGTGTCAGCCCTGATCCGCTCAGCGCGCCGGCTTGCGGTTGCCGCCGAGCAGCGCGGCCTGCGGCGCCGGACGGCGATTGCGCGCAGGTGCCGGGGCCGCGTCGTGCGGCTGGCGCGCGGG
>JACXTT010008772.1_pt1 | contig 13959 bp, 9 predicted proteins | sample 9270951 | NCBI WGS metagenome assembly JACXTT01 (sample SAMN15532306, study PRJNA645909) | rock metagenome | isolation source: weathered quartz diorite | place: Puerto Rico | collected 2017-06-21 | reverse complement strand
CGTAACCGAGAATCTCGGTGATACTCGGGCTCATGAACGTGTAGTTCCCGCCGCGGTCCAGGGCGAGGATCATGTCCGGGAAGCAATCAACGAGGCGGCGGGCAAACTCCTGTTGTTGATGAAGGCGGCGCTCGACCTCGCGCCGCTCGGAAACATCGAGCAGGGCCCCCTGATAGCGCACGATCTTCCCGAAGGCATCGCGCACGACAACGCCAGTGTCCAGGCAGTGAAGGGGAGCCCCGTCCTTGCGCTTCAGAACGACTTCGTGGACGTTGATCGGGCGCTCTTCGTGCGCCCGGAGAGCGTAGGCGCCCTGGGCAGGGTCGAAGAAGAGATCCACCATCTGCTTGCGGAGGAGCTCTTCCTTGCTCGAATATCCGAGCATGCGAACCAGCGCAGGGTTGGCGTCAAGGATGGCCCCTTCCGATGACGTGATGTAAATGCCTTCCTGCAAGGTCTCGAAGAGCTGGGTAAAGCGAGTCTCGTTCTCTCGCTGCTGGGTGATGTCGCGCGCGAGAACGGTGAAACCCTGAACGCGGTCGCCGCGGACCATAGCGTGGATCATGCAGTCAAAGAACCGGGGAACCGGCTGACCCTTGAAGCGGATGCGAAGCGTTCCCTCCCAGCGGCGGCGCTCGATGACTCGGGGGAGAGCCTCCGCCGCGCGGCGGCGCTCCTCTCCGTCGGGGTCTTCCATGAACTCATCCAAACGGCGGCCAATGATCTGCTGAAACGGCGCACCCACCAGATCAGCGAAGCTCCGGTTTGTGGCGCGGATTTCACCGTCGAGCGAGAGTGCGAGCAGAACATCGTCGAAGGCGTCGATCAGGTCGCGATAGCCCTGCTGCGAGCGCAGGATCACCTCGAACAATTGGTCAAGCTGCTGCTCATTGGGAGGCTGGGCTTCGCGCTGCTCCACCCCGCGGATCAAGCCGCGCAGCTCGGAGATTTCCTGCGTGCGCTTCCAGGCGTACAAGCCGAACAACAGGACTAGAACGACGAGGCCGATGGGCAGGGCCTCGAAATGACGTGCCAGGGAGCGGACAGTGTCCCAGGAAATCCACGCAAAGACGATGGTCAGGACAAGCAACAAGAAAAAGGTGATACGCCAGAGCTCGGCCTGGCGGCGCTCGAAGGTCTCAAAACGGGAGGAAGCGCTAGGCCGCGCTGGGGCTGCAGCAGACGGCGACTCAGCATGCTGCGCGGCGGTGCCCGGGGGAAGCTTGTCGGGTGAAGCCATATGGGTTCCGGAATTACTGTCCGTCTCGAATCAGAGAGCTGACGGATTGCCCTTCGCTCAATTCTAGAAAGCGCTGGAGTTGCGCGGCAATGGAAACGCCGCCGCAGAGTTCCAGTTGAGCACCACCCCCGCGGTCCCTAAAGTAGTCGCAGCGAAAAGCAAGCGGCGCCCTGGTGGTCCCAGAGCGCCGCGTAGAAGCACGTTTATCGAGCTAGGGTCCGGCCGAATCAGCTCTCAGCAGCCGCCTCGGCATCCTTGCGCAAGAAGTCGAGCGCAGCGGCCTCCTCCGGCGAAAGCTCGGCCGCTTCGGGCAGGGCCTCCGTCGGCGGAGGTGCCGGGACCTCGGTCAGCAGATTGATGTTGCGATAGAACTCGAAGCCAGTGCCTGCCGGGATGAGGCGGCCCATGATGACGTTTTCCTTCAGGCCGCGCAGGTAGTCCACCTTGCCGGCAACTGCAGCTTCGGTGAGGACGCGGGTGGTCTCCTGGAAGCTCGCGGCCGAAATGAACGAGTCGGTCGAGAGCGATGCCTTGGTGATGCCCAGCAGGAGCGGACGGCCTGTCGCAGGGCGCCCACCATTGGCGATGACGCGATCGTTCTCTTCGCGGAAGCGGAACTTATCCACCTGCTCCTCGAGGAGGAACGTAGTGTCGCCGACATCTTCGACCTTGACCCAGCGCATCATCTGGCGGGCGATGGTCTCGATGTGCTTGTCGTTGATGTTGACTCCCTGTAGGCGGTAGACCTCCTGAATGGCGTTCACCAGATAGGATTGTGTGAATTTCTCGCCGAGGACCGCGAGCAGATCGTGGGGGTTGAGCGGGCCGTCGATGAGCGGCTCGCCGGCGCCCACGCGCTCGCCTTCCTGCACGTTGATATGCACGCCGCGCGGGATGGCGTACTCCTTGGTCATCTTGCCGTCCTCGCTCTCCACGTGGATTTTGCGCTGGCCCTTGGCGATCTCACCGTATTTCACGATACCGTCGATTTCGCTGATGACGGCGGGGTCCTTGGGCTTGCGGGTCTCGAAGAGCTCGACGACGCGCGGGAGACCCCCGGTAATGTCCTTGGTCTTGGTGGTTTCCCGCGGGATCTTAGCGAGGACGTCGCCGGCCTGCACCTCGTCGCCGTCCTTCACCATTAAGTGTGCGCGGGACGGCATGAGGTACTTCTTGCGGCTGCGGCCCGCGGAGTCGCGGATGTGAATGGCCGGCTGGTGCTTTTCATCGCCTGGCGGAAGCGTGACGACATCTTGCGAGAGGCCGGTGACTTCGTCGACCTGCTCTTCGATGGTCACCCCGGGACGCAAGTCTTCAAACTTCACCGTGCCGGCCGACTCGGTGAGGATCGAGAAGGTGAAAGGATCCCACTCGGCCAGGATCTGGCCGTGGGTGACCGTGTCGCCGTCGGCCACGCGCAAGCGTGCACCGTAAACGACGTGGTAGCGCTCCTTTTCGCGGCCCTTTTCATCCACGATGGCGATGAGACCCGAGCGGTTCATGGCGATGAGCGCGCCGCCCCGGCCCTCGACGTACTTGAGGTCCACGAACTTGACGGCGCCGTTATTGCGGGCTTCGAGCGTCGACCGCTCTGAGACGCGCGTGGCCGTTCCGCCGATGTGGAACGTGCGCATAGTGAGCTGCGTGCCGGGCTCGCCGATGGACTGCGCGGCGATTACTCCGACGGCCTCACCGAGCTCCACCATGCGGCCGGTCGCGAGGTTGCGCCCGTAGCAGAGGGCACAGACGCCGCGGCGGGACTCGCAAGTCAGCACGGACCGGATGCGGACGCGCTCGATGCCCGCAGCCTGAATGGAGTTGGCGAGCTCTCCCGTGATTTCCTGGTTGACGTCCACGATGACACTGCCTTCGAAATCTCGGATCTTCTCAAGAGAGACGCGGCCGACGACGCGGTCGCGGAGCGGCTCGACTTCGACGCCGGCTTCAATGATCGGCTCGACGTAAATTCCATCGGACGTTCCGCAATCGAGCTCGTTGATGATGACGTCCTGCGCCACATCCACCAGGCGCCGGGTCAGATAGCCTGAATCGGCCGTCTTGAGCGCCGTGTCCGCCAGGCCCTTGCGCGCGCCGTGCGTCGAGATGAAGTACTCGAGCACCGTAAGGCCTTCGCGGAAGTTCGATGTGATGGGCGTCTCCATGACCTCACCGGAAGGCTTGGCCATCAAGCCGCGCATCCCGGAGAGCTGACGGATCTGCTGCTTCGATCCGCGCGCGCCGGAGTCGGCCATGACATAGATCGGGTTGATCTGACCTTCCTTGTCCTGCTTCTCCATGGCCTTGAACATTTCGTCGGCGACTTTTTCGGTGATGTCGCCCCAGATAGAGATGATCTTGTTGTAGCGCTCGCCGTGTGTGATGGCACCGTCGAGGTATTGCTGCTGCACCTTGACGACTTCCTTTTCCGCGGCGTCGACGAGCTTGGACTTGTCGCCCGGGATGAGCATGTCGTCGATGCCGATGGACATGCCGGCCTTGGTGGCGTAGAGGAAGCCGAGCTCCTTCAGGCGATCGAGCAGTTGAACCGTGCCTTCGAGCCCGAAGCGCAAGTACTTGTAATAAACAAGCTGCTGGACACCCTTCTTCTTGAGAAGACCGTTGATGTACGGCATGCGCTCCGGCAAATGACTGTTGAGGATGACGCGTCCGACGGTGGTCTGGATGAATTGCCGCTCCATCTTGACGGGCTCGGTGTGGGTAACGTCCTGATCGTCGTAGGCGGTGGTCAGGTCGATGAGCTCGCCCGAATACCGCAAGCGAATCGGAGTGAGAAGCTCAACTTCGCCGGCTTCGAGCGCGAGCAGAACTTCCTCCGGAGAACCGAAGGCCCGCCCTTCGCCCTTGGCGCCGGGCTTCGACTTCGTCAGGTAGTAGATGCCGAGCACCATGTCCTGCGTCGGGACGGCCAAAGGCAGGCCGTGGGCCGGCGAGAGGATGTTGCGCGAGCTGAGCATCAACACGGCCGCCTCGACCTGCGATTCCGGCGAAAGCGGGATGTGCACAGCCATTTGGTCGCCGTCAAAGTCGGCGTTGAACGCAGTGCAGACGAGCGGGTGAATGCGGATGGCCTTGCCCTCGACCAGCGTGGGCTCAAACGCTTGAATGCCCAGGCGGTGCAGCGTCGGAGCTCGGTTGAGCAGGACCGGGTGCTCGCGGATGACGTCCTCGAGAATGTCCCAAACGATGGAGTCCTGTTGCTCGACCATTTCCTTGGCCTGTTTGATGGTCGTGCAGTGCCCCTGGACTTCGAGCTTGTGATAGATGAAGGGCTTGAAGAGTTCGAGCGCCATTTTCTTCGGCAGGCCGCACTGGTGGAGCTTGAGCTCCGGGCCGACAACGATGACCGACCGCCCGGAGTAGTCGACGCGCTTGCCGAGAAGGTTCTGGCGGAAGCGGCCTTGCTTGCCTTTGAGCGTATCGGAGAGCGACTTGAGCGGACGGTTGTTCGTGCCGCGCAGGACGCGCCCGCGGCGGCCGTTGTCGAACAGGGCGTCCACGGCCTCCTGAAGCATGCGCTTTTCGTTGCGCACGATGACGTCGGGCGCGTGCAGTTCCATGAGCTTCTTCAAGCGGTTGTTGCGGTTGATGACGCGCCGGTATAAATCGTTCAGATCGGACGTTGCGAAGCGGCCGCCATCGAGGGGCACGAGCGGGCGGAGCTCGGGCGGCAGGACCGGAATGACGTCCAGGATCATCCACTCGGGCTTGTTTCCGCTCTTGCGGAAGGCCTCCAGGACCTTCAAGCGCTTCGCGTATTTGATGCGCTTCTGGAGTGACGGGTCGACCTTCATTTTTTCGCGGAGGTTTTCCGCGAGCTTGTCGACATCGACCTGCCTCAGCAGCTCCTTGATGGCTTCCGCGCCCATTGCGGCGCGGAACTGGCCGGCGTATTCCTTCTGCAGCTCACGGTACTTTTCCTCGAGGAGAACTTCGCGCTCGCGCAGCCCGGGGGCCTCGCCGGGATCCACAACGACAAACGCTTCAAAGTAGAGGATGCGCTCGAGATCGCGCATGCTGATGTCCAGCAAGTAGCCGATGCGGCTCGGCAAGCCTTTGAAGAACCAGACATGGGAGCAGGGCGACGCCAGCTCGATGTGGCCGAGGCGCTCGCGGCGAACCTTGCTGAGGGTAACCTCGACGCCGCACTTGTCGCAGATGACGCCGCGATGCTTCATCCGCTTGTACTTGCCGCACAAGCACTCCCAATCCGTGACCGGACCGAAGATCTTGGCGCAGAACAAGCCGTCGCGTTCCGGCTTGAACGTGCGATAGTTGATCGTCTCGGGCTTGGTCACTTCGCCGTGAGACCACGAGCGGATCTTCTCGGGGCTGGCGAGACTGATCCGGATCGAGTCGAAATCGGCGATCAAACTTGCTCGGTCATACGGGCTGCTGCGATACAAGGTTTTTTCCTCCCTCCCCGGGTCTTGCGATCCGGGGTGCGGTCCGGCCTGCCGGACCGGCTGAGAAACCCAAAACGGAAACTACCCAAGAGTTCGTGTCGCGCCAGCGGCGCGGCAGCCGGAGCTATTCGGCCGCCTTTTCCACCGCTGGCTTTTGCCGCTTCATAAGCTCGATGTCGAGACACAGCGACTGCAGCTCGCGCACGAGCACGTTGAACGATTCGGGGACGCCGGGTTCGATGCCCGGTTCGCCCTTGACGATGGCCTCGTAAATCTTGGCGCGGCCGTAAACGTCATCGGACTTGGCTGTGAGCAGCTCCTGCAGGATGTGTGCGGCGCCATACGCTTCGAGCGCCCAGACTTCCATTTCGCCGAAGCGCTGGCCGCCGAACTGCGCCTTTCCGCCGAGGGGCTGCTGGGTAATGAGCGAGTACGGGCCGATCGACCGAGCGTGGATCTTGTCGTCGACCAGGTGCGACAGCTTGAGCATGTAGATGAAGCCGACGGTCACGGTCTGGTCGAACAGATCGCCGGTCATCCCGTCGTACAGCGGGATCTTGCCCGCGTGGGGCAGCCCGGCAACCTCGAGCAGGTGGCGGATTTCGGTTTCCCGTGCGCCGTCGAACACCGGCGTCGAGAACGGGATGCCGTCACGGAAGCTCTGGGCGAGCTCGATCAGCTCGTCGTCGTCGAGTTTCGAGAGCGACTTCCAGACGGCCGTGTCGGTGAAGACTTCGCGGAACCACCGGCGGATCGCCTCGGCGCGCACTTCCTTGCTCAAGAGACGGCTCAGGCTACGGCCCAACTCTTTCGAGGCCCACCCGAGGTGCGTCTCGAGAATCTGGCCGACGTTCATGCGCGACGGCACGCCGAGCGGGTTCAAGACAATCTCGACCGGAGTGCCGTCGGGCAGGTACGGCATGTCCTCATCGGGAACGATCTTTGCGATGACTCCTTTGTTGCCATGCCGGCCGGCCATCTTGTCGCCGACCGAGAGCTTGCGCTTCATCGCGATGTAGGCCTTGACGAGCTTGATGACGCCCGGCGGAAGCTCATCGCCCTTCTTGAGCTTTTCCTTGCGCTCCTCGGTGATCTTGCGCAGAACGTCGATCTGCCGCGAGGTCATCTCCTCGATCTCGTCGATCTTCTCGATGAGCAGCGGATCTTTTTCGTTGAGCCGCAGGCGCTTGAGGTTGCGCGTGGAGATCTTCTCGATCATGTCGCGGGTCAGCTCTGTGCCCTTGGTGAGCAGGCGCTTGTTGGTCTTCTCGTCGTGCAGGTCGGCGACGAGCGTGCGGCCGCCGAGCAGGTCGTTCAGGCGCTTCAAGCGCTCGTCGGTCAGGATGCGGATTTCGTCGGCCAGGTTCTTTTCGAGCTTGAAGACCTGGGCCGCCTCGATGGCCTTGTGGCGCTCGTCTTTTTCGGCGCCTTTGCGGCAGAAGATCTTCACGTCCACGACGGTGCCCTCGATGCCCGGGGGGCAGTAGAGCGAAGCGTCGCGGACATCGCCGGCCTTCTCGCCAAAGATGGCGCGGAGCAGCTTCTCTTCCGGCGTGAGCGTGGTTTCACCCTTCGGCGTAACCTTTCCGACGAGGATGTCGCCGGGACGAACGACGGCGCCGATGCGAATGACTCCGCTTTCGTCGAGGTTGCGGAGGAACGTCTCGCTGATGTTCGGGATGTCGCGGGTGATTTCCTCCGGACCAAGCTTGGTGTCCCGCGCTTCGATCTCGAACTCCTCGATGTGGATCGACGTGTAGTAGTCGTCCTTGACCAGCTTCTCGCTGACCAAGATGGCGTCTTCGAAGTTGTATCCGCGCCAGGGCAGGAAGGCGACGAGGACGTTACGGCCCAGGGCGAGCTCGCCGCGGTCGGTGCATGGCCCGTCGGCGAGCACCTGGCCCTGTTCGACGCGGTCGCCGACGCGCACCAGCGGCTTCTGGCTGATGCAGGTGTTCTGGTTCGACCGCTTGAATTTGGTGAGCTGGTAGATGTCGGCGCCGACCTCGCGGCTCAGGACGCCGGAATGGTCGGACTCGACCCGCACGATGATGCGTTCGGAGTCGACTTGATCGACGATCCCCTCGCGCTTGCAGAGGACCACGGCGCCGGAATCGCGCGCGGTGACCCGCTCCATGCCGGTGCCGATGAGCGGCGACTCGCCACGAATGAGTGGGACAGCTTGGCGCTGCATGTTCGAGCCCATCAGCGCGCGGTTCGCGTCGTCGTTCTCCAGGAACGGGATGAGGCTCGCGGCCACGGAGACGAGCTGTTTCGGAGAAACGTCCACGTAGTCCACTTCCTCGCGACTCTTGAGCACGAAATTGCCGGCCTGCCGGCAGTTCACAAGCTCCGTGGTGATGCGGCCGCGCTCATCGAGCGCCACGTTGGCCTGTGCGATGACGTAGCGGTCCTCCTCCCACGCCGACAGGTAGAAGCAGTGCGGCTCGTAGGTGACCTTGCGGCGCTTCAGCTCCTCGTTCAACTCCTCGACCTTGTCCCGCTCGACGATCTCGCCGGCCTTGAACTCGCTGTCGCCGGCGTTGACGATCAGGACGTAGTCGATGACGCGGCCATTTTTGACTTTGCGGTAAGGCGACTCGATGAAGCCGTAGTCGTTGATCCGCGCGTAGCAGGAGAGCGAGCTGATCAAGCCGATGTTCGGGCCCTCCGGCGTCTCGATCGGGCAGATGCGCCCATAGTGTGTGGGATGGACATCGCGCACCTCGAACCCGGCGCGCTCGCGCGAGAGCCCGCCTGGACCGAGAGCGGAGAGGCGGCGCTTGTGCGTGATTTCGCTCAAGGGGTTGGTCTGGTCCATGAACTGGCTGAGTTGCGAGCTGCCAAAGAACTCGCGGATCGCGGCCATAACCGGCTTGGCGTTGACCAGGTCGTGCGGCATGGCCGTGGACATCTCCTGGTACACGGACATCTTTTCCTTGATGGCGCGCTCCATGCGGACCAGGCCGATGCGGAACTGGTTTTCGAGCAACTCGCCCACGGCGCGGACGCGGCGGTTGCCGAGGTGGTCGATGTCGTCCACCAAGCCGATGCTCTTGCGCAGTTTGAACAGGTACTGAATGGCGGCGACAAAGTCCGCAGAGTCGAGCGTGCGATTCTCGAGCGGCGTGTCGAGGCCCAGCTTAATGTTGAACTTCAGCCGGCCGACCTTGCTGAAGTCATACTTCCGCGGGTCGAAGAACATCCCATGGAAGAGCGCCGTGGCGGTTTCGAGCGTCGGCGGGTCGCCCGGGCGCAGCTTGCGGTAGATTTCGATGAGCGCTTCCTTCGTCGAGCGAATCGTGTCCTTGTCTAGAGTCCGCGAAAGCACGACGCCGATGTCGTCACGCTCGGGGAAGAAGACGTCCACTTCGGCGATGCCCGCTTCCGCAAACGCCTGCCAGATCTCCGCCGTGAGCGGCTTGTTGGCTTCGAGCAGAACCTCGCCGGTCTGGCGATTGACCACATCGGCGACGCTGAACGCGCCTTCGAGGTCGCCGACCGACACTCGGGCCTGCGCAACCTTGGCTTTCTGCAATTCCTTGAACAGCGTTTCGGTGATCCGCTTGTGCGCGCCGACCAGAACTTCATCGGTGCGCGGGTGCTTGATCTCGTGGGAGAGCTTGCGGTCCACGAGACCCGGCGAAAGATTCCAGTACAGGTTGCCCTCACGCAGCGAGACGCGCTCGACCTGGTAAAAAGTGCGCAGGATTTCTTCGTTCGACTTCATCCCCAGCGCGCGGAGGAAGATCGAGCCGAGGAACTTGCGTTTGCGGTCGATGCGCACGTACAGAATGTTCTTCGTGTCGTACTCGAACTCGACCCAAGAGCCACGGTAGGGGATGATCTTGCCGAGGAAGTAGGTGCGGTTGTTGGCCGTCTCGAAAAAGACGCCCGGCGAGCGGTGCAACTGGCTGACGATGACGCGCTCGGTTCCGTTGATGATGAACGTGCCGTTGTCGGTCATCAGCGGGATGTCGCCGTAGAAGACTTCCTGCTCTTTGATGTCCCGGATGCTCTTGGCGCCGGTGTCGGGATCCTTGTCGTAAATGGTCAGGCGGATAGTGACCTTGAGCGGCGCGGAATAGGTCATGCCGCGCTCCTGGCACTCGTTCACGTCGTATTTGAGCTGCATGGCGACCGGATCGCCGCGCTTGTTGCAGAAGGTAGGCGTGTTCCTGTTGAACGTGCCGCACTTCGTACAGAGGACGTCACCGGTCTGGTACGGATTCGTCACTACGGACGCGCCGCAATTCCGGCAGGTCGCGCGGAGGTGGTGCAGCCCCTTCAGATTGCCGCACTTGCACTCCCAGTTGCCGATGGCGTAGTCCACGAAGTCGAGCTGCGACATCTCGCGGAAATCCTTGATCGGAAACACGGAGGTGAAGACGGACTGAAGGCCCGTGTCTTCGCGCTCCGAGGGCAGAAGGTCCATCTGCAGGAACCGCTGATACGACTTCTTCTGCACCTCAATCAGGTTGGGAATCTGGATCGAGCTCTGGATCTTGGAGAAATCCAGCCGCTCGCGTTCCCGGACGTGATGATTGCCATTCTGCATGCGATTACCTCATCCCCTTCGGGTCAGATGAAGAGAGAAACTCGAGGACAGCCGCGTTGGCGCGCGAAAGACCCGAATCCGGCGCGCGACGACACGGCTGCCGGCAGTCCCGGCAGGACGCTTGGTAGGTTGGCAGCACCCAGCCTGCAATTTGCGTACGCGAATCCCTTCAGCGCGGTCTCTCCGCCCGGGAGACCACGCTCCTCGACAAATCAGCGAAGCCCTACTTGATCTCGACTTTGGCGCCGGCTTCCTCGAACTTTTTCTTGATCGAGGCGGCTTCGTCCTTGTTGACGCCCTCTTTGACGGTCTTGGGGGCGCCGTCAACGAGATCCTTGGCTTCCTTGAGCCCGAGGCTCGTCACCTCGCGGACCGCCTTGATCACGTTGATTTTGTTCGCGCCAACATCAGTGAGCACGACCGCGAACTCGGTCTTCTCCTCCGCCGGAGCCGCGCCCGCTCCCGCACCTGCGGCACCGCCCCCCATGACTGCCGGGGCAGCCGCCGCAGCAGAGACGCCGAAGGCTTCTTCCATTTTCTTGACAAGCTCAGAGGCTTCGAGAAGCGTCAGCCCCTTGATCTCATCCAGGATCGTATCCACTTTCGACATGGTCACTTCTTCTCCTCTCCGAAATTGAAGAAAAGCTTATTGGGTCCCTTCGGGGCTGGCCCCGCCGGACCCAAACTTGTTCGCCTTGATCGCCTCGCTTACCGTCACCGCTACGTTGCGCGGCAGCGCATGGAGCGCCGTGGCAATCCGCTGGGCCGGAGCGTTCAGCAGAAACATGATCTTGCTGATCAATTCCTCCTTCGACGGAAGACTCGCGAGTTGCTGAATCTCCGCAATCGAAAGAACGCGGCCCTCGACCATACCGGCCTTGAAGCGAAACGCCGGAACGTCCTTGGCAATCTTCGTCAGCGCCTTGGCGAGCGCTACCGGATCGGTCTGCGTGTACGCAAGCGAGTTCGTCCCGGTCAGGCCCTTGAGCAGCGGCTCGGCGGCGGTGCCTGCCCCGGCCAGCTCCGCAAGCGTGTTCTTGACCACGCAATAGCGACCGCCGGCAGCCTGCACGGCGCGGCGAAGCTTCGTGTCTTCGCTCACCGTGATCCCCTGAAACGTGGTCAGGATGACGGTCGAGACCTTGGCCAGGTCGGTCTTCAGTTGATCGAGGTCTTGTTGTTTCTGACTGCGCTTCTTCATCGCGATTCGCTCCGCTAGGCGGCCGCCGCCATCGCCGCCTCAGCCTCGGCCGGGTCGATCAGGATCCCCGGGCCCATGGTCGAAGACAGCGTGATTTTCTTGATGTACTTGCCCTTGGCCGCCGCCGGCCTGGCCTTGACAATTGCCGCGAGCAGCGCCTGCGCGTTCCCCGCCAGCTTCGGCGCGTCAAATTCGATTTTTCCGATCGGCGAGTGGATAATGCCGGCCTTGTCCACGCGAAACTCGACTTTGCCGGCCTTGATCTCTTTCACCGCGCGGGCCACGTCGAACGTGACCGTGCCCGTCTTCGGATTGGGCATCAGGCCGCGCGGACCGAGAACTTTGCCGAGCCGCCCGGCGGATTTCATCATGTCGGGCGTGGCGATGACCGCTTCAAAGTCCGTCCATCCTTCCTGAATCTTCTGCACCATATCTTCACCGCCGACGAAATCGGCGCCCGCTTCCTGTGCTTCGCGAACTTTTTCGCCGCCGGCGATCACGAGCACGCGCTTTGACTTGCCGAGACCGTTCGGCAGCACCACGGTGCCGCGGACAACCTGGTCGGAATGCTTCGGATCGACGCCAAGATTCACGACCAGTTCGACCGTTTCATTGAACTTCGCGAAGTGCGCTTTCTTGAGCACTTCGGCCGCTTCGCCAAGTTTGTACGGGCGCGCCTCCACCTGCTTGCGCGCCTTTTCCACGTTTTTGCCGGCCTTCCGGGGCATGACGATGCCGCTCCTTTACGCTTCGACGACTTCGATTCCCATGTTGCGCGCCGTACCCATCACGGTACGGACCGCAGACTCGAGACTTGTGGTGTTCAGGTCCACGAGCTTGACCCTGGCGATCTCTTCGACTTGCTTCTTGGTCACTTTGCCGACCTTGTTGCGGTTGGGTTCGGCCGAGCCCTTCACGATGCCCGCCGCGCGCTTCAACAATTCCGATGCGGGTGGCGTCTTGGTGATGAATGTAAACGTGCGGTCGCTGTAGATCGTCACCAGCACCGGAATGATCATCCCATCCGGTTCCTTGGCCGTCTTGGCGTTGAACTGCTTGCAAAACTCCATGATGTTCACGCCATGTGGGCCGAGCGCCGTGCCGACCGGCGGCGCCGGCGTAGCCTTGGCGGCCGGCAACTGCAGCTTCACCGTTGTCTGAATCTTCTTCGCCATGGCAAAACCTCAAATCTCTCCGCGCCGCATTCTCAGCCGAGCTTTTCGACGCTCGCAAAATCGAGTTCGACCGGCGTCGAGCGGCCGAAAATCGTCACCGAAACCTTCAGGCGGCTGTGGTCGGAGTCGATGTCCTCGACCACGCCGTTGAAATTGGCAAATGGGCCGTCCACGATGCGCACCTGCTCGTTGCGCTCGAAGACCACCTTGGGCTTGGGCCGGTCCGCAGGAACGTGGGTGCGGTTGATGATGGCATCGACTTCCTGCTCGCTGAGCGGCGAAGGCGTTGTTCCCGAACCGACGAATCCAGTGACCCGCGGCGTCGAGCGCACGATATGCCAGGTGTGCTCGTCGAGATCCATCTCCACCAGCACGTACCCCGGATAGGACATCCGCTCGGAAATGATTTTCTTTCCGCCTTTCACTTCGACCACATCCTCGGTCGGGATCACGATGCGGCCGATCTTGTCCTGCAGGCCGAAGGCAGCCACACGGCTGTCGAGACTCTCCTTCACCTTCTTCTCGAAGCCTGAGTACGTGTGGATGATGTACCACTGCATCGCCATGAGCCCGCGTTCCCCTTCAGCCCCCGAACTTCTTCAAAACGTACTGCACAACGCGCTGAATGCCCTGATCCACGAAGAACAGATAGACCGCGAAAAATGCCACGGTCGCAACGACGACCCAGGTCGTCGAAATGACGTCTTCACGCGTCGGCCAGGTGACCTGCTTCAGCTCCAGGCGCACATCGTGCAGAAACTCGCGTGTACCCCGCACGGTTTCGGTCACCTTTTCCAGGGCGCCCGAAGCCGTCGACACGACCGCTCCGCTTTCTGCTTCGCCGTTCTTCACCTTGACGGCCTGTGTGTCCATCGCCTCGTCATTGCTCCTGCTCCAGCCCGGGTTCCCGCCATCCGCGCCCGGCAAAGCCTGGCAGGGGAGGAGGGATTCGAACCCCCACATCCGGTTTTGGAGACCGGCGGTCTACCGTTGAACCTACTCCCCTGAATCCCTCGCCGTACTCCGCTATTTCACTTCCTTGTGCGCCGTGTGCTTGCGGCACGCGCGGCAGAATTTGTGAATCTCCATCCGGTCCGGATGCTTTTTCCGGTTCTTGGTCGTCGTATAGTTGCGGTTCTTGCAGTCCCCGCACTGTAGCGTAATGATCTCGCGCATCGTTCTTCTCTCGCCGTGTTACTCGATAATCTCCGTCACCGCACCGGCGCCCACCGTGTGCCCGCCTTCGCGGATGGCGAACCGCAGCCCCTTCTCCAACGCCACTGGCGTGATCAGCGTCACCTCACAGCTCACGTTGTCCCCCGGCATCACCATCTCCACCCCCTGGGGCACCTTCACATCCC